>Ga0182030_10017649_pt1 | contig 13754 bp, 10 predicted proteins | sample 812S3MmetaG_FD_121299 | JGI IMG/M metagenome (GOLD analysis project Ga0182030, IMG submission 121299) | Permafrost microbial communities from Stordalen Mire, Sweden - 812S3M metaG (Illumina Assembly) | ecosystem: Environmental > Terrestrial > Soil > Wetlands > Permafrost | place: Sweden... | reverse complement strand
GTCGCGTCGCGTCGCGCGCGAGGGGACATGCGAGCTTTGGCCGCGGCCTAACGGCGTCGCGTTGCCACTGTCCTACGCCCGCTTGCGGTCCAGGTGAAGCGGGACCTGCCGCCGAGGTCCCCGACGGCAGTAATGTCAGGTCTTGCCGGCGACCGTGCAGGCGATATCCAGGGCGCGGCGCAACAGGGTTTCGCTGGCTTCGGGGGTGCGGAATGCGCTATGCGCCGACAGGGTGACGTTGGGCAATTTGGTCAGTTCGTGGCCGGCCGGCAGCGGCTCGGTGTTGAACACGTCCAGGCCGGCATGCCGGATATGGCCGGATTTCAGTGCCGCGATCATCGCCGCCTCGTCCACCACGGCACCGCGGGCGGTATTGATCAGGATCACGCCGGGGTGGAGCTGAGCGATTCGTTCTGCCGACAGGAAGCCGCGCGTCTCGTCGTTCAGCAGCAGGTGCACCGACAACACGTGGCTTTCCTTCAGCAGCGTGTCGAGATCGACGAAACGAACGTTGGGCGCCGATTTGGGCGTGCGGTTCCAGGCGATGACGTTCATGCCTGACCCGGCGGCGATGCGCGCGACCTCGGCGGCGATTCCGCCGAAGCCGAGCAGACCGATGGTTTTGCCGGTCAGTTGGGTGCCCTCGGTGCGGATCCATTCACCGCGGCGCATGCCGCCATCCATCGCCGCGATGCCGCGCGCCGCGTCCCACATCAGGGCGATACTGTGCTCGGCGACCGCGATGTCGCCGTAGCCCTTGATGATGTGGACCTTGATGCCGATGGCCTCGAGCTCCTCGGGGTGCATGTAGCTGCGCGCACCAGTACCCAGGAAGATGATGTGGCGCAGGTCTTTGCAGGCACGCAGCGCCTCGGTCGGCATCTGCGTGTGGTCGTCGATCACGAAGTCGTAGCCGGCAAGTAGCCCGGGCAGCTCGTCGGGGGTGATGTGGGCGCGTTCCTGGACCTCGACGTGCGGATCGTCGGGGCGGACAACCTGGCGGAACACCGCCGCGAGATCATCGACCGCATCCATGAACAGACCCTTCATCATCACGTCCCTTGCTGTGTGTGGCGGTACCATAAGTCGCGGGCAGAATGCGCGGCGGGATGCGGGTGGGCAAGGTAGGTGCCGCGAGGTCTTTCACCCATTGCGGCGAATCCCTATCACTGCGGTATCTGGAAATTAGATGTCCCGCTCTCCCCGCCTCGTTACCACCGTCCGGTCCGTACCGCGCCGTCCCGTCCCGCCGGTGCGTCGTCGCACGCCGGCCACCTCGCCGCCGGTGATGCGTCGCCGCGGCTGGGGCCGTCCGTTGCGGTGGGCGATCATGTTGGCGATCTGGGGCGCGTTGGCGGCGGCGGGGATTCTGCTGTGGTACGCCCGCGACCTGCCACGCCCGGAAGCCGCGCTGGATGCGTTCCGCCGACCGAGCCTAACGCTGGAGGACCGCGGCGGGCGCGTGTTTGCGACGTTTGGCGACGTGGTGGGGGAACCGCTGCGGCTGCAGGACATGCCACCTTATCTGCCCGCCGCGGCGGTATCGGTGGAGGACCATCGCTTCTGGCATCATCCCGGCATCGATCTGGTCGGCCTGGGGCGGGCCGTGGTCACCAACGTGCTGGCCGGTCATCTGGTGCAGGGTGGTTCCACCATCACCCAGCAGGTCGCGAAGAACCTGTTCCTCACCAATGCGCGCACGTTCAAGCGCAAGGTACAGGAGCTGATGCTGACCTTCTGGCTGGAAACTCATTTCACTAAGCGTCAGATACTGGAGATCTGGCTTAACCGCGTCTACTTAGGGTCCGGCGCCTGGGGGATGGACGCGGCGGCGCATATCTATTTCGGTGTCTCCGCGCGGCATGTGACCCTGTGGCAGGCGGCGGTGCTGGCCGGGCTGCCGCGCGCGCCGTCGCGCTTCAATCCACGCAGCAACGCCGTCGCCGCCGCGGCACGTGGGCGGGAGGTGTTGGCCGCGATGGTGGCCGCCGGCGCAATCACCGACGCGCAGGCGAAACAGGCCGCCGCCGCGATCGCCTTCCCGCAGACGCCGCCGATCGCGCCCGGCTGGTTCGCCGATTGGACCGCCGACCAGGCGCAGGCGCTAGTGCCGGCGGATACCGACGCGACGCTGCGCACCACGCTCGATCCGAGATGGCAACAAGCCGCCGAGCAGCGGTTGGACGCACTGCTGGCGGGGCCTGGCGCAACCGAGGGCGTAACGCAGGGCGCGGTAGTTGTCCTGGATGCCGCGAGCGGCGCGGTTCGTGCAATGGTGGGTGGGCGCGACTATCGGCAATCGTCGTACAACCGCGCGGTGGTGGCGCGCCGACAGCCCGGGTCCTCGTTCAAGCCGTTCGTCTGGCTGGCGGCTCTGGAGAAGGGCGAGACGCCGGATACCACTGTGCAGGATGCACCGATCCGCATCGGCAACTGGAGTCCGGAGGATTTCGAGCGACGCTTCCTAGGCGAGATCACGCTGGAGGAGGCGTTGGCGCAGTCGATCAATACGGCATCGGTTCGCCTGCTGCTTCTGGCCGGCGGCCCGCGCGTCGTAGCCGGCGTCGCGCATCGGCTGGGCATTGCCGACAAGCTGCCGGACAACGCGTCGTTGGCGCTGGGCACAGGTGAGGTCGGCCTACTGGAGATGTCGGCAGCGTACGCGGCATTCTTCAATGGCGGCCGGCGCGTCGTGCCGTTCGGTGTCGAGCAGGTACAGGCGGATGGGCGGTGGACTCCGGCGACGCGCACTGATCCAGTGGCGGTGATTGATCCGGACAAGGCGGCGGAGATGGCCCGCATGATGGCCGCGGTGGTCTCGCGCGGGACTGGGCGGGCGGCGGCGGTGGCCGGGCATACGGTGGCCGGCAAGACCGGGACGACGCAGGATTATCGCGATGCGTGGTTCATCGGTTGGATCGATGGCGAGATCATTGGAGTTTGGTTAGGCAATGACAACGATGCGCCGATGCGCGCGGTGCAGGGCGGGTCGTTGCCGGCACGGTTGTTTCACGATGTCGCGGTAGCGGGGGGTCATTGATCGAGGTATGCCCGCACCGGCACAAGCGACCTGTCCGGCGCCTCTTCCTGCGGCAGGTGGCCAAGATCGGGGTACGTCACGACGCGGCTGTGCTGTAGGACGTTCGTGTAGTCGCGCGCGTTGCCGACCGGGATCATCGCGTCCTTCTCGCCCCACACCAGCAAGGTCGGCGCCGTAATGCGCGCAAGTAACGATTCAGGCGGCTGCAGCTCGACCTGCGCAAGCCGCGCGATCATGGCGTCGCGGACACCAGGCGCCAGCATCATGTCGCGGTAGCGTGTCAACAGATCGTCCGTCAGCGCCGCCGGATCGCCGTAGGCCGGTGCGAGGTTCATCCGCACCATGAACGTCGGCAGCGTGTAGGGCAGCAGCCGCACGAGCAGCGGCACATCGGCCTTCTTGCCGTATTCGAATCCCGGGCTGGCGAAGCCGTCGGGCGACACCAGGATCAGTTTGGTCACACGCGACGGATGGTCCGCGGCGAACATCCAGGCCAGCTTGCCGCCCATCGAATTGCCGATCAGCGCGGCGCGGCGGATCGACAGCGCGTCCATCAGGTCGGCCAGCACCTGCATGCCGCGACGGTCCGAGTAATCGCCGGTCGGATCGGCGCCGGTCAATCCGAAGCCGGGCAGATCGTAGCGGACCACCCGATACTTGTCGGACAATGCGTTCGCCCATGGCTCCCAGGTGTGGAGACTGGAGCCGAACCCATGCAGCATGATGACCGCTAGGCCATCCCTGGGGCCGGTGTCGCGCACATGCACGCGCAGCCCGTCGACCGGGAGGAATTCGGACGGCGGTGCGGCATAGCGTGCCTCGAGCTCCGCGCGCGGCTTGTCCGGCGTGTAGAGTGCGGCGGCGGTCGCGGCCACGCCGGCGACGCCGATCAAACCGATGATGGCGGCGATATTCATTGCGCGGACGAGTTTCCAGGCGCCGCGATTGCCGTTTCTGTGTCAGTCGGAATAAGGCCGTAGGGCTGCACCAGCGCCCAGACATGGGCGGGGATCATGGTCCGCATCCGGCGCGGATGGCGTTGCCGCAGATGCAGCACGGTCTCCACCGCCTTCATTTCCACGCGCGCCCGCGCGAACTCCAGGCCACGCGGGCCGATCCGTGGCATCAGCCAGCCGGCTAGGGGGCGAAGCCAGTTGGGCATGCCGCGCAACGGCAGGCCGCCCGCCGCGCGTTCGACGTTCTTGAGGAAGCCTGAGACGGGGCCTCGGCGCTTGCCGGCACTCCCTGGCGCCGTGGTGTGGATTTCGTCGCCGAGTGTGGCGAGCAGTTCCTCGCCGCGTTCGTTGCGCACAAGCAGCCATTGCTCGCCCTCGCCACCCATGTAGCCCACGGTGATATCCGCAAGCACGTTGGTGTAGTCGACGCAGGTGCGGCAGGTGAGCGGGAAAAAGTCAGGCGGCAGCTTCGAGATCGGCAGTTGCAGAAACGGAATCGTCTTCACCCGCCCGTCGGTGAAGCGCAGTTCCACATGGTAGTCGGCGCGGAACTCCAGGTAAGTGATAGTATCGGGATCGGTCGCCAGCAGCGCGAGGAATTCGTGGAATCGCTCCGTGGTCGTGTTGTCCGAGCATGGCGTGCCGATAACGTAAAGCCGGTCGAATCCCAGTTCCTGCTCCAAGGCACGCAGCGCGTAGACCTGGCAAGGAATGCCGATCACCGCGATCCGCCTGAACCCGCGCGCGCGCGCCGGCTCCAGCAACGCGAGCAACGGGGCGTAGCCCATGCGCATGCCGCGGCATTGGCTTATGCCGGCGGCATGCGTGACCAGCACGGGGACCGGCCGCCAGCGATCGGCCGGGTCGGGCGCCATGGTCAGGACGGCCTCGACGGCGCCGGTCTCCAACAGCCGCTCCGCGATGCGCGTTGCGATGCCGGTCCATTGCGCACCCGGACGTGGTGGCTTGAGCGAGGCCCGCAGCATGCGGCGAAACGGGCCGAAGAAGGTTTCATCCGGGCGGTTGGGATTGCGCGTGCGGCCGTGCACACGCTGCTCCAACGCGGGGTAGTCCGGCTTGATGAATTGGCAGGCGCGCCCGCAGCGCTTCGGATCGGCGGTGCGTGAGATGCCGCAATCGGTGCACAGGCCGCGCGGCGCGGCCTTGGGCAGCGACGGCGCCCACACCGGATCCGTCGGCGCCTGATCGATACGCACGTTGTCCACGCTCCCGCCCCCCATCCCGTGCCCTGGTCCCGCTGGACCATCACCGCACGGGGCTGCCAGCGTGGTCAATCAGCGAAATTGCTTGCCATGATCGCGCGATCTGCCAGCCTCCGCGCCAAGCCGGCCGGGAGTTCATTGCGTCCCGGACCAGGCGAGGTGCACGACGTCGTTCCGGTGCTATAAGGCCGCCTGTGGCCCGCCTGGCGGAATGGTAGACGCAGCGGACTTAAAATCCGCAGCCGAGATGGCGTGGGGGTTCGACTCCCCCGGCGGGCACCACGCTATCGCCGTGTGATCAGTCCTTGTCGAGGCCGCCACTGGCGTTCAGCCGCTCGGCGGTGATGTAGTCGGGCGCATCGAGTGCCAGCCAGACAATGGTCTTGGCAACCGTTTCGCAGTCGGTGCGCCGGCCCAGCGGAATGCGGCGCGTGCGCTCTGCCAGGAACACCTCGAAGTCGTTACGGCCCTCCAGTGTGGCGAGCTGCTGTTCGGTGGTGCGTTGCATCGGCGTGTCCATCATGCCGGGCGCGACTGCGTTCACCGTTACGTTATAGGGTGCGAGCGCGACCGCGGCGGCGCGCGTCAAGGCGTCGACGCCCGCCTTGCTGGCGGCGTAGGCAAGGTAGTTCGGCAGCGCCATGCGGGAAGCGGGGGACGTTACGTTGACGATGCGGCCGCTGCGTTGTGCGCGCATATGGCGGCCAGCGGCGGCGCAGACGAAGGCCGTGGCCTTGAGGTTGAGATCGAGCGTGCGATCCCAGGTCGCAGCGCGCAGGGCAAAGAAGTCCTCGCCCGCGCCGTAGCCGGCGTTGTTCACCACGATGTCAAGGCCGCCCAGCGCGGCGATCGCGCGTTCCACCGCGTCCTCGGGGCCGGAGTCCGCTGTCAGGTCCTGGATGATTGTCGTGGCCGGCAGGTCGCACTCGGCCGCCACGGCCTCGGTCGCCGTGGCGTCGATATCAACCAGGGCAAGGGCGCAGCCGCGCACCGCCAGGGCAAGCGCGGTGGCACGGCCGAGGCCACTGCCGGCACCAGTTATCATCACGCGTGGTGCCATTGCGTCAGTGTCCCTGCAGGGCCCGCCAGATTCGTTCCGGCGTCGCGGGCATATCGATATGTGTCACGCCACGGGGCGCCAGTGCGTCGAGGATGGCGCAGATGATGGCCTGCGGCGCGGCGATGGCGCCGGCCTGGCCGGACCCCTTGACGCCAAGTGGATTAGCCGCGGTCGGCACGCCATTGAACGTGATGTCGAGCGCCGGCAGGTCGGAGGCGCGCGGTAGGGTGTAGTCCATGAACGAGCCGCTGAGCATCTGGCCGCTCTCTGGGTCGTACACCGTGTGCTCCAGCATCGCCTGGCCGATGCCCTGGACAACGCCGCCCTGGATCTGTCCCAGCGTGAGCATTGGGTTCAGCAGCGTGCCGAAATCGTCCACGGCGGTGTAGCGCTCCAGCGTGAGGGCGCCGGTGTCGGGGTCAATTTCGACCTCGGCAATGTGGCAGCCATTGGGGTAGGTGATCAGGTCGAGCTTATTCCAGACATACGTGTCGAGGCCTGGGGATTCGCCTTCCGGCACGTTGGCGGGGTCGCGCGCGGCACGCGCCACGCTGAGCAGGTCGATGCCGCGCGATGCATCGTCACGGACTACGAATGATCCGGCGATGAATTGCACCTGGGCGGGCGACGCCTGCAGCAGGCGGGCGGCGATGGCGGTGCCTTTGGCCAGCATCATGTCCACGGCCTTGCACAGCGCCGCGCCGCCCTGATGCATCGAGCGCGCGCCGCCGTGGCCATTGCCGTCACGCACCGAAGCGGTGTCGGCCTGGACGTAGCGAAACGCATTGATCGGCAGGCCGAGCAGGTCGGCGGCGATCTGTGGATACGTGGTCTCGTGGCCCATGCCGTTGGATTGCGTGCCGATCAGCAACGCCACCTTTCCGTCGGGCTCGAAACGGATTTCCGCACCCTCATTCGGGGCACCGCGCGCGGTCTCCATGAAGCAGGTCACGCCGATGCCGCGGAGTTTGCCTGTGGCAACCGACTCGGCGCGGCGGGTGGCAAAGCCGGCGCGATCCGCCGCGCTGATGGCGGCGTCGAGGTTTTCAGCAAAGCGGCCGCAATCGATGACTGTGCCGAGGGCCTTGCGGTACGGGAATTGGGTGACCAGGTTGCGCCGCCGCAACGCAATCGGATCGAAACCACAGCGACGCGCGGCCTCGTCGATCAGCCGCTCGATCATGTAGTTGACTTCCGGCTTGCCGGCGCCGCGATAGGCGTCGATCGGCACGGTGTTGGTGACCACGCCGCGCACATCCATGAAGATCGCGGGAATGACGTAGCCGCTGCCAATCGCGTTGGCCGGCGCGTTGGTAGAGCTGCCGGGGCCGCCGGAAGACAGATAGGCGCCCAGATCGGCGATGGTCGAGGCTTCCAGGGCAAGGAAGTTGCCGTCAGCGTCGAGCGCCAGGCGGGCGCGCGTGATGTTGGCACGACCTTGCGCCGTGGTGACGAAATCCTCCGCACGGTCGCCGATCCATTTGACCGGCCGGTGAAGGTGGCGCGCGGCCCAGAGCAGCATCACCCATTCCGGGTACAGTGCGTTCTTGACGCCGAAGCCACCGCCGACATCGGGGCACGACACACGCATTTGCGCTGGCGGTACGCGGAACACGGTTTCAGCGAGTTGCGACTGCAGCGCATGCACGCCGGCGCCAGAGAATTGCAGATGGAAGCCATGCGCGTCATCGTGGGTCGCGATCGCGCCACGCGGTTCGAGGGCGGAGATCACGATCCGGTTGTTGATCACCTCGAGCTCGACCACATGCTTGGCGCCGGCGATGGCGGACTGCACTGCGGCCGCGTCACCCTTCTGGAACCGATATGACAGGTTGCCCGGCATTTGGTCCCAAAGCTGCGGTGCATCTTCTTGCAGCGCGACCTTGGCATCGACGACGGCAGGAAGCATGTCGTAGTCAACGACGATAGCTTCGGCGGCGTTGCGCGCGGCGTCGCGGGTCTCCGCCACGACGAAGGCGACCGGGTCCCCGACATGGCGCACACGATCGGGTGCGAGAACGACGCGCGGCGGCACGATCATCGGTTCCAGGCTGGCGACCGGCACGGTGCAAGGCAATGGGCCAAGGTCGGCAAGGTCGGCGGCGGTGAATACGCCGAGGACACAAGGTGTCGCGCGCGCGTCGGCGGCATCGATGCCGGTGATCGTGGCGTGGGCGTGTGGTGATCGGACGACGTGTAGCCAGGCCTGGCCTGGCAGATCGATGTCCTCGATGAAGGTTCCGGCGCCGGTCAGGAAGCGTGCGTCTTCCAGTCGGCGCAGCGACTGGCCGCGAAGAGGTGCGCCCCCGTCCATCATGGCCGGGCCATGATGGACGCGTCGAAGAGGATGGTGCGTGCCTGCATCATTCAGTCCGCAAGCCCCAGCCGGTCAGCGATGCCATACTCACCCGCCAGCTTCTTCAAGACACCCCAGGTGGCGTCCTCGATCGGGATGCCGTTCTTGCGGCGGTCCTGCTCTTTGTTGAACTCGATCTCGCCGGGGTAATAGACCTCCTTGAAGCCGTCGGCCGGTGGGGTGTCTTTCAGATAGTGCGCGAAGTCCGTCACCTCCTGGCGGAACGTGTCGAGGTTGCGGAAGGCACTGACCTTGAACACGGCGATAAAGCAGCCGTCATTGTGCCGGCCGGTCGGTTCGATCCCGAAACCCAGCCCCGTAAGCAGACCCGAGAAGATCTCGACAATCGCGGCGAGGCCATAGCCCTTGTAGCCCTCGCTGCCGCCCAGCGGCAGCAGTGCGCCACCTTGGCGGAGCTTGCGCGGGTCGGTCGTGGGCTTGCCGTCGGCGTCGATCAGCCAACCTTTCGGCACCTGCTCGCCACGCGCCATCGCCACGCCGATCTTGCCAGCCGCCGCAGCCGAGGTCGCCATGTCGAAGAACAGTGGGCCTTCAAGGTTGGACGGGATGCCGAAGCAGATCGGGTTGGTGCCGAGCCGTGCCTTGGCGCCACCGAACGGCGCGACGTGCTTCGGGCTGCGGCCGGAATCGGCAGTGATCATTGCGATCATGCCACGTTCGACCGCCATCAGCGGATAGGACGCCAGACGGCCGATATGGCCCTGGCGGAACACCGTGCAGGCGGCGACGTTCTGCTTGTCCGCCTTTTCGATCGTCAGCTGCATCGCCTTCTCGGTAACGACGTAGCCAAAACCCCAGTTGCCGTCGACAACGGTTGTGGTTGGGGTTTCCTCGACGATGGTCCACGGCGCGCCTGGCACTATGTGGCCGACCTTCACGCGGTCGATGTAGGTGGGGATCAGGATGATGCCGTGCGAATCGTGGCCGGCGAGGTTGGCGGCGATCGACAGGCGGGAGATCGTGTTGGCCTCGCTCTCCGGCGTGCCGGCGGCGATCAGCAGGGAGCGGGCGATGTCGGTCAGGCGGTCCGGGGTCACGTTCGGCATGTGGGTCTCCTTCCTCCCTCGGTTGCGGGTAGTGTCGGCCGAAGCGGCGCGGATGTGAAGGTGTGGCGGCGCGCGCATTCCCGGGCGCGCGTATTCCCGCTTGGGAGAAATCGGCCTAGGCTTTCGGCAAGTCCAAGCGGAACAAGAGCGGAAGGGGAAACTCGGATGGCGCAATCGCATCTCTACGCCGGCGTGGCGGGCTATTTCGGGCGGCAGGGTCAAGAGGGTTTGACTGGTGTGTTCCGTCGCGATGGGACGAGTGGCGACTGGGCACACGTGGTGAAGGACGTCGAGGCGCACACGGTGATGGTGCATCCCGGCGATGCCAGCCAGGTGTTCGCCGGCACCACCGATGGCGTGTGGCGCAGCACCGATCGCGGTGCGCACTGGCATCGCACCGACTTTCCCGACAAGGGCAGACAGATCTGGTCGATGATGGTCGATCCGGCCGATCCGAAGCTGCTGTATGCGGGTGGCTCGCCGGTGTCGGTGTATCGCAGCGAGGATGGCGGCGAGAGCTGGAAGCGTATGCCGGATCCGGGCATGCCGGACCGCGCCAAGATGCCGTTCGCGTGCCGGGTGATGCGGTTTGCGGCGCATCCGCGTCACGCGAATGAGCTGTATGCCGCGCTGGAGGTGAACGGCGTGATGCACAGCACCGATGGCGGCGAGAGTTGGAAGGATTGCAGCGAGGACCTCATCCGCCTGGCCCAGAACCCCCACCTGAAAAGCCGGATCGTTAGCGATACGGAAAACGAGGGGATGCTGGACGGGCATGCGATCTGCACGACCTTGGCCGATCCCGATGCGGTGATCGTGGCGGTGCGGATGGGATTGTTCCGCAGCGAGGATGAAGGCCGGCGGTGGGAGGACATGCAGGTCGGGCGGTTCTCGCCGACGACCTATGGGCGCGATGTGAAGGTGTCACCGCAGGACCCGAAGACCTTATATGCCGCGTTGAGTGTGGCGGCGTCGAGCAAGGACGGTGGGCTGTATCGCAGCACCGATGTCGGGAAGAGCTGGCAGCGCTTCGACAAGGTGCAGGTGCACGGCACGATCATGTCGGTGGCGCTGCATCAGAACGATCCGCATCAGGTCTATCTCGGCGCGCGGTATGACGGCGAGATCTACGGCACGCAGGATGGCGGGGCGACGTGGCAGGCGATGCCGCTGCCGGCGGGAGTGAAGGATATCTATTCGCTGGCGTGCGGGTAGGCTGGGTGGCGGATGACGCTACGCTCTTCCGCCCTACTTGTCAGGTGACGACATTCTGCGCGCGTAAGTTAGATATCTCGTCTGCGTCGTAGCCAGCGTCGCGCAACACGGCGTCGGTGTCCTGTCCAATCCCAGGGGCACGCCGGGGGGCCGTTTTTGCTTCCCCTGCCAGCTGGAAGGGGCTGGAGACCGTTTCGCCCCCGCCGTCCGCAAACGGCACCAATCCGCCGCAGGCGCGCATCTGTTCGTCGGTCGGGATATCGTCAAGCGTGCCGACCCCACCGAACGTGACACCCGCGGCATCGAGGATCCGACGCCAGTCGGCAAGGTCGCGCTCCGCGAAGACGTCGTCCAACAGCGCAACGATCTCGCGTGCATACTGGCGGCGCGTTTCGATCGTGGCGAAGCGCGGATCGTTGGCCCAGTGTTCGCGGCCGATCGCGGTGAGGAACGGTCGTAGCTGCCGTTGCTCGTTGAACAATGCCATGATGAACCAGCGGCCGTCGCGCGTGCGGTAGTGGTTGGCGAGCGGGATAGGCGCGTGTTCGCGCGGTGGGCGATGTGGCACATGCTCACCGCTGAGGCGCGTTTGCACGAAGCTGGCATTGGCCCACAGGCCGTTGGCCAGCAGCGAGGAGGTCACAAGGCCACCGCGGCCGGTCTTCTCGCGGCGATACAGCGCGGTGACGATGGCCGCGTAGAGGGCGGTTCCGCTGGGGTGGTCACCCATACCGGGGGCAGAACGGGCGGGGACCGTTTCGGGGTCGGCGCGGACCGCATCCATCAGTCCGGTGCGCGCCCAATACGCGGTGGAGTCATAGCCGGTTTTCGCAGCCTCGGGGCCGGCTTCACCGTAGGCCGTAAAGGACGCGTAGATCAGGCGGTGATTGCGCGGCAGCAGGTCGTCCGCGGCCAATTTCAACCGGTCGCGCACGGGTAGCGGGAAGTTGGTGATGAAGACATCGGCCGTGTCGACGAGGCGGTAGAGCACGGCACGGCCGGCAGTGTGCTTCAGGTCGAGCGCGAGGCCGCGCTTATTGCGAGCGGTGTGCTGCCAATAGGCATCGGACTTCGAGCCGGCGTTGGCGCTGCGGGCGCGCCATGGGTCACCCACGCCGGGGGGCTCGATCTTGATCACCTCGGCGCCGAAGTCGGACAGGATGGTTGCCGCGATGGGGGCGGCGATCCAGCTCGCGCAGTCGATGACTTTCAGGTTGGAGAAGAGAAGGTCCGACATATTAGATCGTTCTTACTGGGCGTGGGTAGGCGAAGAAGGTGTGGATGCCTGGCCTGCGCCCGGCATGACGGGCGCTACGGCGCTTCGTTGGAGAAGATGATCGTTCCGGATGCGGCAAACATGCCACCGACGCCGTGGCAGACAGATATTTTAGCATCGGGTATTTGCGCCGGGGCAATGCCGCGCATCTGCCGCACGCTCTCCTGCAACGCGTACATGCCATACATGCCGGAGTGCATATATGACAGTCCGCCACCGTTGGTGTTCAGCGGCAGCTTGCCGCCGGGCGCCGTGTGGCGCTCGCCGATGAAGCGGGCAGCCTCGCCACGCGGGACGAAACCCAGGTCCTCCAGTCCGTACAAGGGAAGGTGCGCGAAGGCATCGTAGATCATCAGGTGATCGACATCATTGCGGCTGATGCCAGCCTGCTGGAACGCGGTCGGGCCAGCGACGCGGAAGGCGCGTGAGGACGTGAAGTCCTCCATCTGACTGACCATCGGCGCCTCGACGCTTTCGCCGGTGCCCAGGATGTAGACCGGCCTGGTGGGAAAATCCCGCGCGCGCTCGGCCGAGGTCAGAATCAACGCACCGCCTCCGTCGGTCACCAGGCAGCACATCAGCAGCCGGAACGGATAGGCAATCATGCGCGAGGCCAGCACGTCCTCGACCGTAATCGGGTTACGGAACGTGGCGCGCGGGTTCTTGCTGGCCCATTCGCGTTGCACGACGCACACCTCGGCGATCTGCTCGACGGTGACACCGTAGCGTTTCATGTAGCGTAGGACTGGAACAGTGAAGAGGCTCGGCGGCCCCATCGGGCCGTACGGTTGCTCAAACTGACCTTGCAACGATGACGGTGGCACGCTGCGCGGCGGATTTCCGACGCGCGATTTGCCACTCTCACCATGCGTGACCAGGATGGTTTTCGCCAACCCGGCTTCGATCGCCGCGGCGGCGTGACGCACATGGATCATGAACGAGCAGCCGCCGACCGACGTGCCATCCACCCAAGTCGGCGTGATTCCAAGATAGTGCGCGAGCTGCACCGGCGTTTCCACCGCGGTAGCGATGCCGTCGATGTCCTTCGGTTTCAGCCCGCACTCGGCCATCGCGTTCAGCGCCGCGTCGGCGTGCAACTGGATCTGCGAGAGGTTCGGGATGACGCCGAGCTCGGTGGTCTCCGCCGCGCCGACGACCGTCACTGCCTTCTGTCGCATCGGTCTAATCCTTCGTCGGGCGAAACAACGGCAGCGTGATGTCGTCGTTCTGCTTCTCGAACGTGACCTCCAGAGGCATGTCGAGCTGCAAAGCTTCGGGGGTTTGCGGGCAATCGACGATATTGGTCATCATGCGCGGCCCCTCGGCCAACTGCACCACCGCGATCGCGTAGGGCGGGTTGAAACCCGCCACCTTGCGGTGGTGGATGACGTAACTCCAGAGGATCGCCTTGCCGGACGCCTTGAACACGCTGACTTCGCGCGAGGCACACACGGCGCAGAACGGCCGCGGCGGGAAATACACCTTGCCGCACGAATCACAGCGTTGCAGGCGCAATTCGTGCTCTTTCGTGCCGTCCCAAAAATGTCGCGTCTCGGGCGTC
>Ga0182030_10017647_pt1 | contig 13755 bp, 10 predicted proteins | sample 812S3MmetaG_FD_121299 | JGI IMG/M metagenome (GOLD analysis project Ga0182030, IMG submission 121299) | Permafrost microbial communities from Stordalen Mire, Sweden - 812S3M metaG (Illumina Assembly) | ecosystem: Environmental > Terrestrial > Soil > Wetlands > Permafrost | place: Sweden... | reverse complement strand
ATGCATGCTATTACGAAGTATATCCCATCGATCTTCCACGTAATATCTTTACAGTATAAACTCGCACAATCCTATGTCAGTGTGAAGTTGTAATTTAATATATCTTATATCATGTGTTAGGATATCACAATACATTTGTATAAATTGGTGCATGATTGCGTCACCATAGAATTATAGTTCTATAATCTAATAATATATGTGATACTCACATATGGGAAAACTGATCACATAAATAGAGTTTTTGAGGCGATAATAACCAGTCTCCTGCCGCAAACGCAATATGGACGTAAGTATCATTAGTAACCGACTCTTCATTCCCCTTTTGACCCTGTGTAAGTTACAGCGCGTAGAGTGTACCCCAGTGATGCAGATACATGAGTTGGCATCAGAACTGAAACAGTACTACGCCACTAATGAAGTCGCTCAAAAAGCCATGGAACAGATTATTCGCTGTAGAAATCTATGGTATGACAATTCCGTGGATGAGATCAATTGGAACGATTTGAAGTCCGCGGTCGACGTGGTAAGCTCACTTATGGCCGAACACAATCCTGGAAAGCCTCTGACCTCGCTGGACATCCAAGGGGCATCCAGGTGGACAATGTGGAGGTGCATCATGCAAACCCTCGATGATATAGGGACCGCTTGCTTGTGTAATTATCTCCGTGACGCCTTCACAGAGCGGAGGTACAAACCCGTAGCCTATACTTCATATGCTAAGGTTCAAGCCGTCGTTGATACTGCGGCCAAGCAGGTAGCGGTGTCAAACAATCCTATCATTGTTGCGCCCAAACCCGTCCGCATGATCAGAATGTACGGGGCCGTGCTCATGATCACAATCTATGAGGAACCTTGTTTGAAAAGAGCCTCACCATCATCCATATTATTGAAGCAGGCCCTGCAAGCCCCAGAGTACGTTCCCTCGTTTTACAGGAAAAGCTCCCACAACCTACCTCGCAAAGTAAATCGTGAGAACCGAGCGTAGATGCTCGAACATATTTATAGAACACATTTATAGAACACATGTAATCACATACATATATAGTAAAATCGTACTATATAACAGCTTTCTAGATACTATATCTACCTATCATCATCAAGTCCCCGATTGTTATTATATTTTTGTGGCTTTACTGTTATATATTATGTCCTATATAAAATATATAATAACACTCAGGGCCACAAAAAATATAGAATAATTCTCGGGGACTCGCTACCATAACATATGATCATATGTTACATACTATACTATATAACAGCTTCCTAGATACTATATACCTATATATATATACCTATCATCATCATCGAGTCTACGAGTGTTACCACACACCTTTTGTGGCTTTACTGTTATATATTATGTCCTATATAAAATATATAATAACACTCAGGGCCACAAAAAATATAAAATAATTCTCGGAGACTCGCTACCATAACATATTATCATAACATACGATAATATGTTACATACTATATAAAAGATATAGACCTTGAGTCTATATATTAATGATTATGCACCACAACAACGGTACCATCGAAATGGGAGCGAACACTATAGATGTCGATTAATCCGGCGTCGTACTCTGCACCAGCAATAGTCACAGGATCTAGTATTCCTTGCAGCGCACCTGTTAGAGGTACTTTTGGTTGAGCATTATCAGCGAGTTGCATTGCTCGAGTACTTATGATACGGGTCTTCTCATACTTGGTCACCATCTCCGTTGGGAAAGTGACGATGCTTGTGTCTAGGCTTCGGGACTCAGGAACGTTGTAAGGAAGAATATCCTCGACGAAACTATCAGAGAGACTCTCAGTCAGATTTGCCCTATTGTTAATGATGACTTTAGCAACATCCTCAGTAACCCATCCGGCATCCATGTTAATCTCCGTTATCACAGCATCGATATCAATGAAACTAGTGAATCCATTATCACCTACTGAGAGCATGGCCGCTGGATCGTAACCGTTATTATAAATGGTAGAGAAGAGTACTCCTACGGTATTTCTCACGGAACCATCATTTGCAATAATAACTCCTTCGAAAGCTTTCACCATACTGTGTTGCAAAAATCCGGTATCTTGAGTCTTCATAGCGGTATCTAACAAATTCTCACGACCACCTGATTGAATGTCGAAGAGTTCCTCTGGTGTCAATCCCTGATAGAAGGAGTTGGAAACGAATCCATGAGCTTGAGGGTTATTGTCATCGAGATCTTGGGTAGGTAGTCGTCTTCGTCCCCCAGTTAAAGGAGATGCTAGAACTTCACCAGCTAAGAATTGCTGACCCACACATGCGATCATCTGTCCAATGTTAGCCACCGATCCTTTAGTACCTGCTCCTCTCTCAGTCATAACTGAGATGGCATTGTCTTTAGTGAGTGTCTTGCTAGCCAGTTGAATACCCAGATTTTTAGCCGCGTCCGCCACCAGAGCATTGATCTGTCGAGTGCGATACATCTCATCGGTGTGGTCCTTCTGTTTTCCACCCAGGGCATCAAGTTTGACATATATGGAAGCTAGTTCTTTTCGTACAACCACTTCAGCTTTGTTGATACGTTCTCCGGTTTTCTCATCTTCACCCCACATAACACAGTCGGCGATACCGATAGTAAAGCCGGACTCCATCAGCCACTTGTTGGCGATACGAGGGGCATCGGTAAAGAAATCACAGGTACGTTCAATACCATATTTTTTATGTAACTCCTGAATGATGGAACGATGCGAAGTACCGACATTACCCTTCTTAATGAGACCAGATATCAATATACCTTCCCGCACCCGGACGTCTCCGCGAGTGTAACAGAAATCCGCAGGTAACATGGCACTGATTATAGCATTACCTGATCGGGGGTGAACTCCATACTTCTTCAAACGATAGGACAAGGTATTAACATCACTACGATTAGTAACCATAGAGATCAGCTCCTGGAAGAGATCATCACTAATAATGACACCCATGGACCATAAGTAGAAGGTGGTCACTGCATTCATCACCAGACCCATAGTAGGTTTATTCTGTTCTGGTGACATGATATTCTGTTTAACATTTATGAGATACTCCACCTCAGCCTCCACTTCGAAATCCCGAGGGTTCCACAAGTTGTTCTCGTCTCCATCGAAATCACAATTCATGGGTGTAGTATATGACAAATGCAAACCTATGGTATGCTGATCTTTCAAGACCACATGATATCCCATCATAGAAACCTTGTGTAGAGTGGGCTGGCGATTCACGAATATGCGATCTCCTGTTTCCAACCATCGATTGACCACATCGCCAATCTTCAAGACATAATTCATGTCCACAGACCAGCGCTTGTATTCTCGTGTTGACTTTACCCACACGTTAGTAATGCGTCCTCGTTGTGCTAATTCCTTGAGATAATCGATATTGGTAGCATTGACACTTACTCTCTTGGTGATTTCTTTATCCCAGAACATGGGGATACTGAGTTCTCCAAACTTTAATGAGGGATCGGGACCGGCGACTGTTCGTGCGCAGTAGTCTACACGCTTGCCCATCAGCATACCACGAATGAGGGCATCTTTACCTTGCAAACGCTCTACAATGGAGACCATTGGCTTGCCGCCGATTCTGGTATCACGGACCTTGTATAAGAGTTTATGAACCATATCATAAATAATACTGTAGTCCTCATACTTAGATTCTGGTTCTTGGCGGCGGACCTTTCGCGGTTTCTTCGTACTGGAGGCTATTTGCCGAAGATTGTTGGTGTTGGCCGAAAGAACCTTAGTACTGAGATTTATATATGCCGTGGTAATCATCTCTTGATGCTCCACTCCTTTCACGATCTCCGGAGGACGGGCATGTTGTGGAGGAACCAGAATACCCGGCATCATTAAGTTACGAGGGTGATTATCTCGAGACATCCCGATAAATTCAGCATCTTCATTAGAGATATGATTAAGAATATCGTATACCTGTTGAGGATTAATCGAAGTGCTGGTTTTACTATCTTTACTGTCCTTAGGCATCTCCTGATAAATTATTCCCGCAGCCTTAATCTTCTTCATATCGCCAGTGTCGATTTTGAAATTAGGAGTGCATCGTGAGATGCTTCCACCATCAAGAGGAGGATTCTCGCAGATGCATGCCATTCCCGTTGCATGAATCTCCAAGGCTTTCAGTCGCTTATCGAAGGGAAGATTGAGGTATCCTCTATCAAGGATGACATCTCGGTGAATTAGCAGCTTACCACAACAATTACAAAAGATCTGCAAGATAGAAATAATTTCCCCGATAGTACCGGGATTATAAATGGGACTATTTTTAGGAAAGGGGAGATAGCCAAAATGACCAGGACAGTTTACGATGTCGCATTTAGGACAAGGATCTTTTATACTTATAATACCCATCTTCGGGTCATTGATTGTTCCCTCAACATTATTTCCCACTATTCGCGAGATGATTCGTATATCGCTACCTATCCGCTCGAGTTGATCGGGAGCGTATAGGGAAATTCTAGAACCACGAATCATCAGTTTATTCAGTCCACCCTCAAAGTTAGCGAAGTCAATCAGGCGTTGTCGAGCGGCATAACCGGTGATCCGTGGATTGGAGATGGGAGGACGCGATAGGGATACTCCCGTAGTGGCACATATCATCTCATTACTGATGGGGATAGCTGAAGCCGGAACTTGACCATATCGGGCACTTGTGGAAGTAGGATTCCTTGCTGTCGGAACTGGCACAGTGGGCAGGGGAATGGCACCTGAAGGTGGAAGCAACGACATTAGAGACGGTGTTAGAGACGGTGTTAGAGACGGTGTTAGAGATGGCGTCATGGGATTACTAACCAAATCAGAAATATCGAAAGGTAATGCCGAGACTTGCAGGGGTACTGTTCGCGGATTTGGTAGAGTTGAAAGCGGCGGCACGGTTCGAAGATTTGGTAGAGTTGGAGCAGTCAGCGGGATAGTCTGTGAACTTGTCGTAAACGCCGTTGGGGGAACGGCTATTTTTAGACCTCTGGGGGGCAGTTGAAGACCTTGTGTAGGTAGTGTAGGTAGTGTAGGCAGTTGAAGACCTTGTGTAGGCAGTTGAAGACCTTGTGTAGGTAGGGTTGGCGGGGTCGGCGGGGTGGGTAGGATAGGTAATGCCATCGGAACTCTCGATGAATCTGGTAATGTTGGCGGAACCAACACTGCAGTCCCTCTGGGCAAACTTGACATATTCATCTGTCCAGGACCATTTGATACCGGAAGTTGAGGGAATCCTCCATTAGTAGAAACGGTGCTCGATGTTGGTAACGTCACTGGCAGGGTAGACCTAGACATGCCTTTGTGAAGTAGTAACAGTGCTATAATTACGAATTAATCTTGTATTTTTGCTCATTAGAAAAGTTTGAACCTCCACAAAACTGGATCAAGTCGGTGTATATATTAATCAAAGTGAATCCCTAACGGAAGTAAACTAATATCATGAAAACGGATTATGAATGGGAAATTAATCATCTATAACCATATTAAAAATAGTATATTAAAATGTCGACAACTTCCGCAGACACATCACAGGATGATAGATATGACCGTGATAAGTATATAAACAAATCACATGCTCATTCTTTTACCTTGGTGTTCGCCGATACTACCACGACCATTATGTCCGTAGATGATAAATATACCGAGGGGCTGATGGCACGAGTGGTGGTTGATAGTGCCGGTATTAGTAGTATTACCTTGCAAGGAGAAATATTATATAAGGAGAACTCATTACGATTATCGCGAAATATTCCTGTGGATCATTTGGAGATGATTTCCCCGTTATTAAAACATTATGATCGGGATGATCTTCCCGCTAATATGTACGCGCATCTTCAAACTCTCTCAGATGAGGAGATACTGGGACATATTATGGAACACGAGAAGTATTGCAGTGTCGACCATAAGAATTTGATCTACTCCTTCTTAGCGGGGGTCACCGCCTACACCATCATATTATCTTTGCTGGAATGCTCCATATGTGAAGCTGTGTGGCCTTTCAAATTCATGCTTCCCCATGGGAATAACCAGATAGAGAATCTGTATTCGGGAAATGCATTAAGGTATTTTTCTGTACCCTTATCTGCAGTGTACCGTACCACCACGGGAGTCATCAGTCAATTGTGTTCTTACGTGCAATATTTCATTAACGTTTGGGACGCCGTCTTCTTGGAAGGACCGGAAATACCCCACAATTTGTATTCGCGCCTGAGTTTGGATGTTATGGTTGGAGTTACTAACCACTCTAGTACTCTTATTGAGGAAATGGTGACGGAACGAGGACGATGGCAGAAAGAGCTAAAAGCAACCACGGAACAGCTCATAGATAGATTTAATGTGGAATTACGCCGACAGCAGCGAGAGATTCATAATCTAAAAGAACTTCTATATGCTAGTAGAGGTAACGGTGAAAGCAGAACAATGAAGAAGACCACGCTCATATCGGATGAGAAATCATCGAAGACAGATAGCGTATCGAAAAACATGCCTCTTCAGTCAGAGGATAAGCCATCAAAGACAGACAGCACGCCGGTAAAGTCGGAGAATTCAAGTGAGGGTAAACCTGTGGACACACATGAACTTGTAAAAAATGTTAATAAACACTCTTCAACTAGCTATGAACCTGTCTTAAAATATGTCAGCGACGAACAAATGGTGATAGATTCTCAACCTTCAGAACAGAGGGATTCCTTCAGAGAATATCATCCGCCTCGTCCCAAATATAAAGGTAGTGATATCCCGCAGGAAGCCATATCTGATACTATGGAACATCATATAGAGCATCCTAGAGTGGAATACTTACGGGGCTCCCGTTATAATAAATTAATCCGCAAATAAAAGTGCTTTAATTATTAAAAATGGATTTGTGGATAGATAAAGGATCCTACCAGTTAAGTACCGCTCCCCAAGGAAGTGAAGATTGGCTGAATTTGCGAAAGAAACACCTCACGGCATCTAATTTTGGCGCTGCCATTGGTCACAGTAGCTTCACTGATCGGGGAGTCTTAGCTCATGAAATTCTAGGAATTAAGATTAAAACTTTTTGGAATCATGTCACAGCTCGATTGAATCACGGACATATTTACGAACCCATAGTTAGGGATTGGTATAGTAAGACTTATGGAGTGGAAGTGTATGAGGTGGGATTGGCGGTACCCAAGTGGGATGAGCGTCTGGGAGCATCGTTAGATGGTGATATGGGTGAAGGTATGATAGAAATCAAATGTCCGCAAACCATGTACAAACCTCTAATACATAAGATCGCTGGAAGTACTGAAGATAAGGAAGGAAAGGAAGAAAAAGAAGAAAGGGATATAAATGGTTATCCATCGGAGTATGCTCATATTTGGAAGACGCACTATGATCAAATGCAAGGGGCCATGAAGATTTGTGATAAGAAATGGTGCGATTACATAGTATATTCTACTACCGATGCGCAAATCTATCTAGAGCGGATTTCTTTTAACGCCGAGTACTGGGATAAGGTGATGTATCCTGGAATAAACGAGTTCTTTACCGAATACGTGGAACCGGTACGGGTACAATATAAGGTTTAATATATATGTTAGAGTATATATTGTAGATGGTTATGAAAGACCGCAAGTGAATTATCCGGCCCCATCATATGTTATATATTACTGAGGATAATATATACGTAAAAGTGTAAAGGGGGTAATGTCCCATTATAATTTATTTGTGGCGGTCATCATATGTTATATATTACAGAGGATAATATATATGTAAAATGGTAAAAGGGGTAAAAGGGGTAAAGGGGGAATAGGGAATGGGACATCATAATTTATTTGTGGCGGTCACCATATTATCCTCTGTAATATATCATATATTACAGAGGATAATATATATGTAAAAGTATAAAAGGGGTAAAGGGGTAAAGGGGTAAAGGGGAATGGGACATTATAATTTATTTGTGGCGGTCACCATATTATCCTCTGTAATATATCATATATTACAGAGGATAATATATATGTAAAAGTGTAAAGGGTAAAGGGGATAAAGGGGGAATGGGACATTATAATTCATTTCCGGTGGTCACCATATAATATATTACAGAGGATAATATATGTAAAAGGTAAAGGGTGAACAGGGCAATGCGATACCATAATTCATTTCGGGAGACTAATACTATAGTATTAGTTTTCAGACGACCATGAATGATCATATCTTCACGGGATGATAAATCGCTAGTTCTCCCTTTTTTACCGATTCCTCATACAAAGGAATATTGTGACGAGATTCTTTAGGATCCCAAGAGTATCTTCCTTTCTTTAATGAGTTTAAGAACTTATAACTGTGAGTAAAGCTTTCTCGTATAATCAGACTATTAAGGATGAGCTCATCCTGAGCATTCTCTCCGCTGCTAAAGATCTCATGGAAGCGTTTCATGACACAATTAGAAAAACGTAATATCTGCACGTAGGAAGCGTATCTCTCGTCTTCTGCGAGATTATTCCCCACGTAGGTTCCGAACCACCCCCAATCACGTCCCTTCTTTTCAATGGGATTAATATGTAAATAGTCGGATTTACTTTTATATTTCCAGATGAGGCTACTGTTTCCGGAGATACCTACATCGTATTCAACTGTCCAGTAGTATTTATACTTTGGATATTTAGTGTAGAAGAGCCACGTGGCCCAGTGATTGGAGGGCCATATTCCCTTATATCCTACGCTATACAAGGACTTCAGATCCTTTTCAGCAAAAGAAAATACGTTGAAAGTATTAGGAATAACTATATTATTGTGCTCATCATGTAGAAGAACGTAGAAATCGAGTCCTACTTCGACCACTTCCTTCTGAATTTTAGTGGCGTAGGCAGCGATGGCAGAGGTCCATTTAAAGGTTTTAAAGAGTACTACTTTCATTTATATTTATATATTGCCCTTTTAAGCTAATATATCATTTTCTACCTCAGGGGTAAAGTGGCATAGGAGTTCAAACCGTATTACAACATGTATGACTCGCCGGTAATACATCGGCGTTCAAACCGTATCACCTCATGTATGATACAAGGGTTACGCAACATGGGCTGCAAAGTGGGTGGAAAAGAGAGGATGATAGCTTCCTTATAACGCGCATACATATTTTCATCGGACTCTTCATCGAATGAAGAGTCCGATGAAGAGTCTGATGAAGAGTCCGATGAAGACTCCGATGAAGACTCCGAAGGTTTATAATGATCGTTCCAGCGAATATGTGGAGAACAGTAAGTGAATTGCATCAATTTTTGAGGCAGATACACGATACAATCGTTCGTAAGATGACGATCCTGCCCAATAATTAAGCACTGTAATCCTAGAGGCAAGTCTCGCACCCCGTCATTGGTCAAGTCCCGACCATCGATAATATTAAGATATATGAGATTCCGAGGCAATTTCCTGACACTGTCGTTATTAAATCGCGGATATCCTATAAGTAGAATCCTGAGATGGTCAAGATGTGATAAACAACCGTCTGTGAGTTTTTCGGACCATAAGTACAGGGCGGTCAGACTTTTAGGGAACTGTGCTACTTGAGTATCGGTAAAATTACCTATACTATCATGGACTAAATAGAGGTAATTTAGGTTCGTCAGCCCCTGAATCCCCAGCTCACTAAAACTTTCCCATGAATTTTTGGAGGAGCTCTCGAGCTTTTCTACATGCAAATGGGTTAAGCCTGGAGGGAGCATTTCGAAGGTACGTTCGTGACGATGTACCACAATGATACCTATGTGAAGATAGATTAATCCAGAAGGTAATTTATTGGCACCGCACCAATAACGCATGTGTAGCGAAGTCAGAGACGAGGGCCACGAAAGGTCATAACAATAGTCATCATATCCGGGGAATCTTAACGACGTAATGCTGTCTGGTAGCGCCGCCCAGTCACTAGACCCAGAATCGTATTGTCCATGCGAACTGAAGCTTAGTAACGAGCTCTGTGAAGGCATAAGTTCACCTATGGATACTCCTCGCGAAAGTTCCCATCGTGTGCGAATGGAGAAGTGTCGTAGCGAGGGCTGATGCAAAATTTCACTAATATGATCATTATCCCACGATAAACGTTCCGAACATTCCTCCAGATTCCGCTGTCCTAGGATAAAAGTATGTAGATATTCAAAGTTCTTTAACCAAGATACAAACTTTCCAGGAAACTTAATCGAGTGGGGCAATCTGCAAGTAAGGGTTTCGTTCCGTAATTGATGCACACAGATACGTTTATTCGATGAACATAGGGGAACCACATCGTCGACATCCAGGTAGGTATTGATGCTACTCCAAATATCTCTCGATAATATCGACAACATGATTTACTATTGCTATATATGATTATATATGATTATATAGATCATTTTTTTGAATATTCGTCGATAGTATTGGTGACAGGATCGCCTTAGTATCTATGTCATGAGGAATTTAGTAATATTATTAATCCCAATAATAGCGATGTATATCACGCCGCATTATTTTCATAATTTCATCCCTTATCCTATCAGTATTCCTGAAATTTAGCATCCCTATAGCTAGATAGTGAAGAGAGAATATCACCATTAACCTCTCTTAACTTCGGAAATTCTAGGGATAATAGATTTACTTGCCTATTGGTAATATGTAATTTTTCGAGACCTTTGGGTAAATCAAAGAAGTCTGGCAAATCAACACTGCAAAAAGTAAGAGTTTTCAGATATGAAGGAAGATTTCTTAAATGTTCAAATCTGAGGGAACAAGTATGTGAGCAGTAATATTCACAAGTCTCACAGAAGTGATGTATCTCTAAATTCCTTAAGTATTGCGGGAGTTCTGCTAACATAGCATCTGTTACGACGTTACATATTTGCATGACAAGGCGAATACAAAGACTCCTTAGATGTAAGGGTAATCCTCTGAACGTGTTAATATGGTTAACATCTCGACATTCTAGGCGTTGTAATTTCTGAGGGAGTTTGGCAAAAGGAACTTCATCAATATCTACACATATAATTGTGAGGGCTTCCAGATTCACTGGGAGATAGGATACATCGATATAAGGATTTACTACCATAGTAAGATCTGTTAATGTTTGAGGGAGAGCTTTCAGGGTTTCGGTAGTAACGTAATCGTTAAAGGAGAGATTAAGGATTTGTAGATGACGGGGGAAAATGTATTCACCATTGAGGTAAAAATCCTGTACGATCATATTGGTGATGACTCCACATACTTCTAAGTGAGTTAGGGAAGGCGGTAATTTTTGTAGAATCCCTGATACGGTTCCACTGATATCATAGTAATGTAAATATAGCAATTGCTGAGGAAGATCGAGCAGGGATTTCTCGGGAATCCTTTTATTTATATTCAGGTATTTTAAGGTACGGGGAAGAGCCCTGACTATTAATGATATTAAATCATCTTCTTCTCCGTCATCCACAGGTAGGAAATCAACCTTCAATTTAAGTAGAGGAGGTAGACGCTGAGACTGCGCATAGGACAGTGTATATACCGTGAGAGATTTTAGATCTGGAGGTAATGCCGGTAGATTACTGAAACTATTTATTCTAAGATAGGACAGGCTTTCGGGAAGGATTTCGGAGTTCTCCGGTCCCGCATAAGTATTGATTACCAGAGTAGTTAGATTCGGAGGAAGTATCCTCCCTGCGGGTAAAGTTTCGAAGACCAGTTCCTGTAGACCACAAGGGATAATTTCTACCATACCGGTGAATTGAACAGCACTATCATAGTATACGTAAACGGTATCAAGATTGGAGGAAGATACAGCCTCACCTATGTCCTGGCATAATTGAAAAGTCATGTTACGGATGTCAAATTTCGTACTTAGTGATATGGTATGAGTTAAGGAACGCAGGAAGTCCAGGAAATCCCTAGCTTCAATAATCAGGGGTTCATTAATATTAATAACATATATACACCGAAATAGGTCTAACCATTTGGAAAATCGATTCATAGTTTCCGGAGTAACGTATTTTTCTTTGGATTCGTACTTGCTATTATTCACTATAATGACATGTAAATGTTTGTGTACGGTAGTGCGAAGACGATTATCAATGGACAAAAGAAGCTTCACCTCCTCGGTATCGAGGTATTCCCCTACTATTGACCACAGGTCGGGGTGTAAAGTACATAGAACCATTTCTTACTTCTTTCACAGTGTTTAGGGCGTTGATGGGATATTGTGGAAATCTAAATGATTGTTTGTACGATCTTATATATGTGGAAAACATATATTTAATTTTAATGATCAATGATTCTGTAACCACTTCTTGGCGGCTTCATAACCGGTATTATAGAGAGCGAGTTTATTTTCCGGTGTTTCCTCGAATTGTGTGGGAATGGAGTTCCCATCATAATCTACGATAATGGTTCTATCCAAAGCCAGTTCATTAACAGGATTGTTGGTGAGGAATTGCGCGGTCAAGAATGCAGATATGAAGTCGAGTACATTATTTATCTTAACATTATGTTTCGGAATAGAATAGTCTACCCCCACAGCGGTACTCAGATCTCCGAGATAAGTTAGAGGGTATAGTAGATCGGTTCCCCCATCAATATAATAATGCCCGTTGTATAGTACGGGGGTAAAAATGATGGGTACAGCATAACTCATACGGGCCGCCTTAGATAAAGGTAAATCGGGAGTATTCTCCTTATTGAGATAAGTCACGGTTCCCCCGGTAGAGAGATTACAACACACGAAAGTAATATCGACGGGAAAATCTGCAAAGGTGGCATTCTTAATGTGGAGTTTGTTTTCTATATAAGATTCTATCAAAACGTCCAATGCATCGGCATTAAACAACCCATAGTTTTCAACAAGACTCTTCACATCGGTCACCAATTGGGTAAGTTCATCTATGCATAGGGTTCCTGAACTACCAGTGATCAGTGTGGTGAAATGTCGAGACATCATAATCTCTTTACATTCCGCGGGAGTATATCCCAATGCTTCCATAAGAACATTGATAGATCCCGCGCTAGTACCAACGAACTTGGTAGGAGCATAGTTGGGACTTTCAGATAGAGCTTGGTACACTCCCAAGGCGGCACATCCTCGAAGAGCACCTCCTCCATAAGCGACCCGTGTTATTGACATTTGATATAAGGAAATAAAATTGAAAATGCTCTTTCCCTACATTCCCTATATTAATCGATTTAAACTTGTGGAGTAATAATATAACAGATGCAGTAGTGTCTCATCTTCCTCATGCCTTAACCTATTTAAACTTGTGGATTAATGAGAAGATAACACATCCGGGACTTCCGCATCTTCCTCGCTTCTTAAACTATTTGAATTTGTACTGCAATCAAAATGTAACAGGTACCGGCGTTCATGATCTTCTACCATCCTTAAACTGTTTGTATTTGGATATAATAGTAAGATGACGGTTTCGCTAGTTGATGATTTCACTACATCCTTAACCTCTTCATATGTGGATTACGTACAGAACATATCCCATGAACGAGTTGATGTTTTTTTCAAAACTCCTAAGGATCTTAGGCATTATACCTTCAAAAGGTATAACGTTTCGCAAACATTCAAGAACTATATTATATTACCTCTGACCCTTTTATCGTTTATTATATACTATGGACTGATAAAATAATATTCCTCGAACTCTTTACACTTTATTATACACCATACCCTGTAATGTATAAAGTAACACAATCCCATAAAATAATATATACAAAAATATAAATACATGGGATTCTTTGTATATAGTATTATATGGTATTATATAGTATTATATAGTATTATGTGTGAGT
>Ga0182030_10017646_pt1 | contig 13755 bp, 14 predicted proteins | sample 812S3MmetaG_FD_121299 | JGI IMG/M metagenome (GOLD analysis project Ga0182030, IMG submission 121299) | Permafrost microbial communities from Stordalen Mire, Sweden - 812S3M metaG (Illumina Assembly) | ecosystem: Environmental > Terrestrial > Soil > Wetlands > Permafrost | place: Sweden... | reverse complement strand
TTCTTTATGAGGCGGCACGGCAGAGAGGATTCAAGTATTAAGTCATCTGGCCATCAGGTCATCGAGCCATTTAAAGGCTGTCCGTGGTCCGTTGTCAGTCGTCAATGGCTTAACGGGCTGCGGAAAAATCCAAAAGCGCTGTCATTCTGAGGAGCAGCGGCGACGAAGAATCTCGCATTGCCTTGAAAATACACAGAGCGAGATTCTTCGCTGCGCTCAGAATGATAGCGAACGGGCTCAGGATGACAGCATTGTAGGGTTGTTCCGCAGCCTGTCAAGGCTCTCGACCTCCGCGTTTCTCTTGCAACGGACAACTGACCAGGGACAACTGACAGCTTTTCAATGGCCCGATGGCCAAATGACCCGATGAACCGATACCCATGAGTCTCTTCGAGCCCACTCCCCCGGACCACGCCGCGAGCGCACCGCAGCGCGCCGCCACCCCCTCCCCCTTGGCCGACCGCATGCGGCCCGAAACGATCGAAGATTTCGTGGGCCAGCTACACATCCTGGGGCCGGGGAAAACGTTGCGGCGCCAAATCGAGCGCGATGAACTGGGCTCGATGATTCTCTGGGGGCCGCCGGGCTCCGGCAAAACCACGCTGGCCACCATTGTGGCTCGAAAAACGCGCAGTGATTTCCTGCGCTTCAGCGCCGTCCTCTCCGGCATCAAGGAAATCAAAGAAGTAATGGCGGCGTCGGAAAAATCCCGGCATTACGGCAGGCGAACGGTACTTTTCATCGACGAAATTCACCGCTTCAACAAAGCTCAACAGGATGCGTTTTTGCCCTACGTCGAACGCGGCGACATCGTGTTAATTGGCGCCACCACGGAAAATCCTTCGTTTGAAGTCAATGCCGCGCTGCTTTCTCGCGCCAAAGTCTACATGCTTTCCGCGCTCTCGACCGACGAAGTACAAACACTTCTTCGCCGCGCCTTGATTGACGAAAAGCGCGGCCTCGGCTCGCACCGGATCGAGATTTCCGACGAGCTTCTGCGGCAAATTGCGGTCTTTTCGAACGGCGACGCCCGCGCCGCTTACAACACCCTCGAAACCGCCGTGGCGGCCGCCGCGCGCGACGCGGAAGGGCACGCCACCATCACCGAAACCCTGATTGAGGACGCCATCCAAAGGAAAGTTCTGCTCTATGACAAGTCCGGCGAGGAACACTACAATCTGATTTCGGCGCTCCACAAATCGGTTCGCAACTCCGATCCTGACGCCGCGCTATACTGGCTGGGGCGTATGCTGGAAGCCGGAGAAGATCCGCTCTACGTCGCGCGCCGCGTTCTCCGCATGGCCTCTGAGGACATCGGCATGGCCGATCCCAACGCTTTAAACGTAACCGTGGCGGCGATGCAGGCGGTCCATTTTCTGGGGATGCCGGAAGGGAACCTGGCGCTCGCGGAAGCTGTGGTCTATCTCGCGCTCGCACCCAAGTCCAATGCACTTTACGTCGGTTATGGCGAAGTCGCTCGCGACGCGCAAGAGACCATGGCCGAGCCGGTGCCCTTGCACTTGCGCAATGCGGTGACCGGACTGATGGCAAACTTCGGTTACGGCAAGGGATATCAATACGCGCACCAAGCCGAGGACAAGCTCACCGATATGCAGTGTCTGCCCGACAACCTTAAAAACCGCAGGTACTTTCGCCCCACCGACCAAGGCTTGGAAAAAAGGCTGAAAGAGAGGATGCAGGCCATCGAGGAGTGGAAGAGACAACGGGCGAGCGAGAAATGATGGACGCTTGGTTTGAATTTTGAATTATGATTTTTGAATAAGGAGCAAGCCATGCCGCGACTAACCCGAGAAGTGTTCCAGTCACGCCTTCGCTGCACCTATGATTTGCTCGACAGCCTTGCCCAGTTGTCGGATGAGACACTGCGGCAGCTCGACCGGACAGCCGCGCCAGCGGAAATATTGTCACGGTACCGCAAGCTCATCGCGACCCTCCACACGCTGGCACAAGACGCCGCGAAGCTTGCCGAATCCGCATCCGAATCCGCCCCGGAAGATGGCGCCTTGCTTCAGTGACTGTCCACCTAACCGAACCCCTCGCAAGGGTTCCACGCGGCGGCCGGCATCCCTGGCCAGCGGGCCACGGGACTTGGAAATAATCAGGACGGCCTTGCAACGGCGGGGATAAACACGCTGCGGAAAAACCCCTCAAAGTGTCATCCTGAGTGGGGATGGGCCTTTTCGGCCCACCCATAGTTATGAACATCGCGACGCCAGCCGTTACTGAAAATAAATGGGTTAGCGCGCGTTGTTCGACGGAGCCCGTTCGCTGTCATTCTGAGCGCAGCGAAGAATCCCGCTCTGGCGCTCAGGGTAAACTGCGCGAAGGATCTCGCCCTGAGTATTTTCAGGGCAATGCGAGATTCTTCGTCGCTGCTCCTCAGAATGACAGCGCTTTGGGGTTTTTCCGCAGCCTGTAAAGCCCCGCCCGTCCAGAGTAGTGGTGAGAAATCCGGGCTAAATCCTTTCGGCCACAAAGCGTTTGGCGTGTTCCTTCAGGATGCATCGATCCATGACCACCTTGAGGCCGGCGGCGCGGGCGCGCTCGGCAGCCTGTTCGTGAATCACCCCTTCCTGCATCCAGACCACCTTCGCGCCCTTGCGAATCGCGGCCTCCACAACCTCCGGCACAAACTCCGGACGGCGGAAGATCACCACCACATCGAAAGGCTCCGGCACGGCATCGAGTGACGTATAAGCCTTTTCACCCAACACCGATTCCTCCTGCGGATTCACGGGGATGATCCGGTATCCATAGCGCTGCATGTATGCCGCCACGCCGTGGCTCGGGCGCATGGACTTTGAGGACAACCCCACCACCGCCAGCGTTTTGCCTTGCTCGAGAATTTCTCTGATTACGTCAGACATGCGTTTCTGAGGAGTCAGGAGTCAGAAGTCAGAAGTCGGAAGAAAATCGAAATCGGGATAATGCATTTGATTTACACGTTCGAGCCCCATGTCCCGTTTGCCGTCTATTGGTGCGGTTTTATTTTGTCTCCTGGCTTCTGACTCCTGACTCCTGGCTCCTGACTCCTATTTGGTCTGTCCCCTTCCAATTCTTTAACCGCTCAACTTCCGCGCGCGTCAGGTGGCGCATTTTGCCGGGCGGCAAGTCCTTGTCCGTCAGGAACGCTATCCTCACACGTTTTAACTTTACCACTCCTTTGCCGATGCGCTCGAACATCCGCCGGACCTGATGGTATCGGCCTTCCACCAGGGTGATTTCATACCAAGGTTTAGGGTCCTGTCCCAGGGCGCGGATCTGGCAGGGTTCGGTTCGCCTCCCGTCGAGCGCGATGCCGCTCTCGAGCTTGGCAATGTCCGCGGCTTCCGGCCGGCCCTCCAACTTCACCTGGTAAGATCGGGGGACAGCGGATGCCCGCGACATCAGGAAATTTGCCAGCTCGCCATCGTTGGTTAGAACCATCAAGCCGGACGAATGATAGTCCAGCCTCCCTACCGGATAGACGCGCTGCTTGATCCCTCGCGCCAATGAGATTACCGTCGGGCGGCCCTGCGGGTCGCTGACCGTGGAAACGTAGCCCACCGGCTTATTTACGAGCAAGTAGACATTCTCAGTCGCGCGCGTCAACAGGCGGCCGTCCACCCGAATCTTATCGCGGTCCGGGTCAGCCTTCGACCCGAGCTTGGAAACGGGTTTTCCATTAACGCTGACGCGGCCTTCCAGAATGATCTGTTCAGCCTTACGGCGTGAGGTAATACCGGCGTCAGCGATGATTTTCTGAAGGCGTTGTTCCATAAGTGCGAGAAGCTTCCTTTTCCGACCAGTGACCCCCGCCAACATGGCCCGTAATTCACAACACGGTTCCAGAAGGGCGGGGCTTTACGGACTGCGAAAAAGCCCGTCGGCACTGCCATTCTGAGCATTGACAGCCTTACGGCTGCCCAGGATGGGCAGAAACTCGGGCCGAGGAAGGGTAGCGCGGACCTGTTTTTTAGGTCCGCGGCTTTTCCTTGTCCATCGGGGACGAGCCGCGGACCTAAAAAACAGGTCCGCGCTACGCCTGCTTGAAAACGCTCAGAGCGAGATCCTTCGCGTAGTTTACCCTGAGCGGGCAGAGCGAGATTCTTCGCTGCGCTCAGAATGACAGCGTGGAAGCGCTTTTCCGCAGCCTATAAAGCCATGCCTTTCCGGCAGCACCCAATCAGCCTCCACGCTTGGGGAGAAATCCGCGCTAGGAATTCGGTTCATGGTCCTCCGGGACCGTCGCCGAATCGCTGGCAGAAGCCGGCGCAGGAGTGTCGGGCGCGGAAATGTCTGCGCCCTGCGCGGGCAGCTCCGAGCCCGAGGGTTCGCTGGGAGGCTCTGCCTTTGCCGTGTCCTCCAGGGATGGCGTCTCGGCGGCTGCAGCGGGCACCGGTTCCTCTGGCGGAACGGGTGGGGCTTCGATGCTCACCGCACCGGTATCCTCCGTTGCCGCTGCGGGAGCTTCGGTGGCTGGCGTGTTATCGAAGGGCGCGCTCTCCTCGACGGCAGGAAGAGGCGCTTCCGGCGGAGCTTCCGGGGCTGCTTCCACCGCCGCAGCGTCGGCCACTGCGCTCGCAGCGGCTGTGGCTGCCCCCGACCCCGATGCTTCCTCGGCGGTCCACTCTGAGCCCAGGGCGCGCTTCGCCAATTCCTCGAATTCCTTCAGGCTGGGCAATTCTCCTACATCCTTCAACCCGAAATGCACAAGGAAATCCTTCGAGGTGCGATAGAGGATTGGCCGGCCCACCACGCTCTTGCGGCCCGACGTAACCACCAACTTCTTCTCCAGCAGCGTATGGATTACACCCCCGGAATCCACGCCACGAATCTCCTCGATTTCCGGCATCGTCACCGGCTGCCGGTAGGCAATCACCGCCAGCGTTTCGAGTGCCGGCTTGGAAAGCCGCACCGGCGGCTTCAGGCTCTTCACATATTTCCGCAGGATTTCGTGGTGCTCGGCCTTGGTGGAGAACTTATAGCCATTCGCCACCTGCCGGATTTGTATGCCGTGCGCGTTCTGCTCATAGTCGGCCACAAGCTCTTCGAGCTTGGTTTTGACACGCTCGCGATCTTCGGACTCCAGAACTTTGACGATGCCGTCGAGAGTGACGGGTTCCGGCGCGATGTAGATGATGCCTTCGATGAGGGCTTTAAGAACGTCGTCATTCAGCATAAGAGTCTTTGAAGGGTAAAGGGTAAAGGATAAAGGGTAAAAAACGACCCCGCGGTTTACCCTTTACACTTCACCCCTTACACTTTCCTCATCCAGCCCTGCGGCAAGTTCCTGCGCGGTTGTGGCCGCCAGAACCTCTTCAAACCTTTTGCTGCGGGCGATGGTGATGGAAGTAAATGTATCCTTTTGCCGAAGCAGCACAGCTCGCAACCGTACCAGCTCCAACACTGCGAGGAACAGGGCGATCAACGCCTGCCGCCAGAGAAAATCCCCGATCAAATCCTCGAGCCGAACCGGGCCGGGGCTCGCGCCCAGCACCTGCTTCACGTGCTCAATCATCTGCGCCACGGTAACTTCTTCTCGCCGGATCTGGAGTTGCGGCCGCTTCTTGGCGCGTTCCAGGATTTCACGGAACACAGAAATCAGATCAAAGACCGACACCGCCAGCCCGGGCTCGTCCCCGGCCTCGGAAAACTCACCAATACCGGGCTGCGACCACATGGCATCTTCCAAAAGGCGTTTCGAGTTGAGCATTTCCGCCGCGTTCTTGAACTGCTCGTGCTCAAGAAGCTTGTGGACCAGGTCCACCCGCGGATCTTCTTGTTCTTCGGGCGGCGCCGCCGGGTCGGGGGGCAGAAGCAGGCGCGACTTGATGTGAATCAGTGTAGCCGCCATGAAGACGAACTCCCCCGCCACGTCGATATTTAACTCTTTCAGCATATGCAGGTAATCGAGGTATTGCTGGGTAATTCTAGCAATGGGAATGTCATAGATATTGATTTGCTGCTTGCGAATCAGGTCGAGCAGCAGATCGAGCGGGCCCTCGTAGTTTCCGAGCTTTACGGGCGGAGGCGGCGCGGCTAGATGCGACACCCTCTTGGCCGTAGGAGCAGGAACGTCGCCCGGCTCGGCTGGCGCGGGCGTTTGCGGATTGGGCGCGCGTGGTTCGTCGATCATACGAATGAAAAGCCTTTAGCAATCAGCTTTCGTAAAGTAGCGGCGGGTTTACCCCGCCATCTCTCCAGCGATTTAAATACCGGATTGCGGCGTAAAGCCGCCGCTACGTCAGGGCTCAACCGCCTGCCGGCGGACGCGTGAAAGCTGAGAGCCGATTGCTTCCCTTTACGGCGCCAGATTTACGGCTTTGCGAACTTCCGCCATCGTTTCCTGCGCGACCTTGCGGGCTCGCTCCGTTCCGTCCGCAAGGATATCCCACACCTCTTGTGGATTCTGCTCGTAAGGTCTGCGGCGTTCCTGGATGGGCGCGAGAAAGGCGTTCAGATGCCCGGCCGCAAGCTTTTTGCAGTCCACACACCCGATCTCAGCCGTGCGGCACTCGCGGTTCACACGAGCAATTGTCTCCCCAGCGGAGAAAATCTTATGCAGGTCATACACCGGGCAGACCTCCGGATCGCCTGGGTCCGTGCGCCGCTTGCGTGCCGGGTCGGTCATCATGGTGGCGAGCTTCTTTGAAACCATTTCCGGCCCGTCGGTCAGGAAAATCGCGTTGCCGTAACTCTTCGACATCTTGCGGCCATCGGTGCCCGGCAACCGGGGGGCGGAAGTGAGCAGTGATTCAGGCTCAGGAAAGATAGGAAAGATCTTTATCATCCCCTCATTAACAAGTTCCGCCTTCGCGTCCAACCCGTGTGTCTGGAGCACTTGCAGTTCGATCGTTTGGAGCTGGAACTCGGCGTCCTTTGGGCCACGCTCAAGCCGACCAAAAGCCAGGTTGAACCGCCGCGCCACCTCGCGCGTCAACTCGACGTGCGGAACCTGATCTTCACCCACGGGAACGTAGCGCGGTTTGTACATCAGGATGTCGGCAGCCTGCAACAACGGGTAGCCGAGGAAACCATAGGTGTTGATATCGTGGTCGCGAATATTTTCAAGCTGCTCCTTGTACGTGGGCACGCGCTCCAGCCAACCCAGCGGTGTGACCATGGAAAACAGCAGGTGCAGTTCCGCGTGCTCCGGCAAGCGCGACTGGACAAAAAAAGTGGCCTTGGCGGGGTCGAGCCCGCAGGCCAGCCAGTCCGTGACCATCTCCCAGGTGTCCTGGCGCAAATCGAGCGTATTCTCGTAGCCCGTCGTCAGCATGTGCCAGTCGGCCACGAAGTGAAAGCTGTCGTATTCATCTTGCAGCTTTACCCAATTCTGGAGAGCACCCACCAGATTGCCGAGATGGAGCCGGCCGGTGGGCCGCATCCCGCTCAAAATGCGCGGGCGTTGAGGAATGTTGAGATTCACTATTCGCCTTTATGGATCCCTTCCAATGTTTTGTCAGGCCGCGACCGGGCAAGGCTGGTTGGGCCCTGACCATTCGCATCCTGCCGAAATATCGCTAATCTTGCATCGTAACATAGCTCGCTGCGAACCGTGAAGGTGGAGTTCCCCCGGGTAGTGGGTCAATTTGATGTAAACACGGCTTTAACCAGGCTGCAGAAAAACCTGCCAATGCTGTCATCCTGAGCACGTTCGCTGTCATTACTGAGCATTGACAGCCTTGCGGCTGCCCAGGATGGGCAGAAACTCGGGCCGAGGAAGGGTAGCGCGCCTGTCTTTATTGGTCCGCGGCTTTTCCTTGTCCATCGGGGACGTGCCGCGGACCTAAAAAACAGGTCCGCGCTACGCCTGCTGAATTCCAAGGACTTACGCGTCCAGTTTCTGCAGAGCGCAGCGAAGAATCTCGCACTGCCCGCTCAGGGTAAACTACGCGAAGGGTCCCGCTCTGAGTGTTTTCAAGGCAATGCGAGATTCTTCGTCGCCGGGGGCTCCTAAGAATGACAGCGCCAACGGGTTTTTCCGCAGCCTGATTTAGCCACGATCAGGCAGATTAACCCGCCCCTCCCAACCTCAAATGCCCTCACGACTCCTGTCCCGATGGGCGCGGGCCCATCGCGCGGTGACGGACACAGGGAAATCTACGCTAACTCCTTGTGGATCATAAGGTAATCCATAAAATTCGATAACTTCTTTATTTTCATGAACTCATCCAGAGCAATTTTTTTACCCCTTTGTTTTCAATAACTCATCCAGACCTATCTTCATTTTTAACATCTTTTGCTGTTGGGTGATTTCGCGAAGGCATTCGTGAGCTAGGGAGACTTTCGCGGGGGCCGTGCTGCGCCGGGCTTTCATCACAGCTATAGCCTATACCCATTGCCTCGTTTTTGCAAGTGGCAAACTGCCCCCGGCGTAAAACCACCCCGGCGCTCGGCGCGCCACCCCTCCTGATTCAGGAGGGGAGTTGTTGAAAACGCTCCCCTCCTCAGATGAGGAGGGGTGGCGCGCCGAGCGCCGGGGTGGTGCTGAAGTGCTAGCGCCAAGCGCCAAAGAGTTTTTCCGCAGCCTGTTTGTGCCGCCCCTCGTGGCACTCCTCGGCGGTTTTCCAGTGTTCCCGCATCGGGGGGGCGTCAAGCCGGGTGACCGAGAGCCCCCTCAGATAAGCCCGATATGCAATCTGGCCGCGGACGGGAATTTTCGTTTGCCGATGCATGACACTCATGAGATACTGGCAGTCTTTCGCAAGAAATTCCCCGCTCGCCGGGGTCGAGTCAGGGAACAGGCTCTGGCGTGGGCGGCAGGTCCTTTGCCATCGCGGACAGCGCAGTGCTGCGGTAGCAGGCCCAGACCGCGTCCGAAAAAAAGACCCTATCGAAATCAGGAGATGAAAGGATGCGGCGTTAGGCTACCTTGATCTGACCCCGCCACCCACACATGGGACAATCGGTGGAAGCAACCCCGGCAAACGGAAGCCCCCAACACTTGAGCCGCGTCCTGGGACTTTGGGACGTGGTGTTCTTTGGCTTGGTCCTGGTCTCTCCCATGGCTGCCGTGCCGTTGTTCGGCGTGGCGCAGCAACTCTCGCACGGTTTTGCCACCACGTGCATCCTGCTCTCCATGGCGGCGATGGCGATCACGGCGGTCAGCTACGGCCGGATGGCCAGCATCTACCCTTCCGCAGGGTCGGCCTACACCTACATCAGCCAGGGGCTTAACGTCCACGTGGGCTTTCTGGTCGGCTGGGCATTACTTCTTGACTACCTGGACCAACCGATCCTTAACAGCATCTATGGCGCTCTGAGCATCCAGCGCCTGTTTCCCCACATCCCTTACTTGGTCCTGTCGGCCCTTTGCGTGGCGGTGATGACTTACCTCAATTTGCGCAGCATTCGCGCCACGGCGCGTGTGAATGAAATACTGCTGGCCGTTATGACCGCGGTGATCGGGGTTTTCATCATCCTGGCCATTCGATATCTTTTCAAGGCCGAGGGAATTGGCGGCTTTTTCTCGACGCAGCCATTCTACGATCCGAAAACGTTTCAATGGAGCGCGATCGCCACCGGGACGTCCCTCGCCGCCTTGACATATATTGGCTTCGACGGAGTGACGCTTCTGGCGGAAGAAGTCAAAAACCCCAAGCGAAACATTCTTCTGGCCGGTGTGATGGTTTGCCTTTTTACCGGCGTCTTCAGCGGGTTGCAGGTTTACCTCGCTCAACGTGTCTGGCCCGATTACCGCACCTATCCACACGTGGAAACCGCCTTTATGGATGTCGCCAGAGTCGTTGGCCACAACGGGCTGTTTATCGCCTTGGCCGTGAATCTCGTCATCATGAGCTTGGCCTGCGGACTCACCGGACAACTAGGTGCGGCGCGGCTGCTGTATAGCATGGGGCGCGATAACGTTTTACCGCGCAAAATTTTCGGCCGCCTGGGGAGCACTAATGTCCCTTCCGCCAACGTTTTGATCATTGGCGTATTGGCCTTCCTCTTCAGCCAAGTCTTCAGTTACGAACTTGCCGCGGAGATGCTGAACTTCGGCGCGTTCCTGGCCTTTATGGGCGTCGACTTCGCCTGTTTTTCCCAGTTCTATCTCGTCGGGCAGCCGGGAAGAAAGCGGCATCTGTTGAAGGATGCAGTGATACCCCTGGTGGGATTCTTATTCTGCCTGTGGATCTGGTGCAACCTATCCAAACCCTCCATGATCAGGGGAGCGGTTTGGCTAGGGGCTGGTTTGCTCTACGCGGCCATCAAGACCCGCGGGTTTCGCGGGCGTCCGCTCACCATGGATTTTCGCGAGTTGTAACGAGGGTTTGGCGCGGACCCTTAAGAGGTCAGCCCGATGGCATGGATCAAGGTGGTCCAACCCGAGGAAGCGACCGGCGACTTGAAGCGGGAATATGACGATGCCGCCAAGCGCGCCGGTAAGGTTTTCAACATCCTCAAGGTCCAGAGCCTGAATCCCGGTGCGCTGCGGGCCTCCATGCAAATGTATCGCGCCACCATGTTTGGCCCCTCAGGCCTTTCGCGGGCCGAGCGCGAGATGCTGGCCACCGTGACTTCCTGGGCCAACCACTGTTTCTATTGAATCGAAGCTCACGGGGAGGATCTCCGTGCCGAATCGAACGACGAAAAGTTGGCCGAACACGTCAAACACAACTACAGCCGCGCGAATCTTACCCCGCGCCAGAAGGCATTGTGCAAGTTCGCGGAGATGGTGACGCGCTCCCCGGGGGCCCTGAGCGCACGGCACCTTGAAACTTTGCGCCTGCACGGCTTGAGCGACGGCGACATTCTCGACGCCGTCGAGGTCATCTCCTACTTCAATTATATCAACCGCATCGCCGATGCCCTCGGCATTGACCCTGAACCTGAAATGCAGCAGGCCTATGAAAAATGGCAGGCGGGCTCCGAGCCGGGCTGAAGATCTGCAGAAGATGAAGATGCTCCCCTCCTCAGTTGAGGAGGGGGTAGGGGGTGGTGCTGATTGCGACTTTATGTTTTCGGCTTCAGGAGATAACCACCCCGGCGCTTGGCGCGCCACCCCTCCTGAATCGGGAGGGGAGCATTTTCATAACAGCCGCGGCTTCACGCGCCTTCCGCGCCGAAGGAAAGACCCATTTCCCGCGCCACACTCTGAATATGGCGCCGCCCCTCGTCGTACTCCTCCGCGGTTTTCAAATGTTCCAGCATCAGGGGCGCGTCAACCGGAAGGCCCGAGAGCCCTCTGAGGTAGGCGCGGTAATCAAGCTGGCCGCGGCCGGGAATGACTTCGCGCAAGGATACTTGGACATAGTCCTCCCAGCTCAAGTCTTTGGCATGGCAGGATACAATCCATGGCCCCAGCTTGCGGAAGCACTCGTCGATTACCGTGCTGTTTTTGTACATGCGCTCCGGGCTGTTCATCACATTGCAGGCGTCCAGATGAACCGCGAACCCTCGGCGATCTACCTTCTTGATCAGCTTCAGGTAATCGTCCGGCCCCGTGGGGAAATTAAAGGGCATCATTTCAATTGAAAATTTGGTGCGCGTGGGTTTGACCGCGTCGATGACGTGGCGGCAATTCTCCACGGTGGCGTCGATAAACTCCTCCGTGATGTTCTTGGGGTCGGGACCGCACCAATAATGAGGATTGAAGGAGCCGGCAATATCGACGCAGCAGCGCGTCCCCAGCAGTTCGGCCAGGGCCAGCCGCTCCTGCACGTAGGCAAGGTTCTGGCGCCGCTTCTCTAGATCCACATCGAGCATGTTGCGCCACGCTCCCACCTCCGCCAGGGCCACATCCCGGTCAGCAAATTCCTTGATGATGGCTTTTATTCTGTCCGTATCGTTGATCTCTACCTGGGGAGCGTAAGCGGCTCGATACCCCAACCGGCGATGCTCTTGCGCAAGCTCAGCCGGGTCTTCCGATTTAAGAAAAACGGGACCGCCCAACCGCATGGGCCGGGTGCTTGAGTTATCCGGCGTGCCCCACGCGGGAACATTCGCCACGGCCAGAGCGGCCATCGTCCCCGTCTGACCAAGAAAGGCGCGCCGGGATAAATGATTGGGCATTATGACCTCGTATACCGGAGTTTAGTGGGCAGAGTTTTGAGATCCTTCATAGGAGGGCCCATGCGGGCTTACGATTTCAGATCCTTTAATAGCTCATCGACAGAAGCGGCTTCCTTGACCCGGCCTTGGGCAATATCCTCGTCGGCCTCTCGTTCTTTCCTCTGCCACTCAGGGGTCCAAAACCAAAGCTGGTCTCTCGGAATTCGAACCAATTCCAATTTGCGGTCCACGAGCCTCATCAGCAAGTGGTCGCCGTTCTTGAGCCGCAAGGCTCGGGCAATCCGGCTGGGGAGCGTTATCGGAGCTTCGGGCCTACCCGGACGGTTTCATGGAAAGCGGATTTGGTTTTGGCCATACGGGTTTCATGATAATATCTGGCTATGGAGATGTACACCTACCCCATCACTGTTGAGCGTGAAGGCCGGAAATATTGGGCGTACAGCGAAGATTTTCCGGGAGTATATGGACTTGGAAAATCCATCGAAGAAGCCAAGACGAGTATTCTCGAATCGATGCGGCTCTATATCGAAGAGTGCCGCGCCGCTCACCGCCCCATCCCTCGGGCTCGCTCGGTTTACATGGAGACTGTTTCTCTGGCGGTATAGCGGCGAGTTTCACGCTTTTCCTTTCCTCCTGCCTCCAAGAAAGTCTTCCTCTGAGAAGCCCGCGTCCTTGAGAATGCGTAGGAACAACCCGCGCGGAACATCGCCTGAATGAATCGGCACACTGAGCACGGACCGTGCTGGGTGAATTAGAATCCGGCGCGAACCTTTTTGCCGTGTCTCCTCATAGCCGTGTTTGCGCAGAAAGCGGAGCAGTTCCTTGGCACTGGGCATGGCGGTCCGGGAACTTGAAATCGATAGTATTTAGTTACGCCGTTGCGCGTCGAATTTCGTACACCCTCAGTTCGTGCTCACACGGCAGCGACATGTTGAACCTCGCGACGGCATCGCACGCAACAACGGGACAAGGAACCTTATCCATCACGGAAGGTGCCCGAGCGCCAAGGAATTTGCGGTCAATCCGAAAACTGCCCCCTGGACCAAGTCCGAATAGGACGTCGAAGCCGTTACGGGGTTTGCTCAAGTACGACTTCATCTCTTCATCGGTAAGATACATCAGCAGTCTTTCGATTGCATCTCCAATTCCAAAGGCTCCTAGTCGGAAGACATCGTTCATGAGTGCCCCCGCCTTATTCGGTTTTGGTTGGTTATGCCCACTCGGAATTTTCCTGTCGTATTTGAGTTCCCAAACGGCTGCTCCGTGCTTGTCGTTCAAAGGGAGGTAGCCGTCGATCTTGGCGCTCGGGATATTCGGATGTGGGTATTCGAAGCGGATTTCCAGCTGTAATATCAGGGCTTTCTCTGTAAGTGACGCGCATAGACAGTCACGTAAGACACCCTCTGCGATCCCTGTCCCATTCAAGAGCCGTTCCCCCAATAGCTGCGAGAATCACTGAAAGACCTCTTGCGTCATTACCATAGGTGCGGTCCAAAAACTCGTGAAGTCGAAAGGATTGTACGCTGGTCGTCGCAAGAAGGAAAGCGAGTGCTAAGCGGAGGCATGTTCTGCTCCGCGTCGCTGGAAGATTTCGATGTAGCAATTGACCAGCTAGGCCGTGCCTTACAATCGGGAAATCAGCTTCTCGTAATCTGGGTGTGAGCCGATCCAGTACCAAATCATGGTGTCGGCGCGGCGGAGGCCGACGGCGCGCCACCCGAGTCCGACGCGGAC
>Ga0182030_10017644_pt1 | contig 13756 bp, 11 predicted proteins | sample 812S3MmetaG_FD_121299 | JGI IMG/M metagenome (GOLD analysis project Ga0182030, IMG submission 121299) | Permafrost microbial communities from Stordalen Mire, Sweden - 812S3M metaG (Illumina Assembly) | ecosystem: Environmental > Terrestrial > Soil > Wetlands > Permafrost | place: Sweden... | reverse complement strand
GTCGACGCCATCAACTTCGAGCCGCCCGAGGAAGCCCGCAACAAGATCTTCTTCGACAACCTGACGCCGCTCTATCCCAACGAACGGCTCAAGCTCGAAACCGTGCGCGACAACTATTCCGGCCGCGTGATGGATCTGCTCACGCCCATCGGCAAGGGACAGCGCGGGCTGATCGTTTCCCCGCCCCGCACCGGTAAGACCATGCTCCTGCAGAGCATCGCCAACTCCGTCACCACCAACCATCCGGAAGTGACGCTCATCGTGCTGCTCATCGACGAGCGTCCCGAAGAAGTCACCGACATGCAGCGCAGCGTGCGCGGCGAAGTGATCAGTTCCACCTTCGACGAGCCCGCCACCCGCCACGTACAGGTGGCCGAAATGGTGATCGAGAAAGCCAAGCGCCTGGTCGAACACAAGCGCGACGTGGTCATCCTGCTCGATTCCATCACCCGCCTGGCGCGCGCCTACAACACCATCGTGCCGCCATCGGGCAAAGTGCTCTCCGGCGGCGTCGATTCCAACGCCCTGCAGCGTCCCAAGCGCTTCTTCGGCGCGGCGCGCAACATCGAGGAAGGCGGCTCGCTCAGCATCGTGGCGACCGCGCTCATCGACACCGGCAGCCGTATGGACGACGTGATTTTCGAAGAGTTCAAGGGCACCGGCAACATGGAAATTCACCTGGAGCGCAAGCTGGTGGATAAGCGCGTCTTCCCGGCCATCGATATCAACAAGAGCGGCACGCGTAAGGAAGAGCTGCTGCTGCCGAAAGACGAGCTCAATCGCGTGTGGATTCTGAGGAAAGTCCTGAATCCGCTGTCGCCGGTGGAGACCATGGAACTGCTGCTCGACAAGCTTTCGAAGACCCGTAGCAACGGCGAATTCCTCGGTTCGATGAGTGGCTAGGCTACTTAGAAAAGATTTATGAGAGGAAAGCTGTACCGCGCCCTACCTTCGGTAGGGCGCATTTTTGTTTTGTCCTTGACTGACGTCCAGGGACCTTGACGTCAATCATGACGCGCGTCGTTTTTGACGTACGTTTCACGCTCGAACGCTATCTGCGCGTACCCACAAAACGTCCCCAGCATCCTAGCGGATCGATTGCGTGGTTGCATGAAACCCCACTGTGGCCGCCCAGTCTCACGAAGTTTGCGCTTCTGCGCAGTCACGCGCTCCCTACTTGAACCGGATCCCGGCGATGACCAGATTGGGCATCGCCTGATTCCAGCTGTCTGGAATGTTGTCGAAGGAAATCGAAAAATGGCGGAACTGCCCCGGGGCAAGTCCGCCACTTTTCTTGCTCACCAGCGAGGTACGCTCCCGGTAGATCGTTTCCTGGTATAGCGTACCATCGGGCATCGGCGTCCCCGGATCTTTGAACAGCCAAGTGACTTCCACCGAGCTGACCGGACGCTCGCCGGCGTTCATGATGTTGCCCGTGATCTCCACGGTGGCCTGCTGGAGGTAGCTCTCATGCGAGGTCATCTTGGGATTTTCCAGATTGATTCCGTCGTCCGCCACGAAGCGCAGATTCTTGGCGTACGCGCGCGTCGGCTGTCGGCTGCGCCGGGCCGGCGGGCATCTGCTTCGACGCGCGGTCGAGGTAGAGGAATCCGGCCGCTCCCAGCAACACGACAATCCCGGCGACGATCGCCATCGGCGGGACGGTGAACTTCTTTTTGGGCGCTACTGCATTACCTGCCACCAACGGTCATTTCTCCTATCTTGATTGTAGGCGCGGAGATGGACCGGCGGAATTCCAGGTCGCTGCCCAGGGTTTCCAATCCCAGCAGCATGTCTTTCAAATTCCCGGCGATGGTGACTTCGGACACCGCGTACGCCAGCTCGCCGTCCTTGATCCACAGTCCGGCGGCGCCGCGCGAATAATCGCCCGTGACCGCGTTGACGCCGAAGCCCATCAGCTCGGTAACATAGAATCCGTTGGATATGCCGGACAAAATCTGCTCCGGCGTTTGGACGCCTTTTTCCACGTAAAAGTTCCCGTGGCCGATTCCGGCGTTCCCGGTGAGGCCGCGCGACGCGTTGCCCGTGGTCTTCAATCCGAGCTTGCGTGCCGCGTAAGTATTCATCAGGTAGCTTTTCAGCACGCCCTTTTCGATCACCACCGTGCGGCGCGAAGGCACGCCCTCATCGTCGAACGGCGATGAGCCGAACAGCCCCGGAATGGTGCCATCGTCGATCAGCGTGACGCTATCGGCTGCCACCTTCTCGCCCAGCTTGCCGGCCAGGAACGACTCGTGCCGATACACGGACATGCCGTGGACCGCCTCGAAGATGTGATCGAGCAGCGTGCGCGCCGTGCGCGGTTCGAATACCACGGGCACCTTTTGCGTCTCCACTTTGATGGCGTTCAAGCGGCGCAGCGCGCGCTTCGCGGCCATCTGGCCAACCGATTCCGGCGTATCCAGGTCGCCGAATCCGCGCGAGAGGGTGTCCCAGGAATCGCGCTCCATGGAGTCGCCATCTTTCGCGACCGGCGCCACGCCGAGTGCGCAATAGCTCGAGCGGTATTCGCCTGCGAACCCCCGCGAATTGGCGAAAATGTGGCGGCCGATGTGGGTGTCGAACGACGCGCCTTCGGAGTTCGAGATGCGCGGATCGAACGACAGCGCGGCCTCTTCGGCGCGCTTGGCGAGATCCACTTTCACGCTGGTCTCGAGCCCCTCGACATCGGCGGAATAGAGCTGCAAATCGACTCCGAGCGAGCCCAATTCCTCAGGCTCCGGCAAGCCGGCGTGCGGGTCTTCGGTGGTGATGTCGGCGAGTTCGACGGCGGACGTCACCAGTTTTTCAATGCCCTCGCGCGAAAGGTCGGAGGTGTAGGAGGCGCCGGTCCGGCGGCCCACCAGAATGCGCAGGCCGGCGCCGCGCGAACCGCTTCCTTCAAATTCTCCAACTCGCGCATGCGCACGTTGGCGGTAAACTCCTCGCCCTCGGCGATGGTGCATTCCGCGTCGGTAGCGCCGGCAGCCAGCGCGCGTTTTACGATGTCATTCGCGAGTTCCAGATAAGAATTCAAACAGACTCTCCTTTTACATTCTCGCGCAGCCAGGGCACGAGCTTCTCAAAGCTGAATTGGTTGGCATCGTACATGGTGCCGAGGAAGACGCAGGTTTGGTCCGCGGTGGCGGTGAGACGCAAGCCGTTAATCGCCAGAAAGGTGTAGGTGGCGGCGAAGGCCGTGCGCTTATTGCCATCGACGAAGGGGTGGTTCTGCGAAAGGCTCTCCCATAGCGCGGCGGCCTCCTCGATCAAGTCGGCATAGTAGCCGGTTTGCGGGCGATAGAGCGCGGATTCCAGCGATCCGTGATCCCGCACTCCATGAGCGCCGCCGTAGCGTTCGATTTGGTCGGTGTGGATCGCCAACACTTCGACCGTGGTGAGATAGTCCGTCACTCAGCGAGCTTCTTGTAGACCGGCGCGTATTCCTTGTGACTCGCGGTGTAGGCAGCCATCACGTGCGGACGCGCGGACGCGCGCTTGCGCTTTTCGAGGAGGTCGGCCAATGCTTCGTCCATCAGCGCCTGAATCTGCCGCCCCTCTTTTTCCGCCAACTGACGGACCGCTACCAGGATCTCGGAATTGATCTGGGTGGCGAATTTTTCACGGGCTCTGACGGTTGCGGTGGACATAGTGGTCTCCAACTAGAGGCTATCATGATGGATCATGAAATGTCAAGATGGAGGGTTAAGCGGTCCCGCCGACGGTCATGCGGTCGATCTTGATGGTCGGAATGCCCACGCCCACCGGCACGCTCTGCCCTTCCTTGCCGCAAACGCCGATTCCTTCGTCGAGCTTGAGATCGTTACCCACCATACTGACGTATTTCAACGCTTCCGGACCGTTGCCGATCAGGGTGGCGTTGCGCACCGGGCGTGTCAGTTTGCCATCCTCGATGAGGTAACTCTCCGAGGCGGAGAAGACGAAATTGCCGCTGGTGATGTCTACCTGTCCGCCGCCGAAATTGGCGCAGTAGAGGCCCTTGGGCACGGACCGGATGATATCTTCGGGCGCGCTCTCGCCGGCCAGCATGAAAGTGTTGGTCATGCGCGGCATGGGGATGTGCGCGTAGCTCTCGCGACGGCCGCTGCCGGTGGATGCCGAATGGAGCAGCGTGCTGGATAACTTATCCTGCAGGTAGCCTTGCAGCACGCCGTTTTCGATGAGCACGTTGCGCTGCGTGGCGTGACCTTCGTCATCCACATTGAGCGATCCGCGGCGGCTCGAAAGGGTGCCGTCGTCGATCACGGTGCAGAGCTCGCTGGCCACTTTCTGCCCTACTCTACCGCTAAAGGCCGACACGCCCTTGCGATTGAAGTCGGCTTCGAGCCCGTGCCCCACGGCCTCATGCAGCAGAACTCCCGGCCATCCGGGACCGAGCACCACAGTCATTTCACCGGCCGGCGCTTCCACGGAATCGAGCATGGCGATAGCCTCGCGCGCGGCTTCCCCGGCGAAATGCTCGGGTGGCTTCTCGGTCAGAAAGAAATCCAGTTCCACGCGTCCGCCACCGCCGGCATGACCGCGCTGCGGAGGTCCGCCGTCCTGGCGAGCCAGAGCAGAGACGCTGAGCCGGGCGAGCGGCTGGCGATCCAGCGTCAGCACGCCTTCACTGGTGGCCACCATCACGTGCCGGAGGTTGTCGGCATATACGGCCTGCACCTGGAAAATGCGCGGATCATAGGCGCGGGCCGCGCGATCGGCGCGCTTCACCAACTCGACACGGTCGGCGAACGCCGTCTCCGTGGGCGCGGTCAGCACGGGATAGAGATTGTGTCGAGCACCTTCGCTGAGATCGAACTTGTCGATCTTGCTGGGCCCGGCGGCGATGCAAGCGGCCACACGCGCCGCTTTGCGAATGCGCTCGGGCGAAAGATCGTCGCTATAGGCGTAGCCAGTGCGTTCGCCCGAAATGACACGCACACCGACGCCCATGGAAACGCCCTGCGCCGCGCTCTTCACCATCGATTCGTCGATGCCGATGGAACTGGTGAGCAGGTACTCGAAATAGAGATCGGCGTAGTCGCCGCCCTGTGACAGCGCATCGCCCAGATACCCCTCCAGGTCGCCCCTGCTAATATGGAATCGCGTCGCGAAAATCGACTCTCCGAATTGCATGACTTCATTGTAGTGGTTTCGCAAATACCGTAATGTCTATCGGCATATGGTAGAATGCGCATAAGCGTGGAATCCTAAGCCCGCAGCATCGTGAAGGCGGTCAGCTACCGGCTGCTAGGGTCCTCGGTAACGGGACTGAGTCTTTATGCAGTGACAGGCAAGGAAACGATCTCGTTGCTGGGCAGTGTGGCGGACATGGTCCTGAAGATCGCCGCGTATTTCGTCCATGAGCGCATCTGGGATCGGATTTCCTTCGGCCGGACCAAACCCCCTGAGTACGAGATCTAATCTCGCCGTCTAGCCAACCCAGACACAAGGGGTGCGCAAGATATAAGTGGAATCGATTCCGCCACCTAATTTCAGACCCTTGACGGAGTACGAAAACAAGGGCCTTCCGCAAGGCTCGAACTCGGCGCTTTTCCGGGACCGCCCATGGCAGAAACAACCAACTTGCATTGCGTACGCCGCCTCGGCCGCCTTTGCCTCCGCGACCAGGGCGGTGCCACAGACGCCCGGCCGGACGAAGCGTCTGTTTTCGCAGGCCCATGTGGCACTCGGTTGAAGAACATCTGTGGGGCGGGTCCCCTGACCCGCAGCCGAGCCCCGGCTTGGCCTTTGCCGGACCAGGGGGTCCGGCGCGGACGTGGGCGTCCGCCCCACCGCAGAGAGCTTCATCACCTTCGGAGGCGCCGCGCGCCGGGCGCTCCCTTCGGTCGCGGCCCGGAAACGTTCGGTGCCGATACTGAGGAGGTTGCTGCAAACTGGCACTGCTGTTTCTTAACGAGTCGTAAACTTGAATTGCGTACGACTCACGCTCGGCATCCAGCCATTTTGTTGAGGAGCCGCCGTGCTCGCCACTCCTGTACTTCTAATTCTTCGTTTCTTTGCGGGCCATGAAGATTTTGTGCTGGCCGTCCCCCGAGAGCCTGCCAAATCAAGAGCCGACGGCCAACTCCAAAAGCTGAAAGCTGATAGCTGAAAGCTTGCGGCTTTTGCCGCACTGCGCACCCAGACGCGAGTATGCCTTCACTTGCCGGGGTGAGCCACGCTAAACTTGTAGCGAACCTGAAATCGGGAGTCAGAATTCCGGTTTCCTGGGAAAGGAAAGCGGCATGCGATACATCTTGGGGATAGCGATGTTGGCCGTGGCGCCGGTTTGGGCCGATACTGCTGCCGGGTTGGCGGCGTTCAAGAACAAGGACTATCAGCGGGCTTACAAGGAATGGAAAGCCGGAGCCGATGCGGGACAGGCGGAGGCGCAATTCGATTTGGGAGTTCTGTACGCTCAGGGGTTCGGCGTACTGCGAGACCTGAACGCGGCCGCCGCCTGGTACCGCAAAGCGGCTGACCAGGGCAATGCGGAGGCGCAATTTGCGCTGGGACAAATGTACGCGCACGGCTGGGGCGTCCCACGCGATATGGCGGATGCAATCCGCTGGTTCCAGATGGCCAATTCGGTGGAGTCCGACGGGCCGCCTACGGATTGGATGAGCGTGGAAGGATACGGTATCTCGAAAGATCCCGAGCAGGCAGCGTATTGGTACCAGCAGGCTGCCAATAGCGGCCATCCGGAAGCGCAATACTTCCTGGCCTTGTTGTATTCCAGCGGCAAAGGCGTGAAGAAGGACGAAGAACAGGCCGAGCGTTGGGTCAGTTCGTCGGCCACGCAAGGATACTCCGCAGCCATGGCCGAACTCGGCAAGCGCTTTGCGAATGGCACCGGCATTGCCAAGGACGATAAACGCGCCTATTTCTGGCTCACGCTGGCCTTCCTGCATGGCGACAAGAGCGAGGAAAAACTGCGCGCGGTGGAGTCGGCGAAGTTACCACCTGCGGACGTCACCGCGCAGGAACACGCCGCGCAAAATTGGAAGCCCCGAATGGCTCCCGCTAAACCCAAGCAGTGAAGTTGTCGACAAGCCGATCGATGTTCGTCTGTTTTGCCGCCGCCGTGGCTTATGGGCAGGTGGCCCACGACCCCGCGGCGGTCCTCGAAGAGGCGCGGACAAGGCTCCAGGCGATGGCGCGTAACCTGGAAAAGTACGTCTGCGTGGAAACCATCAATCGCAGTTACTATCAGCGGGTGGCGCCGCGTAGTGCTCCGGCGACGCCCGAACCTCCGGCGGCCTGTGCCCCGCCTCCGCCGAACGATCCGTACCAGCTGACCACCACCGATCGGGTACGGCTCGAAGTAACCGTCTCGGAGGGGGCGGAGTTGCATTCCTGGCCGGGCGCCACCCGTTTCGACGAGCGCAATGTCGACGACCTCATCCGCAACGGTCCGGTTTCGACCGGCTCGTTCGGCGCCTATATGAACAGTGTGTTCGGACAGCCGGGTGTGGCTTATCAGTACCAGAGCGAGCAACCGGCCAACGGGAAAAACCTGTTCGCATACTCGTATCGCGTACCGCTGCAGGCGAGCCATTTCGAGGTCAAGACCGACACGGGTTGGCACCCCACCGCCTATGAGGGAGAGTTCCGGCTCGATCCGCGCACCTACGAGTTGCAGAGCCTCACCGTCCGCACGGTCGACCCGCCGGCCGGCGCAGCCTTCTGCCGGGCCTCCTCCACGCTCGACTACCAGCGAGTGCATATCGGCGACAGCGACCTGCTGCTGCCGCGCCAGGCCGAGTTGCAGATCGAACTGAAGGACGGAGCGCAGACGCGCAACGTCACCACCTTCGCCAATTGCCGCGAGTATCAGGCGGAATCGGAAATCGTTTTCGACGACCCGGCCAACCCTGCAAGCAAGACGCCGCAAGCTTTCGGACGAGGCCGTGTAACCTTGCCGATCGGCCTGCCGGTGACGCTGGCATTGGAGAGCCCCATCGATACCGCGACCGCCGCCGCCGGCGATCCGGTGGACGCCCGGGTAGTGAAAGCAGTCCACCGTCCGGGCTCCAATGAGGAACTGGTGCCGGCCGGCGCGGTCGTCCGCGGGCGCATCCGCCGCGTGGAACATCACCTGTTGCCGTCCCCCTTCTTTCGCATCGTGCTGGCGTTCAATCGCCTGGAATCGAAGGGAGCGATCTCGCCTTTCGTGGTGCGCAGCGAGCCCGACAAGGAACTCGCCGAAAAGTTGAACGTCAATCTGGAACTGCGCGACACAGGTATCTGGTATTGGGGCGTTGGCACGTTCCTGTTTCCCACCAATAAACCTCAAATCGTGATTCCCGCCGGGTTCGAATCGAAGTGGTTCACGCTGGCAACTGGCAGGTGATTGCGCGTCGCGCGGCGATTGCATAACCTATTGGTGCTTGCCACGTCGCCTCCAAAGCTGCTGCATTGCGCTGGCCTCATGGGGCTTGGCGGCGGCCCAATCCATCGCTCCGGACGAGATTCATTCCCAGACCGTTGCCTATGCGCCTCCGTCAGGGATGACATTGCGCACGGAAGTTCGAATGGTGGAGGTTCCGGTGGTGGTGCGCGACGGATCTCTGCACGCCGTCAACGGACTCGCGCGGGACGATTTCGAAGTCTTCGATAACGGGAAGAAGCAGGCGATCGCGAGTTTCTCAGAGGAGCATTTTACGCCGCGTGGCGACGCGAGCCCACCCGGCGCGGCCAGACCGAACGGCCAGCCGCGTCCCCGCTTTCTGGCGCTGTGCTTCGACGATCTGCACCTCTTGCCTGGACAACTGAACCCGATCAAGGAAGCGGGGAAACAATTCGTGCGGACCAGCCTGGCACCCGGCGACCGCGCCGTGGTGGTACGGACGTCGCGCTCAGAAAACGTCAGCTTCACCAACGATGTGGCGACGCTGGTTGGGCAGATAGACAAGATCGCACCGCCTTTCATGGACGTCAGCGACGACAAGCAAAAATGCCCGCACATCGAGCCCATCGAGGCCTACCAGATCGCCAACAGCCTCGACTCCGGCGACCAAGTGCTGCACGCGAAAATGGCGGAATGCATCCCCTGCTTCAATCGCCCGTGTACCGACAGGGAGGTGATCGCCAGGGCGAAAATGCTCTGGGCGCGCGTTCGGCAGAACACCGGCAACGCGCTGGGAGAGATCGACGGCCTGGTCGACGGGATGGCGAGACTGCCCGGACAACGCATCGTCGTGCTCACATCCGGCGGATTCCTCACGGGCACGCTGGAGGCGGACGTGGATCGCTTAATGGAAAAGGCGCGGCGCGCGGAGGTGGTGATCAATGGTCTGGATGCGCGGGGGCTGCGCGTGAATGCATCCGGAGTCGTGTGGTACGACGGAATGGGAGTCTTGGCCTCCGGGACGGGCGGCACGTTCTTTCACGACAACAATAATATGGAGCTGGGTTTTCGGGAGTTGGGCACGCTTCCCGAGACGTCGTATGTGCTCGGCTTCGCGCCCTCGGACGGGTCCGACGGGAAATTTCACAACCTGAAGGTGCGGCTCGCCGAGAAGAAAGGCTACTCGGTAGAGGCGCGGCTGGGTTATACGGCGACCGCAGCTACGGCCAATGCGACAAACTCCGCGGTATCGAAACTGGATAGGGCGGCGATGGCATCGGACACGGTCACCGAGTTGCCGGCATCGTTCGCTTGGGAGCAATGGGCAGGGCCGCCCGCGATCACCCTGATCATCCACTTGGATTTCAAGCTTCTTCACTTCAAGCCCAACGGGGATCGGCGCTCGCAGAAGTTGGCGATCGTGGCAGTTCTCTCGGATAGCCACGGCATGTTCGTCACGGGGAAGCGAAGTGTGCTGGAACTGAATCTGAAGGACGCGACTTTCCAGCAGTTCGCGAAAGGCGGATTCACCACGGCGCTGACGATCAAGACGCCTCCGGGCAGTTATACGGTACGCGCAGTGGCGGAGGACGCGATGGAAGGCAAGCTGGCAGCAGCGAGCAGTACGGTCGAGGTGAAGTAGGGGAGCGCCCCTGTTTTCCGGCATCGCGAATTAGGGCCTCCTGGGTGTACTTCCACGCGGCGGAGTTTGGTCAATGAGGGTTCTTTCTGGGTGGCGCGTGACACGGAGGGAAGACCAGATCGGCCGCCGAGACTCGCCCATTCGCGCTTTGCCACGGTGGCCAAGTTGCGCAGGTACTATGGCTATCGGAGGCGCGGGAAGTAGCCTGGGCGGAACGGTAAGTTATCGAGCAAGCAGCGCAGCAGCGCCTCATCGATTGACACCCGCGCGGAATCTGTTTAGTTTGGTACATAATTGAGTCCTATGATCGCTGGCTCTACAGTGAAGTTCCGCGGAGATGCCGGAGAGCACACGAGGCCCGATGGGCGGGATTGCCCCGGCCGTGCCTTTCTCGCAAAGATGGTAGGTGTTGGCGGTATTTATCTCAACACTGTAGAGTGCACTACCTGCCATAGAGAACTTACCGCTGGAGAAAACGGATTGGCGCAATCGCGCGGCGCTGGTACTCTAAGCCTGGCTGAGGCCCTAAAATCCACACCACTCCCGTCGGTTGAAGACATTGCGGGCCTCGTCCTCGAAGAGCTTCTTAAGCTGGGCCGAGACGAAAACGTGGGCAATTTCGTAGCGACGTTTACCGGCAATCCGCCGCTCGCCGTAAGGACGCCGGCGATGAGCGCCGTTTATGAGGCGTTCTCCTGGCTTCAATCACGCGACATGATTGCACAGGGCAATCAGGCGGGATGGTATTTCGTCACGACGAAGGGGCGGGAGATTGGCACGGCGGCGAATCTGAAAGCGAGCCTCGCTAATTCGAAAGGAACAGAGACACGGCAGCATACTCAGCTTGTCGATGGCCGAAAGACCCTGGCCGATCAGGAAAACACCCTCAACGCGCGCGAGCGAATTGCCTTCGCTCAGGTAACCAAATACACCAAGCAAACTAACGGCGCCGTCGAGGGCACACCTTTGAATGAAGCTACTCTCGATGACGCGCCCCCAGACTTGCCCCCGCTCTATCTGACGTCGGTACCGGTTGGCGCAAGCACCGCGGCCGCCATTCTTCAGCACAAACAAGCCGGGAGAACGATGGTCTTCTCCGGTACGGCCTATGTCTCCGGGGCCGATCAAACAGTTCTCGGATTTCGCCGGACCTCGGCGGAGCCGTCAGTCGCGGGCAAGCGGCAGAGTAGCTCAGCGCCGGTGCCCAGCGGGCAGCGCGACGAAGACCGAGGTGCGGCTCAGGAACGAGACGAGGCGTTGTTCAATAGTCTGAGCCCTTCGTCCCGTGAGGCTCTTGGTCGTGCGGCCGGACTCAGCAATAGTCTGTCCCAGGGCGGCGTCATACACATGGAGCATCTCATCCAGGGCCTATACGACAAGAATCCAGGCCCCACACGTGATTTGTTCCAACAGGTCGGTCTCGGCTCGGAAAAGCTGCGAAGCCTCATTTACAAGGTCGTCGAAACCAGGATTCCGGAGACCTACCCAGGAGCGTTACTGACAGAGCTACCGAATTTGTCGGCTCACGTGCGCCAAGCGCTCGACAACGCCGCCCAGGTGGCCCTCCAGAGACACACCTCGACGATTCACAGCCGGTATCTGCTTTACGGCGCGCTCTCAATCGAGGCCTGCGGCATAATCAAAGCCTTGCACGAGTTCAGTAGCGAGCTCCGCAAGGAACAAATCGATTTGGACGGGCCCCGTGCGCGCGACGCGACGCCTGTTCCGCAAGAATCCGGCGACAGCGTTCTTGAAGCGGAGGACTCGATTGAGATCAGTAGCATTGGCGACACTCCGGCTTCAAGGGATTCTCTAGGATTCGAGCCTTATGTACAGGCCATCGCACGATTCCTTCTCAGTCCCGATACCAAACCTCCGCTGACTTTTTCTATTGAGGGCGAATGGGGCAGCGGAAAGTCATCTTTCATGCTCCAATTGAGCCAAGCATTGGACGCAGGTGCCTTGCGGCGGCGCCTTACCCTGGCCTGGAATATGGCGAATCCCGAGCGGTCGCGCCTTCGAAGGCTTTGGGATGCTCTCTATGAAAGACGGCAGATCCGCGTACAATTCAATCCTTGGCGCCACGACAAGGAGGAGTCCCTCTGGGCTGCGTTCGCGCTGGAGTTCCTAAGGCAAGTATCCAGCCAGCGGTCATTCGTGAGGCGCTGGTGGGGAAGGGCGCAGCTATTTTTGCGTCACTACAGTTGGAAGGCACGAACGGAGGCGCTTCGCGCCGTCGCAACGTGGCTGCTTCTGCTTGTGCTCCTCGTCGGTGTCCCATTTGAAGTGTTCGTCAAGAAACCCCAGTGGACCAAGACGTTGTTCATTGCCCTCACCGACCGAGCATCCAGATCAGAGGAGCCGAAAAAAGGAGGCAGCTCAACCTTGGGAGGGGCCCAAAAGGAACAGGGTGAGAAGCCGGCCGACTTGGATCCGATCATGAAGGTCTTGCTCGCGATTGGTGGCAACGGTGCGTACTTTATAGTCGTCCTCTCAATTTGGCTAAAGGCAAGACAATTCATCGGGGATCCGTTGGAGATCGATCTAAAGAAGTACCTGCGCTCCCCAAACTATGAGGAGCGTGTCGCCTTCGTCGAGCGGTTCCACGAGGACTTCAAACACATAGTGGACGCTTACGCGGGCAAACACAAGGTGTTCGTCTTCGTTGACGACCTTGATCGATGCGACGTCCCGAAAGCGGCTGACCTGATGAAGGCCGTGAACTTGCTGATCGCCGACGATCCGCGGCTGATCTTTATCCTGGGTATGGATCGTGAAAAGGTTGCAGCGGGACTGGCCGTGAAATATGAGGATCTCCTGCCGTATGTTGCTCGTGACCTCCCAGAGGAGGCGGAACGAATGGCATGGAAGCGCCGGGCTGGCCTCGAGTTCGGCCAAGCCTTCCTGCAAAAGTTCATCCAATTGCCGTTCCGCGTGCCAAGCCCGAATCTTGACCACTACATGGAGTTTCTCCGCACCATCTCCACGCCGTTGTCCCGAGGCGCGGGTACCAGAGCCCAAGTCGGACCGGCCCCGCCTGACCCCGGCCTGGCAGATGGCCCCGCCCCAGGCCACGGGACTGCGTCGGGCCCTGGACAGCCGCCATCGCGGGACCAAACACAATCTCGAAGGCAACGTGAACTTCAGTTCGGAGGGGATTCCGATAGGGTCCGCGACATCGCCATGATGGTCGCTAAGGCGCTAGGCGCAAATCCGCGCCGGCTAAAGCAGTTTATCAATCTGTTTCGCCTGCAGTCCTACATCGCCAATGAACTCGGATTCTTCGACGAGAGGCGCCCTGCCGCTGAGCGGATCACCTTCGAGCAACTTGGGAAGTTTGTTGCCGTTAGCTTGTGGTGGCCCGCGCTGCTTGCTGATTTTGCCGAGCGGCCCGATTTACTCAGGGAGATTCAGCAACTCTCGATCACCGACAACCCGTCAGCCTCAGCTACTGCTCGCAGGTGGGTCCGTGAAAAGGGACTAAAGAACTTCTTCTTGTACGGCATCGATCAGCCAGACAGCTATAGCCTGGCCAACGAAGTGCTCTACCAGTTGCTGAGCATCTCGCCCCAGCGAGTGAAGGTCCGGACTGCGAGCGAGCCTTAGAACGGAAGATTCGGCACACAGTCAATACCAGAGATCGCCGACCGGGCAGAGGACGCTGAGGCGAGTGCTGACGCGGTGTGCACCGACACGAGCCCGAGAGTTATCGCGACAACTCCATATACGCGCGGCGGGCGTCAGTGTCTCCGGGGTAGGGG
>Ga0182030_10017643_pt1 | contig 13756 bp, 14 predicted proteins | sample 812S3MmetaG_FD_121299 | JGI IMG/M metagenome (GOLD analysis project Ga0182030, IMG submission 121299) | Permafrost microbial communities from Stordalen Mire, Sweden - 812S3M metaG (Illumina Assembly) | ecosystem: Environmental > Terrestrial > Soil > Wetlands > Permafrost | place: Sweden... | reverse complement strand
TTCAACAAGGCAATTACATGGATAGAGAAATTTAACATTTCCACCAAATCGTCTGTGCTTGCTGTGCTTACAATTCGTTGATCCGTGGTCTGTAATTGTGAAACATCATGTATTGTAGACTTATTCTCTTTGCTAAGGGAGTTGGATTTTCAGCGCAAATAGGGGGCGATTTTGAAGAAACAATTCCATCCTAGATACTGGCATAATAAATATTACAAGAGGTTACGAGGCTTTCTTCGCCTCATATCCTGAGATGGGTGACTAATATGATCAACTCCTCGCAAAATTTTGCAAAAAAAGTAGTGTGTGTAATGAAAAGATTCAAAAGAACACTTTTTTGACTCGCTAACATTGTCAAATTGATCGACTAGGTAGAGACGGAAATAAGATCATAGTTGTCAGGATCCGCGGCTCTGACGGCGAGGGGTTGCAGCGTTCAAAATCACGAATGTGGGCAGTATAGTAAAAGAAAGAAGAAAACGTTTCTTCAATAATGTCATTCAATCATAAAATCGTAAATAGTGGTTAATCAACCAAAACGTATGCGTTGGTCTCGGTATCGTTCTGCAACGTAAGTCCGAGACTGATTTTCTGCCTTCTCACAGTATTGAGAACGGCAGCAACATCTTCTTCCTCAACGGTCCAATGTAATGCTGTCCCGGGTTTGTGAAAAGTGCCTGTAGGTACAAGCTTTGCGATCAAATGTTGGATTCCTCCTTTGAATTGCTCAATCGGTCCTCCAGGTGCAAAGGCTTGCTGGTATGCAGAGAATAATCCACGGCCGGCACCCGTTTCTTCTGCATTCTTCAATTGGGTTGACAGGGCATAAAGGAAGCCCATAGTGGTGGCAGTCTCATCCCGAATTGTGGCACAGTCATCCGAGCAGTCCCTTACATCGCAAATGTACTGAAGGAGTGTGCTGGAGAGGTCCATGGCTTCGATGACGCTTGTCCGGAAGTCAAAGATATCAGTTCCAATGTTAGTTAAATCCAAAACTATATATTCCTGGCTGTACTTGACGAAGAGCTCCATTGACTTGGTGTCAAGAGATCCAATTTTCTTGGTCTTGATATTACATCCAATTTGGTAAAACTTCCCGTAATGCAGTAGTGTTGGTTCTCGAATTTCTCCGGCAGAGAGGGCGCTCGATAGTTCAACTCTAAGTGGCATTTTGGTAATTCCATTCACCGGCTTCGGTGGTCTGCTGCTGTAGACCAAGCTATAGTCTTCGAGTACAGCCTCAGTCAAAATTATATCAGGCTTCCTCGGTCCCCAATTGTGGAACGTTCTCAATCTGTGACATGTACACACTTGTGTACTCCTTCTCACTACCACAAAGGAGCAGATCTCAGAGCTTGAAACGTCGCTATCATCACAAGTCCAGAGCGCACTAAAAACCCTACCAACGGTGTAGAACTCCGACTTCCGAGTCCTGAAGCTCGAGTCCAGTTTTGCGGAATTCTTTGTGAGATCCGGGGACTGCAGGTCCGAAATCACGGTGTCCTTCGGTAAAGCTATACTCTGAACAAAATACTTTTCCAAACGTTCGATGTGCTCCGGGGGTATACGGCCAATCTTCAACACCTTGATATTGTGCTCAACTGTATAGACTCGGCTGAAATCCAGTAAGGACATAGGATCGATGGTCTCATTGGGTTCCTCCACAATGACGGGAAAGGCTCCCTTGGTGGGCTGTTCCTCTGGAAATGCAATGGGTTCCGGACAGCCTCGAGCGAAGATCATGGCATGGTCCTGGGGTCGAACGTGGTCCTTTGTAGCTCCCTGGCCACCGTATGTATATATCGCCAAGCAGAGACAACTGTGGAGTCGTTTTCGGATGACAACAAAACGCCGCATTTTCGTAAAGCTTAGCTCACCATAGCTAACATCGCTGTAGAATCTCCTGTCTATGTTTGATATCGTTCCTCCCGCCGGTTCGGTCCAAAGTGCTTTGAATACGCGGCCGACATTGAAGAATCGTGAAGGTTTTGCGATTGCTGCAAATCCTTTCGTTTATTAGCAACAGGTCTAGATATCCGATTCTGCAGCCCGCCTCACTAGAATCCAGGGTTTCCACTTTGGGATATATTGCGGCATCTGGCAGATTGCCCAAGTCCTCTGAAATGACGGCGGACTGTGTGAGCTCTGATACTTCTTCAATAGACGTGTCTGGAGGTTGTTGAGAGTATCCCGCGCAGTAGTGCCGCAGCGTCTTGCCTGAATGGATCCAAGTCAGAACAAGCTCCATTATCGATAACGTGCTGCTCACCAGAATCTGATCTCCATTGGAAATAGTATCTGCCAGTAGTTGGTTCGTATACCCAGATATTTGACATCTTTGCTTAGCCTAAGGCAATTTGCGACTGTTGCGGACGCATTTGGACATCGAGAATCGCTTTTGCGACAGCATTGTGTCCTACATTGGCGACGAGATGGGTTTAAGTGTTCCGATGCAATATACATCTTAAGGTGGTGTTCAGGAGACCTTGGGCCTCATTGACCCTAATTCGGCGATCGCTGCCCAGCGCATGGGGGCATGGTGGGGTTGTTGCCTCGTGACTTCCCGCATCAAACTTCTACTGTGTCTACGATTACGATCATCAAAGCTCGCAAACTATGATATTGCGGACTGCTTTCTCTTTAAAACTTTACTACTGCTCCTCCCCTTCCCATCTGCTGCGTATGAGGGCGATAATTGAATGGCAGCAAGGAAGTTCTATATCAAGACTGCCTCCGTGTCCAGTGATGCGGAAGCCTTCTAGCTTCAGGAGACAGAACAACTTGGTGGTATGCCTTGGGCAGAATTACAAAGTCTATCACATTGCTTTTCACATTTACTCTGTCTCGTGAATAGAAGTGGCGCACCTACTTCCCCATGATAGGTATTCTCGCAGAGAAAGTTTTTGGTGAGGCTGTCGGGCAGGGTTCGACGACTCGTCAGTGAGTTGTCGAGTTTGGGCAGCTCTGCAGGTTACCCAAATTTGATTCCAGCACGTCTCCGCATACTCTTTATATCCCAATCGTTTATGGATTTACCACTGCCTCATCTTTCAGGTATGGCTCATCCGGTATTGCTGATTTTGTATATTGGTAAGTAGTTCCTAGGTCAGAAGCAAGAGAAACAATATCGGCATTCACGGGGCGAAAAACTTGGTCTATGCGTACATTACTCAAAAATGTCCACCATGCCACCCCCCCGCGCCTTCTTGTCAAGAAGACGCCGCGACAAGCAGAGGTTTGATTGTCTCGAGTGCTGGTTCCAAAATGTAGAAGTAAGCCTCAAATTTCGAACCCACGGAGAGCTCGGCTGAATGCATACAGTGCTATCAAGGGACAATTCCCGGATGTTGCATCAATTGCGGACTTGCAATGAATCGAGCAGTTGTTCAGGATGCTGGGACATTCTGGAACGAAGGCAAGTTCCTTGCTCTAGCAGATTAACAAATTCTGATGTGGCAATTCAACATAGCCATGACCGAGCTCATGTCCACTCTCACCCAAACGATTGGTTTGAGATTATTTACATCAGACATCGCAAATAGAGATACTCTAACGATTCAGACTGCGACTTCTACAGGCTGGAGTGAGCCCCGCACCTTCGAACTTCCGGCCTCTTACAGCGACAACCCCTCGTCGAGGCTTGATGAATTGGTCAGAAACAACTATACTCTACATATTCGACAAAAAGATTCAGTTACCCACCTCATATCCCAGTCAATCCTGGCTCGAGGCTACTTTTTTTTACTGTGTTCAGCATCGCCGGTCGTTGAGTACGAAAGAATGGCTCAAGACCAGGATCTGGTCCAATGCCAAAACAACAAGCTCAGTCTATATTTAATTCACCTCATTCTTGCTCAACTTGATGGTCTCATCACCTGTATTATGACTGCAATGAGTGGGAGCACTCAGGATAGCAATAGCGACTATGGCCTAGATGTGGCGGGGGCTGCCGGTATCCTTTACCCTGTCTTGGTATATATTAGTAGGGGACTCTCCTCCGGCACATTTCGCCCTATATGCGTATGTTTACATCGTTTGCTACGAATTCTTTAGCATGAAAATCTTATTAGTACTAACAACTCTAGGGCGGAGACGAAATGTCCCGACTTCTGATCGCACGCTGCTCCTCCATCAGGGAAGAGTTAATTCAGCACCAGAGAAATAGCTGTGCTAGGTTTGACAACTGGACAAGCCACATTTCAGGATCCCTGGATGAAATCAAGTCGAGTATCTACATTCAGGATATGGCCCTTACCCTTGAGAGACATCTCAGCCCTGCTAGTATGGCAAATGGACTCGGACAGTCGCCGTCATCCCCCTGGGACCACCTCCAACACACCAACTTCACTCCAGAGTTTGACCGGGTTATATCCTCGGAAAGCTTTGAGACACCTGACGCCTCTACAACTATGAATTCTCCTGGTTTAGGCTATTCCCCTGTTGACCAGACACAGGAGGGCCAATTAAATTCTCCCTACTACGAAAACTTTACGTGGACTCAAAACTGAGCCACCCACAATCCGCGGGACTTTCTTCTAGCCGGTCGAAACCCCTCGGGTCTCGTTCATCCAGCGCTATTAACTCCTGTTGGATTCATTTCTGGCATCTTGGATCAGGACCGGCCTTACTTTTCTTTTCGTACCTGGACTTCAGTATCCTGCTTTCAAGAACTGTAGCGGGAACTTGCTCCAGCATCGACGCTCGCAGGTAGACGGAACCTCGAATCATTCTTCTCTTGTTATGTGTATTCCCTTGGTAATTTGATAAGATTATATGCCCCCTGCGAAGGGAATGGGCTTAGTGGAGTTCTTGGATGATGGCATATGTTGGCACCGGTTATGGTTGATTTCATGAGTCGGGGAGTTTCAGGTTACTTTTCGCCTTTCCTACATGATTAGCCGTTTGTACAAGTGTTGGATTTTTTTTTTTATTTCTACGGTCTTATGCACTCCAAGAGCTGGGATAGATCCTTGTATTTCCAATGTAGTAGTCAGTATTCAAGCCATCGTTTGACCGTTTCATCAATCTCCCAACACTTTTCCTCTCTCTCAATAAGAGTCATCGTGAGTAGGGCGAGCCTTTTGGGTATTCAGATATTGTTTATCCATTGCGCATCCGTTTTAAATACAGATCAGCTCTGGGGGTTCAGCAGCTTTTCAAAACAGGAGCTGATAGAAACAATTGAAGAGAATGTGCATTTTGAAAAAGGTGTAGTAAAGGGAATATGCTGTACATATACCAAGCAGCCTAATAAACCAGTTTCAACTTTCAGTACCTTGCGCAGTCCTTTTCGCAACTTGGGATTTACAAAACCTATATCGATTGGAACATCCTACATACAATTAGACTCGGATAGCTCCTGCACCAGATGCTGTTTGTGACCCTGACTACCTATAGGCTGCACATCTCGAAGGACCTCTTGAGAGCTTGAGTACTAATGTGATCACTAAAATGGTGCTCACTCTAAAGACATGCTTCATTGGCATTAATTCAATGAAATTTATCTTCGGAAAGTTCGCCGTTAACACTAATCGATTTAGCAACTCCTACTTCTGAGATTGAGCAGCAGTATAACATAACGAATGCTACTGTTAGCGGCGGGTTCTCTTCGTCGACGAACCCTATTGGGTATTCTCACGACAAAATATTCCCCCATGCTCTAAATATGTGGGATTTTCAGCCCAAGCCTGGAGCGACTGGAGAAATGATATCCCCAGCCTCGGATCAGTTTGATTTCAGTCAATGGACCCATGGACCGAACACAATCCCGATACATGGCGTCAGTAACTGAGCCTCTACCGCGATACATTGCAGAACTTCCTTGTGGCATCGAGTATTTCCTTTATATGTACGTTCCCTTCCTTGGTGAAAAATCCAAGTTATTAGGTCGGTTTAAATTTTGAAACAGTTTGAAGACGATGCCGTTCACCCTCTAAGAAAATTCCTGTTATTTCATTTCAACTCTGGTGAGATATTTAAGCATTCTATATTGCACTAGGCCTCAGGTCAAACCCGATATAGAACGATATGTTTCATCAAGATCATGCCATCGTGATTTCCATTCCATGTGTGGTCACGAAGCCGTGATCGTTTCCAGTTAGTGAGATTGCAATGCACTCCCACCTAATATCACCAGACACATGGTACAGTCTCACAAAAAGCTACCATAGCAAACCGGTCGTGAAGCTTGCACAAGCATGAGAGCGATTCTTGTACCATGAGAATATTTTCAATTGCATATGCTGAACTGTTGCCGCTGCCGCCACAAACAATCATAGACCATAACTCAAGAAAGTGAATATATTTCTTCAACACAAACTCTGTAACAAGACAGATAATACATAATATAAGATCAAGGGCATGGACTAAACCTCGCCAACGTATGTTGTCTTTTTTAGAAGACAGTAGCTCCAAAGCTAAAATGCTCGCCTTGACCAGTAGTTGGACAATGCATAGCTGCTTAAGGGATGCCTCCGTAGTGGAGAGCAACCCCAACGTATATTTTGCACTTTTGTAAACCCTCAAGATTCGGAAATAGTTGTCCTACCCTCATAAAAAAAAAAGCAGATTGAAGACTGTACCACCTGATTCACGAGCATTTATTGCTTCGGGGAGTCCGGGGTAAACAGAGGCTCAGTATTGAGACCACGTAACGTATTAGTGCTTTCTAAACTCCAGTCCCAGTCTAGGGTCTGGGGCGGTACAGATAAGGAAGACGAGAGCGACATTGAGTTAAAAACAACTATTAGGTTAGCATGTAGTTGGAAATGGGCGAGGAGAAAACATGTTTTTCTTACATTCATCATATTCGTTCAGTGGTGGCGTTAGGAAAAAATCTTGGTGCTCCTGCGGCATGATGTCTTGTTGAAATTCGTCCCCAATATTGAATTTAGAGCTCAAACCCCCTGGTGAAGCAGAGGATGGCTCGTCATGCTCGTGCGCTCTCGGGTCTGGTTGAACTTCACCTTCAACGTGGGAGAAATGGAGCTCATTGCCTTTCTGGTAACTATTCGCATCAGCGATTGCTGTTTCCTCGGTCAACAATTGCGGACCTGAAAACCAAGTGATTGGCACGGAAGAATCGCTATTGAGGAGCGGTTGAAAGCTCGTGTTTTGAAAACCGAGAGCTGAAGAGCTTGGCGAGCGAGTATAGTTGATTGGGGGCCCGTGTTCCATCGGTACGGCAGGACGGCGGTGAGGATGGTGTGACATGACAGTCATAATGGTATTCCCATATCCAAGTTTATGGTCCTCTTCCCCGGCAGTATTGTCATTCGACGCAACCCCGCCGATATCGGTCAGCGTAGAGTGTCCCAGGTCTGGTATATTGAAGCTGAGACCAAACCCAGCGTCCATCTCACTCTTGGATGTCCAGAAAGATGAATCATTTTGCACGTATGCCCTTGAGCATTCAAACTTCTCTAGAGAGCTGACACCAAACCGGGCACTTTCCATGAGGAGGAAATCCGGAGAGCGGTCCTCAGAGGGAGTGATGCTTCCCTGAGACTGGAAAGCACTGTTTGTTGCAGTGTTGAACACTAAGTCGGGAACGGCCGTGCTCGTTCTGGAAGTGTATTCAGAATCCGTCATCTTCGATGGCCATTCAGCATTCAAGGAAATATGAACCAGGTCAAATCTTCTCCTCGAAGCACTCCAAGGACCTTGGATAGCTTCTGCCCAAATTGGATATTTGCCACAAGTCTTGCGAAGTCTCCACAGTAGTTCATCACTGAGACTATTGATCCATGTCTTCAGAGTTCGCTCAAACCCTATGTCATTCTAAGAAAGTCAGTATATAGGATTCTAAAGGAATTGAGGTTGGTAAACTAACACAGAGAAGTTCGAGTCCGCCATTTAGAAATCCTTGTTTGACATGATCTAATTGACAGAAAAGAATGCCGGCCGCTGCAACAGCATTCAAGCAATTGAATGGCGGAGTGTGATGAGCAGAATCTGGGACAATATAATCCAAGCTTCTGACGGCTTTGAAGATGGACTCGCGCAGTTGATCAAAGCGAATAGCACTGAACTTCACGAAATGACGCTTGAGATTGCTCTCGTTCATCTCATCTTTGGATCGCGGTGTGTGAATGTCCACTTGAGAGACCGAACGAACGGGAAACATGAGGCATAAATATCCCCCAGCTAGGCAAGCAAGCTCGACCAACCTTGACTCGTTGTCTGTGCTGTGAATTTTCAGGCCAAGATTGGTCTCAACCAGAGCATCCATGTCCCTCCTGAGATCCTCGTTCGAGGGATGGAACGGACCACCGACTGTGATACTTGTAGATTCTGTAGGCCCAGTGTGTTGGTTGGTAGTAATTTGTATGGTGACAGTTGGCCCATTTTGGTGGTCATTCTGAGATAATAGCGAAGAAGTGGATGCAATCAAGTTGTGAAGAGAAGAAATAGCTTCTGAGGACGACCCTTAGCATATAGACTCTTGAACAGGTGAATAAGCTATCCAATCCTTACCGCTTTCTTCTAAACATGGCGCAATGGGCATAGCCTCAGACCCTAGTTTGCGTAGGTCTCGCTGACAACGACCGCAGCATATCGTGGGAGCTTTCCGTTGACACTGCACCAGCAAAGGTCAGAAAGAGGTCAAAACACAAAACTGAACTCTGCAGCTCACCGGTTGCTTTTTGTACCAACAGACACAGCATGCCGGAGATTTAGAATCTGAATCATTTCGAGGCTCGGTTTTCTTACTTCGTCCTTCCTTGGCTTTTTGGCGAACCATTGTTGCAATGGGTTCTGGCGTTAGGGAACCCTGTAGATGAAAGTCTCGAAGACGAATACTATATGATCTTTAATAAAATGAACACTTGGAAGTATTTTAATCTGAAATGCATGACTGCGACGAGGTTTTAAATGTAGTAGGGAGAACTCTTGGGTGCGGTCGAGCTCGACATATCCCCGAGGCTGATTGGAGCCACCCAAATCTCATGATCTGCACGCTGGCTCCTGCCAACGAGTAGATTCGACTACAAATATTGGAGCGAGCCCCCGTCAAAATTGAGTGCGGCTGTTCATATATCTTGTTCTTTTTGCCGCTTTCAAACAGCAGAATTTGGTGCGGCAGACCATCCAACAACTAGCTGTTACTAGTAGTGACGTGTAAACTTGCGCCACATTTATTGTCCGCACCGTTTGAGAATATCACCTTCTAGTCTGCCTGCTACTAGGCTGATTCTTCGGAAAACCTGGGAGAGGCATCATCTCTTGCCGTGTCACGTGTGTGCATGCGGGGTCATTTTTGACTGGCAATCAATCCTCAGACTTGAGTCAGCTTTTGAGGTCAAAACTGAGATAACAGTCTTGGGAGGGAATCGGATGACACAGCTACCTCTCACTCTCTCGGAGAGAGATGCCACCAAGGGGCAGATATCCCTGCAAAGAACGTCTGCAGAAGCCAGCAGTGAGGCAGCCTTGCAATCCCCACCTGAGGCTCAGTGCTAAAACTCCAGACCTCAATCCGCAGATGCAAGTCTCGCACAATGAAGACGAGGCTCATGAAGACATGAGCGATACTCCTCGCTATCGCAACAATCAACAGACTTCTGGCCCTGCGAGCCGGAGTCGAAAGCAAAACACCACGGGCCGAGATGTAGAAGTGATCGACAAAAGCTACCGAGTGCGAAACAAAGACTATAAGACGTTCTTCAAGGTTGGCAGAGTATTCAGCACTTTATGGTCTGAGGGAATGGGACACTCTGGGGCTGGGGGCGCGACCAGGAATCGAGATACGTTCGTAACAGAGATTGTTTTCGGAGAACGCGTTCACTCTACGATCCGTCGCTTCGTGGTTGTCCGGCAAGACGATCTATTCTGTACCTGCTTGCCTATACATATACACAATCCGGGAAGCAGGAAGGGAAATCTGAACACAGGTGATCATGGTCTCATTTATAGTCAGGGTCGCCCAGAAGCCATCGAAGGGTTAACAAAGAGTCCAATTCGGGTCGAATTAGTCAAGAGCGCCCAACCCCTTCGAGACTATAGCTTGGTCAATTACGCACGGACTTACACTGTTGAGACTAATGTCAAAGTCAAGGACATCGGCGAACTCGACTTGCGTTCGAAAGACGTCCTACGCACAAATTTTCGCGACGTATTCATTGGCCCAAAGGACCGCAATGATCCTGAGATCACAACGACAGACCGTAGTAGCGGCACTCCCGTTTTTGATTCCTCAGCTGGCATGCACATAGACAGTTCCCCAGTCTCTCCCTCATCACGCAGCGCCTTTATCTTTACCGATGTAGAAGCTCCGTCCACTGAAACTCAGGTCTCATGCAACATACAATCTGATACACAGTTGGTGCAAGAAGTTCTTCATTTTTACCCCTCAAGCTGGGATTCGAATCTTTCTTCAACAAACTTAGGAGAGACTCAAGGATTGCCAAGGCAACATGATTTTCGTTTGCATACTCAGACCCCTTGGGAGCACCAATATATCCAACAAATCCCTGGGTTTTCCGTCATTGGAAAGCCTGTTCGATTTTTCAAAGTTGGCCGAGTCTTCAAAACCCTCTGGACCGAGCCTGCTGGGGCGACAGCGAAAGATGCGGATCCAAATTTCTATACACGTGTTAGCTACAACGAACTGGTTTATTCGAAGTTCCGACGCTTTGTAGTGATTCGCGAAAGACTCCACAGCTGTCTTTGCTTACCCTTGTACACATATGGGGGTCAAGGTACAACCAAATCTGACGTTCGAGCTCAAGATCATGCGGCTGTTTATGCTCAAGGAAACAGTCCACCACCACTCGAGGAAAATCTGGAGAAGGAGCCTTTTGCAATTGTTGTTGAAGAACCGAGTGAAAGTATTGGCTCAATGAGCCGAATCAACTTTGCTCAGGTTTATACTATTCAGCACAACGTGAAGGTGATTAAGGTCGGAAGGATCTCCAAAGACCAACTCGAACGACTCAATAAATATTTTGTTGACAGTATTACAAGCACATGATGAGGGTTCATCCCCAGCGCTTATCATACAGCAATATTCCTTTTTGAGGGGTAAAATTGCTGGCCAGTACTAGAACTTCGCTGCCCTGGTACTGAAATTGCCTGAGATGGCAATTATTTTGAGTTATGTTGGTCACCTGATCGACTAACCTGAGTTTTCAACTTTTGACGTGGCCTCAATCCTGAGCCATCCATCCCGTACATAGGACTCCATTAGGACGGGTCGGACTTTGAATTTTATCTGCTTGCATTTTTCTTTTATGCTGGAACTCATCATGCTTGCTAGTTTAGGATATTTTGTGTAATGGCGAAGCTTGTGTCTGCAATCTCATAACGGGCATCAGCTTCTATGATAGGCGCCCTCGCGAATGGACGTACAATAGCTGGATTTAACAATTGATTGTGCTCTGCTATTATCATCGCTCGTTACTCCCTGAAGCTTCTAGTGAAAACCTGAAACATGATAAATTATAGCAAGTTCTCATCAGATACTTACAGTACCATACTTTACAGCAACTCACACCCCACGCAAAACTCAGGCTCGCTTCCTCCCTAGATCTTCTTAACCTACAACCCATTCTTGACCAACAACTCCTCCCTCCACTGCTTCACGTTTCTTTCCAGCCCACCAACTGGAAACAACGAAAAATCCGTAATCGCTTCTTGAATTAATACATCTATATCCGGTAATACTAGATCTACCAGAAGCAACTTACTCTTCAGCTGCACCTTCATACGTGGCATGAGCTGCAGTTAGTCGTTAAAATCGTGAAATATGTGACGAATATAGTAAACATGGGCATTCTCAACTGGTTGGGTGTACAGCTGTTGTATAATATGAGTTCAAAACCTGCTAGGGGTTTTGATATGGCTATGAACTCGAAAAGTACTCCGGTGTCAAATAGAAGACAAATTTGGCGACTAGTAGCATCCGCACAAAGTTTCGTTCGCCCAAACTTCCAGATGTGCGTACACAGAACTGAATGATACCTTACGTCATTGATATCAACTATATTTTTATCCAGCGAGGCCCTGCTTTCCCAGGAAAATGTCATTTCATAATACAAACGTCAACTAAGAACGGGGGGTTTGGAATCTGGAAATTTTTATCAATATAAGTTCAAGACAGCAAAACGGTTTACTCTGATTCCATAGAAGCCACTTATTCTATACTTTTTCATTGCAGAATAATGCAGCCTGACCGTTCTTAACTCGGCTCATATTGAAAGAGGGCTCAGGGCGGACATGGCCTTGACTTTGCCCCCTTTTTCAACTAATTCTGCTGAAACAACTAGGACTTCCCCATCTCAGCATCGCAAACTGCGAAAACATCATAGCCAAAGTTGTGGTCATTGTACTCCTTTGGATTGGCTATTCTATTAGCACTTGATGTTCTTACAACAAAGTCGAGAACTCACTCGGAATCTTGTATCCATCTGGGACATATTTCAATACTGAACTTCGCACTTTCTCTGCTTCATCTTGTCCTGCATTTGAGATCATCTGAATCACCGAGGCTCGGTCCCGACGGATTCTCTCAAATATCTCCAAGCGATTTGTTATGGAGGATAAGTCGGTTTTGAGGAAGTGGGAGAAGACCTCCCCAAGTGCCGCTCCATCTTCGATTGCCTGCGCGCCTGCTTGCCCCTGAACTAAGACACGTGAGTACTGCTTCGGTTTTGATGAATTAACCCACATGGAAGCATTGGATGTGCTGCATCACCAACGATCAAAAGACGTGACTTGTGCCATGTAGGAAGTGGTGGCCTGAAGCAAAGACTCCACAATTTTATGTCTTTGGCTTTCCTGTAAATTATAAGTTCTTCAAATTTCCAGCGCAGAACTCTCAAGTACCTTGCAACTGCTTGTAGGGAAGGATGAAAATGTCCCATCTGTTTCAACATCAAATTTGCATCAACGGCAATATTCCAACCTTCTTCAGCTGTCGAACCTTGGTCCGGGGCTATCAAAGCTAGATTTTGAACCTGGTTTCTTCACCATCATCAATAAGTTTCCGAAATCAGGAGAGGTTTTCCATAGCTTACTCTCGACAGCCATACCAAACGACTCTGCTCCCTTTACCATCCACATAGTAGTGCGATTTTCCTTCATATCCTTCCATAAAATCTGCAGTCTCTGGATCTTCAAGGAGCTCTTCGCTCCAAGCTAGCCATCTGAAACAAGACAAGCCTACCGGAACTGCTTTGTTTTCATATCCAATAATGTGCTTGACGGCTTCAGAATGAAGACCATCTGCTCCAATCACAAAGTCCCCTTTCATCTTTGTGCCATCTGCTAGGATCACTAGTCCTTCTTCGGCATTCTGCTGCTCATCAGCATTGTTCGAGAGGGCGAAGAAGAAACAGAGGGTACAAAAAAAAGAGGAACTCCACCCACATAGTCAATAACCTCCTTCTTCAAAAGTAACTCAGCAGGGTTTCCTACCCCCTCATGCCCTAATGCCAGCAATTTTAATTCAGAATGCAAATCAATACGATGCGCATAATAGAACTTCGCCCCATAAGTCTCCTCCACATCTCCATAAACCAACTCATTCTTTACTTCCAGCGTGTGTCCATCAATAAAGAACCCTTTCCGGGCTTCTACAAGACGGGCGCGGGCGAAGTCGAAGTTCCATCTCTTGAGAACACGAGAAGCGTTGGGTTGGACTTGGATAGCAGCGCCCACCTCGTTGCTCATTGATGACTTTTCGAGGATCTGTGGGTACCATCAGCATAATTCGGACATTTCGGAATGTGAGTGAAGATATACCTGAACATCATGA
>Ga0182030_10017642_pt1 | contig 13756 bp, 9 predicted proteins | sample 812S3MmetaG_FD_121299 | JGI IMG/M metagenome (GOLD analysis project Ga0182030, IMG submission 121299) | Permafrost microbial communities from Stordalen Mire, Sweden - 812S3M metaG (Illumina Assembly) | ecosystem: Environmental > Terrestrial > Soil > Wetlands > Permafrost | place: Sweden... | reverse complement strand
TATATTCTATGCTCATTTTTTGTTTCGAGCTAGTGTGCGCGGGCGACGCACGGCACGGCGTCGCCCCTGCGCCTGAGCTGCGGGAGGGGCGGATTGTTCTCGGAGCGCGGAGCTGTGTGTGTTGGTCGGTGTCGTCCTCTCAGGGGTGTGCGGATCTTTGCGCGTTAGGCTCGGTGTCGTCCTCTCAGGGGCTTGATTGGTCTTTTGGGGCATAAGATGTTTACTGCCTTCGGTAATACTTCGATCTCCATGGGCGTTCCGCCGATTGGGTCGCCATCGACGTTGGCCTTGACTGCTCCATTCAAACTTTCGATTTTGATTTTCTTGGCTTTCCTAATATAGAAAGGCGTATCACCTAGAAGCATCGAGGAGGCAACGTCGAAGCCGAGTTTCAGGTAATCACCAAACTCGGAAAGGGTTATGATGCAGAGGTCCAAGAAGCCGTCATCGACCTTAGCTCTGCCGGAAATTTTTGCGAAACCCATGTCTGCCACGTTTGTGACGATTACTGCCAGTGCCTTGACTTCGAAGCTGTCACCATCGGCGGTGACTCGGAATGATACTGCCGGCGATGTTACGTATTGAATCATCGGGCCGACATAGGCGAGCATGCCCCAGTTTTCTTTTTCCTCTTGAGTCGGAGTCAGGATGGCATCGCATAGCGGGCCTGCCCCGACTGCTACACAGAAATAATTTCCGTTCATGCGGCCTATGTCGATACGACGACCATGTCCTGCGGATATGACGTCGATGGCATGTTGCAGAGGATCGCTGAAGACGCCTTCTTCAAGAATCTTTAGATTGCGAGCCAATTGGTTGCCTGTGCCAAACGGCACCAGGCCGACAGGAATGTCGATTTCCGCTTCGGCTAGCGAACCGAGTACATGTCGGATCGTTCCATCACCGCCTGCCGCAATGACCAGTCCTGGCTTGAGTGACAAGTAGTCCTTTAGAATATCAGCCGCAGTGACACCAGTCGTGGTGGCGCCGACAATCAGTGAATGTTGCATTGTTGTACATATTTTGTCGACAATGGTTCCTAGCCACAGGTCTCGGTCCAGCGCCGATCCTGAACGCGGATTATAAATGAGCAAACTATTCGGGAACCTTTTCTTATCTGCGTCGGTCATAGTTATTCAAGTTCTTTTAGCATTTTGCGCTAAGCTGGGGCTGTATGGAATCCTGTTGTGATGCGGCTCCTGAATATACGTAATGAATATTTCGGAACGTTTCATTATTTTTTATCACGCCGTCATTATCAAATATTTCTTTCTACATGAGTTCAATTCAATTGAGAGCATGGCATGAAAAGAGGTAGAATTCCTTCTTCATTATGTCTGAAAGCCATGATGATTTGGTGTTGAGTCAGAGACAGGCGCTTGATAACCTGATTGACACATGAAGCGGATTTAGTATTGTATGTGATGGCACTAAATCCGCCCGCGCTTTCTGCGTTGCTTACCTAGAGGATGAATTGCATGGAATTTTCCAAGTTGTCCAAATGGTCGTTAGCTTTTCTGAGTGTAGTTGCCTTCAATACTTACGTTCCGCTCAGCTCGCCACCGGCCCTTGCAACTGAGTCTGCACAGTCCATTGAAGTGAACGATGAAAAAATTGGCGAGCGCAATTATCAGGTGAGCAAAATACTGGTAAATGTCGCTCCTGAGCATGTCTGGAATATACTCACAGACTACGACAATGCACCATATGTTTTTCCGTGCTTGAAAAAATGTAAGCTTGTTAAGGATAAGGGTGCTACCAAACTTGTTGAGCACCAGATCAAGCCAACTGGCTTGCCTAATACCTTTGATTACATAATCGAAGTCAAAGAAACTGGTCATCATCTCTATGAATGGCACCGCGTCAGCGGTGATTTCCGCGAAGTCGAAGGCTTCTGGAAGTTAGAACCAATGAATGATGGTAAAGCCACAATGGTTACCTATGCTAGTTATGTTAACGGCGGATTCTTCATACCGGCTCCTTTGATTAAACGTCAAGCTAGGCTTGATATGCCCGGCGTCATGGCTGCATTGAAATCGCATGCTGAGACCAACAGGCAGATTGCTGGTATCAATCATGTGAAGGCTAACTAAGTCGACGGCTAATAAAAGTATTTGAGGGGGATGAGCAAAGGTCATTCCTCTCGTTTTTTATTACTGTAGGTTTTATTACTGAGCTTTCACTTAGTGATTTTGCAATGAAGAAAATCTGGCGAAATTCGGATGTCAGTCGCTGGTGGCGCTGGTTGACAACCGAAAATCGAAAGATTTCAGATTTTTTAGATCTCGATTTGCGTCTAGATAAGTGAACCTGTAGCCGTATAGGCTCATCGGGCGTTTGGCAATTTGCTACAATCTGGTCTATTGAGGAGAGGTACCGAAGCGGTCATAACGGCGCCGCCTCGAAAGCGGATGGGCGCAAGCCACGTGGGTTCGAATCCCACCCTCTCCGTTTCCTTCGTAGAACTGATCTGAAAATGATGCGAGTGTTTGCTGTTTGCGACACTTGTGAGAGTTTTGCGCGAGCTTTTCGCATTGCTGACTGATACTTCTCAGCTGGCGGCTGGATTAAGCGGCGCTCGGGTTAGAGGGCTGGATGTGTTTAGCATCGGCGCCTTCGATGCTCCATCTCTCGCGCACCATTGTGAGCAGCAAAACCGAAGCAGGACGAACTCCCAAAAGAATTCGCCCTGCTTTCTTATATTCAAGGAGTTACGCTCTAATCTTTTTCCCACTGGGCGCGGTCGCCCTTTACGTCCATGACTTTGATTCCTAGCTTCAACAGCGCATCGCGAATCAAGTCAGACTGTTTATAGTCTTTATTGGCGCGGGCATTGTCGCGTAAATCAAGCATGGTTTCGACGAGTTGAGCTCCCGTTTCCTTATCAATAATCTTGCCGGTATCGGTAAGACGGAAACCAAGGACTGCGCTGTATGATTTCAGAGCCGCTGCGTATTTGGCTTTGAGACCTGCTTCTTTCGTAGTGAAAATCAAGTCAGCCATTTGGAATAGCGCTGATATCGCCTGTGGTGTATTGAAGTCGTTATCCATTGCCTCGACAAAATCTGCATGAAGCTTGCTGATTGCTTCGCCGGCTTCTGCGTCTTTTAGCAAAGATTGCAGGCAACGATGATCGGCTTTCAAATAAGTTTGAATGCCTTTGCCGTTTTGCACCGTTTTGTGCGCATCATCGTCGTGCGCAAATCGAGCGGCGCGCAGCAAGCGGCTGGTACCAGCCTTGGCGGCCTCCAGGCTCTCTTCGGTGAATTCAATGGGGCTGCGATAGTGTGTTTGCAGCACGAATAATCTCACCGTGTCAGGCGAATAGCTCTCGAGCACTGACTGAATCGTGCGGAAATTGCCGAGCGATTTTGACATCTTCTCAGCTTCTACCTGTACAAATGAATTGTGAATCCAGTAGTTCGCCAGCGATTTACCATGCAGCGCTTCGGATTGTGCAACTTCATTTGTATGATGCGGGAAGACCAGATCTTCTCCGCCACCGTGAATATCGATCGTTTCGCCCATGACGTTTTTGATCATCGAAGAGCATTCGAGATGCCAGCCCGGCCGCCCCCAGCCCCAGGGGCTCTGCCAGCCGGCTTCAGTTGTTGCTGTCGATTTCCACAAGGCAAAATCGACAGGATTTTTCTTCAACTCCTTGAGCTCTTCCTGGCTGCGCACCTGTTCTCTGGCGCCGTGCAGCAAATCTTCGAGGCTTTGCTTTTTCAATTTGCCATAATCAGCAAAAGAGGACACATCAAAATACACATCGCCGCTTGATTCGTAAGCGTGACCATTTTTGATCAATTGCTCGGCAAAAGCGATCATTTGCGGAATGTATTCTGTTGCTCTCGGTTCAAGATCGGGAGCTGCCGCGTTTAGATCGTCCATGTCTTTCCAGAATGTATAAGTGAATCTTCTGGCTAATTGTTCTGGACGTATATTGAGTTCTTTGGCGCGGTTGATGATTTTGTCATCAATATCTGTGATGTTGCGAACATTGGTGACGTCAAAACCAATAAAACGCAAGTAGCGTTGAATCATGTCGAAAGTCAATTCTTTGCGCGCATGACCGAGGTGGCTCAAATCGTATACGGTTGGTCCGCAAGTGTACATCAGCACCTTGCCTGGAGTTATCGGCACAAACTCCTCTTTTTTACCCGTCAACGTGTTGTGTATTTTTAGACCAGTCATGTATTTATCCCCAGATTAGCTTTCGCAAGAAACTTGCGGTGATGCCATATGTGGTGCAAGAACGCTTAAACAATTTCGCTCGATTTCTTTTAGCAGGGTTGCAAGAACGCTTCCAGTCTCGTTAGAACACGCTTTTCCTGAAGTATCGAAAGGGTTGATCCGAGATCGGGACCGGAAGTAGTTCCGCAAAGCGCAGCGCGAATTGGCCAGTATAAGTCTTTGCCCTTCAGTCCTAGCTCTTTGCCGATGGAGTCGACAATGCTCTTGCAGCCTTTCGCATCGCCCCAGGGAAACTTGGAAATGTTTTCGTGCACTTTGGCTAAAACCTTCTTCGAAGATTCTTTTTGCATCAAATCGGTTTTCAGCTCGTCGGAAATTTCGACTTTATCGACGAAGAAGAATTTAGCAACCGTCGTTATGTCTTTTAATTTCTCAAGTCCTTCACGCAGAATCGCAACGATGTCTTCCAGTTCTTTCTGCGAGTATTGAGCGAGATCATATTCGGCCAAAAATGGCTTGGCACGCTCGCATATCTCGGCGATTGGAAGCGACTTGATATAGTGCGCGTTAAACCAATCGAGTCGTTTGAAGTCAAATATTGCAGGGCTCTTGCTTACCCGATCGAGCTCAAACATTTCGCACGCTTCTTCGACGCTGAAAATTTCGCGATGGTCAGCCGGGCTCCAGCTCATTTGCGCCAGGTAATTCATCAGCGCTTCAGGCATGTAACCGTCTTTGCGATATTTATCGATGTGCACAAATTCGCCATGTTTACGCTTCGATAGCTTTGCGCGATCGCTATCAAAAATCAGCGGCACATGCCCAAAGATAGGTGGCTTTTTGTCGAGTGCTTCGTAGAGCAAAATTTGTTTCGCGGTGTTGTGAATGTGATCTTCGCCGCGAATAACATGGGTCATATGCATGTCGATATCATCTACTACAACCGCGAAGTTGTAGATGGCAATGCCACTGGATTTGACGATGACCATGTCACCGCCAATGTCGGCAGTATGAATTTGGATATCGCCTTTGATGGCATCATGCCAGCTGACCATGCGATCGTCTTCGACCTTGAAGCGAATTACTGGAATGCGACCTTCAGCAGCGAAACGTTCGACTTGTTCGGGCGTATAATCGCGCCCGCGGTTGTCGTAACGAATGGCTTCGTTACTATCTTTCTGCTCTTCTTTCATCGTCTCAAGTTCTTCCGGACTGGCGTAGCAAAAATATGCTTTGCCCTGCGAAATTAGCTTGTGTGCAATTTGTTCGTAGTGATCTGTTTTTTCTGTTTGTCTGTACGGAGGGTATGGTCCGCCGATGTCTGGACCTTCATCCCAATTGATACCGAGCCATTTCAATCCAGCTAGGATATCTCGAGTATATACTTCGCTGGAGCGCTCTGCGTCTGTGTCTTCCAAGCGTAAGATGAAGTCGCCTTTATGATTTCGCGCATAGAGAAAGTTGTAGAGCGCAGTGCGAGCAGTCCCGAGGTGCAAATGACCCGTAGGACTCGGCGCAATACGAACTCGGACTTTTGAAGTCACCTGATGACAGCCTCTATATCTACCGATGGCATTTTAGCAGATGTCCAGAGTGAAGACGGCTTTAATGAAGCCGAAAACACCTGATGTTAAGGAGAAGAGCTTCTTCGGTGGCTCAATCCGCAAGTTGTAAACGTTCGGGCTGCAAAGGGGCGGCACCATGTGTCGCCCGCGTTTTCGGATTCACCCCTAATAACACAAGGGCGACGCCTGGCGTCGTCCCTACGTTAAACGAAGAACGAATCTAGCTGGGAGCGGCTCTCTGCGAAGCGTCTATCAATGACGCAACAGCATAAAGAGCGCAGTCCTGGGAATCTTTACTGCAACACCGTGCACTCAACATAAGCTACGCCTGAGCTCAGCATGTTGAGTTCTTTCGCTGCGGCTTTGGATAAGTCGATGACTCTGCCGTCAACGAACGGGCCGCGGTCGTTAATTTGCACTACACAGGTATCGCCGGTCTGTCTGTTTTTGACGAGAATCTTTGTGCCGAAGGGTAAGCTGCGATGCGCTGCTGTGAGCATATTCTGATTGTAGATCGAACCGTCGGAGCACTTACGTCCGTGAAAGCGTCCGCCATACCACGACGCTGCGCCGGAGAATGTTTGACCGAGCATTTCGAGCTTAGCGCCCAGTTTCTCTGCCATATCGCCCATGGGCAGCGTTTGCACACCGAAGGCAATGCGCACTGCGTTTACGATTTTGACGCTGGCATCATAAGCCTGCGCTGCTTGCTTTTTCAAATCGTCGTTTTTGTTTTGTCCAACAAACGGATTGAATGCGCAAGCCACGTTGCCGTCATGTTTGATCACAGCCTTATTCTCGTCTTTTGAAGGAGCGAGCAAGCTCGGGTCAAACTTTTTGTCTGTGACTAATTCTTGCAATTTTGCCGCAAGATCTTCGGCTGCATCTGAGGCGTCGTCGCAATCTTTGTCTGATTTGAAACGCGCAACCTCGTCACCATTCAATGTGACTGCTGCTACCTGCTTGTCGCCTTCAATCCAGGCGCGCGAAACAAGCTCGGGTGAAAGATCTTTGCCTTGAGCTACTCCAGCTGAGAACACGGCTATAACGAGGGAGGCAGCACAAGCGGGCAAGGCACGCACGAGGGCGTTGTTGATAGCGGTGCTGATTCGGTTTTGGGTGTCCATTTTGATGCCCTTTCTAGTTGACTGCGCTGGATAAGTCCCGACAAACACAATTGTTTTTCTGGATATTTATGTCCAGCTTCTTTGGCAACCTGAAGCAGGCGAAACGTTATCAGAGTTGTTCCCGATCAGTCAAAGTCCTTCTGACAATTCGAATATTGCTGGGCTGAGCTTGGCTCTTGGAGCCTTGTGAGCGAAAGTTAAAGATCTGTCGGTTGACTTTGGTTTTTAGTTGATCGTTCAAAAAACAGTCGATGAACCAGTCCAATTTGCTAGATAATCGCGATGAGTCTGGACTAACAAATATGTCCAAAAGAAATATCAGTCACGCTCTGTAACAGGATGTAAAACTTATTGATCAATGGGCCTAATTTCTCTAAGAAATCTGTGTAAGCCGCGATCTTTTTTCTCCAACTCAACCAGCTGTAGTGCGATTGCATATATTTCGGCGAAGTCAGTGGGACTTGCTCTTGGCCTGTAACGTTTGTTCGCAAATCATTGTGATTTTGGTGTCGATTTCTCATTTTGGAAATTTTTGGCGCGGTTGTTTTCCAAGGGCGATATCTTCTTAATGCCCCCTCTTTGGATCTGGGACAGAAGAAGGGGCGACGCATGGAGTCGCCCCTACGTGGAAATGTGGAAACGGTGACGGCGTCAGAGTCCTGGTGTGCGCGCGGGCTCCTCGATTGCTGGCGTCCGCACGCGGCCCCAATTTGATGTAGGGGCGACACCATGTGTCGCCCGTTTTAGGATCCACGGCTAACAACAAGAGGACATCGCTAGCAACTCCAAATCGATACACATATATAGAGGTGGCTGGATGCTCGTTTAAACGACGCAAATTGAAAATGGCGAGGTGAGGCAAGCAATTAGTTGTATAACTCGGCCATCCAATCAGAATCCATTTCAAAATTGGCGTAGACCTGTTGGACATCGTCGTGATTTTCCAAGATGTCCAGTAATTTCAAGAGCATCTTGGCGGTGTCTTTGTCTTGAACTTCGGCGCCAGAAATTGGTGACATCACATTGTCTGCAGACGCCACGCTAAGTTTTGCCGCTTTTAGTCCTTCTTTGACAGTTTCCAGATTGGCTGGGCTACTTATAATCGTCACATATTCATCTGAACTGGTGTCGACATCGTCAGCTCCCAGTTCTAATGCCAGCATCATCAAATCGTCATCCGACATTTTTAGCGGACGATCTAGCGAAATCTCGCCACGCTCTTTGAACATCCAGCCGACGCAGCCCGATTCACCCAGGTTGCCGCCGTATTTGGAAAAATAACTACGCACATCGCCGGCCGTGCGGTTGCGGTTGTCGGTGGCGCAGCGCACCATGATTGCCACGCCGCCAGGACCGTATCCTTCATATGTAAGATCTTCGAACTGATCAGCTCCGCCAGCTCCTGTGCCTTTTTCGATGGCGCGCTGAATGTTGTCGTTAGGCACACCTTCGGTTTTGGCTTTATCGATAGCGGTACGCAACCTGAAGTTGGCAGCCGGATCTCCACCGCCCATTTTTGCTGCGACTATAATCTCGCGAGCGACCTTCGCAAAAACCCCGCCACGTTTGGCGTCAACAACTGCTTTCTGTCGTTTTATATTCGCCCATTTTGAGTGCCCGGACATTTTTCTTCCTCGCCATCTTTTAGATGTAATGCAGAACTTTGTAAGTTTGGTCTCAGAATTTCTTCTGTCAGTTTTTCGTTCAATTATATAGAAGGTTTTCTTCCCGCTGGAGTTAACTGAATAAAAGCTGCTACTAACCGAAGGCGCAGCAAGAAAGAATAACTGCATACCAAAAGCTCGAAAGAATTTCGCAGGACAACACCTGTAAACCTGAGTATTAAACTATGAGCACTTTAGATGCTATTTGAGAATCAAAGACCATAACATGTCCTCTGATGAGCTCACCTCGATCTAATAAGGAGCGCTATGAGATTTGCATTGAGCACTTGCCCTACGAGCCAGGACAACTCTGGCAGCACTTGCATCCAAAAGGATACTTCAAACACTCCTCTTGCTCAGCTGCAAAGAAATGTGACCTTGTCACGTGGTAGCCGGCGACTTCCTTTAATACTGCTTGCTTCTTTTGCACTGGCGGGTGCTTGCCAAACGGTCAGCTTCGCTGCTCATGACTATATTGCTGAAGCAAACAAAGGCAAACTGAAAGGCAAAGTATCGCGAGATATTATGGAAGCTGATGATTTGCTTTCTCATGGCGACTGGACCAAAGCCGCTGACGCATATCACAAGGTAATGTCGCATGACACTAAAAATCCTGCTGCCGTAGCTGGTTATGGAATGGCTTTAGGTAAGCAGTTCAAGCTTGATGCTGCCGATGAGCAATTTACTAAAGCGCTCGAGATGGATCCGACCAACGCTGTGGCTCACGCTGGTAAAGCTCTGGTTTTGATGAACAGGCTTTCTTCCTCAAACATGACCATTCGTGCGCAACGCGATTCTATCTTAAAGCAAGCTGAAAACGAGTGTCGTTCAGCTTTGCAAAAAGACCCCTATTCTCCTGAAGCACATTTCCAGTTGGCGCAATCACTGCGCGAACAGGGCAGGCTGCCTGAGGCCACCGCAGAATATCAGGAAGCAATCAAAAGTGATCCGAAATATTCGGAAGCTTATTCCGGTTTGGGTATGCTGCAATTGAACCAGGGAAGTCTGGCTGAAGCCGAGTCTTCATTCAAACAAGCCGCTCAATATAATTCCGGAAATTCAACAGCTCATTACGGGCTCGGTAAGGTTTACTTGAAGCAGGGCAATGTTGATGCTGCGATTAAAGAGCTGAACACAGCCCTTTATCAAAATCCAAACAGCTATCCGGCGCACCAGGCTATGGGCGAATGCTATCAAGCGCAAGGCAACAACAACGCTGCAATCGCTGAGTATCACAAGTCGACTTTGATGAAGCCTGAGAATCCTGAGGTTTATCTCCACATTTCAGATGTTCGCGAAAGTCGTGGCGATCTTGAATTATCTATTTCAGAACTGCGCGGCGCCGCTGAGTTGATGCCAGATAATCCAGATATTCGTCAACGTATCGCTGACGAAAGTCTCAAGTTAGAAAAACTCGATGACGCAATTCGTGACTACGAGAAAATCATGCAAACTAACCCTGGTAACGCTCAGGCTGCTAAAGGTCTTACGCGTGCATATTTCTTGAAGTCAGAAAAAGATACGGGTGGTGCCTTCTTTGGATCTAACGATTTCGAAGCGGCGAAAGAGCAATTGAAGAAAGCAATTTCATTGAATCCTAATGATATGGAATTGCGTTTGGCTGACGCCAAGTTGCGCACTATGTCTGGTGAAACTGTCGATTTGAATTCAATCGGTGTACCGAAGACTGATGGCGAGCGCGTCGCATATGCTGAAGCCTTGCTTGCTCAGAATAAGTTCAAAGAATCGCAAGATCAGATGAGCCAAGCCATTGCTGCTGCGCCTGACGCAAAGCAAACATTTGCAGTTGCCGATCTGGCTTTGATGATCAAAGATCTGGACAGCGCAGAAGCCGCTTATCGTAAAGCTGCCGCTTCAGCAGGCGGTGAAGAACGCGCCAAGCGCGGCCTGGATCAAGTGAAGAAGGCTCGCGAAACAGGTCGGCAAGATTTGACTCTGGCTGCTGATCTTGCCCGCAAGAAGCAGCTTGCCAGCGCCATCGATAAATATCACGCCGCGATCTATGACAATCCGCGAAATGCCGATGCACGTTTGGGCGTTGCAGATACGCTGGAAAAATTGAATCCAGCTGCCAGCCGCGATTTGCGCGAAGCCATTGTTCAGCTGAAAGCATATATTTCGCTTACGCCTAATCTGCCACCGAAAGAACTTGAGAAGCTAAATAAGCGCATGACCAAAGACGAAGAAAAAGCCTTCAAGATCGACGAGAAGGCTAAGAAGAAGGGCAAGTAGTCTCGTCAAACTTGACGAAGAAATTGGTTTTGTGAATTAGGGCGACGCATTATGTCGCCCTGTGTCGCGCCTCCGCGGATCGAAGCTCCATGCTAATCTCGTCCTCTAAATCTACCAAGGGGTAGACATGCTAGCCCCGCCCTGTAGAACCCTTAGCAAAAAGCATTAAATAACGACATTGACAACCGCGAAGAATAGCCCATTCCGATGTTGTCAATGTCGTTATTTAATGCTTTTTGCTAAGGCAATTTGAACCTCTCCAGCTTAAGGCGCAAGCCCTGCGGAAGGTGGCATTATTCAGCCGGGAGCCCTGTTTTTTTTCGCCTCAAAAACGCCAAATTCATTTTAGAAATATCCCATCCTATGGGTTTATACAATGGCGACGGTTTCGTTTTCGTGTCCACACCAGCGCAGCGCGGTCTTTAGCTGAAATAACGGCATTCCGCGCAAGAAATAGTCGCCCACCGGCTTCGTTGCATCATGCATGGACAGAAAAAGCAAAATGGTATCTAGCTAATAAATCTTTCCAGCAAAATGAGAGCGAGCAAATCTTCCTTCGGCTTAACGCCCTCACATAAAGCTTCGGGATCGCATCGAAAGATTTTCGACAATATATCTTTATGCATACCGAAGTGATACAGAATAAGGCGTTCGAAGCGCCTTCCGTATCAAGCTTTTCTTAGAACCTTTCGCGCTGTCTTGCCAACTGTTAGAATACAACCGTGGCGAGTTTTCAGGTCTGGAGAAAGTTTTGGCAGACTGGGCAAATGAGAAAGTCTTAGTCTTAGGGCTCGGGCGAAGCGGAATATCAGCCGCAGAATATCTAGCAAAACGTAGTGCATCAGTGTTGCTTTCGGAAAGTTCGGAAGCAAACGAAGCGAAGCTTGCTCAAGCTGAAAAGCTGAAAGCTCAGGGCATTGAGGTGGAGTTCGGCGGTCACTCTGATCGTGCTAAAGAATTCTCCAAGCTCGTTGTGGTAAGTCCAGGCATTTCTCCCTCAAGCGATATCATTCGCGAACTCGAGGAAAAGGGCAAAGACATAATTTGCGATGTCGAGCTGGCCAGCCGCGAAACCAAAGTGCCGATCATCGGCATCACCGGCACCAACGGTAAGTCGACCACCACAGCTTTAGTGAGTCACATTCTCAGCACCGCTGGACACAAAGCCCCCTCGTGCGGAAACTTCGGCGTCCCCGTGCTCGACGTTCTTGAAAGCAAACCAGATTATCTTGTCACTGAAATTAGCTCGTATCAGTTGCACTACTGCAATACGCTGGCGCCAAGAGTTGCTGTTTGGACCAACCTCACCCCCGATCACATCGAGTGGCATGGCAATCTGCAAAGCTATACTGAAGCCAAGCAAAAGCTTTTCGCCAAACAAACTTCAAATCAACACGCTGTGTTGAACGCCGACGATCCGATTGTAAGCGAGTTTCGCCCCGAAGCCGAAATCTTCGCCTTCAGCGTAAACACAACAATGGACGCCTCAGTGCAGGGCGCCTTCATGCAATATGATTTCCTCGTCTATCGCGTCGATGGCAGAACGCAAATTCTCTGCCACAAAGACGATTTGAAAATCATCGGCAAACACAATCTCGAAAACGCGCTTGCCGCCGTCTCTGTAGCAGCAGTACTCAACGTTCCAATCGAAAAGATCGTTGAAGGTCTCAAGACATTCCCGGGTCTCGAACATCGTCTTGAATTCGTGGCAACGGTTGATGGTATCAAGTATTATAACGACTCCAAAGGCACCAATCCCAGTTCTACAATCAAAGCGCTGGAAGCTTTTGGCAATCAAAAAATCGTGCTGATCGCGGGTGGCAAAGACAAGCACACACCGCTTGATGAATTGGTCGATTGTGTCGGCAAGCATGCTTCCGACGTCATACTTATCGGCGAAGCAAAAGAGCGCTTTAGCCGCGCTTTGAGCGATGCTAATTTCAAAAATGTGCAGTCAGCAAAATCCCTGGAGGAGGCCGTAGAAATTGCTGCATCACTAAACAAAGGACCAGTAGTACTTTCCCCGGCGTGTGCCAGTTTCGATATGTTCAAAGATTTCGAGGATAGAGGACGTGTCTTCAAGAATCTTGTCCACTCCAGAATCGAAAGGATGGCAGCCCCCCGCTAGTTCCCTCACCGGGAAGAAGCAGGATGCCTCCAATTTAGTCGGCCAGGAATTCCGTGGTCTACCCAATCGCGCGCTGATTACGCTAGTAATTACGTTCTGTTGCTTTGGCTTGATGGCGGTGTTTAGCGCCTCTGCGCCGGAAGCGTTGCAAAGTTTCCAGGACTCTACCGCCTTTTTGCGCAAGCAAGCGATCGCCTGTGCGATCGGCTTCTTCTGCATGTTTACGCTGAGCAAATACGATTACCGCAAGCTGAAAAAATTCGCCTGGCCATTAGCAATCGTCTCGCTCGTACTGCTTGCGCTAACCCTGAGCAGCAAATTCTCAGTTACCACCATGGGGTCGTCGCGTTGGATTCCGCTGGGACCAATTCAATTCCAACCATCAGAGCTCGCTAAAGTTGCCACCATTATTCTGATGGCCTCGGGCGTCTCCAAATATTTCTGGTGGCACCGCAATGTGTTCTTGCGCATCATCGTTGTTGTGCTGATGGCCGGCATCGTCGTGAAGCAGCCTGACCTTGGCACCGCCATGATGATCCTCGGCACTTTGCTGTCGATGTTGTACGTCAGCGGCACAAACAGCTTACTTATTCTTAGCGCCATGGGCATTGGCGGAGCGCTTGCCTGGCACCAGGTGCAAAAAACACCATACCAGATGGCGCGTATCCAGAGTTGGTTGCATCCCGAGTTGAATCCACAACGCGAAGGTTGGAACATTATTCAAGCGCAGCTTGCCATCGGCTCCGGCGGGCTCTGGGGACAGGGCTTCGGTCACTCTTTGCAAAAACTCTATTACCTGCCTGTGCAGCACGCCGACTTTAT
>Ga0182030_10017641_pt1 | contig 13756 bp, 13 predicted proteins | sample 812S3MmetaG_FD_121299 | JGI IMG/M metagenome (GOLD analysis project Ga0182030, IMG submission 121299) | Permafrost microbial communities from Stordalen Mire, Sweden - 812S3M metaG (Illumina Assembly) | ecosystem: Environmental > Terrestrial > Soil > Wetlands > Permafrost | place: Sweden... | reverse complement strand
GCATGACCTCAACATCGGAAATCTCCAGCTTTCGCATGGCTCCACCTCCTGCCGCATTCTACGAGCAAGAGGGGCCCATGAGTCAATCGAATTATGCTGCATTACTTCAGACGCTCTGTATAGCTGATATGAACCCGGATCTCACATAGGGTGAAAACCTGAACTCAGGGTCAGGTCTATACCTGACGAGACCGCGATGAAGAGTAGGCGCACGGCTTGCCTTAACCTCTTGGTTCGGTCGGGCGACAAAAATGTAGGGGTACGGCTTGCCGTACCCTTGTGATTCGGTCGCGAGATAAACACGAATAAGGTACGGCAAGCCGTACCCCTACAACCTGGGGGATGGCCAATTGTCAAAAGTTAGGTGTTATGTGACACTATTTTTCAGAAGTCGCCAGAAGGTACTGGAATAAGGTGAGGTAGCGCTTGGCATTGGTGGTGATCAAAAAGTGCTCGCGAACGTGTTCATGACCTTGCTGGGCAAGCTTGGCGGCCAGCGCGGGATTGGAGAGCAGAAAGCGGATCTGGTATGCTGCTCCTGCCACGGAATGGGCAAGCAGGCCGGTGTGCTTGTGGATGATCTGCAAGGGAATGCCCCCCACCGCGGAAGCCACCACCGGTTTCTTCTTCCATAAGGCTTCCGCAACGGTAAGGCCAAAGCCTTCGCGCAGACTCTTCTGGATAATGATTGTCGAGGCTTGCTGGAGCGCGTTGATTTCGGTCGGACTCCAGGGCGGCAGGTTGAGAATGTGCACATCCGGGTCATCGCCTGCGGCTTCCTTTACTTCGGACAGAACCGCTTCTCCCTCCGGATCATCATCGGCGCTGCCTCCGGCCAGAACCAACTGACAGTCAAAGTATCGTTTGACGATACGATAGGCTTGGATGACTCCCACCGGGTCCTTGAGGCGATCGAAGCGTGAGATTTGTGTCAGGATGGGGCGCTTGGGGTCAATGCCATAGAGGTCCAGGATTCCGCGCACGGTCTCCGGCGGAATTTCCAGGTTTTTTTCCGAGAGCGGATCGATGCAAGGAAAGAAAAGATACTGTGGGAGTGGAAGCCTTTGAATAAATTCCGGCGAAGAGAATATCGCCGCATCGTATTGCTTAACCCACGGTTCGAGGAGTCCCCAAACAGCGGGGTTGGGGTGGGAAAGGTCGATATGGCAGCGCCAAACCCAGTGGCCGGAGTGGTTGCTTCGCCCCTGGATCAAAGCCACCGGTTGGGGGTCATGAATCACCGTGAATTCGCTGTCCATCGACAAGCGGGATAGGTTTTGCCGGTTATAGGCCAGAAAGGTCTCAAAACTCTCCGGCGGCAATAAGTAGGGTCCACCGTGAAGAGCATTGTGGAATGCCTTCGTAATCCCATAAAAATCATTCCCCCCGGTGATCACGTCCCATCGGACCGAAAGGTCCAACTCCTTGAGGATAGGAATCAAGCGGGTAAGGATCTCGGCCACTCCGCCCCCCACGGCCGTGGAGTTCACCATTTGGATGGAATGCCCCCTGAGCGAACCGGCGAGCGCCCGTAGTTCATCCACCTCAGGCTGCCCAATGATGGGTGCATAATCATCCAGGGGGATGGGCCTCGAGGTTGTCGTCGTGGTCGTCGTAGTCACGTGCACAACTCCTTTTCGATTAATTGGGTAAGGATCAGCCGTACGCCCTCGAGGGTGCTGGTGTAAATGTCAATGTGGTCGGCGCGGTGTGCGAGGTTGGGGAGACCCAAAGTGTTTTCAAACCAGTTGGAGAAATCGTTAGTTTGAAGGTGCAAGCGCAATCGCGAGGCGATGAAATGATAATGCAAGGAAGCGCGACTCAACTTCTGGAGACCCTCATTGAATTCCCGGAGCGTTCGGGCATCAAATCCCAAGGGAATCGCCACTTCGATGGCCTCGCAAAACCCAAAGGCCTCAAAAGTTTGTTGGGCGGCAAATTGCGGATGGAGTTCGCAGTAATCGTTGACCACGCGGCGCATATCGGCGCGCAACTTCGCCAACGATGTGTATTCGCGAATGTCAAAGCTGGCAAGTTGCTCGGCAAGTTCCGGACGGTTGCAAGCGGCCAAAGCCCATTGCGCGAAGTCGTTGGAAAATCCCTCGGTGAGAAAGTGATGGCGGCTGAGACTCTGAAACGTGTGGAAAAAAATGCAGGCGTCGCTGCACGTTTCCAGCCCGGCGGCAAACTCCGCCAGCGTGGTGGCCCGCAAATTCTGCACGCGGATCAGATAAGATGCCGTCAAGAATTGGAATGGGGACTCGATTCCTTGCATGATATCACCGCCTCCAATCTTTCCAGGAATTCCCGGACCTCGCCCGGGTCGCGAAGGCAGAAAGCGGCTTTGGTCTTGGTATGCGCACCCACGTGAACCGCCAATCCATGCCGAAGGACCGCGAAGGCGGACTCATCGGAGGTATCGTCGCCAATGAAAATCGGTAGCGTGTCCGCCGGAAGCCCCTTGAGGAGGCCTTGGGTGGCCCGACCCTTGCCGACAATGGCGCGCGGAAGCAATTCCCAGATTTTTCTCCCCTTCAGCAAGCGCAGGCCAGGCCGGAAATGATCACGGGCAGCGAACAGGGCCTGCCCGGCAACCCGTACCGCCGGTAGCGTGGCCCCTCGGTAATGGACCGCCAGCGCATAACCCTTATCCTCGACGGCAATGCCGGGCAGAGCGGGGAGGCGCTCCGCGAGCCAGAGCTTGGCCTGGTGCAACAGGTGTTTTTGCGCCGGCGGAAGTGTGGCGCCGCGCCTTTCCCAGCCGTGCAGGCCCAGCAAGTGAACGCCGGGGATTTTCACCCGCCGCCGCAAATCGGCCAACCTTCGTCCGCTCATAATATAGACGCGCGATCCCCGATGACGCGCCAGGCGGCGAAGGACCTGCCGCGCGAGGGGATCGAGACTGACGGCGCTGGGGTTGTCGTTTACGGGAACCAGGGTGCCGTCAAAATCCAGAAGCAACAACCAGCGGTTCGTCGCCCGCAGCCGTCTCACCACCTGCGGCCAGGAATCAAAAAGGCCCGTCGCGACATTTCCCCGATGAGCCTTCATCCCACTTCCACCTTTGCATCGAGCCGGATTTCACAGAGATCGGCCACCAGATCCGCCGCCCAACGATAAATGTTGAAACTTTTCACGATTTGCCGCATGCGATGCATTCGCGCGCTTCTTTCCGCCGGGTCCATGCGCAGTGCGAAGTGGACGGCTTCGGCCAACTGCTCAATGTCGTAAGGATTAACGATGAGGGCGTCGCGCAATTCATGGCAGGCGCCGGCGAAGCGGCTGAGAATCAGGACTCCCTGATCGTCTTCGCACGCCGCCACGTACTCTTTGGCAACAAGGTTCATGCCATCGTGAAGTGAGGTGACCATGCACAGGTCGGCAGCTTTGTAATACCTCTGGATTTCCTGGTGACTGTGATGCCGATTCAAATACAGGATGGGCTTCCACTGGTTGGTCTGGAATCGCCAATTGATTCGGTCCGCTTCCGCCTCGACTTCCGCCAGAAGCTCGTGATAGCGCTTGATGTGGGTGCGGCTGGGAGCTCCGATCTGGACAAAGGTGAATTGCCCCAGGTACGTGGGGTTCCTTTCGAAAAAGCGCTCCAGTCCTTGGAATCGTTCCAGAATTCCCTTGGTGTAGTCCACGCGTTCGACGCCAATACCCATATACGTCGCCTCCACGCCATGCTCCTTCAGGAGAGCCGCACGATCCAGGTAGGGCGAGGCGTGCGGGGGGCGGTCGGGCGCGGACTTTTCCGCGTAGGCCACGCTAATGGGAAAAGGCTGCACCTGGGTAAGGTGGCCTCCGCGTTCGGCCGTGAACCTCTCCCAATTCACCCGGGATTCGATCACGCGGTCGACCGTTTCAAGAAAGTTGTTGCAGTGGGATTGGATGTGGAAGCCCACCAGGTCCGCGCCCAGCAGGCCCTCCAGCAATTGGCGCTGCCAGGGACAAATGGCAAAGGCTTCGGGGTTCGGCCAGGGAATGTGCCAGAAAATCGCCACCCGCGCTCCCGGCAATTTATCCTTAATCAGCCGCGGGAGCAGCGCAAAATGGTAGTCCTGCACCAGCACCACAGGCTCATCCATCCCTTCCATCTCCTGGAGCAGCGCCTCCGCAAACTTTCGATTTACGGCTCGGTACTGCTCCCAATCCTTGGCGCGAAAGATCGGGCGCGTGTGGGCGATGTGGCAGAGAGGCCAAAGCCCCTCATTGGAAAATCCGAAGTAATAGCCTTCCTCTTCCTCCTTGGTCAGCCAGACCCGCTTCAGCGTGTATTGGGGTTCATCGGGAGGCACCGCCAGGCAGTTCCGTTCGTCCACGTTCTCGCGGTCGGCATCCCCGGAACCGTGCGCCAGCCACATTCCCTGGCAGGTTCGCAGGATGGGTTCAATCGCCGTAACCAACCCGCTCGCCGGGACGGTAACTTCCACGTTCTTTCCCCGGTAGGTGTGGGTGTAGGGTTCGCGGTTGGAGACCACAAAGAATGGCCGCTCCCCCAGCTTGCTCCGCACGTGTACGCGCAAGCGTTCGGGCGTCCAGAGTGCTTCGGCGGTTTCGCGAAGCCGCGCTTCCTCCTCCGCCGCGGCCCGAGCGGCTTCCAGAGTCTTGGCCAGGTGCGTTACTTCTTGCGCCAAGGGTTTGAAAAGGTCCTCGTCGTCCAGGCCGGAGCGCTCCGTGCTCTTGCCCGCGCGGATTTCCCTGACCCACTTCGCCGTTCGGGCGATGGGCCGTACGATGCTCCAGCGGATGATCAGCAGCGTCACCAGGGCGATGAATACCGCCTGCACCAGCACGCCCAGAAACGTGTCCCACCAAAGCCGCGAGGTCTGCGCCTTGATGAAACTGGCATCGTGAAAAATCGCCAGCGCCCCCCGCACTTCCGAATCGTCTGCGCCGTGCAGCGGGAGAATGTCGAGATGCGTAGGCTTCCCGTCCAACGTAATAAATCCCGCGTATTTCGCTTGGCTCGATATCACCTGGGTCACCGCGGGAAGCGCACCCCGCAGGTAATCTTCCAGGCCAGGAGTTGCCGCCAGGCGGTCTGCGGACGCATCGAATACCGCGATTCCCATCAGGTGCTCGCGATTCCCAAACTGGGTTACCACCGCCTCCAGGGGTTTGGGCGAGCGTGAGCTGAGCAGAGGTTCCACCTTCCCTTCCAAGCTTTCGCCCATAATCCCGGCGCGATTCTCCAACTCCTGCCGCAGCCCCCGATTTGCCGCCCGCACTTGAAACAAGGCAAGGAGGAAGGACAGGAGAGTGACCCCGACGATCAACGAAAAGATCAAGCGAAGACTCATGCGCATGGAATTGCCAGCCCTTCAATGCACCGCCACGGGATTTGTACTGCCACAACTCCTGCCTCCGGCAGCGTGGCCACCGCGCTACGCCCCATAGCTCGAAGGGTAGTTAATGCGGCCACCCTTTGCAATCGGGGGAACACCTGATAGAACCACCCGGTCTTTCGCTGGCTTTCTAGATTCCGGCGATTCCACGCGTTATCGGGCTTGCGTGCAAACCTCAAAGATGCCTTGCGCGTCCCGATGATTGAACAGAACGCGTGTTGAAAGCGTTTGCTCATGCAAGGTGCCATCGCGCTGCGAAGTTTTTACGCGCTTCCGGAAATTTTGGGAGTTGGGCCCGGAACTGAGGGCAGGCTGCAGAGGCGATACAATTCATTCATTGGGCAACGTTTAACTGCATAACAACCCGTTTGGTGCATAAGTTGCCCTGCCTGGGGCGTGGGCTTCAGTTTCGTCAGGCGGTAGGAAGGTTCGCAAAATCCCGATTCGGGGATGCAGAAAACACCTCCACGATTCGCCGCTGATTGTGACGGTGCAGAACCAAAAGCCCTGGCCGGCAGAACCCTTAAGAGGGTGGATAGTTCGAATGCCCTCGTCAGGATTTAATCCGAACCCGTATTGGGGTGTTTACCTGATGGATGAACTTTTGAACCATGTTATTACACATGTAGGGGTTACGTAGTATGCATTTGGCGAGGGTGTCCGGCCGCAAAACCGATCGAGGGCGCTGCGCCAAATTCGCATGGGCCCCTACTGACCCTCCCCCCGAGGGGTGATGACTTGGGCCCAAGGATCGTTGCACGAACATTAAATTCCCATGGAGGTATTGAGATGAGAATCTTTAATTCGCTCGCGCTAGCGTTTGGAGTCAGCCTGTTTCTGCTCTCGTTGAGCGTCAGGGCTGACGAGTGGGATAAGAAAACCACATTTACTTTTGACGGCCCGGTGTCAGTTGGCGAGACGCAGCTCGCGGCCGGAGCTTACGTTTTCAAGCTGGCGGACACCAACGATCGCCACGTCGTTGAAATCTGGAATGCAGACGAGACACACATCATCGCCACAATGATTGCCATACCCGACTATCGCGTGATGCCGACCGGCCACTCGGTAATCAAATTCTCGGAAAACGGCTCAGAAGCTCAGGGGATGCTGCCGGAAGCCGGAGTACCGATTAAAGAATGGTTTTACCCAGGTGACAACTTTGGGCAGGAATTCAAAGTTGCTCCGCAAACAGTAGCCCAGGTTCAGGAGCCCGTAGCCACGACGGAGGCGGCGCCCGCGCCTGCGCCAGAGGCTGCGGCAGCACCCGCGCCAGAGCCGGCACCCGCACCTGCACCAGAGGCTGCGCCCGCACCCGAGCCGCAGGCTGAGGCGCCAGCCACGGAAGTTCCCGCCGCTCCTCAGGGGACGGCGCCTTCGACTGGCCAACAGTCCACAACCCCCGAACAGTTGCCGCAGACGGCAAGTGATTTGCCCCTGGCGGGTTTGATTGGTATGCTCGCATTGGCAGCCGCCGCTTCACTTCGCATCTTCTTAAGGATATCTGCCTAATGCGTTATCAGCAGTCTGTGCCTGGCGTCCTCGGCGGCGCCAGGCGCGCCTTTTTACCTTGCCGCCGATGAGGGCGGGATGCCACACGCTCGGAGGGACCCATGTCGAGACTATGCGATTTTGGAATCGGCCATCCTTCGAAAGTAGCTACTCTCGCGATCTTGATTTCGCTGACGAGCATTCCGTCGCTTGCGCAAAACAATTCCCCCAGCCGGCAAGACAACTCCCTCGATCAACCCGGGCCTGATGAGTACCGAATTTCTGTTGATGTTGGACTGGTGGTTTTGCCGGTGGTCGTTACCGATCGGAAAGGGCAGGCGGTATCCGGTTTGGAGAAGAGTAATTTTCAGGTGTTTGAGGACGGGCGTCCGCAGGAAATCGATCTCTTCGAGGCCGAAGATGTACCGGTGACGGTAGGTTTGGTCGTCGATAATAGCGGGAGTATGGCCGCCAAGCGTCCCGAGGTTATTGCCGCGGCCGAGGCCTTTGCCAAGTCCAGCAACCCTTATGATCAGATGTTTGTTGTCAACTTCAATCAAAGAGTTTTCATGGGGCTGCCCAAAGGCGTCCCTTTCACCGGCGACGTCCAGCAGCTCCGGGGCGCTCTTTCCCGAACTCCTGCCTCCGGCAATACCGCCCTGTATGATGGAATCTCGGTGGCCCTGGATCATTTGAATGCCGGAACGGCGAACCGGAAAGCTTTGATTATCGTTAGCGATGGCGGGGATAATGCCAGCCGCCTGAAGTTCCCCGATTTGCTGAAACGGGCGGAAGCTTCCATCGCTCAAATTTACGCGCTGGGCGTTTACGATCAATCGTTCGAAGGCGAAGACATGAGCAAGCTCAGGCGGTTATCGAAGGTAACGGGGGGTAAGTCCTATTTCCCCGCGTCACCCTCGGAGATGACTGGAATCTGCGCGCAGATTGCCCAAGACCTTCGGCGCCAGTACACAATCGGATACCACCCGAGCAACCAAAACTCGCTCGGCAAGTATCATAGTATTCGGGTTACGGCCATGGCTACAAGGGACGGCAAGCTGCATGTTTCCACTCGCGCCGGCTATCTAATGCCCACTGATTCGTCGGCGCTACCCCTGCCGGCCAAGGCGTCCTTATGAGTGATCCAGGGGAAGAGCCAAATCCTCTCCGGCCCAAATGGAGCCTTTACCGTGTCGAAAACGGCCGGGATGGGACTTCCCAGGAGCGGAGGCAGAGTGTAGTGCTCCCTCCCTCGCGTTCATCCCCATGGGGAGGAAAGTTTCTTGCGGCGTGCCAATACCTCTGCCTGCTCTTAGCTTTGGTGTGCCTTGGTAGCGTGGCGGTGAACTATGGCCGCGCCAGGATTTTTCAATCCTATCAAAGCTGGCGGTTTGATCGAGCCGTGAGGCATCAGACGCCATCACGGTTTTTGCCATTGCTGACATGGCTCGGCGGTGCGCTCTCCATCCTTTTGAAAACCCCTGTCGCGCGGCTCAACCGGGATGGGCTCGAACCCACACCCCCAGCCTTGGCTGGCCGCGGTTTAGTGCCAGCCGCCCACCCGCTCCCCCCCGGCGCTTTAATTGGGCGAATGGAAATACCCAATATCGGTATATCTGTCATGGTGTTGGAAGGCGACAACGAGAGTGTCCTGGGAAAGGCGGTGGGGCACGTCCCGGCCACGGCGTTCCCGGGTGGAGCGGGAAACGTGGTGGTTGCAGGTCATCGCGATACGTTCTTCCGTGCTCTCAGAGACATCCAAAAGGATGACGAAATCACTTTCACCACCACCGAGGGAACCTACCACTATCAGGTTGAGTCCATCGACAAGGTTGGGCCCCAGGATGTCCAGGTCCTCCAGAAGTCGAGTCGCCCCACGCTGACCTTGATAACATGCTATCCGTTCTATTACATTGGGCCGGCTCCCAAGAGATTCATCGTCCAAGCATGGGAAACCCAATCCACTCAAATGGATGAGCCGAATCAGACCCTTGCCAATGCGCCAACGAGCTTGGATTCACATTCGGGAGTGCTATCATCGTCCGCTGCGCGGCGGAAAGAGACGCGTCTTCATCCATCCCTGTCCCCCGCCGATTCTCCCGCCAATTGAAAGAGACGCGTCTTCATCAGAGTCAGACACCCCCCGCAAAGCGGGTGGCTTGATAAGTGGATGAGTGGGGGCGCCTCAAAGGCGGTCGCGCGTGACATTCGATTTGCTTCGATGCCGGAGGCGGTCCGAACCCCGAAGGGGTTAACCTTGAGTAGCCGTGGGCAAGGGCACGCTTTTTGTGCCCGCCACCCACGGATCGCATCGCTGCCCATTCTACCGACCCTGCAGGGGTCGAACGGTTCGGCCCCGCTCGAACGGGTGTAGGGGCGGTTCGCGAACCGCCCCTCCTTTCCCTGGTTCCCATCCGGAGGTTCCACCTGCGGCTACTCATGTTGCTCCCCTTACGGCAATGCTGTTCACTTTAGCTGACCGATCCCAATTCGACCCCCTCACCCACCGCCTTGCGGTCCCCCCTCTCCCTTTGGGAGAGGGGGGACCGCAAGGCGGTGGGTGAGGGCCTCTCTCGGGAACAGATGCATGAATAATTTGCTCCAACCTCTTAAATGAACAGTATTGCCCCTTACGGGGAAGCCGGCAACGGTCAAACCTCTTCGAGTCTCACTGGTCGAACCAGTGGCTTACCATAGGGACAGTTAAAAGTATACGAGGATCGGTTTTATTCCAATCCGATTTATCCGTCAACGCAGCGCATGCTGTGAACCCGTTACTCTCCAAAGTTGGCGCGCGAGATATCCAGGCGCTCCTTGGATATTCGTCATTGCTTATCTCCTCCACGCAAGCCCCCCGGTTTTTCTGCCCATCCTCCCAGCCGATGGATTCAGATCGGCCTGAGTTTTTCATTCTTCGTTCCGCCTGCGCCGGATTGCAGCAGCACACGCATCCGCAGCCGTGCCTTGTGTAATTGCGATTTCGACGTCCCGGATTGGATGCCCAGCAATTTTGCAATCTCCTCGTGCGTATAGCCTTCGACATCATGCAATTCGAAAATTCTTTGGAATCCTGTGGGCAATTGCGACATGGTGGTTTCAATACTGACCCGGTCGAAAATGTGGATGGGCGGCGTCTGGAAAGAGTCCAGTGGCAGGTCCAAAACATCATTTCCCACTTCGGCGCCAAGCGAAGCTTCCCGGGGAACTGCTTCCAGCCTCCGGTGGCGCATCCTGCGAATTTCCATCAGGACGCAATTCGTGGTCAAACGGCGCAGCCAGGTCGAAAAGCTCGATTCGCCCCGGAAAGTGTGTATTTTCCGGAATAATTGGAGAAAAACTTCTTGCGCGGCATCCTCTGCGTCGCTCTCATTGTGAAGCATGCAGAAGCACTGGGAATAAACACGCCGCCGGTAAGCGCGGTGGGCCGACGCAAAGTCTGGCGCCAGGTTTTCCATAACCGTCGGCGAAGTCCGCAGCCCATGGTGAGGGCCGGAACAATGTGAGGCCGTCAAGACGGCCCGCTTGTTCTTATTTGATGCTGACAGGTTGCGGCGGAATAAGGGTTGCGGCGTTGAGGTTGTCGGAAGTGTGCTCATTGGCGCTCCTCTCTGATTGAGTTTGGGTCTGGATAAACACCCGCCCCTCTGCACTCGCACCTTAAGTTGCCTGGATACAATGTTTCAATCAGTTGAAAACCTGAACTCTTCTTCAGGTAAGTACCGGATACCGCAAAAGGCCCAGTGCCCATTTCAGGTGGTGTGTGGGGGCTGGCGGAGCGGTTAAGCCACTTACTGGCAGGGGGTTATGCGCGGCATTCGACGAAAACACGCGCTCGCCGAGCCATGCTTGACATGACATTTTGTCCGGTATATACCTGACAGTTACCCTCCGGGCTTCATGGGATGGCGGTGAATCGCGAGGGGTATAGAATTTAGATATCTCTAATGTTCCCCTAATTTTGGGGCATGAGGCAAATGGTTGTTTTAGGAGGGAATTTGATGAGGAAGCGTGGACTAACTTTAGCTCATGTATCTACTTCGCCGAGTACACATGAATTGCTGCGGGAACTTGTTGCACACCTCCAACAGAACCGCACGTTGCTGCGTCAGGAGTGGGCCCGCCGCATCACCGAAGCGAAGCTCCTGACGGCCATGAGCACGGACGAAATTTTCGCGGAGGCGACGGCTGTTTACGATAACTACGTTGAGGCCCTGGAGTCTGGGACCTTCGAAGCCCTCCAGGCGTATGCTCGCAACCTCTCCGAGCGCATTATCCCTCGAGGTGTTGAAACCCACGAAGTTATCGGGATCGTTCTGCTTCTCCGCGACGTCCTGGCGCGTTCCTTGTTCGAAAAGTACCAAAACAACTTCGCCTTATTGAACCGAATCCTCGATGCTTACGAGCCCGCCGTGAACCGCATTTCAAACACGGTGGCAGTGGGTTTCGTGCAGGAGCGCGAACGCGTCATTCGCGAACAGCAGGAAGCCATTCGGGTGCTGTCCACTCCGGTGCTCCAAGTCCGGGAACGGCTGCTCATTTTGCCGATTATCGGTGTGATCGACCCACAACGGGCGCGCCAATTGACGGAACAACTGCTGCGCGGTATCCGCACGAACCGGGCGAAAGTCGTAGTGATCGACATTACGGGTGTCCCGGTGATGGATGCCAGTGTGGCCAACCACCTGGTGCAAACCGTGGAAGCGACCCGTTTACTTGGCGCCACGGTGATCATTACGGGTCTATCTCCGGAAATTGCGCAGACTCTCGTTACCATCGGAGTGGATCTGGGCAAGATGAACACCGTAGGGGATTTGCAAGGGGGTATCGAAGAGGCTGAGCGCCTGCTCGGCTATAAAGTCGTTTCTCTGGGCGACAATTCTCGAGCTGTGATAGGCGGTTAACCGTGCAAGTTCCCATTCTCAAGCAGGGTCCATATCTCATTGCCTCCATTCAGTCCGCTCTGAGTGACGAAGACCTGGTGCAATTGCGTGACGCCCTTGTCACGCAAGTCGGCAAGCTCCGCTCGCGTGGGGTCATCGTCGACGTCACCGTCCTAGATGTCATGGACTCCTTTGCCACGCGCACACTCCGTGACATCGCGTTTATGATCCGGCTCCGCGGCGCTGAAATGGTTATCGTGGGAATTCAGCCCGAAGTTGCGTTTGCCTTGGTCCGCCTGGGTTTGAAGCTGGAAGGTGTTGCCACTGCGCTCGATCTGGAAGAAGGAATCCTTTATCTGAATCGAAAAATGAATGGATCGGGCAAAGAGATGAGGGACCGTGGCCGATGACCGGAGTCGAAAAAGCTCGATGAATGTTTCTCGCCACCTTCCTGTCATGAACCGGGCGGAGGTTGTGGAGGGGGTATGCGTATCCATCAAATCCGACCGCGACATCATCATTGCGCGTCAGAAGGGGAAGGAATTGGCGGCCAGTTTAGGCTTCTCAAGCACTGACCTGACGCTTATTGCCACGGCCATATCGGAGCTTTCACGCAATATCGTCCTCTATGCCAAAACTGGGGAGATCGCGATGAAGCCCATACGGCAGGGGGAAAGGAAAGGAATCACGGTGGTGGCGCGGGATGAAGGGCCTGGCATTCCTGATGTTTCACGAGCTCTTCAGGATGGCTTCTCCACGTCGCGAAGCCTGGGCTTGGGATTGCCGGGCGTTCGCAGACTCATGGACGCGTTTGAGGTGGTCTCTGAGGTTAATCACGGAACCACGGTTACGGTAAAGAAATGGACGCTTCCGAGATGGGACTGATTGATTGGGCGGTTGCCGCCCAGACCCTGGCGGGTGAAAGAGAATCGGGGGACAGGTATTGGGTGAAGGTGTGCGCATCGCAGGCTCGGGTGGCGGTGCTGGACGGAGTGGGACATGGAAGCGAAGCCGCGCTGGCGGCGCAAAGCGCTCTCGCGACGCTTAAGAAGTTTGAGGGGGAATCACCCATTACCCTCTTCCAGCGGTGCCACGAGCAGTTGCGGTCAACCCGCGGAGTGGTGATGAGCCTTGCCTCATTCTGTGCCAGCGACAATACAATGACCTGGCTGGGCATTGGCAATATCGAAGGGGTCCTATTCCACCGCCAGCATCACGTTCTTCCCGGCCAGGAAACCCTGCTTCAGCGCCCCGGCGTCCTGGGTGACAACCTGCCCAGATTATCTGCCTCAGTCATCCAGGTTTCCGCCGGCGACATTCTGATATTTGCCACGGATGGGATAAGGGCCGGATTTTCGGATAATACCAATCTCAATGATGCTGCCCAGCAGATTGCTGACCGGATTCTAGATCAATATGGAAAGGGAACAGACGACGCGCTGGTCTTGGTGGCTCGGTATCTCGATGGCAAGGCAGATGACACAATCCGGTGACCTCGATCGCGAATATGCGGTCGCCTTACGGCGCTATCTCAGGAGCGGCGGTGAGGCGGCCCTGGTGCGGGCTTACGAACTGGGGCGGCGAAGTTTGGATGAAGGGCGGGGAGTCTTGAGCATGGTAGCGCTGCACCACGAAGCGATGGCCAAGGTGTTGACTGCCCAAGATCCGACGAAGGCTCTCAACCCTGACGCCCTGATGCGCGCAGGCCTGTTTTTCACGGAAAGCATGTCGCCCTATGAGATGGCCCATCGGGCTTTCGCTGAGGCCAATGCCGCCCTCCACCACATGAATCAAGCGATGGAGGAGGAACTCAAGCGCATAGCGCACGCCATCCACGATGGGGCGGGCCAGGTGCTGGCGGCAGTTCATCTTTCGTTGGACCAGGTCGAGCGCCGTCTTGATCCTGATGGGCAAGCACGCCTTCAGGGGGTTAAGAAGCACCTTGATGACGTCTATGAACAACTGCGGCACCTTTCGCATGAACTAAGACCAACCATCCTGGACGATTTGGGATTGGTGCCCGCTATTGAGTTTCTT
>Ga0182030_10017639_pt1 | contig 13759 bp, 14 predicted proteins | sample 812S3MmetaG_FD_121299 | JGI IMG/M metagenome (GOLD analysis project Ga0182030, IMG submission 121299) | Permafrost microbial communities from Stordalen Mire, Sweden - 812S3M metaG (Illumina Assembly) | ecosystem: Environmental > Terrestrial > Soil > Wetlands > Permafrost | place: Sweden... | reverse complement strand
CTGGCAAGGGCCCAGCGCGTGGTAGCGATAGAGCTCGACGCCGAGTTGGTCCGATACCTGAGCCATAAGTTCGCCGGCGAGCCGCGCCTCAGCATCGTGGAAGGCGACGCTCTCTCTGCCGACTTGGAGCAATGGGGCAGGGTCCCGATCGTCGGTAACCTGCCTTATTACGCGGCTACGCCGATTCTCGAAAAGGCCATCCGCCTCAGGCCGCCGCGCGCGGTCTTCCTGATCCAAAAGGAAGTGGCCGAACGGCTGGTGGCGCGGCCGGGCCAGCGCGCCTACGGGTATCTCACCGTGGCTACGGCTTTGTTCGCCTCCGCGCGCCTGCTGTTCGAAGTCAAGCCCGGCGCCTTTGTGCCGCCCCCGGCGGTGGATTCGGCGGTCGTCCTGCTTGAGCCACGCCCTACCGTGCCCCAGCCCGAAGGTGTCCTCGAATTGATCAGCCACGCCTTCCGCCATAAGCGCAAAACGCTGCGCAACAACCTGGCCCCGGTCTATGGCAAGGCCGTCGAAACCTGGCCTGAAGCCGGCCTGCGCGCCGAGCAGATTCCGCTATCCGGGTTCCTGGAGTTGTACGCGCGCGTGGAGCGGTAGTTTACCGGCCAGCCAGCCGCGCTTCCCTGCATGACGGGTGGGCCCGGCTGCAAACGCCTGGCGGGCGCCGCCCGGTACCCGCATCATCTGAAGCATGAGACCCATGCCTCCCTCGAATCGCCCCGGACGCGGCCTGAGCCTGCCGAGTTGCGCCGCCACGGCAGCTTTGGCAGTAACGCTCGTTTCGGCCAATCTCGCCGCGCAGGATCCCGCCGGCCTCACCTTGCCCGCAGCCATGCGCCTGGTTGCGGGACTGCGAAGGCAAGGCGACTTTCAGTTGGAACGGCAGCGATGGCAGGCGCTGCTTTCCATGCCGGCCGCCAGCCGCAGCGCCGAACTCCGCGCCTACTTGATCAACCACCTCGCCGACACCGATATCGAACTCGGCGCCTATCCCGAAGCGGAGAGGGAAGCGAGGGAGGCGATGGCGATTTTGAGGGAAGCGCGGCAGACGTGGAGCAGCATGTTTGCGGTTGCCGAGCGCACCCTCGCCGACGCCCTTTGTGCCCAAGGCAAGCTGGAGCAGGCGAGAGTCCTGGCGGAAAACGCCGTTGAGCTGGGAAAGCAGGTCCTCGATAGCCAATCCCCCAACTTAGCCATCCTATTGACAAGTCTCGGGCAGGTAATGAAGGACATGGGGAAACTTGGACGCGCCGAGCAACTATGCCTGCGGGCCGCGGAGATTTTCGAAACAACGGGCGGAGATGCCATCGATCTGGGTTCCACCTTTAGCGATTTGGCCGTAATCAGCATTCAGCGCGGCGATCCGAAGAGAGCTTTCATCAGGATCAACCGGGCGCTGGCCGCCTGGAATGGCGTCCTGCCGCCGGATCATCCATTTGTGGTGTACGCACTGGACAACCAGGTGGTGATCTATACCAAATTGAGGGCGTTTCGCGAAGGCGAGGCGCTGATACCGAAACTGCTCGCTCTCGGCGAAACGCGGTTCGGCCGCGACCACCCCGAGCGGGCGGTCCTTCTGAATAACGCCGCCGCCCTATACGAGGCTGAAAAAGACTACGACCAGGCGGAACCGCTGCTGCGCGAAGCGGCGGAGGTGACGAGACGCCGCCTCCCCGCCGGTAATTCCATTCGCAGCGATGTACTCTTGAATTATGCGGGCGTGCTACGGAGGCTGCATCGGCCGGAGGAAGCGGCTCGGGCGCGCGCGGAAGGCGAACTGATACGGGTGCAGTCTTCCGGCAACGCTCTGGTCGGATCGCCGGTGGTCGAGGTGCGGCCGTGACCTGATTCGATCGGATCGGCGTGAGGCGATAGAGCCATGAGCAGTATCGTTCAACGGGCCGTTGAGCCCACGGAAATCCCGCTGCCGCCGGCCAGTCTCTCGCCGGCCGAAAACCGTTCGAGATCCGTCGCCGACCTGGTCGCCTCGCATGGCCTCGCGGCGGTTCAGATCGTCGCCGTTGCGTTCGCGCTAATTGCCGCGGCGGAATGCCATGCCGTCGTCAGCCGGTCGGGGGCGGTGGCGGAGGCGCCCAAGCTGCCTTCCCTTCTCTATGGCTTGGTTCTTTGGTATTGGTGGGCCATCGCCACGGGTGCGATCTGGAAACTGGTGCAGAAGCGCAGCACGCGGGATTTCTTTTCTCCGTCGTCGCTCGCGAAGCACGCTTCGATCGGCATTCTGGTCGCGACGGCGCACATGTGGCTTTTGCAGGGGACCATCCACTGGCTCATCCTCCGCTGGCCCGAACTGGAACAGGCGGGATACGGGTCCCTCAATTATCTCAACTGGAACCGCTTTTGTTTCGAATTGCTCCTCTATGGCTCGATCTTTGGCGCGATCGGCATCGTCCATCTGCAGCTTCTCGCCCAGCGGGATGCCATGCGGACGCTGGCGCTCGAAAAGCAGCTTTCCCTCGCGCACCTGCGCGCTCTGCAAATGCAAATTGAGCCGCATTTTCTGTTCAACGCGTTGAACGCGATCGCGTCCCTGGTGGAGCTGAACCGGCAGGCGGAGGCGATCCGGACGCTCGGCCGCCTGAGCTCGCTCTTGAAGAGCACCCTTCGGGGCGGCGCGGCGGAGAAGGTGCCGCTGGCGAGGGAGCTGGAACTTGTCGACGACTATCTGTCGATCGAGGAATTGCGTTTCCAGGATCGTTTGCATGTGGACATGACCATCGATCCGGGCGCCCTGGATGGGATGATTCCCTGTTTCCTGCTTCAGCCGATGATCGAAAACGCCGTTCGGCATGGGATATCGCGCCGCGAAGAGAACGGAACGATTCAGGTTGCCGCCGAGCGCCGCGGTTCGCGGCTCCGGATGGTGGTGCGCGACAGCGGCCCCGGAGCCGGCGCCGCACCCCAGCCGGGCCATGGAATCGGCCTCAGCAATACGCGGGAGAGGCTTCTTCACTTTTACGGGAAGAGTTTCGAATTTCGGGCCGGGGCGCTCGAATCGGGCGGTTTCGAAGTCCTTATCGACGTTCCCTACGAGCGCCGGCGATGACCATCCGGACCATCATCGCCGACGATGAGCCGCTCGCGCTGGAGCGAATCAAGCTCCTGCTGTCCGCCTATCCCGACTGCCAGATCGTGCGGGAGTGCCGCAACGGCAAGGAAGTTCTCGAAGCGCTGCGGTCGCAGCAGGCAGACCTGTTGATGTTGGACGTCCAAATGCCCGGACTCGGCGGGCTCGACGTGGCGAGGGAAATCGAGACGTCAAGACCGCCCATGATCGTTTTCGTCACGGCCTACGACAGCTATGCCATTCAGGCTTTCGAGGTCAACGCCCTGGACTACCTGTTGAAGCCGATCGAGCCGGCCCGTCTTCAGGACGCCATCGAGCGCGCCAGGGAGCGGGCGGAGATGGAGGCGGCGGTCGATACTCACGAGAAGTTCGCTTCCGCGCTGGCGGCGATCGAATCGCTGGGGGCCGGCGAACCGGCGCGGCCGATGCGCTTCGTGGTGCGTTCCGGCTCGAAGGACCTGTTGATTCAAGCCAACGACGTGGTCTGGATCGAGGCGGCCGATTACTACGCCTGCCTGCACGTCGCCGACAAGCGGCACCTGCTTCGAGAGAGCATCAAGAAGCTCGAGTCGCAGCTCGACCCCGGCAAATTCGTCCGCATCCATCGATCCGCGATTGTGAACATCGATTGCGTTCGCGAGATTCATCGCGAAGGCCAGTCGGAAGGCTGGATCCTGGCCGCCAATGGCGACCGCATCCGCATGAGCCCCACCGGCTGGAAGAAGCTGCTGGCCGCAAGCGGGTCGCGGTAGGCGATCTACTGCGCCGCGCCAACCGGTAGCGCGGTCGGCGCTAAGGAGAAAAACCCGTCGGCGAAAATGTGCACCTGGTATTCGCCGGCGGCCAGAGTGGGGGGGAGTTGCACCACCACCTGGAACACACCCGGCGAAGACGGCGCGGCCGATATCACCGGATAGCCCTCGACACCGATTACCACTTGCACCGCGTTGGGCTGGGTGGTGTCGTACGGCGGAGTCACTGGTCCAGCGATGTTCAGCCCCGTGACATACAGAGTAATCGTTTGGCCGGGCAGGGCCGGGCGCCGGGGCGTAACCAGGCTGCCGTCCGGGCCGGTGGCCAGCGCGTACAGGATGCCGTTGAGAGTCTGCGCCAGGTATTCGGCGTCGGCCGCCCGGATCAAGACCGAGTTGGTGACGCTGCCGCCGGGCCAATTCAAGTTCAGGGACTGCGACCCTACAGCGAGCCCCGCCGGCAGCAGTAAATCGATGCGGCTTGGGCTGACGTAGCTCACCACGCACGGCTGGCTTGCGACTGTCGCCGTCACCCCCGCCAGACTGGTAGGCAGCGATCCATTAGGGCCGATCGAATTGCTCCAATCCATGGTGGGAAGGCCCGAGAAATCGCCCAATACCGATACCCAGGATTGCGGCGCGAGGCCGAAGGCTCCGTTCTCCAGCGGAATGGCCCATCGCCCGGGAACTGCCGGCAGGAGGTCGAGAATTCGATCGTTGCCGCTATCGCAGATCAGCAAGCCGCCGGTACTCCCCATGGCCAGGCAGTCCGGCGCGGCCAGTGGCGTGAGAAGAGCGTAACCGTACTGGGAAATTGGGTATAGCGCTGTGTTCGAGGAAAAGGCCACGGTGCGCACCAACCCATCGGAGCCTACCATGCGCACGCGGTTGCCGGCCGATTCGGCGATAAACAGGTCGCCTTGCGCATCTACCGCCAAGCCGTCCGGACCGTTGAGCGGCGTCGCGGCGGCCGGCGTGGCTTCGGCTCCCTCGCCAGGAATTCCATTACCGACGATGGTCATAATGACGCCGCTCGTATCCACGCGCCGCACCACGCCGGCCCTAGCGTCGGCGATGTATAAGTTGCCCGCCGTATCGAGCGCAATCGCGGTGACCGCCAGAATCTGGGCGTTGGTGGCTGGTCCGCCATCGTTGCTATAACCGCAAGTTCCCGTGCCGGCGACAGTCGAGACCGCGCTCTGGCTCCACTGCAGGACGCGGCAACCGGCGGGGTCGTTGAAGTACAAGCCGGCGGTATTGGCGGCGAGCGAAGTGGGGGCGCCCACGCCGGTGGCAATGGTGACGAAGGCTTGTTGCGTCTCGTCGTAGCGTTCCAGAAGCTGCTGTTCCGGATCGGCGATGTAGATGGCGCCGTTCGAATCGGCGGCCATCGGCTTGGTGTGATAGACGAATGGCGCCCACTGAATACAGCCAACTCCGGGGAACGAACCGATGCAGTTGCCTCCCTGTACCGGGTTCGACAGCAGCGTGTCCACCTGCGATCCCTTGACGCGGTACACGCCATAAGCGTCGGCGTAGAGCAGAGTGCCGTCGGCGAGCTGGGCCAGCCCGGCGAGCTCGGCGTGGGCCCCTTGAACGGGCGCGATAAAGGCTCCCGGCTGCGCGGACGCCGCAGCCGGCCATAGCGCGGCGGCGACGGCCCAGGGCGCGGCGAGGCGCCCGAATCTCCTTGAATACACTTATGCTGAATCTCCACTTACTAAGACCCGGAATGGCGCCAAACCACTACAGCCGGCGACGAAAAAATGCTGGCCGCTGGTTGAGGCACGCGGAGAAGACCCGCCGGATTGAGTTCGGGCGCTATGCCGCTGAACGACGGAAGAAGCGAAGAGAAGAGAAGAGCGGTTGCCTGGAACGGATTTCCCCACATCGGTTAAGCACCCCGGTAATTCTGGCAACCGATCGCGCTGGGATATAATTCTTGCCATGGAGGTGCAGGGTTCTCCTCGGTTGCGCCGAGCCGCATGCTGAGCCGCGCGCCTGGCTCTGACAGGCTGCAAATACCGAAACGCCGGCAATGAGGCCAGAAGACTATCGGCGGGCTAGCGATCTGTTCGATCGACTCCGCGATCTGCCTGACGGCGAGCGCGCCGTCGCTCTCGAGTCCGCTTGCGCCGGGAACGCCGAACTGCGCGTGCAGGTCGTGCGCCTGCTCGACGCCGACCGCGAGGCGTCCAGCGGCTCCTTCCTCGAGCGGCGCGCGATCGAAGACGCCGCCAGGCTGCTCATTTCCGAAGCTCCCGAGTTACCCGCTCCGGGAACCGTGATCGGAAACTACCGTCTCGGGCCTCGGATCGGTGCCGGCGGCATGGGGATCGTGTTCGAGGGCCAGGACCTGCGTTTGCACCGCCTCGTCGCCATTAAGCTCCTTCCCCTGCCGGGTCCCGCTGAAGGGAAGAACGCATCCAGCGCTTCCAACGCGAAGCCCGCGCTGTTTCGCTGTTAAATCACCCCAATATCGTCTCCATCTTCGACGCCAATTTCGACCGCGGCCATTACTACATCGCCATGGAATTCGTCGAAGGCAGAACGCTGCGCCAGGTGATCGCGTCGGAATCGCCCGGGATTGATGCCAAAACCATCCTCAACCTGATTGACCAGACAGCCTCCGCCCTGAGCGCGGCTCACGAGGCCGGTATCGTGCATCGGGACATCAAGCCGGAGAACATCATGGTCCGGCCGGATGGGTTCGTCAAAGTGCTTGACTTCGGCCTGGCCAAGCTGGTCGGACCTTCCAGCAACCCACAGAACGGGCCGCCGGATTTGCGCAGCCGGCCCGGTAATCTTGCCGGTACCGTCCAATATCTTTCTCCGGAGCAGGTGGTCGGCAAACCGGTGAGTCCGCGAAGCGACATGTTCAGCCTGGGAGTGGTGGCATACGAACTGGCAACCGGCATTCGTCCCTTCGACGGGCCGACGGACGGCGCCATTTTCGACGCCATCCTGAACCGCATTCCGCCGCCACCGTCGACGATTTGCCCCTCGCTCGGCGGCGAACTCGACAACTTGATCCTGCAGGCCCTAGAGAAGGACCCCGAGCTTCGCTTCCAGACGGCGAGCGATTTGAGAAGCGCTTGCCGGCGCCTCACCCGCGATTATCTGGTCAAGTCCATCGAGAAGGACCGCGACAGCCGCCACCAATTTGCCGCCGATCCGCGGCCGGAGTTGAGGCGCCAACCCGGGCACAGTTCGGCGGCGGGGACGCCCGCACGGAGCAGGCGATTCCGCCTGCTGGTGACCGTGGCCGGGCTGGCGGCCGCGCTTGGTGCTGCTTTTTTCTGGCTGACGCGGCCGATGCCGCCGCCGCGCGTAACGCGCATCCAGCAGATCACTACCGATGGCCAGACCAAGCAGCGGCTGATCAACGATGGGACAAGGCTCTACTACGCGGCAGGACCGCGGGACTCCGACATGAAAATGTTCCAGGTCAGCCTCAAGGGCGGAGATCCAATTCCGATGCCCCGGCTCACCGGGATGCTGCCACTCGACATTTCACCCGATCGCTCCGAAATGCTGCTCGGGCAGATTCTGAAAGGTCCGCTCAATCAGGGCACGATCGATGGCCCGTTTCCGATTTGGGTAGCGGACACGTTGGGGAACTCGCCTCGGCGCCTGGGCGACCTCTCCGCCCAGGAAGTGCGCTGGTCTCCCACTGGGGACTGGATCTTGTATTCGAACGGGCCGGAGTTGCGGATTGCCCGCGCCGACGGCACAGAATCGCGCACAGTAGCGACGATGAAGGGCCTCGTGCATTACCCGCAATGGTCTCCCGACGGCCGCTCCATCCGCTTCACATTGGCCACGGAGAAATCGCACATGTTGTGGGAAGTGGCGCCGGACGGTACTCATCCGCACCCTCTTTTCCCCGAATGGGCGGACCATGACCCCGTTTCCGGCGCATGGACACCGGACGGGAAGTATTTCGTCTTCGCGGCCGGACCAGGCGGCGCCCGCGATCTTTGGGCGGTTCGCCAGACCAGGCGACTGTTGGAGACGGCCCGTCCGGTTCCGGTGCGCCTCACCACCGGACCCATGAAGGCGGATCTTCCGGAGGTCAGTGCCGACGGGCGGCGCATATTCTTCCTTGGCACACTCAACAGCGCCGAGTTGGTTCGTTACGATCGGAAGCCGGATCAATGGATTCCCTACTTAGGGGGTTTGGCGGCCATGCAGCTCGATTTTTCGCGCGACGGGAAGTGGGTGACTTACGCGCGTTGTCCGGAGGGTTCCATTTGGCGGATGGCCTTGGACGGGAGCGATCGGCTGCAACTGACCGCGTCTCCGCTTCACGCCCTTAACCCGCGCTGGTCGCCGGATGGCACCGAGATTACGTTTTTCGGCGGTCCTCCCGGAGAGCCGCATCGGCTGTACGTCGTGCCCGCCGCCGGCGGCGCGGTCCGGCAATTGACTCACGGCGAAACCGGATCGGGCGGCGACGACGATGGGAGTTGGTCGCCCGATGGCGCTTCGCTCGCGTTTGGCGCCACGTTCGGCGATCCGTCGGTCGATGCGCGGCAGAGGCTGGCGCTGGAGATCATCGATGTGAAGAGCCAACGCGTCACCAAACTGCCCGGCTCACAGGGATTGTGGTCCCCGCGCTGGTCGCCCGACGGCCGCTACATCGCCGCCATGGGATTCCCCAACAGGATTTGGCTCTATAATGTGGCGACCCCGGCATCGAAGCAACTTACCGCGATTGGCGCGGGCTGGCCCAGTTGGTCGCGGGATAGCCAGTATATTTACTTCCAGAACAATCCGGGCAGAGACCTGTACCGCGTGTCCATCAAGGATGGACGCCTGGAGCGAGTGGCCAGTCTGAGCCGCCTGAAAATGTCAATACCAGGCCTGGGCTGGGTCGGACTGACTCCGGATGGTTCGCCGATTTCCACCCGGGATGCGGGCGGGGTCGAGATCTACGCACTCGATTGGGAAACGCCGTGAGGACGGGTTCCTTTGGAACGTTAAGCGCCAAATCCCTCCCGCACGCGGCTGGGGGCTGCGAATCCGGCCGCGATTGGCCGCCGTACCCGGCCGGCGGCGAGCCTTGTGCTACAGTTTGGATTGAAACACTACCCCATATTTCTGGATCTGAAGGACCGCCCGGTGCTGGTGGTGGGAGCCGGCAAAGTGGCACTGCGCAAGACGCGCGCGTTGCTGGAAGCCGGCGCGCGAGTGACGGTGGTGGCGCCGGAGTGGGACGAGGAATTCGAGCGGCTGCCGGTGCGGCGAGTGACGCGGCATTTTCGCGCTTCCGACCTGGCGGGCGCGATGCTGGTTTTCGCCGCCACCAACGATCGGGCGGCTAACCACCGGATCGGCATCGCGGCCAAGGGACGCGGCCTGTTTGCCAATATCGCCGATTCGGCCGAGGAGTGCGATTTCATCGTGCCGGCGCGGGTGCAGCGGGGCCAGGTGCAGGTTGCGATTTCGACCGGCGGCGAAAACCCGCGCCTATCGGCGGAGCTGCGCGGCAAGCTGGACGAGATTTTGTAGGAACAGCCGGCAGGTTCAGCCGTGGATCAGGAACATGACCCAACCGCCGGCCAGCGTGGCAACCCCACAGCAGAACAGCAGATACGCGGCGGCGTGCAGACGCTCCCGCGCGGATCGGTTCCCGAGCAGCGCCATGGCCGCGGAGAGCAGCAGGGCCAGCACGAAGGTGAAGGTGAAGTGGGACATTAGCGCGGCCCGTCCTTTCGCCCGGCGAGCGCTTCGGACACGGCCAGCAGGTTGAAGAGGCCGGCCATGGCCAGCAGCGTGGTTCCGTATTCGTGGAGGCGTCCATCGAGAAAGGAATGCGCGCCGCCGGCGAGCCCGGCGACCAGAAACGGACCGCCGGCGAGCAGCTTGGCCAGGGCTCCGGCCTGGAACAGCAATATGGTGAAGCCATCCAGGCCGGCGAGCTCGGCCGGCTGGGGCCACTGGTAGCCGCCGTGGAGCGCGAGACCGGCGGCAAAGGTTGCCGAAACCAGGACGGCGAAGCACGCGAACTGGCGGTAGCGGCGGGTGAGCAGGTAAGCCCCTCCCGGAACCAGCCATCCGAACAGGGCGAGAGCAACGGCTCTCATCGGGCGCCTCCGGCTTTCATTGGGCGCCTCCGGCTTCCCGCGCCGGTTGCGAATGCGGGACCGACAACATCCGCTCCCAGCGCGTGCGCGTGAAGAAGTGCTCGGCCAGATCGACGATGTGATTCACCGTCCAGCCTTCGAGGTCGGCCGTGGGCGCGTCGTACGACCAGTAGACCAACAGGGGCTTTCCCACCACGTAACTGCGCGGCACGAATCCCCAATAGCGGCTATCTTCGGAGTCCTCGCGATTGTCGCCCAGGACGAAGAGCGCGCCGGGAGGAACGATCGCCTCGCCGTTGCGGACGTGGTGCTCGAACATGTCGAGGCCGCGGGGCGTGGTGCCCGCTCCGGGCGAGAGAGGAAAGTCGTCGCGGTAGGGATCCGGGTAAGTCGGGATATGTTGCGTGTAGGGCTCGATTAAGCGGCGGCCGTTGCGGATGACCTGCCGGTTGTCGAGACGAATGCGGTCGCCCGGGACGCCGATCACACGCTTGATGTAAGTCTGGCGGACGTCTTCCGGATAAAGGAAGACCACGATATCGCCGTGTTTCGGCTCGCGATACGGCAGTAAGTGGCGTCCGAGGGAGCCGGGGTCGGAGAAAGTCACCCGGTCGACCAGCATGTGATCGCCAACCAGGACCGTGCGCTCCATCGAAGCGGTGGGAATCACATAAGCCTGGACCAAAGTTGTACTGGCGAAGAGGTAAATGGCGATGGTGACCGCCCACTCGGTGACAAAGGTCCGTGGCGCCGGTTTACGGCCGGCGGACCAGACGGCGGCGGCTCTTTCACGGACCGTGGTGGTGAGCCAGTCGGTGGCGAGTTGGACGGCGAAGCGAACCATGGGCCATCGGCCCGGGATGCGCGCCACGTCGCGGCAGCGGTCGCGGAAGACCTGCTGCATGGCGACGCCGTATTGCCGGCGAAAGTCGCGGGGGTAGGCGTAAAGCAGAACCGAATAAATGCGGCAGAACCAGCCGATCTGCGTCAATTGCGGCGTCATGCGTGGCTCCCGGCCAACCTGGCCTTGGCCGCCATCACGGCGCCGGCCAGGCGCTGGGCTTCGGCGCGAACCACGCGCTTTCCCAGGGCGGTCATGCGGTAATAGCGGCGGCGTTCGTCGTCGAGCGCGGGGTCTGGGCGTTCGTCGGACTCTTCCACCAACCCCGCCGCGAGCATGCGTTTCAGGCATCCATAGAGCGTGCCGGGCCCCAGTTGGAGGGCGTCGCCGGTCTGGCGCGCGACGTCCTGCATGATGCCGTAGCCGTGGCGTTCCTCGCCGGCCAGGGCCAGGAGGATATGGAAAACCGGCGGCGTGAGCGGGAGCAGTTCGTGCGGCGATTGCGGCTTTGACATAAATACATCCGTTACGGATATATTAGAATACGAAACGAAAGATGTCAACAGGTGGGAGCCGTCGATATCGCGGGGGCCCTTACGCTGCGCTCTCGGATCTGACCACCGAGACCTTCACCCGATAACCCAACGAGGCGAGGATGCGGATCAGCAGGTCGGTCGAGACGTGATCGAGGTCGTCGTTCAGGATCGCGGTCACCCTGGTTCGAGAAGTGCCCGCTCGCTTCGCGATCTCCGCGTGTGTGATGCCTTGCCGCTTCGCGATCTCCTTCAGCCGCGTCAGCAGGCTATGTTGAACCTGCCATTCCTTAGCCGCCGCGCCGGAGAGTCCCAGCGCGCCCGCCAATTCTTCCGGCGTTCTGGCAATGATCGGTTTGAGTCTAGTCATGGAGAAGCTCCTTCAACTGTTTTCTGGCCAACTCGATCTCAAGGCGAGATGTCCGCTGGGTCTTCTTTACGAAGGCGTGAATGACGAGAATGCCCTGCGGCGAGGCGGTGTAGTAGAACGCGCGGTAGCTGCCGTCCTCTCCCTTCACGCGCAGCTCCGAAACTCCGCGGCCACTGCCGGCATCGGCCGGGAATTGGGCATCCCAACCCGCTCTCCTATCTGCAGGCGAAACAGTCCTCTGCCCAGCCGCATCGCGCCTCTTTCGGGAACCGGCGTATTCCCTCTCGCGCCTTCGGATGAAGGATAATCGGCCGCACCATTCCATTGTATCAGATTTGAGACATAGCGGCCGGCATCGGCGGTTCGTGAGGCCGACCCGGCGGAGCCACCCCAGCGCCACCGGCCGATGTATACTAATTCATTAGTATGATCCGCGATCTGCTTGGGGCGCTCCGTTGGCTGCGCCGGAATCCGCTGTTCGCCGCGGCGGTGGTCTTCATCCTGGGAGCCGGCATCGGCGCCAATACGGCGGCGTTCAGCATCGTGGATGCGGTGCTGCTCCGGCCGCTGCCCTACCGTTCCCCTTCGAACCTGGTCCGGGTGGAAGAAACCAGCCCGAAACGCGCTCAGTTCGGCATATCGGCCGCGGACTATCTGCGCTTGCGCGACCGCACCGATCTGTTCGAAACATCGGCGCCTTACCTCAAGGACATGGTTACCCTGACCGGCATCGCCACGCCGGACCAGGTTTTCGCTCTGCGAACTTCGGGCCGGCTGTTTGCGCTGCTCGGAACCCGCGCCGCGCTGGGGCGTGGGCTGGTCGAGGCCGACGACGGCTCGCCCCATGTCGCCGTTCTCAGCGACCGCCTCTGGCAGCGATTGTTTCATGGCGACCGCGGAGCCATCGGCCGGCGGGTGGCGATTTCGGACGAAGCCTTCACCGTTGTGGGCGTGATGCCGCCCGAATTCGACTTTCCCGGTTCGGAGGTTGAGCTGTGGACTCCCCTCCACCTTACGCCCGCGTATGCCCGGTCGCTGCAGATGGTGGCGCGCCTCCGGGCGGGGCGGTCGCTGGCGGCGGTGCAAAGCGCTTTGCGAATTGTGGCCCAACAGTTGGAACGGCAGGCGCCGCGCGAAAAAGCGGGCCTCGACATGGTGGTTTCCCCGTGGCGGGAAGAACTGGCCCAGAAGTACAAATTGAGCCTGGTCTTTATCCTGGCGGCGGTGGGACTGGTGTTGCTGATCGCTTGCGCCGACGCCGGCAGCCTGCTGCTCTGCCGCGCGTTGCAACGGCGGAAGGAGATCGCCATCCGCGCCTCGCTCGGCGCCGGATGGTGGCGCGTGGCCCGGCAACTTCTGGCCGAAAGCCTGGTGCTGGCGGTCGCGGGAAGCGCCGCGGGAATCGCGGTGGCACACTTCGCGCTGCGGTTTCTACTGCGCCAACTGGCGGCCCTCCCCTTCGCCGTTCCCCACATGCAACGCGTGGCGCTGAACCAGCGCGTGCTGCTGTTCAACACTGTTCTGTGCCTGGCGCTGGCGTGCATTTTGAGCCTGCTGCCGGTCTTTCTGGCCTCCAGAACGGATTTGCAAACCGTCTTGCGGACGGGCCTGGCCGCGGGGCGTTCCAGGGGCTCCGCGCGCGCTTTTTCGCTGCTCATCGCCGCCGAGGCCGCGTTTGCTTTTCTGCTCCTGGTCGGCTCCGGGCTGATGATGCGCAGCCTCATCCGGCTGGAACAATCCGACCACGGCCTTCAGCCCGACCATGTGCTGACCATGCGCGTGCCCATCGGAACGGCGACCCAGCCGCGCCCCGCCGGCCGGTACGACAGCAAGGCCAGCCAGATGGCGTACTACGCCGAACTGCTCGAACGGCTCCGGCAAATCCCAGGCGTCCGCTACGTGGCGGTGGTTAATAATCCTCCCCTGTCGAGCGTCAACACCACTACGGTCTACGAGGCTCCCGACGGCACGTCCAAATACATGCCCACGCGCACCATCAGCGAGCAGTACTTCGCAGCGATGGGTATCCCGGTGCTCGCCGGACGGCCCTTCAACGCGCAGGATCAATCGTCGACCGCCCCCGCCGTCG
>Ga0182030_10017637_pt1 | contig 13761 bp, 15 predicted proteins | sample 812S3MmetaG_FD_121299 | JGI IMG/M metagenome (GOLD analysis project Ga0182030, IMG submission 121299) | Permafrost microbial communities from Stordalen Mire, Sweden - 812S3M metaG (Illumina Assembly) | ecosystem: Environmental > Terrestrial > Soil > Wetlands > Permafrost | place: Sweden... | reverse complement strand
TACATTCATGACGAATCCGAACGAAAGATTTGACTCGAAGACATCGCGCCGGGAACTGCTGCAGGCCTTCGCCGCTGCAGGAGCGGGAGCACTGCTGGCGAGCGATAGACTGAGTGCGCAAGCAACCAAGGGCGGGCGTATCGATGTGCACCACCAGTATTCCTTTTCAAAAAGCGGCGTGTATCCGACGCCGCCGGCAGGCTGGACGCCCGAAAAATCGCTCGAGCAAATGGACAAATTCAACATCGCGACCGCCATTCTGTCGACGGCGGGATACGGCGACGAAGTGTACGACGGCTCCGAAAAGGGCACGACGCTTGCGCGCAAGTCGAATGAATACGCAGCCAAGCTGGTGGACGAACATCCGAAGCGTTTCGGCTTCATGGCCATTGTGCCGTTCGGCAACACGGATGCCGCGATGAAGGAGATTGAATATTCCTTCGACAAATTGAAATGCGACGGGGTCGGCATCCTGAGCAACATCTATGACAAGTGGCCCGGCGATCCTCAGTATCTGCCTATTTTTCAGGAGTTGAACCGCCGCAAGAGCGCCATCTTCATTCATCCCTTTGTGCCCAAGTGCTGCCGGGGGCTGGTGAAGGGCGTGCAGGATTATGCGGTGGAGTTCGATTTCGACACCACGCGTGCCGTGGTCAGCCTGCTGTACAACGGGACGCTATCAAAATGTCCGGATATGAAGGTGATCGTCAATCACTCCGGCGCGGCGGTGCCCGTGCTTTCCGGCCGCATCAAGGATCGCGTGCCCGGCGACGAAAGTCGCGATCATCGAGACACGCCGCGCGTGGGCGTCAACGAAAACATCCCGAAGGGAGCGTTCTACGAACTGAAGAAGCTTTATTACGAATGCGCTCACGCTACCTATGCGCCTTCACTCAAGGCGTTGATGGCGTTCGCGCAGCCCGATCACATCATGTTTGGGACCGACTATTCCGCCGAGCCCATGGAGAGCACCGTCCGCGAACTCGACGCCGCGAAGCTTCCGCCGGCGACACTGCGGGCCATTGAACGGACCAACGCAGAGAAGCTGTTCCCGCGCTTCAAGATCTAAGGAGACCAACGTGAAACACATATACACCGGTTCATTTTCGCGCCGCGACGTTCTTAAGGGCGCCCTGAAAGGCGCAGCCGGTGCGGCTGCCGGGCTGATGTTGCCCGCGCCCAGCCTGGTGGCGCAGGGAGCGAATCCGCGACGCATCGACGTGCATCATCACTATGCTCCGCCGCCCGAACCGGGAGCGAAGAAAGGTGGTGGGACGCAGTGGACCGTGGCTGCGGCGCTGGAGCAGATGGATAAGCACGGCATCGAGACGACGCTGTTTTCGCGTCCCACCGGAGACTCCGAAGTAGGCGGCGAAAAAGGGCGAACGTTTAGCCGCAAGAGCAACGAGTTCATCGCCAAGATTGTCAGCGACAATCGCAGGCGCTTCGGCTTCTTCGCGGTGATTCCTTATTCCGATACCGAAGGCGCGATGAAGGAGCTGGAATACGCGTATGAGACGCTGAAGGCCGATGGCGTCGGCCTGATGAGCAGCATCGGCGACAAGTGGCCGGGCGATCCGGCGTTTGACGAAGTGTTTAAGGAGCTCAACCGGCGCAAGGCGATTTTGTTTCAGCATCCGTTCACGTCCGCCTGCTGCCGCAATCTGATTCCCGGCGGCGAAGGTTCCGTCGAGCGCGATTTCGACAGCACGCGAGCCGTGACGAATCTGCTGTACTCGGGCACGCTGTCGAAGTACGCGGATATTCGCTACATCATCAATCACTCTGGCGCGGATGTGCCGGTGGAAGCCGGCCGCATGAAGGATCGCGTTCCTGGATTTTCCACATATGGCGGCAAGCCATTGTCGAATCACGATGGCCGCACGGAGAAAATCCCCAACGGCGTGTTCTACGAATTGAGAAAGCTGTATTTCGAGTGCGCCCACGCGGCGTACCCGGCGGCGATGGCGGCGCTGACGGCGTTTGCTCCGCCGACGCAATACTTGTTCGGCACGGATTGGCCGGCCGAGCCGATGGAATCCACACTCGATGAATTGCCGAAGAACAATCTTTCGCCGCAAGTGATGGGCGCCCTGAATCGCGGCAACGCCGAGAAATTGTGGCCGCGCTTTAAGAGCTAGGGATATAACCCCGGCCCGTGAGGGCGGGGATTACGAGGAGAAACAAATGCAAGCTCCAGAATTGTCGCGTCGCGATCTTCTGAAGACGCTCGGGGTCGCGGGCGCGGCTGCACTTATTGGCGCGGAAGGTGCCCATTTGCAAGCCCAGGCACAGACGAAGTACAACGCGATCGACGTGCATCAGCATTATCAAGCTCCCTTTCTGGTGGGCGATGGCAGCCGCTGGACCCCCGAAAAAGCGCTGGAGCTGATGGATCAGAACGATATCCAGACCACGATCGTTTCCGGAGGCTCCTACGGCGATCAGGTCTATACGAGCACCGAGGCGGGGCGCACGATGGCGCGCAAGCTGAACGATTACGCGGCGAAAATTTGCAGTGATCATCCCAAGCGCTTCGGATTTTTCGCGGTGCTCCCGTTCCCGGATACCGACGCGGCGCTGAAGGAAATCGAATACTCGTTCGACACGCTGAAGGCCGACGGCTTCGGTCTGCTCAGCAGCATCGGCGACGCGTGGCCGGGCGACAAGCAATTCTGGCCGGTGTTCCAGGAGCTGAATCGTCGCAAGGCCGTTGGCTTTTTGCACCCCTACGTTCCGAAGTGCTGCCGCAAGTTGATCGACAATGGCGAAGCATCCGTGGAGCGCGACTTCGATACCACGCGCGCGGTGACGAACATGCTGTATAAGGGACAGCTCGCATCGATGCCGGACATTCGCTACATCATTAATCACTCCGGCGCAGCGGTTCCCGCGATGGCCGGCCGCATTAAAGATCGCATGCCGGGTGCCGCCAGCTATCCGGCCAAGCCGCAGACCGACGGCATCACGCCGAATTCTCCGAAGGGCGTGTTCTACGAATTGCAGAAGTTGTATTACGAGCTGGCGCACGCCGCCTACGCCGCGCCGCTGGCCGCGCTCATGAACTTCGCGCCGTCGTCGCAATATCTTTTCGGCACCGATTTCCCGGCCGAGCATCCGCGCAACGAGCAGCTCGAGATCGCAAAACGGGATCTGTCGCCGGAACTGTTGAAGGCCATCTATCGCGGAAATGCCGAAAGGCTGTTCCCGAAGTTCAAAGCTTAAGAAGCATTCAGTTCGGCGAGTTGCGTCTGCGCCGCCAATGCAGTGAAATCATTAGTGGGCCTGCGCGCGATCTGGTCTCATCTAAAGATTCGGGGGCTCAGAGGATTTCATGCTGTCCAAATCACGATTACTTTCTTTCGCACTCTTTGCTATTTCCGTTCCGCTGTTCGCGCATCATTCTTTCCAAGCGGAGTATGACGCCGGTAAACCGCTGACGTTGACGGGAACCGTCACCAAACTCGAATGGACGAATCCGCACGCGCGCTTTTATATAGACGTGAAAGATCCGAGCGGCAAGGTGACGGGCTGGAATTTCGAGCTCGCGAGTCCCAACGTGCTGCGCCGTCTGGGTTGGAATCGCGACATGATGAAGCCGGGCGATGTGATCGTCGTGAAGGGCCATCAGGCGAAGGATGGATCGACTTGGGCGAACGCCAATTCCGTAACGCTCCCGGATGGACGCACGATGAACGCGGGATCCTCCGCCGACGAAGCGGCTGCGCCGACGAGCAAATAACATGCGAGACAAAAGATGGGAGACCACATGAGAGCTTCCTGCGGTAAGACATTTCTCGCGCTGCTTGTCGTGCTACTTGCGGCCGCGCTCACTCCCGCGGCCGACGCTCAAAAGCTGTTGACCGAAGAAGGCGGCGGGCAGGCGCTGGTCGCTCTGCAGCGCATGCAGTCGAACTCCACCGCTCCCACTCCGCACAATGCCGATGGCACGCCGGATTTTTCGGGGCTGTGGGGGCCCGACAAGAACTTCATGTACGACATTTCGAGCGCGTTGAAGCCGGGCGAGACGCTGCCCTTGCAGGAATGGGCGGCGAAGTCGGCGAAAGAACACATGTCGAAAGACGATCCGAATGTCCGCTGCCGCCCCTCGGGCATTCCGCGCATGACGCCCTATCCTTGGAAGATCGTGCAGACGCCCAAGCTGATTGTGTTTTTATACGAAGGTGGCCCGCACGGCTACCGGCAAATTTTCTTGGATCGCAAGACGCATTCGACGGATCTCGATCCTACCTATTACGGCGAGTCGATCGGACATTGGGAAGGCGAGACGCTGGTGGTCGATACCGTCGGCTTCAACGATATTTTCTGGTTCGATGGCGCGGGGCATCCGCACACCGAAAAGCTGCACATCGTTGAACACATCCGGCGTCCGAACATGGGGCATCTGGAAGTGGACGTGACCATCGACGATCCCGGCGCGTACACGAAGACCTTCACCGTGTACGGGCACATGGCGCAGTTGGTGAACACCGAGATCATGGAATACATCTGCGACGAGAATAACGTGGACTTGCCGCACATCGTCGGCAAGGATTCGCGGAAATAACTGGCTCGCGCAAATAGCGAGGACTCGCGAAAATAGTTCTTATGAACCGTAGCTTCCATCTGGCTCTTGCGTGCGGCCTTGCTTGTGCACAGGTGGCAACCGCCCAGTGGCTCGACTACCCCACCGCGGGAGTTCCGCGCAGCGCCGCTGGATCGCCGAATTTGAAAGCTCCCGCGCCGCGCGCCGCCGACGGCAAGCCCGATCTCACCGGAACCTGGGAGCCCGAGAAGAACAAGCCTTGTCCACCGGAAGGCTGTGACGATATCCAGACGCCGTATGAATTCGCCAACATCGGCTGGAGCGTCCAGGGCGGGCTGCCCTTCCAGCCGTGGGCATTGGAATTAAAAAAGGAACGGCAGGCGCGCTACAGCATTGACGATCCCGCGACGCAGTGCCTGCCTGTCGGCATCATGAAGACGCACACCGCGCCGCTATTGAAGAAGCTGGTGCAGGTTCCCGGGCTCCTGCTAATTTTGAGCGAACGCAATGCCATGTACCGCCAGATTTTCACGGATGGGCGTCCTTTGCCGGTGGATCCTCAGCCATCGTGGAACGGCTATTCGACGGGCAAGTGGGAAGGCGACACGCTGGTGGTGCAATCGAATGGGTTTCGCGAAGACGGCTGGCTCGATCGCGGAGGCACGCCCGCGACCGATGCGCTGAAAATGACGGAGCGTTTTCGCCGTGTCAACTTTGGACGCATGGAAATCGATGTGACGGTGGACGATCCGAAAGCATACACCAAACCATGGACCGTTCATCTGGTGCAGACGCTGGCGCTCGATACCGATCTGCTCGATTACATCTGCCTGGAAAACGAAAAAGACCGCGCGCACATGAGCTCGAAGTAGACGGCTCGGCATTCTAATACAGGCCCGCTAATCCAAACCAGTCGTTATGCCGATGTGGAAGCTATGAAAGCTGTCTTGCATTGGTTTCCGGTGGCGCTGGGAGTGGTATTTCTCCTGGTGCTCGGATTCATCCAACGCGAGAGGGCGTTACGCGGCGAGAACGATTTCGTGCAGCTCTACATCGGCGCCAAGCTGGCGGGCACGCCTCATTTGTACTCGCGCGAAGCAAACCTGGCGTTGGAAAAAGCCACGCTCGGCTTCACGATGGATACGGTGGTCTACACGCGTCCTCCATTTTACGCGGCGCTGTTGAAACCTCTTTCGTGGCTGCCGTATCGCGTGGCGTACGCCGTCTTTTCTCTCGCCTCGCTCGGGAGCCTGCTGTGGTTCGTCATTCGCTTTTCCAAGGAGTGTTCGTCGCTCGCGTTCTTCGCCTCCATGAGCATCCCTGCGCTGGCGGCACTGTGCGGAGGGCAGGACACTGCATTTCTTTTGGCGATCCTCGGAGGGTCGATTTTACTCACCCGGCAGAAGCGCAATTTCCTGGCGGGCATGCTGCTCTCGCTCTGCGCGATCAAGTTTCATCTATTTCTTTTTGTGCCGCTACTGCTGCTGCTCAAGAGGCGTTGGAGCATTCTGGGTGGAGGGGCAGCGGGAACCGCGATTCTGACGCTGTTCGGCATGCTGGTGGCCGGACCCGGCGCGCTGCGCCAATACGTGAACGTCCTGCGCGATCCGTGGATCAATTACAAAGCCACGGTGATGCCGAATCTGCACGGGTTAGTCGCGACACTGCATGGCGACGCGCGGATGGAATTCGCCTTGGTCGCGATCGTGGCCGCTGGATTTCTGTGGACGCTATCGAAGACCGAAAACTACGAGTTTCTTTTCGCGGCCAGTCTGGTGGCCGGTCTGCTCGTCAGCTTTCATTCCGGAATGACGGACGATTTGATTCTGCTACCGGCGTTTGTGCTGGTGATGGGCAGTTGCACGCAACCGGCCTTACGCGTGGCGGCCGGGTTGATCCTGACGCCGATTCCTTATTTCATGGTGATGGCGGACGCTCCCTACAGCGCGATTGTGCCGGTGACGCTGCTGCTGATGCTCGGGATGTTTTTGATCGCGTGCAGAGGGGCGGGGAAGACGATGATCGCTGCTCCGGTGGCGTGCTAGTCGGGCGTCCTGCAAGAATCCTAATCATTCATTGGAGGCGCGTATCCCCGCCCTCACGGGCCGGGGTTCAAGATCCAGAGCGTAGTTCCAATCTTCGTCATCCGCACCGTCGGGCCATCGTATTGTTTTTTGCCCTCGATATTCGAAACCAAATGACAGCATCGCGCGGCGGGAAGCCTCGTTTCCTTTGCGATGAGAAATCACGAGCCGCGTTAGGTGCTCCTGTTGAAGCGCCCAATCAATGCGGCCCTGGTACAAGAGTCGCGAGAGGCCACGCCCGCGATAACGCGCGTCGACGTAATCCATCGCCAGGATGCCGGTGCGTCCCGTGGGATCCTCGCGCCAGGTGAAGATCGCGGCGATGCCGATTAGTTTGGGATCGTTCATTGAAGAGGCGTCGAATAAGCCGAAAACACATTTGCGATTCCCGTCCAGCGTTTCCTTCCATTCGGCTTCCGAAAGTTTCCCGGCATTCTGGTGAGAGGTCAGATAGACTCCGGAAGATTCCTGCAGCGCCTGCAGGCGAACGGAGCGGAAGATGTTCCAGTCATCGGGTGTTAATGCGCGGAGCGAAATCTCGTTGGGCATCGCACGTTGCTCCTTTGGTCAGAGCCTCTTGCGCAAGAACTCGACCACGCCATAGCCGATCATGGCGGCGATCACGGCGATCGTGAGGTTGGAGGCGGTAAAGATGTCGTGGAGGGCCCAGGCGAGTCCCTTATCATGCGCCGCGCCGGAATGGTTGAACTCCCCCATGAGAAGGTTCGAGTAGAACAGGAAGATGATGAAGCCGATTTCGACGAGGGCTCTCCAGACGGCGTATTTCATCCACGGCTCCGATGCGAGTCTCTTGCTTCCAACATTTTCTCACCGTCCCCTCGCAAACACAGAACGTGTCATCCCGAATCCCGCAGGGCGGGAGAGGAATCTGCTTCTAAAGGTTTCGGGATGCCCAAAGGGAAAAGCAGACCCCTCGTCGCTGACGCTCGCTCGGGATGACAAAAGAGAGACCTGCGGTCACACGAGCGATGCGGCGCGATCCGCACTTCTCATTCACCTACACGCCTCTACTTGCCCTGATTCTTGATGCGTTCGCGCTCGGCTTGACCTGTGGGAGCGAAGCGGCTGGCGAAGGCCTCGATATCTTCCACCGTGCGATGGATCGCGCCCGCCTGGCGCTGATTGTATTCGATGGATTCCAAGTCACTCCAAAAGGTATCGTTGAAACGGTTCGCCATGTTGAACAAGCCCACGGCCATGGAAATCTCCACGATCTCGGTGTTGGTGAACAGGCGCTTCATCTCCTGCCACAGCTTCTCGTCGCTCTTCGCTTTATTGAGCGTCATGGCCTCGGCCCATGCGATGGTGGCCTTCTCGCGTTCGTTAAACAAAGGACTATTTTGGTAATCGCCCTGCATGGCTTCGAACTCCTCGTCCTTCAGGCCGAGCGCCTGCCCGTAGATCGACGTGTGTGCCGTGCAGTAGACGCATTCGTTGACCAGCGACGTCTTGATGCAGGCGAGGCTGCGCAGCCGCGGATCGCTCGACGCCCCTAGATTCGGCTGACGAACGGCCGCCGTGAATCCCAAATACCAGCGCGAGAGGAACGGGCTGTGCATCGAAAGGATGCGCACCAGGTTCGCGGTGCGTCCGAGCAAAATGTCAGACGATTCCAGGACTTCCTTAGCCAGTCCCGTGGCTTCTTCGTGGGACACGCCGGGCAGGCGCTGCGTGGATACTGTAGTGGTGGACATAGTGCCACGATTTTATCACTTTGATCTCGTGGAAAATCGTTCCGATCTTCCACTGAACGCCATTCACGGGCTGGCATTTCAGGAGCGGGATGACTCTATTGCGAGTCAGTGTCTGTGATACACGACACCCGCCGCTCCTGGCTAACTCGATGCCAAACAAGGGACTTCTCTGGTCGGGAAGTATGGTGTAAACTCAGCAATCAGGAGCTATCGCCATGGCTTATAAACTCACTGTCAACGGCAAATCCACGTCCGTTGATGTTCCCGCCGAAATGCCTCTGCTGTGGGCACTGCGCGACGTATTAAATATGAAGGGCACCAAGTTCGGCTGCGGTGCCGGTTTGTGCGGCGCCTGCACCGTGCACGTGGACGGTAAGGCCGTGCGCTCCTGCGTGACGCAAGTCGCGAAGGCGGCGAACACCGCTATTACAACGGTGGAAGGGCTATCGCAAGATGGTACGCATCCTGTGCAACAAGCCTGGCTCGAGATCGACGTCCCGCAGTGCGGCTATTGCCAGGCCGGGCAGATGATGTCCGCCTCGGCGCTGCTGGCCAAGAACAACAAGCCGACGGACGCGGATATCGATACCGCGATGAACGGCAATATTTGCCGCTGCGGAACGTACCTGCGCATTCGCAAAGCAATCCACCGCGCGGCGACCATCATGACGTCGCAGAACGGCAAGCCGCAGCCCGTGGAAGCTGCCCAGAACATCGCGAGATAAGGAGGCCACCATGAAAACACTTACTACGGAAAGCCTGGAACGCAAAGCTCTGAATCGCCGCTCGTTCTTAAAGATCTCTTCGCTCGCCGGCGGCGGCGTGATGATGGCGCTGTATTTGAAGCCGGAGGCTGGACTCGCGCAGGCACCCGGTGCCGCGCAGGCTGCGCTTTCGCCGCACTCGTTTATCAAAGTGAGCGCGGACGGCATCGTGACGATCGTCGCCAAGAATCCGGAAATCGGGCAGAACATCAAGACCTCTTTGCCGATGATCCTCGCCGATGAGCTCGACGTCGATTGGAAAGACGTCCGGTTGGTGCAGGCCGATCTCGACGAAGTGAAGTACGGACGCCAGAACGCGGGCGGTTCGACCGCGATGCCCACCAACTGGGATCCGCTTCGTCAGGTGGGCGCAGCTGGTCGCATGATGTTTGTGCAAGCGGCTGCCGATAACCTCGGCGTTCCCGCGGCGGAACTGACCACGGCATCCGGCAAAGTGATGCACGCGGCTTCGGGACGCTCGGTGACGTACGGACAGCTCGCGGCAAAGGTCGCGACCATGGCGCCGCCGGATCCGAAGTCCGTGAAGGTGAAGGACCCGAAGGATTATAAGATCATCGGCAAGTCCACGCGAGGCTACGACAATCCCGCGATCCTCACCGGCAAGCCGATTTACTCGATCGATTTCACCATCCCTGGAATGCTCTGGGCGGTGTTTGAAAAGTGCCCGGTGTTCGCCGGCAAAGCGGTCAGTGCGAACCTCGACGAGATCAAAGCGATGCCCGGCGTGAAGCAGGCGTTCCTCGTGGAAGGCACGAAGGTGCTCACGGGCCTGCACAGCGGCGTGGCGATTCTGGCCGATAGCTGGTATCAGGCAAAAGTGGCGCGCGAGAAGCTGAAAGTGGTGTGGGACGAAGGCGCCACGGCGCAGCAGTCGAGCGCGCTGTTCGATGCGCGTGCCGACGAACTTTCCAAGCAGACTCCGGCGTTCGATATTCGCGTGGATGGGGATGCGGAACGCGGGCTTGCGAATTCGGCGAAGGTGGTGGAAGCGGCGTATTCGTATCCGTTCCTTTCGCACGCTCCTCTGGAGCCTGAAAACTGTTTGGCGCGGTTCAACGGCGACAAGCTCGAACTGTGGGCTCCCAGCCAGACGCCGGCGCAGGGACGCGCGCAGGTGGCGCAGACGCTCGGGCTGAAAGAAGCCGATATCACCTGGCACCTGATGCGCACCGGTGGCGGATTCGGACGCCGTCTGACTAACGATTACGCGCTCGAAGCGGCGCAGATCGCCAAGCAGGCGGGCGTTCCGGTGAAGCTCCTGTGGACGCGTGAAGACGACATGCAGCACGATCATTATCGTCCTGCGGGGTACCACTTCTTGAAAGCGGGCGTGGATGGCTCGGCGAACATCACCGCGTGGCAGAATCACTTCGTGAGTTTCGGCGACGGACCGAAGTTCTCTTCGGCGGCTGAAATCGCCCCGAACGAATTCCCGGCGACGTTCCTCAAAAACTTCTCGTTCAAGTCGTCGACCCAGCCGCTGGGCGTGCCGACGTTCGCCATGCGCGCGCCGCGCAGCAACGCGTTCTGCTTCGTGTTCCAATCGTTCCTGGACGAACTGGCGCACGCGGCGGGCAAAGACCCCATCGAATTCCGACTGCAACTGCTGCGCAACGATCGCGTGGTGAACAACAAGCCGGGCCCCGTGGCTAACGGTTTCGAGTTCGACGCGCCCCGCATGAGCGGCGTGCTGGAAACGGTGCGCGACCTTTCGGGATGGACCAAGCAGAAGGCGCAAAAGGGCCGCGGCATGGGCACGGCGTTCCAGTTCAGCCATCGCGGCTATTTCGCGCATGTGGTGGATTTGAGTGTCGACGATAAGAACAAAGTCCGCATACACAAGGTCTACGTGGCGGGCGACATCGGGCCGCACATCGTGAATCCGACCTCGGCGGAAAACATGGCGCAGGGAGCCGTGATCGAAGGAATGGCGCACGCCATGACGTGGCAGATCCCGATCGATAAGGGCCGCTCGATGGTGTCGAACTTCGACAAATATCAGCCGGTGCGGATTGCGCAAGCTCCGCCGGAGATTGAAGTGCACTTCGTGAAGACGAATAGCGCGGTGACGGGACTGGGCGAACCGGCCATGCCCCCGGTGGCTCCGGCGATCGCCAACGCGATCTTTGCGGTGACCGGGAAACGCTTCCGCTCGCTGCCGCTTTCCAAGCACGGCTTCAGCTGGGCGTAGTCGGCTGGTCAAACTGATCGACCATGAAGGGCCCGGAGAGATCCGGGTTCTTCTGTTTTAGGTCGATCCGAGCTGCCGAGCGCCGTGGATAAACGCAAGAATGACAACGGCGTCCTCCTGAACCTCATAGATCAGGCGGTAGCTCTTGACGAAAATTTCGCGCACCGCCGGATCGCCGAATTCAGGGACGATCCGCCCTCTCCGGGGCGATTCGCGGAGCGATCGCGAGGCGTGGCGGGATTCGTCAATGAGTGCCGCCGCATAACGCGGTGAGTCGCGGGCGATGTACAACGCCGCGTCATCCAATTCGCGCCAAGCCGACTCGGTCCAGACTATTCGCCGAGCCACTTTTGCATCCGGCGTTCGACCTCATCCTGATCCAGGACTTGGCCCTCTGCGGTCTCGCGCCGGCCGCGCTCGATGCGTTCGCGAACGTAGATGGAATACTGGACGTCCTCCCAGGTAGCGTCGTCCGGGAGGGTGTCAATGAAACGGCGAATCTCTTCTTTCGCGGTTGCCACACGTTTATTATAGCCGCCGCGACCAAAGGGCCATCTTTGCCGTCTAAATGTCTGAGGTGATACAATCACCGCTGGGTGCTGCTCTGGCACCCCAGCACTCTTACGAATTGGGAGAAGTATTAATCATGAAAATCAAACTGATGAGCGCCCTGATCCTGGCGTTACTGTTGGTCTGCGCCCCGATGTTTGCCCACCACGGCACTTCGGTGACCTATCAAGTGGATAAAACGATCTCGCTTTCCGGCACCGTGACCGAGTTTTCGTTCTCTTATCCGCATCCGCAGCTGTATTTCGACGTGAAAGACGCCGACGGCAAAGTGACGCACTGGGGCACGGAATGGGGTCCCACGCCGCTGATGCTGAAGAATATGAATGTCGGCTGGACGCGTGATTCCATCAAGCCGGGCGATCACGTGGATGTCGTCTGCAATCCTCATAAGCTGGCAACGGCCACCGCGTGCCTGATGAAGGAATTGACCGTCAACGGTACCAAGATGAAGCTCGGCGGCGGCGGGAATAACAAGAAAGAAGAATAGCTTCGGCTAGGCTGTCGTTCGCATGATTCGTTCCGTACTCTTTCGTTCCGTAATAAAGGAAGGCTACACATGCGCCTATTTGGAATTTTCGCCGCGGCGACGGCGTTTGCAATGATCGCGGTCGCTCAGGCGCCCGCGCCGAAAGCGGCCCCTGCAAAGGCCGCGCCTGCAGCGGCGCCGTTTAATCCCAAGGATCTCACTGGTGTCTACCACCGCCAGTCGCCCTTCCAGACGTACAGCAACGTTCCGGGCGGCGCGAACGAACTGCAGGCATTCATCCTGGGTCAGGCGAAGGCGCCGCAGAAGCTGAATCAGCCGACGGAGGAAGCTCCGTTCACGGCCGCCGGGCAGGCCGCGTTCGACAAGAATATCCCATCCTATGGAAGACGCATTGCGGCGCCGCGCATAGGGAACGATCCGCAGGGGATGTGCGACCCGTGGGGCGTGCCGCGTATGCTGAACGGGCAAGTGGCGGGGCCCCACTCCACACTGGAAATCGTCGTCACGCCGGGCCGCACGTTCATGTTCTCGGCATGGCATCACGATTACCGCATCGTCTACACCGACGGCCGCAAGCTCCCCAAGATGGACGAGGCCGAACCCAAGTGGAACGGCTATTCGGTGGGTGCGTGGGAAGGCAACACGTTCGTGGTGAAGTCCCTCGGTTTCGACGCGCGCACGTGGCTCGATCACAACGGCTATCCGCACAGCGAAGAGATGCAGCTGGAAGAACGCTATCACAAGACGGATGCCAACACGCTGGAGATGGACGAGGTCATCATCGATCCGATGTATTACTCCAAGCCCTTCAAGAGCGATCACAAGATCTGGAAGCTCGTCAAAGATTGGGATAAGCTGTGGGATGAGCAGATCTACTGCGTACCTTCCGAAGAGTTCAAGTTCAACAGCCTGATCCGCGACGGCAACGTCGGGAAGCAATAGCGCAGCGGGTAGGAACTTCGGAGCAGTTTGTAGGCCAAGGTCTATTTCCTCTCAGTTCAATCTGACTAGTCCTGGGACTCGGCCTGTGACACGATCCTAAGTGAATGCGTTGTCTCCTTCCCCTATGGGTGGCCGCGGCGATGTGCGTTGCGGCTCAGCCCTCTTTGCCGCCTGCGAACGGGCCGTATTACACACCGGATTCGATCGTGAACATGGCGGCGGATCTACCGAATTGGTACGCCCCCAACACGTTCGTCGCGATCTTCGGCGCGAACCTCGCCTACACAACGGCTTCGCTCTCCCCGTCGCAGTTGGTGAGCGGGATTCTGCCGACCATCCTGCCGGGCACGAATGTCCGCGTGATCGTCAGCGGGCTGGCGGCTTATCCGTATTATGTTTCGCCGACGTTTGTAAGCGCGCTGCTGCCGGTGAGCCTCGGCC
>Ga0182030_10017636_pt1 | contig 13762 bp, 14 predicted proteins | sample 812S3MmetaG_FD_121299 | JGI IMG/M metagenome (GOLD analysis project Ga0182030, IMG submission 121299) | Permafrost microbial communities from Stordalen Mire, Sweden - 812S3M metaG (Illumina Assembly) | ecosystem: Environmental > Terrestrial > Soil > Wetlands > Permafrost | place: Sweden... | reverse complement strand
CGGCTACGACATCACCGGCGGCGAGGTGCTTTACAACGGCAAAGATTTGCTGGAACTCGATCCCGAAGAGCGCGCCCGCGAAGGCGTGTTTCTCGCGTTTCAATATCCAGTCGAAATCCCCGGCGTGAACAGCACTTATTTTCTCAAGGCGGCGTTAAATGAAATCCGCAAGCACAAGGGCGAGCAGGAACTTGACGCGATTGAATTTCTCGCGCTCGTGCGGGATAAGATGAAACTGCTCGAGTTGAAAGACGATTTGCTCAAGCGCTCGGTCAATGAAGGTTTTTCCGGCGGCGAAAAGAAGCGCGCGGAAATTTTCCAGATGGCGATTCTCGAACCCAAGCTCGCGATCTTGGACGAAACCGATTCTGGCCTGGACATTGATGCGCTCAAAGTCGTCAGCAACGGCGTAAACAAGCTGAAACGCGCCGACAATGCGCAGCTCGTCATCACGCATTATCAGCGCCTGCTGAATTACATCGTGCCGGATTTTGTCCACGTTTTGGTGGACGGCCATGTGGTGAAATCCGGCGGCAAAGAACTCGCGCTCGAACTCGAAGCAAAAGGTTACGATTGGATTTTGAAGGGCGAAGCCGTTACTGTTTGAGCATGAACTTGGATGAAGCACAAAGGCAGACGGTCGCAAAATGGATTTCAGAAGGTGCGAAACTATCGGAAATTCAAAACCGGCTGATGAAGGAATTCGGCGTGAAATGCACTTACATGGAAGTGCGTTTTCTCGTGGATGACTTGAAATTGACGCCGAAAGATCCGGAGCCGCCCAAAGCCGTTGTTCCGCCTCCGGCGGCACCGGCGGCAGCCAAACCGGCGGTGGGCGCGCCAACACTTTCGCCCGAACCAGCACCGCTGCCCGGCGGCGTTTCCGTGAGCGTGGATCAAATCACCAAGCCCGGCGCGATGATCAGCGGCAAGGCCACGTTCAGCGACGGCCAGATTGCCGATTGGTATCTCGATCAAACCGGCCGGCTCGGCGTGGTGCCGAAACAGGCGGGCTACAAACCGTCTGCGGCCGACGTGCAGGACTTCCAGCTGGCACTGCAACAGGAAGTCGCTAAGCTGGGCTATTAAATCATTTCGCGGTTTCAGTTTTTAATTTTTAGTTGAACCGTGCGTCGCCGCAGCCAGCTGAAAACTTAAAATAATAAATTCAAAACTCCCTTCGGACTTGGCACATTGAGCCGCAATGCGTGAAATCTTCCGTGCCTGGGCCGAAGCCCTCGAAACGTTCTTCCTCGAAGTCGTGCTCGGGGATCGCCACGATTTCAAGGCCAAGTTGACACGCGCCACTTTGTTCGGCGGCTCCAAAGTTTTCACCGTCATCGTCAAGTTGCGCCGCTGGCTTTACAACGTCCGCATCCTCCGCGACAAGACGCTCGGCGTCCAGGTCATCGCGATCGGCAACCTCACCGTTGGCGGCACCGGCAAAACGCCGGTGGTGGAAAAATTCGCGCGCGAGCTGCGCGATGCCGGCCGCAACGTGGCGATTCTCTCGCGCGGCTACCGTTCCCGGCCAGCGCCACTGCACCAAAAATTCCTCAATAAAATTCTTTTCCGCGAGGATCAGACGCCGCCGCGCGTCGTGTCCGACGGCAAATCACTGCTGCTCGATTCCGAAACCGCCGGTGACGAGCCCTACATGCTCGCGTCCAATCTCAAGGACGTCGTCGTGCTCGTAGACAAGGACCGTGTGAAAAGCGGCCGCTATGCAATCGAAAAGTTTGGCTGCGACACGCTGCTGCTCGACGACGGTTTTCAATACTGGCATCTGCGCGGCCGCCGCCACGATGTGGTGCTGATTGACCGCCAGCAGCCGTTCGGCAACGAACACCTGCTACCGCGCGGCACATTGCGCGAGCCGCCGTCGCACCTCGCGCGCGCCCACACGATTTTCATCACCAAAAGCGACGGCAACACGGCGGAACTGCGCGAGCGGATCAACAAATTGAATTCCACGGCCGCCGTCATTGAATGCGTGCATCAGCCGCTTTATTTCGAGGACGTGTTCACCGGCGAACGCAAGGGCCTGGAATTGCTTGCCGGGAAAAAAGTCGCGTCTTTAAGCGGTATTGCGCAGCCAGAAAGCTTCGAGCAAAGCCTGGTAAAACTCGGCAGCGAGCTGGTCTATTCCAAACGCTTCGCCGACCATCACCGCTTCACGCAGCAGGAAATCCTGAACGCCATCAACCGCGCCAAAAAGCGCCAGGCCGATTACATCATCACGACGCAAAAAGACGCCGTGCGCTTCCCGAAAATTGACCGGCGCGACCTGCCGTTTTATTTCATGCGCGTGGAAATCCAGATTGTCGCCGGCGCGAACGACTTTCAGGACTGTGTCCGAAAAATCTGTTTCCGTTGATGAACACGATCCTTTACTGGCTCGCCCGGGCGCTGGTCGCGTGCGTCCAGCGGCTGCCACTCGAATTCGTCGCGCGACTCGGGCGCGCCGGCGGCGGCCTGGCGTTTCATCTCGACGGCCGGCATCGCCGCGTGGTGCTGGACAATTTAACCCTGTGTTTTGGCAAGGAAAAATCGGCGGCGGAAATCCGCGCCATCGCCCGGGAAAATTTCCGGCGCATCGGCGAAAATTATCTAGCCGCCGTCAAGACCGCCGCGATGAGCTTTGATTTGTTGCGACCGCATGTCGAATTCAGCGGCCTCGAAAACCTTCCGAAAACCATTTCCGGTGTAACCCAGGCCAACGCCGTCGTGGCCATCGGCCATTTCGGCAATTTTGAACTTTACGCCCGCCTTGGCGACGCCCATCCACACGGCAAATTTGCCACCACTTTCCGCGCGCTCAAGCAGCCCGCGCTCAACCGGCTGATGCAGGATTTGCGCGGGCGCAGCCATTGCCAGTTCTTCGAGCGTCGTGCCGACGGCCGCGCCTTGCGCGCCTTGCTGGGCGGCGGCGGCATCACGCTCGGGCTGCTCGCCGATCAAAGCTCGGTGGGTCTGCGCGCACCGTTTCTCGGCCGCGATTGCAACACCGGCCTCGCGCCGGCGGTTCTGGCGTTGCGCTACCACGCGGAACTTTCCACCGCGATCTGCTACCGCGTCGCGCCGGCGAAATGGCGGCTGGAGTTCGGCGAAAAGATCCCGACCCATGAAAACGGCCAGCCGCGTTCGTCCGAAGGCATCATGCGCGACGTGAACCGCGCGCTTGAGGCCGCCGTGCGCCGCGATCCGGCGAATTGGTTCTGGGTGCACCGCCGCTGGAAGGACTAACATGAGCGTGTCATTTAACATTCCGCCGCGCCGCATCTTGGTTCGAGGAACCAACTGGCTGGGCGATGCCGTGATGACCACGCCCGCGTTGTTGCGGTTGCGTGAAAAATTTTCAGACGCGCACATCGCTTTGCTCACTCACGCAAAGCTCGCGGCATTGTGGCAACAGCATCCGGCCATCAATGAAACGATTTCGTTTTCAGCCGGCGAAAGCGTTTTTAGCATCGCAAAAAAAGTGCGGGCGGGAAAATTTGATCTGGCGCTCGTGCTGCCGAATTCGCCGCGCGCGGCGCTGGAAATCTTTCTGGCGGGCATTCCGCAGCGCATCGGCTATGCGCGGCCGTGGCGGAATTTTTTGCTGACACAAGTTGTTCCGCCCCGTGTCGGTGCGGTGAAAATGCACAAGCGGACGGCGGGGGAAATTCAGAGCCTGATCGCGGACGAACAAAGCGGAAAACGGAAAGCGGAAAGCGGAAATTCAACCGCGCATCAAATCCACGAATATCTTCACCTCACCGCCGCGCTCGGAGCAAACCCGGAACCGCTCGCGCCGCAGTTGGCGGTGACGCCGGGAGAAATCGCGGCGGCGAAGAACAAATTTGCGTTGGAGAAAATTAACGGGCCGGTCTTCGGCTTGAATCCCGGCGCGGAATATGGCCCGGCGAAACGCTGGCCGTTGGAAAAATTCATCACTGCCGCGAAAGAAATTCAGCAGCGCACCCATTGTTTTTGGGTTGTGCTCGGCGGAAAAGGCGACGCGGAACTAGCCACCCGCATCGCGGGCGAAATCCAACAGCCAGCATCCCGCAGCCAGCATCTCAATCTTGCCGGCCAGACTTCGCTGCGCGAACTGATGGCGCTGTTGAAAATTTGCCGCGTGGTTTTGACCAATGACACCGGCCCGATGCACGTGGCCGCCGCGCTCGGCACGCCGGTGGTTGTTCCATTTGGCAGCACGTCGCCGGAACTGACCGGACCCGGCTTGCCGGGCGATGCGCGGCACCGCTTGTTAAAATCGGACGCCCCGTGCGCCCCGTGTTTTTTGCGCGAGTGTCCGATTGATTTCCGCTGCATGAACGGCCTCGGCGTCGAGCGCGTGGTGGCGGCGGTTTTGGAATTGAATGCTACCCGTTGATGCCGTGCTGCAGGCAATACGCGCCGTTGTCCACATACTTTTGCGCCCACCATTTCAAGCCGGCGCGTTCTTCTTTTGTCAGCTTGCGCACCACTTTGGCGGGCGCGCCCAGCACGAGCGAGCCGGGCGGAATTATTATTCCCTGTGTCACGAGCGCCTTCGCGCCGATAATGGATTGTTTGCCAATGACCGCGCCGTCGAGAATTACCGCACCCATGCCGACCAAAACCTCGTCGCCAACGGTGCACGCATGAACAATCGCGCCGTGGCCGACGGTGACCCAGTTGCCGAGCACGCACGCAAAATTATCCGCGAGATGCAGCACGGCGTTGTCCTGGATGTTCGTGTGATGGCCGACAACGATGCGGTTGATGTCGCCGCGCAGCACCGCGCCATACCAGACGCTCGAATGCGCGCCGAGCGTGACGTCGCCGATGACCGTGGCGGTTTTGGCGATGAAAACCTTTTGGCCCAGCGCCGGTTTTTTGCGGAGGAATTTATCAAGCCGTTTGGCCAGTTTGTTCACGTAGAAAATTTAGCACGAAGCGACGGCCGCACAAAGTGAAAGACAGCTTCGCGAAAGTTAATTTTCTAAATTGTCGAACGCGCGGCGGGTGTTAAAGTCCAATTGCTGCATGAAAAAGGCAACTGCCAACCGCCCGGAACCGCCTCGCAAAAAATTTCCGCGCTCTTTTAAGGATTTGACGCCGTCGAAGCATTTCAATCCGCGCACATTTTTTCAGGAGCTGATTTGGAAAGGCTGGTTCACGCCGCGCCGGGGCGAGTCGCGCCGGCCGGTGTTTCCCAAATTAAAACATGGCGAGGTCGCCATCACCTGGATTGGCCACGCGTCGTTTCTCATCCAGTTCACCGACTTGAACGTGCTGGTGGATCCGAATTTTGCGAACTGGTTGTTTCTGTTGAAACGCATCAAGCGCGCCGGTTTGGAAATTCAGGATTTGCCGCCGGTGGACCTCGTACTGCTGACGCACGCGCACTACGACCATTTTCACAAGCCGACGCTGCGCAAGCTGGCCCACTCCAAAATCGGCGTGATGCCGTGGGGCGTGGGCGACCTCGCGCGCAACCTCGGCTTCGCGCGCATCGTGGAGCTGGACTGGTGGGAAAGTTTCGCGCAAAAAGACTGGAAGGTGACGTTCACGCCGAGCAAACACTGGGGCGCGCGGACGCTGCACGACAGCCATCGCGGCTATGGCGGCTTTGTGCTGGAACATCAGGGCCGGAAAATTTATCACGCGGGCGATAGCGCGTATTTCGACGGCTTTGCGGAGATCGGCAAAAAACTCGCGCCGGAAATTGCGCTGCTGCCCATCGGCGCGTATCACCCGGAAAGTTTCCGCAAAGTACACATGGGTCCGGACGAGGCGGTGCAGGCGTTCAAGGATCTGCGCGCGAAATTTTTTGTGCCGATGCACTACGGCACGTTCAAGCTGTCCTTCGAGGCGATGGACGAACCGATTGACTGGCTGCGCGAAATCGCGGCGGAGGAACATGTCCTGAAACGCGTGAAAATCCTCGACGAAGGCCGGCCACGCGTGTTTTGATTGGCGAAATTTCTGCGCCATGTTTGAATTTGAACTCCCCGAAAAATTCCGCCGCTACGTTCCGCTCGCCGTCTGGCTCATGGTCGCGGTCGTCCTGCTGGCGGTTCCGCTAAAGATCATCGGTTACGGCTACCTGCCCGCCGATGACGCGCTGCGCCACGCGGCGAAAGCTGTGAGCGGCAAACCGTGGCCGGAAATCCTGGTGGTCGGCGACTCGTTCAAAATCGACCACAATCTCGGCTGGCACGGAATTCTCGGCGCGGTGCATCACGCGACGAACTGGGGCGCGGAAGACCTTGTCATTTTTTCCGTCGTCGCGCTTTTCTTCGTGGTGAATGCCTCGATGTTGCCGTGGTTGAAACGGCCGGAAGCTTGGCTCGTGGCGCTGCTCGCGGCGATGATTGTGTCTGATCTGCCGCAGCGTTTCATGCTCGGCCGACCGTTCATCCTCACGATCACGGTGCTGATGAGCGTGCTCATCGCCTCGCAGAATATCAGACCAAGTCTGAAGATTTTCGTGCTGTTTACCGCCATGATCATCGGCTGCACGTTTGTTCACGGTGTCTGGTATTTGTGGGTGCTGCCGATCGCCGCGTTTTTTTTTGCGGGTCAATTCCGCTGGGCCGCGCTGCTGGCGGGCGCGTGGCTGGCGGGCGTGGTTTGCGCAGCGCTGCTGACGGGGCATCCGGCGGACTACCTCACGCAGGCGTTCGACATGGCGCGGCTCTCGCTCGGCAAGCACGCCACGAGCCGGACGATGGTGACGGAATTCCAACCGTTCGGCGGCGACATTCTCGCGATCATTATTCTCGGCGCGGTGGTGGCACTGCGACTGTGGTCGAAGCCCGCCGCGCCGGCGTTCGCGTGCAATCCGGCCTTCTGGCTGGTGTGCGGCTGCTGGATGCTGGGCTTTCGCGTCAGCCGGTTTTGGGAAGATTGGGGCTGGCCGGCGCTGATGGTTTTGATCGCGATGGAAGTGCAATTTCTCCTGCTCGCGAAATTTGCGGCGGACTCATTGCGCCGGCTGCTGCTGGCGGCCATTCTCACCGTCGCCACCTTTTTCGCGGTGACGAGTGATTTGAACAGTCGGTGGACGCAGAGCCTGACGTGGACATTTCTCACGCCGGATGTTCCGGAACTCGCCGGCTGGATGCCGGAGGCGGGCGGCATTTTATACAGCGCGGACATGGGCGTTTTTTACCAGACGTTCTTCAAAAATCCGAACGGCAACTGGCGCTACCAGCTCGGCTACGAGCCGTCGCTGATGCCGGCGGACGATTTTGAAACGTATGAGAAAATTTTGTGGAACGACGGCGACGCGAAGGCTTACGCGCCGTGGGTGCAAAAAATGAAACCGGCCGACCGGCTCGTGATTCACGGCAACAGCGGCCAGCGGCCGAACGTTCCGCAGCTTGAATGGAATTACGGCGTGAGCGGAACTTGGATCGGGCGGACGCCGCGCGGGTCAGCGAAGTGACAGCGCGTCGCACTGCCGAGCCAGCGCAAAATCTTTTTCCGTCAACCCGCCGGCGGAATGGGTGGTGAGCGCGAGCGTGACTTTGTTCCAGCGCACGTCAATGTCGGGATGATGCTGCGCCTGCTCGGCGAGGGACGCGACGGCGTTGGTGAATTCCATGGCGGCCAGAAAGTCCTTGAACGCGAAAGTGCGGGCGATCACGTCGCCGGTGCGTGTCCATTCCGGCAAGCTCGTCAGCGCGAGAACGACTTGGGCTTCCGATAATTTGGCTTGGCCGGCGGCAAAACTTTCGAGCGATTCCAGGCTGACCTTCGACGCCTCGCGTAGCAAACTAAAACTCGTGACGAGTGACCAAAGCCACGCCACGGAAAAAATGGCCGCGCCCGCCGCGAGATATTTGCCGATGGGGTGGACGACGACGTTGCCGTTGATCTGGCCGTAAAACTGGACCATCTCCCCGCCGAACCAGACCATGACCAATCCGAAACCGGAAAGAGATAAAAACAATTGACCGCTGCCAGCGATCCAGCGGCGGGCCATGAGTGAACCGAGTCCGGGCGTGGCGAGCTGATTGAGCAGGGCGGCGTTGCGCGCCTTGACGCGGCTAATTCTTTTCGGCGCCAAAGAGGATTTCATATGCAATCATCAGCGCTGCAAACCCGACGGGAATGGTGATGAGCAGGCCGACACAGCACGCACACAGGCCGGCCACATTGAGCAGGTCAATCAGGATGACCAGGCCGAACAGCGACCACCAATGCTGGTTGACGCGCTTCCAGCTGGTTTTCATCGCCGTCCAAAAATCCATCTGCTTGTCGATGATGAGCGGCAGGGTGAATTTCCAACTGACACCCAGAAATGTCACCGGAATCGCGCAAATCAGCCCCACCGGCAGGCAGACCAGCAACGCCGAGATCAGCGCGCTCATCGTCGCCTGATCCGGCGCTTCGCCCGGTTGCAGGTGGGAGAGTTTGGTGAGCTGCGGTAGAAGCGGCAGGAGCTTGATGAACAGAATCACCAGAACCGGAATCAGGCACACGAGCATGAACAGGCTGGGAATAAAGGTGCCGAGAAAAAGCTGGCCGAATGACCGGCGAAAACCGTCGAACATATCGCCGACCGTCGCCGGCTCCCGGCGGTTGACGCGGATGAACAAATAAAACAGTCCGCCCATCAGCGGCCCGGAGATGACAAAGTTCGCAACGGAAAGCATGGGGCCGACGATCGGAATTTGGCCCAGCATGCCGACCGCCATCTCGATGAGCAGATAACACAACGTGGCGACGAACAGCACGCCCAGGTGGTCTTTCACCAGTTCCCAGCCCTGGCTGATGCAGCCGACGAGATCCAATTCGTAATCACCGGCCGGCACGCCGGCGGGGATTTTCAACGGCCCGATGGTGGCGGGCGCACTCGCCGCAAACAGCGCGGCGAACTCGGGAAATTTTTCCAGCGGCCGGAATTCCGCGTCGCTCTCCGACTTGGCCAGCGAGTGCGCGTTGAGCCGGCCCTCCGCAATCCAGTGGCGCAGATCGTCCGCCGTGACCGGGCCGTATTCTTTGCCGTCGCCGCCGATGATAAGGTAATTGGCCATAATTGTTTCGATTGCCTGATTCTTGTTAGAGCATTGCCACGGCGGGGGCAAGCGATTTGCATTTAAGAAAATCCGGCTTTGGCCGATGACTCGGATGTGGTCCGCGTCAAATCAGAAGAATTGCAGCCCGGCATGGTCGTCGCCCGCGATGTGAAGAACATTGACGGGATGCTGCTGGTGCCGTCGGGCTGTGAACTAAGCGAACGGCAGATAGGCGTCCTGCAAGCGTGGGGTGTGACCGAATTGGAGATTGAGGCGAGCGAGGAGCAGGCGAAGGCCCGCGACCCGCTGGCGCAGTTGCCACCCGACGTGGCCGCCAAGCTCACTGCCGAGTTGCGCGCCCGTTTCTGGAAACCGGACGACTTTGGTCCGGTGCCGGCCGAAATTTTCAAGCTCATGCTTTTGCGCCAAGCCCGGCGGGTGCTAAATCCGCCCAGGCCATGAACCCGCCGTCCATCAAAGCCATGGTGCAGGCGGTGCCACGCAGTCTTGGTTCGTACGCTCCGGTGTTGCAGGAAATCGAACAGGCGTTGCAGTCGCCGCAGTGCAACCTCAACACCATCGGCGATGCCATCCAAAAAGATCCCGACCTCACGGCGCGTTTGTTGCGGCTGGCGAACAGCCCTTTTTTTGGCTTTGCGAACCGCTTGAGCACGGTGGCCGAGGCGGTGAGCCTGCTCGGCATCCAGCAAATCCAGGACATGATTGTCGCGTCGAGCGTGCTGGAGCAGTTCAAAGGCGTGCCGGATAATTTGGTCAACAAACATTCGTTCTGGCAGCACAGCCTGGCCGTCGGCTTGACGGCGCGCTTGCTGGCGATGGAGCGCCGCCTACCCAAGCCGGACAAATTTTTCGTCGCCGGCCTGTTGCACGATGTCGGCCGGCTGGTGTTGCTGTCCCAAGCCGAGAAATGGGTGCGGGCGGTATTTGAAGTGTATCAGCGCGAAAAAATTTTATTGCGCGAGGCGGAAAAAAAAGTTCTCGGTTACGATCACCAGGAGATTGCCGCCGAACTTCTGCAAAGCTGGAGTTATCCGCCCACCTTGGTGCAAGCGGTGGCATTCCACCACACGCCCAGCCTGAGCGTTGCCCGGCTGGATGCGGCGGTCGTCCACATCGCGGACCATTTGGTCAACGCCATGGGCATCGGCAGCTCGGGGGAACAGTTTGTCCCGCCGCTGGACGAAAAAGCCTGGGCGCTGCTGGACCTCAATCCCGACATCTTGGCCCGCCTCGTCGAGGCCGTGGACGAGCAAATCCTCGCCGTCGAGGAAGCCTTTCTCAAAAAACCAGCCGGTGGGGCGTCATGAGCGAAACCTTCGACTCGGTTTATCCGGATTTTTTGCGCGCCGGGCTCGAGAAACTGAGCCGGCTCGACGCGCAGCAGGAGCTGCCCGCGCTCTTTGCCGCCCTGGAACATTTCCGCCGCGACCTTCACGAGCAGAAGAGCGCCAAAGGCATTCTCAACGTCAGCCAAAGCTACATCGCCGGCTTGAACCTGTTTTCCAAAACGGGCTTCTGGCTGGTGAATCCCGGCGATTTCAGTTTTGAATTCGGCCTCGCCGCCAATGAAGCCGACGGCGTGGTGCTGCAGACCATCGTGGACGGCCAAGTCAAGACCGGGCGCTTCGCCTTTGCCTTGCGGCAGGGCACGTCGGTTTTTTTCCTGCTCGGCAACGAATCCGCCCCCGAACGCGGCGTGCTGCATTCACTTGCCATCTCCAGCCAGGTCATGGGCATGTTTTGCGGCCTGCTGCGCCGCGAAGTCGCGCCCTCGCAGGAAATCGCCTTCAGCCTGCTCTCGACGCTGCTCGGAGTCAGCGCCGACGCCCTCGCCACCTTGCGCCGCACCCGGCAACTCACCAGCCAGATCGAGGCGTTGCAAAGCCTGCTGCCGCTCTGCGCGTGGTGCAAAAAAGTCCGCAACGACCGCGGCTACTGGTATCAGATCGAGAAATACATCACGGCGAATTCCAAAACCCAGATCACCCACGGCATCTGCCCCGAGTGCGAGGCGAAATTTCTCAAGCCGAATGCGTAAAGGGTGAAGCACGCGGCCCGGCGGCCGCAGTCCAGAACCTCACGGGCCCTGCACAAAAGATTTTCGTTTCCGGCCGCGGCGAATATGCTTTGGCCGGCCACCGCACCGATGGATTCCTTTCAACAAACCCTGAAGCTCGCCTTCGCCGCACACAAAGACGGTCGCCACGCGGACGCCGAGGCGCTGTGCCGCACCCTGCTGCTCATCAACGCGACGGACGCGCAGCTGCTCTTTCTGCTCGGCATGGTCTTGCACAAAACCGGCCGCGATGCGGAAGCCGCAGACTGGCTGCAACGCGCCGCGAAATTGCAGCCGGATGCCGCGCGAGTTTTCAGCGGCCTCGGCTGCGCCCTGCGCGGCCGCGGCGACTGGGCCGGTGCGCATAAAAATTTTACCCGGGCCGCCGAACTTGAGCCGCGCAACGCCGATCATTTTTATCATCTCGGCATCGCCGAGCACGAGCTGGGTGAGCTCGAACGCGCCCGGGCCGCTTTTCAAACGGCCGTGGCGCTGAATCCGCGCGACTTCACGAGCTGGAATAATCTCGGTAAAATTTTCAAGCAGTTCAACCGGCTCGACGAGTCGCTCGCGGCCTACGACCGTGCGCTTGCCATTTCCCCCGGCTACGAGCTCGCCAAGCATGGCCGCGCGCTGTCGCTGCTGACCGCCGGCCGGCTGGCGGAAGGCTTCCGGGAATACGAATCACGCTGGAGCAAAATCACGCCGCGCATCTTCCCCCAACCGCGCTGGCGCGGCGAACCCGTCGCCGGCAAAACCGTTTTCATCCATGCCGAACAAGGCTTTGGCGACGCCATTCATTTCGCCCGCTTCATCCCGGCCGTCCGCGAACGCGCCGCGCGCGTGATCCTCGAATGCCGGCCGGAACTGAAATCGCTGTTCGTCTTTTCCGGCTGCGCGGACGAGGTGATCGCCTTTGGCGAACCAATTCCGCCGTTTGATTATTTTACTTCGATCATGAGCCTGCCCGGCCTGTTGGGAATCACGCTGGAAAATTTGCCGGCCCGCGTGCCTTACCTGACAGCGCCGCACGCGGAAAATCTTCCTGCCGCCAAAACTGGCAGCCAAAAAGTCGGCTTGGTCTGGGCTGGCAGCCGCACGCATCCCGACGACCGCTCGCGATCAACCGGGTTGGAAATGTTTGCGCCGATGCTGCAAACGCCCGGCATCACTTTCTACAGCCTCCAGCTGCCCGTGCCGGCATGTGACCGGCCACTTTTGCATTCGTCGCCCACCGTCGTGGATCTGTCGCCACGCCTGAACGATTTTTTGGCCACGGCCGGCTTTGTGACGCAGCTTGATCTGGTCATCGCCGTGGACACGAGCATCGTGCATCTAGCCGGCGCGTTGGCCAAGCCGGTGTGGACGCTCACGCAATTCGACGCCGACTGGCGCTGGCTGCTGGACCGAAGCGACACTCCATGGTATCCGACCATGCGCCTGTTTCGCCAGTCACATCGCGGTCAATGGCCGCCAGTCGTCACGCGTGTCGCGGAGGCGTTGCGACATTTTCAAATGGCGCAAACGGCTGATGCTTTTCCCGCATAAGCAATTACAGCCGGCTCATTCATTCGCAATGAACCGATACCCCACGCCTAATTCCGTGAGGATCAATTCCGGCGATTCCGGATTGGTTTCCAGTTTCTCGCGGAGATGCGCGATATAAACCCGGAGGTAATGCGTGTCGTTCTCGTGGCCCGTTCCCCAAACTTCCTGCAGAATCTGGCGATGGGTCAAAACTTTTCCGGCGTGACGCACCAGCAGCCGGAGCAAATCGTATTCGATTTTGGAAAGCTTCACTTCCTTGCCGCTCATGGTTACGCGGCGCGTTGCCAAATCGACCACGAGATTTTTCGCGTGGACCACAGCGGCTTCCGCGGTCTTGGTTGAGCGCCGCAAGGCCACGCGCAAGCGCGCGAGCAGTTCGTCCGTATTGAACGGTTTGGTCACATAATCATCGGCCCCGGCGTCCAGCGCGGCAACCTTGCCTTTCTCATCGTCCTGCACCGACAGCACGATGACTGGCGTGGTGCTCCATTCGCGCAATCGCCGCAGCACTTCCTGCCCGGACAAATCCGGCAGGCCGAGGTCCAGAATCACCAGCGCCGGCCGGTGTTGCGCCGCCAGCACGACACATTCCTGCCCGCTCACCGCGAATAGCACGCGATAGTTGTTCGCTTCGAGCGTGACAGTTAACAGGCGGCGAATCTGCGGTTCGTCATCCACGATCAAAACCAGCGGCTTGTCATTCATTCTTTTTCCTCCGGCACCGGTGGCAGCTTGGTCAGCGGCAGTTTCACCGCGAACATCGCTCCGCCGCCCGCACGGTTTTCCGCGCTCGCGCTGCCGCCTTGCGCTTCGGCAAATCCTTTGACCAGCGACAAGCCAATGCCGGTGCCGCCCGCCGCCGCATCGGGCCCGCGCTGAAATCGGTCGAACAATCGCGCAGTGTCGCCCAGTGGCAAACCGGGGCCGTTGTCGGCCACGCGCAGGACGAGTTGCTCCGTTTCCGGGCGCGCGGAAAATTCAATCTTGGTCCCCGGCGGCGTGTGCACGGCGGCGTTGCCGAGCAGGTTCACCAAAATTTGCTCCGTCAAAACGGCGTCCAGTCTGACCGGCGGAAATTCATTTGGAATGTCAATTTTGATTTCGTGCTGGCTCATGACCTGACCGAGATTTTGCAAGG
>Ga0182030_10017635_pt1 | contig 13762 bp, 5 predicted proteins | sample 812S3MmetaG_FD_121299 | JGI IMG/M metagenome (GOLD analysis project Ga0182030, IMG submission 121299) | Permafrost microbial communities from Stordalen Mire, Sweden - 812S3M metaG (Illumina Assembly) | ecosystem: Environmental > Terrestrial > Soil > Wetlands > Permafrost | place: Sweden... | reverse complement strand
CGCAGATTTGGAGCAGCGTCAGCACCAGGGGCTGGTCACACGGGCACCCCGAGCTGGCGGAATTCCTTGAGCAGACGGGAGCACTCTGCATGGCTCGTGAACAGAGCCCCTGTTTTCTTGCTGAACTGGAGGGAGAGCCGGGCGCGGCCGGAGAGCCGGGCGCCGCAGGAGTGCTGAGCCTGCACCAGGGTGTGGCGTTGTTTGGCGGCTCGGCCACGGTTCCCGAACTAAGGCGACGCGGGCTGCAGGCCGCACTGCTGGATGAGCGGATGCGGTATGCCGCCGAGCAGGGATGCGATCTGGCCATGATGGTGGCGGAGGCGGGCAGCAACTCGCAGCGCAATGCCGAGCGAAAGGGATTTCGCATAGCGTATACGCGGCTGAAGTGGCGGCTTGCCGGGTAGAGCCGATAGCTAGAGTGAATGTGCTAGACGCTAAGCCCGGTCTGCAGTCCGCCGGGAGTGGCCAGTCCCCAGGCCATGGCGGGGGAATTGTGGGCTAATCCGAAGCGGCCGTCCGGCCCGAGCAGGATGATGCCGCCGTGGCCGCCCAGGCGATTGAACAGATAAGAGATAGCTTCGCGCGCGGCGATCTCGGGCGCCGTGCCGGCGGCGACGCGGTCGGTGGCCCACTTGCCCAGGACCAGCTTCATGATGGGCTCGCCCCAGCCGGTGAGGGAGACGGCGGCGGCCAGGTTGTCGGCGTAGCAGCCGCAGCCGATCAGCGACGAGTCGCCGACGCGGCCGGGCGTCTTGTTGAGAGTGCCGCCGGTGGAGGTGGCGGCGGCCAGGTTGCCGCGGCCATCGAGGGCTACGGCGCCTACGGTGTCGTGAGAGTCGAAGCCAGGGTTCGTGCCGGGTGAAGGCGGCTTTCCCTCGGGGGCTGAAGCCCCTTTTCCTTGAGCGGGATCAACGTACGGGCTGCGGCCCGTACCCTTCGGCTCGGCATTCTTCAGGCCAGCTCGTTGCGCCGGGCCGCCTGGAGGGAAAGCCGTCTCGGGGCTTTTGTCGTCGTGGAGGATGTGGTGGGCTTCTGCCTCGGGGCCGGAGAAGGTTTCATCTCCCAGACCCGCGGCTTCGCGCATTTTGGCGTGGCGCAGGCGCTCAATCTCGCGATCCAGCACCAACTCGGAATTCTCGATCAGCGCCATGCCGTGCGCAGCGGCAAAACGCTCCGCGCCTTCGCCTACAAAGTAGACATGGGGGCTCTGCTCCAGCACCAGCCGCGCCGCCTGGATGGGGTTGCGCAGACGTTCAACGCAAGCCACGCCGCCGGCCTTCATGCGGCCGCCGTCCATCAGCAGCGCGTCAAGCTGAACGCGGCCGTCAGATGTGAGAAAGCTGCCGCGGCCGGCGTCGAAGGTGGGGTCGTCTTCAAGGACGGTGACGGCGGCCTGCACGGCGTCAAGGGCGGAGCCGCCGCGCCCGAGGATGGCATAGCCGGCCTCAAGCGCGGCGCGAACGCCGGCTTCGTGCGCGGCCGCGGCGTCGGCAGGAATGGCCCAGGCGCCGCCGTGGACCAGCAGAGTGGGATCGTGCGTGGCGGGGTTGGTCACGGGTTTCATGGTAGTGCATTGCGGCCTCTTGAGGAATGCGTGTCAAACAAAGTGCCGCGGGCGCTGCCGCATAAACGGTTGAAACGAATGGCCCAGGTTGAATTTGGGCGCTTGCGTGGCATTTTGTCCTAAACCGCTAAGCTAACAACAACCAAAGCAAATTGATTCAACAGGAGAAAGAAGGCGGGTTCTCCGGCCGCTACGGTCTGTTCCGCAGGCGGGAAAGAGGGAACCGGTCCGGGCGCGCTCTCCTGATCTCTTCGGGCCGCTTCCGCAGGCTCGGCAAAGAACGGCTGGGTGGGGGCGATTCCGAAACTGGGGTCGCCCGATTTGTTTCTGCACAGCAAACGAACGGTGCGGAACGCTGGAACGGGAATGGCAGGCGGTACATGACAACTCGGAAATTCGACGCAGGGAAAAAGAGCGGAACTCGACGGCTGATGAAGTTGAACAAAGCGGCATTTGAGAAGGTGGAAGCACAGGCAGGCGAAATTGCTCAGGCCTTGATAAAAGCCACAATGAACGGGAACGCATTAAGCGCGCAACTGCTCATTAGGCTGGCGGAAGCGGGCATGGACGTGGAATCGCTGGGGCTGGGGCCGGTGATTTCGCTGGCAGAGAGGCTGGGGCTGGAGCCGCAGGTCTCGGCAGAGATGGCGGATCACGAGGCTGAAAAGAATGAAGGACAGCAAGCTGGATGCGTGGCTCCAGATTCTAGTGACAGAGCCTGAGAAGCAGCAGACATCGGGCAACCAGATCTGGTGACGGGTTCCTGCTCTTCAATGGACGAGAAGGCGGGGCCGCGCGGCGTTTGAAGCCGTGCGGCCCGATTGCATTTTGGGGAAGAAAGTTGAGACGCGGATGAAGCTGATGATCAACGACTGGTTGGGCATACGGACGCGGATGGGCCTGAAGTCCGGGCGCGTGAGATATGGGCGGATGGCCGGCGGGTGCATTCTGCTGGTTTTCGCGGCGCTGGGCGCCCTGGCAGCGGCACAGGCCGTGAGCACAACCACGGTGCAGGGCACGGTCTATCTGGCCAACGGGCAGGTGGGCACGGGAACCGTGCGCGTGAGCTGGCCGGCGTTTACCACCGCCGGCGGGCAGGCAGTGGCCGCGGACAGCGTGAACCTGACCATTGCGCCGGATGGCTTCCTGAGCGTGAACCTGGCGCCAAATCTGGGCGCGACGCCGGCTGGCCTCTACTACACGGCGGTCTATTACCTGAGCGACGGCTCCACGACGACGCAGTACTGGGTGGTTCCGGCGGCATCCTCGGCGAGCCTGGCGCAGGTGCAGGCGCAACTGATGCCGGCGGCGCAGGCCGTCCAGGCGGTGAGTAAGACTTACGTGGACAATGCCATCGCGGCCGCGCAGGGCACCCTGCTGGCGGGCAGCGGCGGCACACTGTCTGGGCCGCTCTACCTGAGTGCCGATCCCACCCTACCCTTGCAGGCCGCCGACAAGCACTATGTCGACGCCCAGTTCGCCCTGGCCGTTCCCCTGGCCGGCGGAAACATGACGGGCGCGCTCCAAACCCCCGCGGTCAACGGAGTCGAGTCCCCTGCAGCAGGCAGCGCCCAGACCACCCTGCAGGCAGCCGTAACGGCGGCCGGGACCAGCGGGTCGGTCGAGATTCCTCCAGCCTACGCCGGTACCGACACGTTCACCAATCCAAACGGAGTTTACGTGCAGGACCTGCGCTCCACCGCCGCGCAGGAACTGGCCCGTAGCGTGAAAGAATTTGGCGCGGTGTGCGATGGCACAACCGACGACACCAACGCCTTGCAGGCTGCGCTCAACTACGCCAACGCGCATTCGGTGGCGCTGACCATTCCGCAGGGAACCTGCAAGACGCACGCACTCAACTGGCGTGGGGAGTCGATGAGCGGCCTGGGCAAGCAGGTCTCCGCGCTGCTGGGGTTTCCGGGGCAGGATGTGCTGGCCTCCGTCACAGACAGCACCAGCATGCTCTCTTACACGCGCCTGCACGACCTGACAATTTACGTGGACCAGAGCATTGACGTGTCCTGCGCGCCGGCGGAAGGCCGGGCATCGGCCGGAACCTGCGCCGTGAGCCGGCTGATGGAGAAGAATTCCATCTTCTCGCCGGGTGGCAACGGGCTGATAGGGACGGCGGGCACGGGAGCCGGTTGGGCGGTGGGCAACTGCGCCATCGCCATGCCTGCGGCCACTGGCGCGGGCGGCAACGGGCTGCGAGTTGCGGAGATCGAGAACGTCGAAATAGCCGCAACCGGCACTGACCCGCTGGCAAGCGTATACCCCGGCGCGCACTCCACGCACACCTGCGGCCTCTACTTGGCGCAATGGCCGCAGTGGAGCGAGTTCCGCAATATCGACATTCGCGGCTTGAATACGGGGGTGGCGATTCCTGCGCTGCCCGGCTCCACGCCCACAGGGCTGAACGCTGACTCCAACCGCTGGCAGAACGTAACCATTCAGGCGGCGCATGCGTTTACTGCGGCTGCCGGATCAAACAATGTGCTCGACAACGTGGTGGCGCTGGCCGGGAACTCGGCGGCCACAGCAGAGCCGCCGACCGGCCTGGTGCTTGACCTGAGCGGCAACCAGCAGGGTTGGACGGTACGCAACGCCGTGGTGCTTCCGTCGTGGAATGTGGCCGCTCCAGCGCTTACAGTCGCTGCTTCAGGCGGCGCAGTTTCGGGCGTGACAGTGGGATCGGAGCACGGGCTGGGGTTTGATCCATATGGCACGACGGTTCCGCTTGCCTTCAGCGGCAGTTGCACGGCCACCGCTTCAGCGGCGGTCAACAGCAACGGCTCGCTGGGCGCGGTCACAGTGACCGCGGGCGGCGTGGGCTGCTCGGGTACAACGACCGCGACAGTGAACGTGGCAGGGACGTGGGACACAGCGGCGCCGGTGAACCTGGTCGGCGGCCAGGACATGACGTTCTTCGCCGGCAACTTGCTCAAGGGCAACGGCGGATACACGGCGTGGAACGCGACCAGCTCGCAAAGCAGCGGCACGCAGCTCGATGGCGGCGGCGGCACGCTGCCAGGCGGCGGGGCTTACGCTGCGTTGGTGGCAAACAGCTCGCTGGGCTCGACCATCGCGGTGGACCAGCTTCTCGGCGCGGACTTTGGGGCCAAACTGCAGGCCTGCCTCAACACGCTGAGCGCCACCTATGGCGGCACCTGCGACGCGCGCAACTTTACCGGCACGCTGGCCATGGGCTCAAGCCTGACCATCGCCACTTCCAATGCCTCCATCCTTATGCCCTGCGCCACCATCTCAACAGCCAACCAGATCATCGTCCCCGTCGGCACGCGCAATGTCTCGCTGCACGGCTGCTCGCTGCGCGGCGCCAGCGGCGCCAGCGGCAGCCAGGGTGGCACGGCGTTTCTCTACGCGGGCGCAGGAGCGATGGTTCAAGTGGGCGATCCCACCTACGCCAGCAACACCTCCGGCTTTCGCATGGACGACATGGTCATCAACACGACCGCTGCAACCAGTGCAGCCGCACAGGCTTTTGTCGCCTATCGCGCGCAGGAGCTGAAGCTTGACAGCCTCTACCTTCTCGGCAATGCCAACCAGACCGGCATGACGCTCGACGGCACCGGCAACTACACAGGCGGCAGTTTTTTCGGGATTCAGATTGACGGCTTCCAGACCGGCATCAACGCCATCGGCCACCAGGTTGCGAATGCTGCCACCACTGACTGGATGAACGCCAGCACCTTTGTGCGCACGCACATCGACTGCCCGGAGTCGAGCGGCAACCCCATCGCCGGCACCTACGGCATCAACCTGCAGCAAGGCGATGGCAACACCTTCACCGGCGGCGATGTGGAGGGCTGCTCGACGGCGCTGCACCTGGGCGCGAACGCGCAGAACAACAACTTCATCGGCCTGCGCAATGAGGTCTCCACTAACCAGGTGGTTGCCGACTCCGGCAGCTCGTACAACAACTGGATGACCGGCGGCACCATGTTCACCGGCGCACTCACGGATAACGGTACGCGCAACAGCTTCTTCGATACCTTCCATCGCACCTTCAACGGCATCAAGGGCGACTGGTACGGCAGCCAGCAGGACACGACCATTACCGATCATCAGCGTCTCGGCATCGGCCTGGGCAATGAGCGCGGCAGGCTCACCGAGTATCAGACTGACTACGGCTACCGCTGGGAAGACGGCTTTACCGACGGCACCGGCGGCCTGCAGGCTTACAGCATCCAGGACCTGCTCAACAACGTGCCGCGCCTGTCCATCGGCCAGTATCTCAGCGCCACCGCCAACGTCGTGACCAACGTGATGGTCAACAACGGCGGCTGCTACTCCACCTCAACGCCGCCCACCATCGGCTTCACTGGCGGCGGCGGCACGGGCGCAGCGGCAACGGCAGTCATGTCGGCAGCTACTTCCATCTCGTGCTCAACCTACAAGATCGGCTCCATCGCTGTTACATCGCCCGGAAGCGGCTATACCACGCAGCCGGCGGTAAGCTTTACAGCGACCAACCAGACCAGCGCGCCCAATGTCGTCGCGGAAATTACCACCTCCGGCGGCACAAACGACCAGACAGTGATCAACGCCGCCGGCACCGGCGCCGTGGTTCTGAACGGCTCCAATAATTCCGGCACTGGCGGTGTGGTATTCGGCTCGGGCGGCGCGACGGAGAGCTCGGTGGCAACAGTCGATCAGTCCGGCGACGCGCAGTTCAACGGCTCCATGATGGTGGGCGGCGCCACGCAATCCACCGGCACCGTCACGGTGCGCAACAACGCCGACGCGGAGGTGGACTACTTCCTGTGGCCCGGCCTCACCACCACGCAGAAGGGCTCGCTGACCTACAAGGACTGGAACGGCAACAGCCAGTGGTACATGCTCAAAGACCAGTTCAACAACTGGGCGCTGAACTCTGCGACCGGCGGGCTTGATTCTTTCAAGGCATACCAGAGCACCAACAGTGGCGACACCTACATCAACGCGTCCAATTCCTCAGGTTCGATACGGGTGAATTATGAAACCGGCTCCGGCAGCTCGTTCAACGTGTACGGCGGCAGCAGCAGCGCGCTCTACGCCAGCTTCACCGGAACCAGCACCATCAAGTTTCCCGGCCTGGCGGCAGGCAGCGGCCACAACTGCCTGCAGGTCGACAGCTCCGGATATATGACCAACACCGGCTCGGCCTGTGGCGCCGGGAGTGGAAGCGGCGTTGTGGGTTCGGGCACAACCGGCCAGATCGCGTACTACTCCGCTACCGGAACCTCGGTGGCCGGGGAGACCTCTGTGCCGGTAACAGCTGGCGGCACCGGCGCAACGACGGCTGCCACGGCGCTGACCAACCTGGGCGCCATGCCATCCGCCGGCGGCACCATGACCGGCGGCCTCACCGTCCGCAACAGCGCCGATACGGAAGTCGATTACACCCTGTGGCCGGGCGCAACCACCAGCCAGAAGGGCTCCTTCACCTACAAGGACTGGAATGGCAACAGCCAGTGGTACATGACCAAAGATCAGTTCAATAACTGGGCGCTGAATTCAGCGACCGGCGGGCTTGATTCCTTCAAGGCATACCAGAGCACCAACAGCGGCGACACGTACATCAACGCGTCCAACTCCTCCGGCGCGGTGCGGGTCAACTATGAGAGCGGCGCAGGCACGGCATTCAACATCTATGGCGGCAGCAGCAGTTTGCTCTACGCGAGCTTCACAGGCACAACATCGATCAAGTTCCCCGGCCTTGCCGCAGGCACCGGCCACTATTGTTTGCAAGCAGACACGTCGGGCTATATGACCAACACCGGCTCCCCGTGCGGCACCGGATCAGGCGGCACGACCGGCGTCATCAACTCCGCCACCACCAACCAGATCGCGTACTACACCACCACGGGAACCACGGTCGGGGGCGAGAGCCAGGTGCCCATCGCTTCCGGCGGCACAGGCGCCGCCACGGCTTCCGCGGCGTTGACCAATCTTGGCGCGCAGGCGGCCATCTCCGGGTTGACTTCTGACGGGGCCAGCGGCATCAGCGTTACGGCCAAAGGCACCTTTGGCGGCACGCTGTCAGCACCCACAACCACGTCCGATGTACAGCGCACCGGCACGCACTGGTTCGACGTGCGCTCGAAGGGCGCGGTGTGCAACGGCGTCCTCAGCGGCTCGACGTGGAGCGGTCACGACGACACCGCGGCGTTCCAGGCCGGGCTGGCCGCCTTGGCCGGCTCACAGATGCAGCTTCCGCCGGCACCCGCCTTCGGTTCCACCTGCTCCGTGCTGCCCGGACAACTGTCAATTCCCAGCTCGGTTTACACCTTCGCAATTACCGGCAGGGGCCCGCAGGTCACCACCATCCAGGATGAGACCAATACGGGCTCGGGCTCGCTTTCGCCGCTGCTGCAGATCGGCAACAGCACCACCACGCTGGTGAACAACACCAACCTGCGCGGCTTCTCCATCTACGGCGCAAACGGAGTCAGCTACCCCAACGGCATGCTGGAGATGTATACCAACAACCTGAGCACCGTGGACGACGTCTGGCTGCAGATGTCGGCCAACGAAAGCAGTTCAATTGGCTTGAAGAACAACACTGCCGCATCCGGCGCTTGGTCGGAGATGAAGTTCAATCGATTCGCCGTCTATTGTCCGAATGCTGCCGCTGACGCTGCCAACAATACCGGCATCTCCCTCCAGGCTCCCGAGGGAAATACTGATTTTGTTGACTCCAACATTGAGTCCTGCAACATGGCCATGGATTTTTCCGGCAACGACGGAACCCCGGTGCTGAACTGGCGTGGCGGCCACCTGGAACGCATATCGCTGGAAGGGTTCGGCGGCGTTGGCTTCCGCATCCGGCAGGCGCAGCTTCACCTCAATGGCACGGATATGGAGTCCGGCATGATCTATCTGGATTCAAGCACCGTGGCGAGCGACATCTCGGTGGGAGGGGCCAGCGCATCCTGGGGCGCGCCTTACGTAGACAACGGCGTCGGCAACCGGTATCGGTCTCCCAGTAGCTCAGACTTCGGGCAGGCGGCGTTGTCGCTGGACGGCGGCGAGCAATACCGCGCGCCCGATGCGCTGCCCGATCCGCTCTTCCTGATCTCCGGCGCGAGCGCGTGGAGCACGACCTCATCGAACATCGCGGTCACCACCGTTCCGCTCACGGCGCCAGGCGCCACCAGCGGCCAGGCCTTGCAGATCGTCTCGTCTGTCAGTTCGTCGGACTACGCCTACCTGACTACTCCCGCCCTCACGGCCAGCAAAGAATATGAGCTGGTGGCAGTCCTCTACTTCAAGAGTTCCAGCGCCACAGCGCCCACGATCAGCGTGGTTGACACAACAACAGGAACCGTAATCTATGGGCCGGTAACGGCAACCCCCACCATGGCAGTCCCCACGCAGCCTGACAGTTGGGCCTATGCAACCGTGCGCGCCTGGATTCCGGCCAGCTCAGGCGTCACCACCTGGCAGATTCGCGTGTCGCCGAACACGGCCACGTCAAGCAAAGTGGTCACGCTGGCATACCTCGGCCTGAACCCGTCCAGCACCACCATGGCATCCACCGCCACCAGCGCTTCTGGAACCGGTACGGCGACCTGCACCAGCGCGTCAACCTATGCAACTTATCTCTCCGCGAGCTGCGCGCTGTCGGGAAGTGGCAACGGCTCGGCGAGCGCCGCAGCCACATGGACCCTGAGTGCGCCCACTTACCCCACCGGCGCCTTCGTCCGCCTCCACGTGGCCAGCGATGGGAATGCAGTCGCTCCCAAATGCACATTCAACGGAACTCTCCCGGTTTACTTTCCGCTGAATACCTCGTGGGATTACAACATCCCGCTCGGCTTCTGGCCCACATCCATCCACTGCTCGGACTATCCCGGATCGGCAACAGACCCGAACGACATGGTGGTAAGCCAGCTCTCCGTGGTGCCTATGTATGAGGGCGGGATATCCACCGTCACTACGCCCTCCGATGGCAAGTTCGTGCAAGCGATCACACCCGATGGCGTGCAGCAGCGCGCTGTGGTGGCGCCGACCGCTCTGCAATACTTCGCCACACCGCAGTCCTCCTTCACCGGCACCAACGCGGCGCAGACGCTGGCCACCAGCAGCAGCATCGGGCCGCTCAGCGCCGGCCAGGGCGTGGAGGTGAATGTCGTCGCGCAGCGCACCGCCGGCACCGGCGCCATGACCTGGGCGGTGACGCTCGGGGGCACGCAGGCTTACTCCTGCAGCTACACCGGCAACGGCAACTACGGCACACTGCTGCATCTGTTCATCAAGAACGCAGCCGGGTCCGCGGCCACGCAGGTGGTCGACGCCGAACCGGCCTGGGTGAACTCCGGAGTGGTCTGCGCGGTCGTTGCCGGAACCCAGGCAAGCCTGGCCAACTGGTCCAGCGCCCAGCCGGTGGCCCTGAAATGGACCGGGCAAAGCTACAACCTCACCGTGGGCAGCGGCGGCACAGGATGCACGACGGCCAGTGGTCTAGCCACCACCACATCGGGCAGCGGCAGCGGCGCGGTGCTCAACACAACAGTTGCTGGCGGGGCACTCTCCGCAGCCGCCATCACCACCTTCGGCAGCGGCTACACCCTGGGCGACAAGGTCTATCCCACCCAGACCGGCTGCACCGGCTACTTCACCGTGACGGCCGCCGACGCGATCCAGCTCAACGAGTTCTCTGTCTACCTGAAGCAGTGACCGCTGTCTGCTGACACTGGAGGGGTACCCCCGGTCCCTCGCAGTTGGGGACCGGGGAAGGCGCGAACCCTTGTGTTCAATCGGGGAGGAACCCATGGCCACGATCCCGCACGCGAACACAGCGCCCCCGGACCCACTCCAACTCCAAGCCATGGACCGCGAAGAACTCGAAGGCCTGGGCAGAATCTTGGATCAACGCCCCGCCAGCCTGCGTGGCCGCACCGTGGCCATGGCTCTGGCAGAGAAGCTGCTGGTCGTCAGGACGCGTGACGGAAAGCCGGCACTCCTCAAAGCCAACACCGCGCAGCGTGCCTTTGAGCGCCGCCGCGGACAGCGCAATATCGTGCTGAAGGCGCGCCAGATGGGCCTCACCACCTGGGCCGCCGCGCGATTCTTCCTCAAGACGATCACCCGCCCCGGCACTCTCACCCTTGAAGTCGCGCACTCCCAGGAGTCGGCCGAAGAGATATTCCGCATCATCCATCGCTTCCTTGACTGGCTGCCGGAAGAGCTGCGCGAGGGGCCTCTGCAGACCTCGCGCGCCAACGTGCGGCAGATCGTGTTTCCTGAAATCGATGCGCAGTACCGCGTCGTTTCGGCCGGCGACCGCAACGCCGGCCGCGGCCTCACCGTGCAGAACCTTCACTGCTCTGAGCTGGCGCGCTGGCCCGGAAATCCAGGCGAGATTCTTGCCGGCCTGCAGGCAGCGCTAGCACCCGGCGCCGAGCTCATCCTTGAGTCCACTCCCGACGGCGTCGGCGGCTGCTTCCATGAAGAGTGGCAGAAGGCAGCCGAGACCGGCACCGTGCGCCACTTCTTCCCCTGGTGGATGGAGCCGCGCTATCGTGCCGATCCAGTCGACGCCGCCAGCCTGACCGACGAAGAGCGCAAGCTCGTTGCGCAGCACCACCTTGACCTGGAGCAGATTGGCTACCGGCGCAAAATCCGCGCCAACTTTCGCGGCCTCGCCCGGCAGGAGTACGCCGAGAGCGAAGAGAGCTGCTTCCTGGCCAGCGGCGACTCCGTCTTCGAGTTGGCTGCCATTGAGCAGCGCCTGGCCGAAGCGCCCGAGCCGGTCGAGCAGCGCCGCAACGGCGAGCTCTCCGTCTGGCTGCCGCCGCTCAAAGGCAAGCAGTACCTGGTGGCCGTCGACCCAGCCGGCGGCGGCAGCGAGGGCGACTACTCCGCCGCCCAGGTTCTCGACCTTGAAACAGCCATCCAGTGCGCCGAGTTCGCCGGCCACGTCGGCGGCCTTGAGCTGACGCGCCTTTTAACTGATCTTGCGCGCGAGTACAACGGCGCTTGGCTGGTCATCGAGCGCAATAACCACGGCAGCGGTGTGCTCGCCCTTGCGGAGACAGCCTGCGGATACGCCCGCATCTACCGACAGCGCGGCCAACCTGGATGGCTGACTACGTCCGTGAGCCGGCCCGCTGTTCTGGGACATCTGGGCGCGGCGCTGGTCGAACACCCCGACCGCTTCATGAGCCGCCAGCTTCTTGCAGAATGCCGCAGCTTCGTGCGCCTCGCCAACGGCAGCTCCGGCGCACGCGCGGGCACCCACGACGACCGCGTCATGGCCATGGCCGTCGGCCTGGGCGCACGGGCCGAATTGCTGGGTGCGTAAAGGGCCCCTTCACCCCTTCACAAACTCCGCACCCAGAATTGCCACGATTCCCCCCACCCACAGAAAATGCCCCACCAGCGGAGTCATCGGCGCCTTGAACAGAAATACCCACGTAGCCAACAGGCAAAGCAAAATCGCCGCCGCCAGCCCGTGCCGCACCCGCGCCCAGCTTGAGCGAATGCAAAACACCAAGTACAGCAGCACCAGCGGGTTGACCCATCCGCTGAACATGAGCGAGATGGCTCCGACCGCGTCCTTGCCCTGCAACGCCTGCCCCAGATGAAGCAGCCCCGCCGTGGCCATCAGCGCAGAGGCCGCGCACACCCACCCGACGAAGGGCGCGGTCCCGGTCCCGCTTCCTGCCGTCCGCACCGCCGGAAGAAAGAACGCCGCGACGAACACAACAATGCCGGTGACCCTGACAATAGCTCTCTTCATCAATGCCCCTTCGTGCTGCCCTCGTTACGCCAGGGCAGCCATCTCTCGTTCGCGCAGCCCCGCCAGCCGCGTCGTTTCCAGTTCGCCGCGATAGAACATGTTGAACGTATCAAACGGAATGAGCCGCTTGCCATCTGGATGCGCGATGTGGATGCAGCTCTTCTTCACGCTGCGTACATCGAAGGCCTCCGCATCGATGAATTGGACGATCAAAATTCGGAAGAGATTTTTATAACTCAGCTCCTGCGGGATAAGTACCTTGGGCAGGCAGCATAATAACTCCTTCAGCGTGGATGCCTGCGAGCTAGGAGAGTGGTTGGTCGCGAATAACTTGAAGATATGCGCCCGCAGCCCGGATTCCTGCTCGTAGATGATCGTATTCTTGGCGCCATCGATCAGCACCTCCGGCGGAATCATTCCGGTCAGCGGCACCGTCTTCTCGCCCACCTTCAGCGCATACGCCATGGCCAGCGCATCGGGATGGCACGGCACCGGGATCAGGTCTTCCGGGCGAAAAACATCTGTCTGTTCCAGAATGCTCCGCCGCACCTCGGTCAGCGTCAGCCGGTGCTGCGCGCTCTCAAAGCCCTTCAGCCGCCCGGCCTGTTGCACTGGCTGAAAAGTAACTCCACGCACCGCCGGTTGCGTCAGCGCAAAATCAATGATCGCGCCTAACTCGCTGTCATTCACCCCGCGTTCCACAGTGACAACCAGCGTGGTGGAAATACCCAGCCGGTTCAGCCGCTCCAGAGCTTTCTCCCGCACGCTGCGCAGGTCCGCGCCGCGCAACTGTATCAGCGGCTCGCGCCGGAGCGAGTCAAACTGCAGATACACCTCGAAGTGCGGCATAAAGCCGGCCAGCCGCTCGGCAAACTCTTCGTCCTGCGCAATGCGGATGCCATTTGTATTCACCATCAGGTGGCGGATGGGCCGCTCCTTGCACATCTCCAGAATGCGAAAAAAGTCCGGATGCAGCGTTGGCTCGCCGCCCGAGATCTGCACCACGTCGGGCTCCTTCTCATTGCGCACCACGCAATCCAGCATCGCCTCTACCTGCTCCAGCGAGCGAAACTCCGTCCGGTGCTGCCCGCTGCCCGCATAGCATATCGGACAGGTCAAGTTACACGCGTCGCATATCTCCACTAATGTCAGGCAACTGTGCTGTTCGTGATCCGGGCAAAGCCCGCAGTCATACGGACAGCCATACTTCACCGGTGTGTTATAGACCATGGGCTGCTCCGGCGTCTTGATGAAGACCTCGCGCGCGCGGCGGTAGTACTCCACATCGTCCGCCACCAGCACGCGCTCATGTCCATGCTGCGGGCACCGCTTCAGCATCCACACCTTGTCGTTCTCGAAGACGATCTTCGCGTCCACGCGGCGATAACATGTGGAACAGATGGAGATCGCCACGTCATAGAACAGATACGGCCGGAGTTTTTCAGTCATTG
>Ga0182030_10017634_pt1 | contig 13763 bp, 13 predicted proteins | sample 812S3MmetaG_FD_121299 | JGI IMG/M metagenome (GOLD analysis project Ga0182030, IMG submission 121299) | Permafrost microbial communities from Stordalen Mire, Sweden - 812S3M metaG (Illumina Assembly) | ecosystem: Environmental > Terrestrial > Soil > Wetlands > Permafrost | place: Sweden... | reverse complement strand
TTCGCGAGAAATAAGTGACTCATATAACTTCTCGCCGTGACGCGTACCGATCACTCGCACCGGGTTTTGTTTGTTAAACACTTCTTTGAGAGCATGCGCCAAATCGGCCACGGTCGAAGCCGGCGCTTTTTGCACAAAGATGTCTCCTTGTTTGCCATGCTCAAACGCGTACAACACCAGATCCACCGAGTCTTCCAATGACATCAGAAAGCGCGTCATATTGGGGTCGGTTACCGTAAGCGGCTTACCTTCCTTGAGTTGCGATACAAACAGCGGGATAACCGAGCCGCGAGAGGCCATGACATTGCCATAGCGAGTCGCGCATAAAACAGTTTCACTTTCACCTTGCGTACGTGCTTTGGCAACCATCAGCTTCTCGGCCATCGCTTTCGAAATGCCCATTGCATTGATCGGATAAACTGCCTTGTCGGTGCTGAGCACCACCACGCGCTTTACGCCATTCGCTGTTGCCGCGTTCATCACGTTTTCGGTGCCGATGACGTTGGTACGCACCGCCTCCATCGGATAAAACTCGCATGATGGCACTTGCTTCAAGGCTGCTGCATGAAATATATAATCCACACCCTTCATTGCCTGATGGGTGCTGTCGTAGTCGCGCACATCGCCGATGTAAAACTTCAGCTTGGGATTATTCAGGGCGATGCGCATCTCTTCCTGTTTTTTTTCATCGCGGCTGAAGATACGTATCTCGCGCACTTCTGTCGAAAGAAAACGCTTAAGCACGGTATTCCCAAAAGAACCCGTACCACCGGTAATCATTAATACTTTGCCTTTGAACATAATCGATCCAGATTTATTTATATGCGTGCATTAATTTAATTAACTCTGGCCACTCGGGGGCAATATACCCGGTAGCCAAGTGAAAACGTTTTGCATTCAATGAGCGGTCAATTGATAATTTATCGTCTTGCACAATCTCGATCTCCTTGCCATATACGTCAGCGATCAGTTTCAGCAAATCGTATTTATTGATTGGCTTGGCTGCAACATGAAACAACCCTGACAATTCCACATGAGGAATTACCACATCGCGGACTACTTGGGCAAAGACTACAGTTGGCAACCCCGAAAATATAGCGCGAGTATAACCTTTACATCGCCCTGATTGCGACAGGAACCAGTCCAGCAGACCATATTCACTTTGCAACTCATGGCCGATGGTCGATGTGCGCAAGGTTATGGCATGAGAATAATCGACTTCGCCCAAGGCTTTTGATTTTCCGTACACATCACGGGCGTCGGCAAAATCACTTTCGACGTAGCTGCCTTTTTCTCCAGAAAAAACACAATCAGTGCTGACATGTATCAAGCGAGCGCCCACTAATTTACACAGTCCGGCCAAGCGGTGCGGCATCAGCGTGTTAATCGGAATCGAAACTAGCGGATCTTCGGCTTCGGGTTTGTGCTTGGTCAAGCCAGCGCAGTTCACGACCACATCGGGGCGAACCTGATCCAAAACCTTGACCAGCGCATCGTGATGCTCAACATCTATTCCTGCTATTAGCTTCTCGCCAATAAACTCGGGGAAAAATCGCTTAACTGCTTCATTGCGAATGCTGCCGAAAACTTCCCACTCTTTTTTCTCACTCAGCACTCTCAGCACTGTGCTACCTATCATGCCGCTCGCACCAATTATCAAAACCCTCATTGAATACCCTTTCTACTTTTAGATAGCGCCTTGAAGTGCTTAATCAATTCATCAACCAAATGTTCATGATCAAAGTGTTCTTTATAGTAGCGGCGTCCATTCTCGCCCATACTTTGACGTTCCGCAGGCGAGAGGTGATATAGATGCAAAATCGCATCTGCCAGTGACCTTGCGTCTTCCGCAGGGGTGGAAACCCCTGCTCCTGCTTCAAGAACCAAACGCGCACCCTCTCCATTCAAACAAGCAATTATTGGCCTACCGGCCGCCATATATGCCTGAACTTTGTTAGGCACGGTTGCTGCAAAAATCGGGCGGTCTGCAAGCGTTACCAGCAACGCCGAAGCTTTCTGCATAAAGCCGGGCATCGTCTCCACAGGAAACCTCCCGGGCAAATGCAAATTTGTCAGCCCCTTTTGTTGAGCCTCATCAAGCATCGATTTGCGCGAGTTGCCGTCCCCCAAAATTACGAAATGTATATCCGAATATTCCTTCAGCAATAATGCCGCTTCAATGATAACGCCAACAGCCTGCGCCGCACCGATATTGCCGGCAAACATTACCGAGAACCCTACACCAAGGCCTTTTACTGCCGGTGGTTCATCGATAACAGACATCGCAAAAGTTTCATCCACAGAGTTAGGTTGGTAGGCAATGGGTGTACCTGAAGCCAAAGCGCGAACTGGAGACTCAAACGCCAGAGACGGCACCAACAGTAAATCCGTATGCCTATAAATGTAACGAACCACCCACTCGACCCATTTTAGTATCACACTGTTTTGTACATTTCCTGTCGCAGATAAACTCTCCGGCCACAAGTCCTGCACCCATAACACCACTGGGCATCCCTTCAGCCAGCCAAGGAATATTGCAGGAATGGCCTGCAATATTGGCGAGGGAGCGTAGACAAAAATCACATCATATTTTTGTTTGCGCAACATCCATGGCGCAAATAGCAAACCGGATACAATGAAGGACAAGTAATTCAACGCAAGTCGCACCCCACCACTCGCCCGTGGAAAAAATGGAATACGATGTATGCATACACCATCATGGAACTCTCTCCAAAAATTCCAGGCACGATATCCGGGAAAAACTTTCCCGCCGGGATAGTTCGGCTTGCAGGTTAGAACCTCGACCTCGACACCCTTCTCGACCAGACTCTTGGCTACAGCGTTAATGCTGAAACCTTCCGGCCAGAAATATTGAGAAACGATAAGAAGTTTCATCTGCTTTTCGCCGCCAGAATATTCTCATACAGCCGGAAATATTCTTTAGTAAGGGATGTCCACGCGTAATTGCGCGCAACGAAGCTGTGCCAAGCCAAAGCTACTTTCTCCAAGTTCTCCGACCCGGTAAGCAGACTTGCTAACCCGTTCGCTATCCCGTCCACGGAGGCATTCACTTCAAGTCTTGCGTCAATAGAACGAATCTCGCTCAAGCCGCATTGATCTGTCAACAGCACTGGCACACCACAGATACCAGCCTCAATCGCGACAATCGACATCGCTTCCTGACGCGACGTTATTACCAGTAAACTCGGCATACGATATGCTGACGATTTGTCGATGCCACCTATATATCCAAGGAAATGAACAAGTTCGCTTATTCCCGCTCGCACAACCATTTCGCGCAAACCCGCCAACATCCCGCCATCCGGACCGACAAATACTAAATGATATGCGGGGAAAGTGTGTCTCGACTGTATAAACGCCTTTAAAAGTAGATCAGGGCCTTTGATCGGGGCCAGCCTTCCCATAAAAAGAATTATAGGAACATCTGGCAAGCCGTGTCGAAGTTTGAATGCTGCGATATCATCAAAGGGAAAATCTTCTTCACTCACGCCATTGGGAATCACTGTTATTTGCGAAGATCCAACACCATATTTCACAAACTGAGGAAATTCACTTTTCGTAACAGCAATCCAACCGGATGCATTACGTATTATCGCTTTGCCAACGATTAGGTTATAAAAATATTTCAGTAATTTTGATCGCCCGAAAAGAGGAAGAGCCCCCGCCGGGCAAACCACGTAAGGCTTTTTGGTGCGACGCGCCGCCAAATAGACCAGCGCATTGAGTACACTCCAGTGTCCCATCAAATGAATGACATCGGTATTATTGACAGCATCCGCTATTAATTTCCAATTCCACTGAGGCACATGAAATCTTTTCATAAGGCGCGCTAGCACGAAAACCTTGGCAGGCTTGAGTTCTTCAATCCGTTTTGCATCAAGATGTTCTGAATCAATCGTCAAAACTGTGCAATGAGCCCCCTGTCTAGCCAAGGAGCGACTCATCTGAAAGGTTCGATCAGCAGTGCCTCCACCTGACTTTAAGTCGAGCATGTCATTAACGTTAAGTATCCGTAAAGTCATGAAACTATTGTTTCCTTACCATCAATATGCATAGTCCTATACCAGGCAGCATATTCGGTCAATCCTTCCTTCAAGCTCACCGGACTCTTAAATCCCAATTTGTGCAGTTTGGTGGAATCAAAATTACAACGCGGATTGATATTATTTCTTCTCATCAACATAAGCAGCAATTTGAGCAGCGCTAAGGGAAAAAGCAACGGGGGCAGTAAATATTTTCTCGCTCCGAAGGCGTCCATTAAGAACTGCTCCACATCAATGAAGTTGTTTTTTGGATCATCATCATCTGAAACGATAAATTTTTCACCCTCCAGGAGATTATCATATCGAATTAGGAAGATGATCGCTGCCACCACATTGGCAACATGCACCAGATTCATCCTGCGCCTGGCAAACAAACAAGCTTTAACGTAGTTTTTCAAGCGACCTCCGCCAGCGATATCAGTTGCCAATTTCTTTAGCGGCTCCCCATTGATGCCGAATACCGATGTCGGACGCAGAATTATCGATTCAAAATTTCCATTCGCAAATTCAACTATCTCCTGTTCTATCCTTAATTTGGTTGTTCCGTATTCTGTAACGGGCAAGCATGGAGTCTCTTCATTAATTAGATCATTTGGCGCACGCCCCGCCACTGCAGCGGTACTGCAGTGAATCAGTCGAGCCACTTTTGCATCCTTGCATGCAGCGAGCAAATTATGCGTGCATGCCAGATTTGACTCTTCCCCTGCATTCCAAAGATATACCAGATTAATGACGGTGCATCCCGGCGTAAGGAAACCCTTCAGAGAATCCGCGTTGCCAAGATCTCCCTCGAATGTCGTCACAGCCTGCCCGAATCTCTCTTCGCGCACATCTCGTGACTTATCTCTGGAAAGCACCCTGATATCATATTCGCCCTCGCGGAGCAATTCCGACACCAAACGTTTTCCTATGAATCCCGAAGCTCCAGTAATCGCGATTGTTTTCATGACACTTAATCAGGCACACTTTCCGCTCAAGAGTATTCTCAATTCAGTTTTTATTTGATGTAAAAACGAGATCAAATTCATCTTGAGAATGGCAAGGACAATCAGAATCTTACTTTTAAACGAAAAGGCAGCGGATAGCGCCCATATGTCCGAACTCAGTGCACGAAAAGGAAAAAACCAGTTTATTAAGTTGGCCCGGTATGCTTTGTATATATTCCCTGTACCGCTCATTCCGTCCCGCCCCAAGGCGACGTAGCCCTGTTCTAGACGGTTGAATTTTCCCTTAAACACCAACTCCAAAATAAAAGCGATATCGGACCCTATATAAGACTGGCGCCTGATTATTTTACTTTCAACGATAGGCTGACGTCTTATCAAAGAGTAGAAGCGACCACAACCACGCCACGTATCAAGGCAAGCCAAGAAGCGCTCTTCGACTGAATCCTGATTAAGAGATTTATCACCCATTTTCACCGGGTCTGGTAAACCATCTTTGAACCTGACCGGTGATGTTGAAGCAACAAAATCCGGATGTTCTTGCAGAAACTTAAGATTACTTTCCAAAAAGTCTGGCGACTTGACATCATCATGGGCCGCCCACATGTAATACTCACCCTGAGCCTGATCGAAAACGTAAAGTAGGTTTGCCCCTGCCCCTATGTTTTCAGGCTGTCTTATATAACGAATTCGTTCATCCTTATTTGCGTATTCACGGCAAATCTCTCCAGTTTTATCATTGGATGCATTATCCGAAATAATGAATTCGAATTCCTTAAATGACTGATTGAGAATTGAGTCAATTGCCTCACGAATACAACTCTCGCCGTTGTAAACAAACATGCCGATGCTAACAATCGGCATTTTCTTTTCGGGGGAAGTATTCATATAGTTGTTTTTTCATCGAGAAAGTTTGTTATAAATTAAGAATGATTGATACGCCACTGTCGCGTCTTTCGAGTTATCAGCCATGTTGCGGCAAGTATAATAATTCCACTTGTCAGTAACCAAATACATTCCGCGAACTTGGTTCCTACACCGGGTACGATATACCAGCAGAGCAATGCGACAAGCGCTGATATTAATCCGGGTAGTGCCACATCTTCCCTGTACCATCGCCATTTCTCTTTTGGTAATAAGCGGGTATGCATGAAATGAATACCTACCAAAACATAGCCACCATTAAGTATTATCCAGATCCAGGCAGCGCCAATTGCGCCATAACGCGGCGCAACTAAAATAATGGCGGGTACAAGCAAGAGGACTGCGACCGCATTCTGACGCACTGCAAACCCCGGCCAACCATACGCCAGCGTCAACATATAAGGTATGTGCATTAGGCTATTCAACATTGTGCCCAATGCCAACAGCGCCATTACAGGTGCGACATTGTGCGCAAGCACTGAATTTCCTGTCCATAATGTCAGCACTCTTTCACCAAAAAATATGAGCATAAGTGCTGCCGGGACAACTAAAACGGTTATCAGCTGTGCGGCCTGGTGATAAATTGTTATGAGACCCGACGTTTCACCTTTCGTAACTAATTCTGTAAACCGGGGGTAATACGCCTGGGTAATGGGTCCCGTTAATTGATATAGTACTGATGCAACCGTTCCTGCCAGAATATAGTAGCCGAACATTTCCAAGCTTAGCATGCGGGAAAGAATAATTTTGTCGACCTGCATCAATAGTAGCACCAGTAGCGTCGTTGCCATCATGCCTCCGGCAAATTTCCAAACGGTTTGCAACTGTTGCCAAGAGAATCTGGGGGGCTCATCGGAGTCGGGCAAGTGTCGATGAACTGCGATTGCGAACACGAAAATTGTCACTAATGACACCAGTCCCTGCCAAATAAAGAACGCCTCAATGCTGGATGTCACCCATGCCAATACACAAACTGCACCGCCCCATCGCAAAGTCGCAAGTCCTGATCCAGCTGCACTTAGCCACACCTGTTTTTGTAAACCGATGACAGCTCCCCGGTAAAGACTCTCAACAAAGCGCAATGCCACGACTAGGCCTATGATTTCGATTGCCTGGGCAACTTTTTCCAATGGCAATTTTTCAACCAGTAGCCAATGGGTGGCAAGCCACGAAGCCAATAACCAAATGACTATCCCGATTAACATCGCTATCGCAATACAGACTACTTCAAGACTACGCAATAAATCCCGAATAGATTGTGCATTATGCGCACCTGCAGTGTAACGCGCCATTTCCCGGTTCAGAGTCGGCGTCATACCCATGTCCAGCAAAGTTAGCCATGCTTGCAGCATGGCATACACACCAATGAGTCCATACGCTTCCATACCGAGGTAGTTGATATACAAAGGTACGAAGGCTATCCCCATCAGGGCAGTCCAACCCTGTCCGAGGTAGTTGGCAATTACGTTTTTCTTTAGCGACATTCAGGTGATGTAAATTAATGCGAAGGTCTGCTTGCTTATCGAACCCGTTTCAAATAACCATCTGGTGCGACAGTAATCAGTATTTTGTTTTGTATGGTTTTGTCTATCTCAAATTCAGAATGGCTCTTTAAGTATTCCCATACTGCCGTTTTAGGATTGTTGCCCGGACCCCAAGGACGATCTGGAAACATTTCTGCGGGCATGTCTTCAATCACTGTATCCATAACCACGCAATAGCTTCCAACCGTGGCTAGCAGTGCGTATGCTTCCAGTTCGGCAAGCGCGTGCTCATGGGTATGGTTGGAATCCAAACACACGAGAATACGTTTCTTCCCTTTAGTTTTTTCATTCACTTGTGCAATAATTTCCGGGGCGATACTGGATCCTTGAATCATGGTGATGCGTTTGGACATCGGGTGATCTTCAATCGCTTTCCGGTTGTGTGAACGTATATCAATATCAACACCAAGAACCTCGCCTTCTGCACCTGTGCATGACGCTATAAGTTCCAGCATCGATGCAGAAAATATCAGGGAGCCTCCGTGTGCAATCCCCGTTTCAATGATCAAGTCAGGCTTTACCTCCCAAATAATTTGCTGCATCGCCAAAATATCTTGTGGATATTGAATAACGGGACGCCCCATCCATTCGAAGTGATAGGAGTATTTGCCACTGTTTGCCATGTCCATCCATGATCGCGTTAATTTCTGCAGTGGAACATTACGGCCTTGAGCATCAATTTCACTTGCGCACTCTTGTTTAAACTGTTCAATCGGGTTCATTTGCTATTCCTTTTGGTTATAAATATTTTCAATTTTTACTGCGCCCAATGACTTTAGCCGGATTTCCAAAAGCAACAACGTCATCGGGAATATCGCGCGTGACAACAGATCCTGCGCCAATCATCACATCGCTTCCAATCTTTACTCTAGGCAGCACGACACTTCCGGCCCCTATCAATGTATTCTCTCCAACTTGTACACATCCGCACAATGTTGCACCAGGCGCGATGTGCACGCCTGCAGCCAGAACACATTCATGATCCACGCTCGCATTCGTGTTGACGATACAGGCTTCCCCGAGCTCAACTTTGGGTGCCAAGACTGCACCTGCCAAAATATGGCTGTTTTCACCAATGCTGGCGGAAATCGACACAACCGCACTGGAATGAACCAGTGTTGGGGTTTTGAGCCTGGATTTACGAAAGATATTCAGGAAGTCCCGCCTATCACGCCCTCGCGCCCCCCCAATGGCCGCAATTGCGCTGATACACTGGATGTTTTCCTGTTTCAAAATCCAGGTCTCATATGCTTTCATACCATGGAAAATTTCGATTCCCTGCAAGATAGTTTCCACATCTGGCGAACTATCAAACAGTGCAATAATTTCTCCTCCCTGCTCTTGCACAATTTCAGCAAGCACCAGTGCATGTCCTTTAGCCCCCCATAAAATATATTTTGACGGGGTCATGCTTTTCGATACATAGACTTCACGGCATCGACCACTCGGTCTTGATCCGCATTCGTCAAGTCATGATAGCTGGGAAGATTAATTGAGCGTACCGGAAGATCATAACTATTTATATTCGAGGTTTTTTGTACAAACATTGGCAATGAGCTCAATGGATGAAAGAAGACGCGTCCATCTATGTTTTCTGCCTTGAATTTTTCCAGCAAAAGCTCACGTGTAATCCCGGTTTCTGGAGCAAACACGGCAGTTGGCATCCAATATCCATTGGTTGTGCCTGCTTTTTCAGGATTCATACTTACCCCGGTGAGTCCGTTCAATTGCTGCTGATAGTAAAGAAATATTTCTCTCTTGCGGCCAATCAATTCGTCAATCCGATCCATTTGACCACAGCCTATAGCCGCCTGAATATTGGACATCTTGTATTTGAAGCCAACCATGTCGGGCCAAAATTGTTTGCTTTGTCCTGCAGCGCGGCCATGATTGCTCAAAGTCAGCACTTTTTCATATAAAGCCCGATCTTGCGTGATGAACATCCCGCCTTCACCCGTGGTGAGTGTCTTGGTGCCGTGAAATGAAAATGCTCCAAACGCACCTTTTGTTCCCGCGTGGTGATCTTTCCAGTATGAACCTATTGCCTCTGCTGCATCTTCGATGACCGGGATGCTATGCTTTGCGCCTATTTCAAGCAGACGATCAAGCTCGCACAGATTGCCATACAAATGAACCGCGATAATAGCTTTGGTCTTCGGTGTAATTGCTTCCTCAATTTTACAGGGATCAATACACCACGTGTCCGCCAGAACATCCACAAATACTGGTTTGGCGCCCAGATAAGTTATTGGGGCTGCCGAAGCAATCCAGTTCGTATCAGCGAGTATGACCTCGTCGTCGTGCCCTACGCCTAAGGCAGCCAATCCCATGTGAAGTGCTCCTGTGCAACTTGATGTTGCAATCGCATAGTTTGCACCGGTAAATTCCCGAAACTTTTTTTCAAACCGGGTTATATATTCATAACAGTGGTCACCCCAACCATTCCTTGCTGCGTCGGTTGCGTAATTAACTTCTTTTTCAGTTATTGACGGTTTCGTATAAAAAATGCGTGATTTCATTTGATCTCCAGGCCCGGTACTGCCGTTACGAATTTTCCACCCCATTGTCGAATGTAATCGAGTTGCTGCGACACTTCTGCACGCAAGTTCCATGGCAGAATAAGCACATAATCGGGTTGATTCTGTTTTAAATATGCCTCATCAACAATCGGAATGCGGCAGCCTGGCAAGTACTTATGCTGTTTGGCCGGGTTGCGATCAACAACATAAGGCAGCATATCCGGTCGCACACCCGCATAATTTAGCAAAGTATTGCCCTTCGCCGCCGCACCGTATCCGGCCACGGTTTTTCCGGCTAGTTGCGCCTCAATCAAAAAGACCCACAGGTCATTCTTAACCTTGTTTGCTTTGGCCTGAAAACCGTTATAAAACGCTGTAGTACTAATGCCAGCTTTTGTTTCGCGTTCCAATAATTTCTTCACACCAGTACTTAACTCGCGCGCACCGGTATCTTTGCGCTGGGCGTAAACACGCAAACTCCCCCCATGTGTGGGCAGCTCTTCCACATCAAACACCGTCAGTCCGTTTGATGAAAATATGGTTTTGACTGCTGTAAGCGACAGATAGGAATAATGCTCATGATAAATGGTATCGAATTGGTTCTGCTCTATCAGATTCAATAAGTGGGGAAATTCGAAAGTTGCCACTCCAGCCGGCTTGAGCAATGCGGCAAAGCCGCCTACAAAATCATTGATGTCGGGAACGTGTGCCAACACATTATTTGCAGCTGTCAGGTCTGCTTGCTTTCCTTGCGCAACAAGTTGTTGCGCAAGCTTTACGCCGAAAAATTCTTCTACTATTTCTAACCCTTTGGCGCGCGCAGCTTTTGCAGTGCTATTTGTTGGCTCGATTCCAAGACAAGGTATTCCTCGCGCTTTTGCGAACTGTAGCAGGTAACCATCATTTGCTGCCACCTCAACAATGAGGGAACTTCCATCCAGCCCAAAACGCTTTGCCATATCGTCAACATACTGTTCCGCGTGCTTTAACCATGTCGTTGAAAATGAGCTGAAGTATGCATAATCGGCAGAAAATAATTCGTCTGCACCGGCGTAGTCTTCCGTTTGCACCAACCAACATTGGTTGCAAACCAGGACGCGTAATGGAAAATATTTCTCCGGTGCGTGCAATGTTTCGCTTGTGAGGTATGCGTTTGACGGCGGCGCGGAGACCAAATCAACCAATGGGATTGTTAATTCAGCCTGGCAATGACGGCACTTCATATTGTAATTCCCTTAAAGTCTTGTTCAATCATTTTGTGATTCCGATCCCGTTCAGAAATCTCAGTTCTCGCAAGCGGCCATGTGATGCTCAGCTTGGGGTCCACCACATTAAGCGCGCCCTCTGATTCTGGATGATAAGCGGCAGTATGCAAATAGATTAATTCGCAATCCTCGGTTAGGGTCTGAAATCCGTGCGCAAATCCCTCGGGTATAAACAGACTTTGGCTGTTTTGCGCAGAAAGTATCGCCCCATGCCATTGCAAAAAGGTGGGAGAACCGTGACGCAAATCGACAGCAACATCAAATATCTCTCCTTTCAAACAACTTACCAGTTTAGCCTCAACATGCGGAGGAAATTGAAAATGCATGCCTCGCACCGCCCCTTTATTCCGGGTTAACGTATGGTTAATCTGCGCAATAGGTTTGTTGAAACCAGCCTCTCGGTATTCATCGGCACAATAGAATCGCGACAAAAAACCACGATGATCTTCAATACGCTTGCGTTGCACCAAGGTCAGCCCGGATAGCGGTGTGGGGATAAAATCAAACCGGGCCATTTTAGGATTTCTCGCCAGTGGCCTGATATTGGGCAATTTGCTGCATTGTAAAGCCATGCATGTTTTCTCCACTGCGCCAGGCATGATGCCACTCGAGCGTTTTGTTCAGCGCAGCTTGTAAGCCCCAACGAGTGTTCCAGTCCAATCGCTTTTTTGCTTTGCTGCTGTCCAATTTGAGGTAATTCGCTTCATGCGGCTGCTCAGATTTATCGTATTGCCATTTCACATCCTTATTCATTTCAGCCATGCGCTCAATTATCCAGCTCACTGGGCGAGCATCTTCATCGGCAGGTCCAAAATTCCAAGCTTCCGCAAAATCCGCCCCGTCTGTATAGAGTTGGCTGGCTAACTTCAAATACCCGGACAAAGGCTCCAGTACATGTTGCCAAGGGCGAGTAGATTGCGGGGAGCGTATCGTCAGTATTTCACCTGCATCCATTGCACGCAAAAAATCAGGTATCAAACGATCTGCCGCCCAGTCGCCACCCCCAATTACATTCCCCGCTCTTGCACTTGCCAGCGCGATCCCTGCCGGGTCCAAAAATGATTGCCGATACGCTGCTGTTACCAACTCTGCGCAACCTTTGCTGCTCGAATAAGGATCAAAACCGCCCATCGCTTCGTTTTCACGGTAACCCCAAACCCATTCCCTATTTTCGTAGCACTTATCAGTCGTCACGTTTACAACAGCTTTTACACTGGACGTTGCACGCACCGCTTCGAGCAGATGCACTGTTCCCATCACGTTGACCGCATAGGTCTCTGTTGGCTGCAAGTAGGAATAGCGCACCAAAGGCTGTGCCGCCAAGTGGAAAACGATTTCTGGTTTCGCCTGCTGCATTGCCTGACAGAGCTTGGCAGCTTCGCGGATATCCGCAATGATGCTGCTTGCCATATTCTTGTCGACCGCAGCCTCGCTAAACAGGTTCGTCTTTGTTGGTGGACTGAGTGCGTATCCATGCACCTCTGCTCCCATTGACTGCAACCATAGCGACAGCCAGCCACCTTTAAAACCGGTGTGCCCTGTCAAAAAAACGCGTTTATTGCGCCAAAAATCGTTATTCACTTCCACACTTTCCAAGGCGCCTTGCCGTTTTGCCAGAGTTCTTCCAAGTGGTTTTTGTCCCGGAGCGTATCCATAGGTTGCCAAAATCCGCTATGTTCATATGCCATTAGTTCGCCCTGTGCGGCTAGTCTGCTAAGCGGTTCACCTTCCCATGATGAGTTATCAGCTGCTATTAAATCTATGCAACTAGGTGACAATACAAAGAATCCACCATTAATCCATCCACCATCACCTTGCGGTTTTTCGATAAAGCCGCGTACTGTTTTTTCGTCCATTTTAAGTGCGCCATATCGACCAGGTGGCTGAACGGCTGTCACCGTTGCGCGTTTACCGTGCTTTTTGTGGAATGCAATTTGTGCCCCAATATTGATATTGGCCACACCGTCTCCGTAAGTGAAACAAAATTCCGGGTCATCTTTTACGTATTCGCGCACACGCTTTAACCGACCTCCGGTCAAAGTGTCTTCGCCTGTATCCACGAGCGTTACTCTCCAGGGCTCGGCATTGCGCTGATGCACTTCCATCTTATTGTTCTGCATGTCGAAGGTGACATCTGACATGTGCAGAAAATAATTGGCAAAATATTCTTTGATGACATAGCCTTTGTAGCCGCAACAAACTACAAAATCTTTAATGCCATGGGCAGAATATATCTTCATGATGTGCCACAAAATTGGTCGCCCGCCTATTTCAATCATCGGCTTAGGACGCGTGGTGGTTTCCTCGCTTATCCTCGTGCCTAAACCACCTGCAAGAATGACTACTTTCATTTATTTTTCCTTGTTTTCGGAACTACCGACCGTAGTTGTCTTCATAACGCTGAATATCATCTTCGCCCAGATACTGGCCCACCTGTATCTCGACGATGTGTAGCGGTTCGCTGCCGAGGTTTTCCAGCCGGTGTTTTGTGCCTTTCGGAATA
>Ga0182030_10017631_pt1 | contig 13764 bp, 14 predicted proteins | sample 812S3MmetaG_FD_121299 | JGI IMG/M metagenome (GOLD analysis project Ga0182030, IMG submission 121299) | Permafrost microbial communities from Stordalen Mire, Sweden - 812S3M metaG (Illumina Assembly) | ecosystem: Environmental > Terrestrial > Soil > Wetlands > Permafrost | place: Sweden... | reverse complement strand
TCGTAGGGGTGGAAGGAATGTGGCGCCGCTGCTACAATGATTGGGCGCCGCGGGGTGGAGCAGTCTGGTAGCTCGTCGGGCTCATAACCCGAAGGTCGCAGGTTCAAATCCTGCCCCCGCCACTAGAGAAACACCAGGTCAGAGCCCTCCCAGCCGGGAGGGCTCTCCTGTTGCCGGCGAGACGTCCCTACACGAATCCCTACTACGGGATAGCGTGGTTCCGTGCGAGGCACGAAGCGCAAGCGGGCGAACGGAGTCTGGGAGCTGCGGGTCTACGTCGGTCGGGACCCGGTCACCGGCAATCCACGGCAGATTTCGAAGACCTTCCATGGGGGCTCACGGGCGGCTGACGAGGCGCTCCGTGACCTCGTGGACAAGCACGGTGAGGGCCGGCCGGACGGCGTGGGAGCCACCTTCGGCCATCTACTCGACAAGTGGCTGGAGGAGTCCGAGCGGATGGACCTCTCACCGACCACGATCCGGACCTATCGGGCGCAGGTCGAGCAGCTCATCCGGCCCCGGCTCGGGAAGCTCACCCTTACCAGGCTGACGCCCAAGCACCTGGACGACTTCTACGGCCAGATGAAGGACGAGGGCCGGTCTCCCAAGACCATCCGCAACTACCACGCCATCATCTCCTCAGCCCTCCACCAGGCCGTCAGGTGGGAGTGGGTCCGTGAGAACGTGGCAGTGAAGGCCAAGCCGCCCCGGATCTCACAGCGCCGGGTCACCGCCCCGTCGGTCGAGGCGGTCCGGTCGGTGATCGAGGCGGCTGAGGATCGTGACCCCAGGTTGGCCCCGCTCCTGATGCTCGCTGCCCTGACCGGCATGAGGCGGGGCGAACTGTGTGCCCTCCGTTGGACCGACCTGGACTTCGAACGGGGCGAGCTGGACGTGTCCCGCTCCCTCGTAGTCGTCCCGGGCGGCGTTGCCGAGAAGGGAACCAAGACCCACCGCTCCCGCATGGTGGCTCTTGACGCTGTCGGGGTCGCACTCCTGCAGCGCCACCGAATGAACGTCGATGACTGGGCACGACAGGCCGAGGTCACCGTCCCCGACGCTGCATACGTCTTCTCGCACGCCGTTGACGGGTCGAAGCCGTTCCGGCCCGACAACGTCACCGGCTTCTTCACCCGGGTCCGTGACTCGCTTGGGTTGCACGACGTCCGTCTGCACGATCTGCGTCACTTCACGGCAACCCAGCTGATTGGTGCCGGCGTCGACGTGCGCACTGTTGCTGGGCGACTGGGGCACTCGGATCCGTCCGTCACGCTGCGTGTGTACTCGCACGCACTTGAAGAGCGGGACCGCGCCGCCGCCGACATCATGGGCCAAGTGTTGAGCCCGAAGAAGGCCGTTCCTGCAGAACTCGAAACGAGATGACGGTTTCTCCCCGGGAGGTCACCGTCACCGGGATCCGGTATTGGGCCGGGAAACCGGAGCAACTGGCCCAGCTGCTCGCTACATCCCGTGCACCTGCAATCACCGATCCGACTGGTCAACCGGTGCAGCCAGGCGAGATCGTCGTTCTCACGTGTCGGGAGCAATGGGCCGAGAATCCTCGCGAATTGCGGGACGCTCTTGATGCGGCGATCGGCCCGAGCCGTTCAGTGATTGCCGGATCGCCGACGGCAACCGGGGCGGTTGCACCCGTCGAAGATCGCCTTGTGTTCACCGTCGAGGAAGCGGCACAGCTCCTCGGAATCAGCCGCTCGTTCGCGTACGAAGCGGTGGAGCATGGCGACATCCCGTCGATGCGTATCGGCAGACGGATCCTCGTTCCGAAGGCGGCGCTTCGGCGTTTCCTAGAGTCGGCAGCCCCACCGGCCAACGACGCCGCGCCTGGCACGGATCGTTCTCCAGGCAGGATTCAGCCGTGACCAAGCTTCGTGATGCCCGCGGACGGAGGTCACGGCGACCCCAAGGCCGGGAGCTTCGACCAGTCGGTACCGGTATTGGCCGGGTCACAGTCCTGTATCCGACCTCACCCAGGCGGCCGCCCGCGGTATGCTGCCACGGTGGAACGCTTCTGGAACGTTTATTAGTGTTCGGCCTCGACGTAGCCCCCCGCTACCGACTGGCTAGGCCGCCGTTGGTTCAGGCCTTCGGTCAGATCCGCTTTCCTGTCCGCTCAAAGCTCTCCACCCTGGAGGGCGTAGCGCCAGTTCAGGAACTCCTCGAATCCACCTTTCCCTTCATGCAGCAGCAGCAGCAGGTCCAGCAAGTGTCTCTTCTGGTTGGCCCGGCGGGCGCCTCCGCCGCAGGTGGCCAGCCGGCTCAGCAATGGCAGTTCGACGACGGCGCGGGCTGGACCCTGGGCCTTTCCGCCGACACTGCAACTCTGAGCGTCGGTCCGAAATACGGCGAGTTCGGCGAGTTCTCCAACCGTTTTCGCGCTGTTCTCTCCGCACTAGCGGACGGAGCGAGTGTTCCGCGTGCCGATCGGCTTGGCGTGCGATACGTGAACATTGCCGAAGTCCCGCCCGGCGATCCTGACGCATGGCGCCGCTGGTTCCGCCCCGAACTGACCGGCTGGAGTGCGACTGAGACGGTGGCCGATGGCACCCGGCTCTTGACCAGCATCACGCAGAGCCAGCTCGCCGCTCCAGCAGTTGGTGAGCTGAGCGGTCCGGATGCAGAGATTCAGGCCATCGTGCGGCACGGCCTTGTCCCTGCCAACACAATGGTGCCGGGCGTGCTTCCTACCCAGCCACAAGGCCCGGCATACCTACTCGACATCGACCTCTTCGTTGAAGCTCCGCAGCCCTTCGATCCCAGTGAACTCTCACGTCAACTAACGATGCTCCACGATCAGATCGATCGGTTCTTTTTCTGGGCGCTAGCCGAAGATGGTGCGACATACTTCGGTCGTGAGATCCTCCGATGACCCTTGTGGAATCCACGCCAACTTTGTATGAGGAGGCATTGCGCGGAGAACCACTTGCCCGCGTCATTTTCCCGGAGCGCCTCAACACTCATGCTTCCTTTTGGACCCTCGGCGACTGGCGCATCGTTCTACCCGCCCCGCTTGCGCGTCCCAGTCCGGGCGTGCAGCGGATTGTCAGGCAGCTCCGGGAATGGACCGGCTGGTCTGCCCGTCGGCTTGCCGAGGTGGTTGGAACCAGCCACACGACAATCCTGAGTGTGGAGAATGGGCGTCCGCTTGTTGGAGGTCATAGCGGTGATCTTCGTGATCGGCTGACTGACGCACATGCCGTCATCGAAAGGGTCCACCTACTTGCGGGCCGTGATCCGGACATGCTCACGCGGCTTCTGGAGACCGCGCCTCCGGGCGGAACAGCGGCCATCGTCGAACTCGAAGCAGGAGAGCCTGGGCGTGCATACCTAGCGGCCTTGGAAGTCCTGCGGCCTCGGACGCCGGGACTCCTCGTTGGCGACCGACCCAGGCGGAGCGGCGGGTCCGCCGCCCTGCACGACTGACACCCGTGTATGGCATCGTTGCACGAGAGAGGTTGGCGTCAAGGATCGATTCTGGAGGCGGATCTGCCTTTGGATGCACTCGTTCTCAGCCCGTCTTCCCGCAAACCTGAGCGCCATGAAGGCCGGCATGGCCGGTGGACCATTGCGAATCAGAATTGTGAACTTGCCCTCACCGATGAGGCTGACGCCGAACCGTCCATTGAACTACGGCCTGTGTTCACTGATGATCCTCCGCCCGATTGGGGAATTCGGTCGGCCAGATTCCGGCTTACCGATACGGAGTTCGTCCGCTCCACAAGTCCTCGTCCGATTGTGTCCCCGGCCCTTGTCACGGCTCTCGTGGTCGACGGTGCTTCACGACGGGAACCGAGTCCGGCCCGCGAGCTTGCCTTCACCACGTGGCTTGGGTTGCGATATGACCGCCCTGCCGTCCCGACGCATCTTGTTCCTCTCGCCGATCGCATCGCCGAAGTAGTCCGGAAGCGATCCAACCGACCGTTCGGCGCACGCGTACGTGATGTCCTTATGCAGTTTGATGATTCGAGCCAGCCCGTTCTCTTCTCGCTGTATGCCGTCCTTGAGCAAGCCAGCGATTCAGATGCTGCCCGTCAGTGGCTCTCAGAAGTCGCACGTGGGGTGCCAGCCGCCCTCGGAGTTGCGGACGTGATTGAGGCGACAACGGCCGAGGGGATTTCCTTCCACCTGATTGAGACCTCGTATGCCGCAGACGTCACCCAAGTGACATGGCGACTTGGCGATCCCGAGCCGGAGGGGGCCACGTAGCCACCGATTCGTCTGCTGCCAGAGGCGTTGTGCTCGTCGCCGCGTGTTGCAACGACACCGAATTCGGCTCAGCGGAAGCAAACTCGTTTCTGTCAAACTGCCGACGGATCCACCGGAAACAGATGTGGCAGGAAAGCGCTCTTGAGCAGGTGCTTTCGGTACGAACCCGCTCCGATTGAATACAATGGAGCGGGGCCATAGCTCAGTTGGGAGAGCGCTTGCATGGCATGAAGCCCCTGGCCAGTCGTCCGGCCGATTGTCGTAATTCGAGAAAATTCGAGTTTGTTTGGAGAGCTTGCGTGTTGCGCATGCGCTCTCCCGATTGGACGAAAAAGATGATACGTATTGGGATAGCAACCGCTGCTGAGCAGCGGGTCCGGACAATCGCCTGACGACTTTACGCAGGCTCCACAGGGACCCACGTCGTGCCAGACCTCTCGGTCTTCTCTCCACCCACCGCTTCTCCTTTGGAGCGCCTTGTCGACGACTACCTCATGGCGTGCCGAGCCCGTGGCCTTGCCCGCTCCACCATCCAGGGGAGCTACGGCTACCCGCTGCGCGGTGTCTTCCTCCCCTGGTGCCAGGCGAACGGGTACGTCGAGCTGACCCAGCTCAACGGCCGGAGCATGGACGCCTTCTCCGTCCATCTCCTCGAAGACGGTGGCAGGAACGGCCGGCATCTGGAGAAGACGTCGGTACATGCCTACGTCCGAGCTGTCCGCGGCTTCCTCAACTGGTGCGAGCAAGAGGGAGAGGCGAAGGTCGCCCGGCCAGCGCTGCCCACTCTTCCTCGGCGAGTTCTGGACGTCCTCGATCGGGATGAGATCGACCGGCTCGAAGCCGCCGCCCAGTCCGAGCGGGACCGCCTCATCATCCGAATCCTCTGCGATTGTGGCCTGCGAGCGGAGGAATTGTGCTCGCTACGGCCTGAGAGCGTGATCCGGCGCGACCGCCAGGCGTACCTCAACGTGAAGGGGAAGGGTGAACGGGACCGCCTCGTTCCGTTGCCGCCCTCCCTGCTGCGCCGCATCGAGGCCTACATCCGACGCTTACGCCCAGTCGACACCCGGGCATCCGAGTTGTTCGTCGGACTGCGCCGTGGGCGTTTCGGTGACTACGAGCCGTTGACACCCAGTGGAGTCCTGCAGCTGGTGGCCCGTGCCACTGACCGGGCCGCGATCAAGAAACGGGTCTATACGCATCTCCTCCGGCACAGCTTCATTACCAACGCCCTGCGGTCCGGGATGAGCCCGATGCTCGTTGCCCGAATTGCCGGCCACAGCTCGCTCCGGATGATCGAGCGGGTCTACAGCCATCTCACTGCTGATGACGCCTACGACGCCATGATGGCGATGCTCGCCCAGCGGGAGAGGCGGTAGTCCCGACCATCGAAGAGGACGACCTGGGCGGTCCGCCTGCTCGATCACTACGATCGACCGAGCAAGCCCGCCAACCGGAGGTCCTTCGTGGAAGCCGATGCCCTGAATCCCCGTGCCCTCTTTGACGGGAACGTCTGCTACGAGATTCCTCCTTTCCAGCGCCCGTATGTTTGGAACGAGGAGGAGCAATGGCAGCCGCTCTGGGATGACATTCTGCGAGTCGCCGAGGCCCTCATGGAATCCCCGGAAACGACTGAGCGGGGTGAACAGCGCAGTCACTTTCTCGGAGCCGTCGTGCTGAAGCTGCGCGAAACCGCTGCCGGAGAAGTGTCGAAGCGGTCTGTCATCGATGGGCAGCAGCGGCTCACGACGCTGCAGCTCTTGCTGGACGCGTCGCAGCTCGTCTTGGAGGAGCACGGAGACGAGGACGATGCGGAGAGCGTTCAAGAACTCGTCTTCAACAGCGCAAAGCGCTTTCGGAACACACCGAGCCGTTTCAAGCTCTGGCCATCACGGGTGGATCGTCACGCCTTTGAGTTCGTGATGGACAACGAGTTGGAGGTCACAGCCGAGGCGTCGGCCAGCAGGATCCACCAAGCTCATTCGTTCTTCGTGGCTGCCATCCGGGAATGGGCAGACGTCACCGGGGATCCCGACAAGGCGAAGGCTCGTCTGGCCACGCTCGCACAGGTCCTGCAACAGCACCTGCAGATCGTCTCCATCAACCTGGCCGCCAACGACGACGACCAGTTGATCTTCGAGACCCTCAACGATCGCGGGACTCCGCTGCTCGCCGCAGACCTCATCAAGAACTATGTGTTCCAGCAGTGCGAGGCAATCGGCGCCGATGTCGACGCGTGGAGCGAAACGTACTGGCAGGACTTCGACGAGGATTGGTGGAGGGATCAGGTCTCACAGGGTCGGTTGTACCGATCCAGGATCGACCTTTTCCTCCAGTACTGGCTCACGATGCGCCTCCGAGTCGAGATCCCGAGCGAGGCCGTCTTCTCTCGATTCAGAACCTTCGCCGACCAATACCTTCAGTCGACTGCGGACGCAGAGGCGTTTCTGAAGAGCCTTCGACGTGATGCCGACACGTATCGCGACCTCGTCACCAGAGAGGGCGACTCTGCCGCCGCTGGGTTCTACAGACGGGTCGTTGAAGCTCTGGAGCTGGGGTCCTTCATACCGTTGCTGTTGTGGCTGATCAGCGACAACCATGCCGTTCCTGATGTTGAGGTCGAGAAGGCGCTCAACGCCGTCGAGAGCATGGCCGTTCGCCGGACTCTTCTCCGCATGACGACGAAGGATTTCAACAACCTGGTTGTCGCCGCATTGAAGGAGCTTGACAGCAAGCCGATGGATCAAATTGGTGCGGTGGTCGAGGGATACCTCTCACGCCAGACTGCGGATGCCCGGTCCTGGCCCTCAGACGACGACCTCCGTGAGCAACTTCCATCGATCCGTCTGTATGGCAACGTGAAGCAGCCTCGGCTGCGCGTCATCTTGTCAGCGTTGGAGTTGCGCCGTCGCAGCGAACGGCACGAAAGCGTGACCCTCCCGGCGAAGTTGGAGATCGAGCATGTGATGCCGAGGGGTTGGCGGACCTACTGGGGGAGCGACATCCAAGGCGACGCCGAGCTGGCCGCAAAGCGGGACATCCGGGTCGACACGCTCGGCAACCTCACCTTGGTCACGAAGAAGCTCAACGGCACGCTCTCGAATCGGCCGTGGCGGGATACTGACGCGGCCGTGGTTGCCAGCACCGGCCGCGAAGCTGGCGTCGGTAAGCGGTCGCTACTCAACCGGTACAGCGTCCTCGTCCTCAACAAGGACATCGTCGACTCCCATGACGACGCCTGGACCGAAGACGACATTCGGGAGCGGTCGAGGCAGCTCACCGAGTCGGTGATCGCCATCTGGCCTCGGCCAGTTCCCACTCCTTCAGTCTCCTCTGAGGCTTGAACCGAGGGTCATCCCCACTGGATTCCGTCGGCGTCGCCCATGATGAGCCCGTCGATGGCCTGCCTGGCGGGTACTCGCGTGAACGTGGCGGCGATGAGGTCGAGGGACTTGGCGGCGATCGGCCGACCCGCCAATGCCGCACTGATCGTGGCCGGGCTCAGCCGGGACTCGCGGGCGAGGTCCGAGGCGGACCATCCTCTGCGGACCATCTGGAACCGGAGCTGCGTATTTCGGACGAATCCGCGCAGGCGTTTCGGTTGAATCCGCGCACTCATTTCGGTGAATCCGCGCACCCTGCGGGTGACGTGATCGGAGCGAATGCGGCGTGAGGTGAGGATGCCTTGGCACCCTCGGAGGACGTACCAGACGTCCGAGGAGAACGCCGATGCCCAGACCCCGATCCGCCATGCGCAAGGTACGAGAGGCCCTGAGACTGGTCCACGGTGAGGGGATGAGCGTGAGGCGTGCCGGCCTCGCGCTGGGCATGCCTGCCACCACGGTGAGGGATTGCCTGACGCGAGCGGCCGCTGCTGGATTGACGTGGCCGTTGCCGAAGGAGCTGGACGATCGCGACCTGGAGGACCGCATATATCGGCGAGCGGGCGGGAGCGGATGGAGTCGGCCGGTGCCCGTGTGGGCCGAGGTTCATCACGAGCTGCGCCGTAAGAAGGGCGTCACCCTGCAACTGCTCTGGATCGAATACAAGCAGCAGTACCCCGACGGCTTTCAGTACACACAGTTCGTCCACCACTACAAGAGCTGGGCTGCAAGGCTGAACGTGGTGATGCGCCAGACGCACCGCGCGGGCGAGAAGCTGTTCCTGGATTACGCGGGACAGACGCTGCCGATCACCGATCCGAAGACGGGAGAGGTGCGCCAGACACAGCTGTTCGTTGCCGTTCTGGGAGCGAGCAGCTACACGTACGCCGAGGCGTTCGAGTCCCAGGCGATGCCGGATTGGATCGCTGGCAACGTGCACGCCTTCGAGTACTTCGGTGGCGTTCCAGAGATTCTCGTTCCCGACAACCTCAAGTCCGGCGTGATCCGCGCGCATCGGTACGAGCCAGACCTCAACCGGACGTACGCGGAGATGGGCTCCCACTACGGGTGCGTCATCATCCCGGCGCGCCCGTACAAGCCGCGAGACAAGGCAAAGGTGGAGGCGGGAGTGCTGCTTGCCGAGCGGTGGATTCTCGCCCGGCTCCGCAAGCGGACGTTCTTCTCGCTGAACGAGGCCAATGCCGCCATCGCCGAGCTTCTCGACGAGCTGAACAACCACCGGTTCCAGAAGTTGCCGGGATCGAGACGCAGCCTGTTCGAGGAGATCGAGCGCCCGGCACTGCGTTCCCTTCCAGAACATCCGTATGAGTACGCGACGTGGAAAGGGGCGAAGGTGAACATCGACTACCACGTTGACGTCGATGGCCACTACTACTCGGTGCCGCACCAGGTGGCGCGCGAGCATGTCGATGTCCGCGTGACGGCAACAACGGTGGAGGCGTTTCTTCGCGGCCGCCGGGTGGCGAGCCACAAACGGAGCTTTGTGCGTGGCGGGCACACCACGGTGAACGAACACATGCCGGCGGCGCATCGCGCACACCAGGAGTGGACGCCAAGCCGGATTGTGCGGTGGGCGGAGAACTCCGGCCCGCAGACCGCGACGTTGGTGGACGGGGTGATGCGCGCCAAGCCGCATCCGCAGCAGGGATATCGCTCGTGCTTGGGAATCCTGCGCCTCGGCAAGAGGTATGGCCCGGAGCGACTCGAAGCCGCATGTGGACGGGCGCTCGCGATTAGGAGTTTCAGCTACCGCAGCGTGGAGTCGATTCTCAAGAACGGATTGGATCGGCAGCCGCTGCCGACGGCGACGAGACCATCCCCTGCGCCACGCAGCCATGACTACGTCCGAGGCCCCGCGTATTACGACACCACCAATGGCAACACCAAGAAGGAGTGACACGATGTTGATCAACGCGACCATGGAACACCTGCGCGAATTGAGCCTCTCGGGGATGGCCAGAGCACTTGCCGAGCAAATGGAGAACGCCGAGTACAACTCGCTGACGTTCGAGGAACGGCTTGGGATGCTGTGCGACCGCGAGATTCAGGACCGATACAACCGGCGGCTGGAGCGCAATCTGCGCATGGCCAAGCTGCGCACCGTGGCGTGCATCGAGGACATCGACTTCCGCCGGGCGCGCGGCCTGGAGCGGTCCGTGGTGATGAGTCTGGCCTCAGCTCAGTGGGTGGCGGCCCACCAGAACGTGTTGATCGTTGGCCCGACTGGTGCAGGCAAAACGTTCCTGGGATGCGCGCTTGCCAATGCAGCGGTGCGCGCCGGGAACACCGCGCTCTACATTCGGGCACCGCGTTTGTTCAACGACCTCGTGATTGCCCGTGGCGATGGCCGGTGGGTGCGACTGATGGCGGCGTGGTCTCGGGTGGACGTGCTGATCATCGATGACCTGGTGTTGCAACCGGTGACGCCCGCGCAGGCGTCCGACCTGCTGGAAGTGATTGAAGACCGCAGCCAGCGGCGATCCACCATCGTGACCAGCCAACTCCCCATCGCGGAGTGGCATGCAGCGTTGGGCGATCCAACCCTCGCCGACGCCATCCTCGACCGGCTCACCAGCAACGCGCACCGCATCGCGATGCACGGGGACTCCATGCGCCGCCGTGAACCAAAACACACGTCAGGTGAACGGGACGCGCCAGATCAACCGGACACCGCCGCGAAACCAGCCGCTGTGCGGCGATCTGCGGCTCGATGACGGCGACCGTTGACATCTATGTCGTTGGTTCGTGACACCACAACGCCATCATCGATGGCATCCTCAGACGGAAAGGAGGTGAGTACAGGGGACGATTCCTGACCGCGTCGCTGACGCTCGATGACACATCCGGACACATGCGCGAATTCACCGAACTGAGTGCGCGGATTCACCGAAATACGCACCCGAGGAACCCTGGGGAACGGCGGTCATGCTCCCGGCTGTGGCCACGGCCACGGTGTACGCTGGAGGACAGAAACAAATGTGTACGCGTGATGGTTGACGTGTACGTGTGAACGTGTTACATTGACGGCATGACGAACACACGAAGTGCCAACAAGAAGGGCCGGCACCTGGTCTTGATTGACATCGAGAACCTGGCGGCGACCCCTAGCCCAACTACTCAAGAGGTCGAGATGGTGACCAGCCTGCTTTGTGACGCCGTGCCTGGCTTCGACCAGGCTCAGCGGGTCGTTGCCTGCAGTCACCATGCTGCCCCCACGGTTTCTTTTGCCTTTCCCACGGCCCGGCTCCTCTGGCGGTCGGGTCGGGACGGTGCCGACCTGGCGCTGCTCGACGTGCTGGAGAATGAGCTGGTGGACGAGCGTTTCGACCAGGTGACCATCTGCTCCGGCGACGGGATCTTCACTGAAGCCGCCGCCTGGCTAGGCGGTGCCGACGTTGATGTCAGCGTCGTCTCCCTGGAGGGACACCTGGCCGCACGGCTTGAGCTGGCCGCACGCAGCGTTCTGCTGCTGGCACCGGCAGCGGAGCTGGCTCCGACTGGGAGCGCCAGCTGATGGCCGACAGCGGGGTCGACCTGATCTCGATGGCCGATATCGCCCGTCTGGCCGGCCAAAGCCGGGCAACGGTCGGGAATTGGAAGTCTCGGAATCCGGACTTCCCCGCCGAGCGTGGGCGTGGCTCACGGGGGCCGCTGTATGACCGTACCGAGGTCACCACCTGGCTGGAGGGGACGAATCGGCTTGACATGCGACCCCAGGAGGTTTCCGTCATGTGGCGCCTTGCGGATGAGCTGCGGGGCGACATGACGACCGAGGCTGCCCTGCCCCTGATCCTCCTGCTCCTGGCGGTGATGTCCGCTGCAAGCCCCTCGGAGTGGGAGCAGATCCAGGCGGCACACCCGACTGACCTCGACGCCACTCTTCGCTCCACTGTCCACTTGCTCTTCCCGTTCGCCGACGAGGTCCTGCCACACGGGAAGCTTCCTGCCGAGTCGGTGGCGCGGGCGATCGCCGCCCTCTCCAGCCTCGACCAACCTCGGGTCGCCCTCATGGCGGACGCCTTGCTCGAACAGTCAGCGAAGGCGATGGGTTCCCGAGGCGGGGAGTACCTCTCCCCACCTTCCGTGCGGAAGTTGGTCCTCGCCATTGCCGAGCCCGTCGGGACTGTCTACAACCCGGCCTCAGGGATCGGTCAGCTGATCGTCGATGCCGCCGGCCGTGAGGGAGATGTCCGACTCGTCGGCCAGGAGATCAACGCCCGAGTCTGGGAGATGTCGCAGCTCAATCTCGCCATCCACGGCGTGAAGGCTGACGTGGCCTTCGGTGATGTGTTCGGCCACGACCACTTCCCCCAACTCCGAGCAGACCGCGTTGTAGCCGTTCCCCCGTGGAGCCAGAAGCTCTCCCACGCTGACCAACTCATGGACGACCCACGGTGGGTGTGGGGCGAGCCCGGATCCAACGACGGCAACACTGCGTGGATCCAACACTGCCTTTATCACCTTGCTGATGGCGGGCGAGCCGTCATGGTGCTGCCCAACAGTGCGCTCTTCGAAAGCGGCCGGGGCGGCCGGGTCCGTCAGAGGATCGTCAAGGCCGGATTGCTTGATGCCGTCGTCGCACTTCCTCCCGGCCTCTTCGCCTGGACGAATCTGCCGTGCGCCGTGCTCGTCTTCTCCAAGGGACGGGCCAACCTCGGTGGCAAGCCTGCGCCCACCCTGATGGTGGACCTCACCGAATCGGCTGAAGGCTCTGGAAGTAGGTCCGCTGCGCTGGACGACAAGCTGATCGACGAAATCGCCCAGATCTACCGAAGTTGGGTGGCCGGGGAGTCGCCCACGGCAAGCAACGCCGCCGTTGCCGAATTCGATGATCTTGCCGCCAACGACTTTGTGATCGACCCAGGGCGGTACCTCTCGGTGCCCCATACTGCACCGGACCTTGAGAAGGCCACGCGTGCAAGGGCCGAACTCCTTAGCCGCCTTGAGGTTCTTACTGAAGCGAGCACAGACGCCGACAGCCAGTTGAAGGCGATCCTGGAGGCGCGGCGATGACCACCTTCGAGGAGATCCGGTTGAGCGACCTCACCCACGCCCTCACGATCACAAGAGGTTTCCCCACGCAGCGCACCATGCCCGAAGGCGACGTTCCCGTCATGTCTGTGGCCGATCTGCGCAACGAGGCTTCACCCAGGCACTTCGCCGACCGAGACGCGCTCGACGACGCCGGCGTTGGCCTTGCCCAGCCGGGAGACGTCCTTGTCTCCGTCGAAGGCGGCACCGTCGGCGAGACTCTGGTTGTGCCCGACGGAAGCAGGGAGTTCGTCCCCTCGCAGCAGGTAGCCACGCTGCGAGTCATAGACAGCTCCACGCTCGACCCGTGGTATCTCGGCGCGTGGCTGACGACTGAAGCTGCTCGCGAGCAGGTCCGACGACTGGCACGAGGTTTGACGATTCAGCGAATCCCGATCAAGGACCTTGCATCACTCACCGTCCGGATCCCGCCGTTGGTAGACCAAAGAGAGATTGGGCAACGGTTCCTCGCTTTCGAGACCGCCATCAAGTCGCATCGGGCAGTTGCAACCTGTCTCGAAGACCTGCGCAATCTCGATCTTGTCGTGACGCTTGCGGAGAGCGCCGGCAGCGCAACCGATTCGTCCATCCCCACAAGGAAGGCAACCGCTCGTGGTCGCTGACGACTTCCGCGCCTCGCCCGAACAGCACACCCGAGGTCGCATCGGCACCTTCCCCGTGCTCACACTGTGGCCAATGCAGTACCCCAGCTGCACCAAGCGCGCACTTCTGACGCGACCATCTGAACAAGAACCGATCCTCGAAGGAATCCGCCAGTGACCACCGCAGCCTCTCCGCCCAGGATCGACATCTACGACATCGCAAACCGCCTGTGGGAGACGGCCGACGAGCTTCGTGCCAACTCCCATCTCAAGGCAGCGGAATACTCGATCCCGGTGCTCGGCCTAATCTTCCTGAAGTTCGCCGACAGCCGGTTCGCTCAGGCTGAGTCCGAGCTGGTTGGGAGCAGCACGGGACGCCGGGATATCGGCAAAGCCAACTACCAGGCAAGGGGAGTCCTCTACCTACCGGCGCAGTCCCGGTTTGCCAACTTGCTCCTGCTGAAGGAGGGGGACAACCTCGGCAAGGCCATCAATGACGCAAT
>Ga0182030_10017630_pt1 | contig 13764 bp, 12 predicted proteins | sample 812S3MmetaG_FD_121299 | JGI IMG/M metagenome (GOLD analysis project Ga0182030, IMG submission 121299) | Permafrost microbial communities from Stordalen Mire, Sweden - 812S3M metaG (Illumina Assembly) | ecosystem: Environmental > Terrestrial > Soil > Wetlands > Permafrost | place: Sweden... | reverse complement strand
TGCTAAGTAGTCAATTTCGAAATAACAATTAGGTGAGATCAAAAACTCACCCTTGCAATCCGGTTATGCCATGTACACATTCTTTCCGAGACGTTATTTCATTTCAATGACCTTCTTGAAGGCATTGCCATCAAAACACCAGGTCGCATGCCTAAGATCGTGTGCATGGTGGTGAAGTGAATGAAGGTTGAAGTGCAGTTGCGTTAGCGTCGCTTAGGTATGCACCTAGTAGATTTTATGCGCTAAAGCCGCAGTCGCAAACTTCTAATTCATGACCTGAATAATAAATAACCTTGCAAGGGCCTTGTTATTTGCTACTTGTTTTTTCCTTCTCATAAATCTCAACAAATTCGCAAACCATATCCACACTCTGATTCCTCTCTTTCACATTCGGTGCCCTCATCTTTACCCGTGCTCGATAATTCTCCTCCGCCAGCCGCAATCGAAAGCTGTCCTCGCAGAATCAGCAGCATGGCGGAACAACCCAGTATCAGCTCTATTCTGGCTGCATTGGGTACGTCGCACCTTTGATTCACTGCCCTGATAATCAAGAACTAATTTGTTTGCAGCAGCGCAACGTCCTAATCCAATGCCAACCCAGAACCAGCAGCAGCCAACATACCAACAAGCCCCCCCTCCACATCCGCAAAATCCTTACACCTCTTCTAGTGGATATTCTTTACCACAGCCTTCAAATTCGGGAAGTGTGGATTTAAGCAGCATCAAACCTGTAAACTCGGGAACTGTTAGCATTGCTGATGCGATTGCGAAGGCGAAAGCAATTGCGGCGGAGAAGGGCGTTTCATATGAGCGACCCCCATCTTATGGTGGCCAGGATCCTCGTCTCGCTGGTGGAAGACCATATAACACCTCTCGATCTCGGTCTCGTTCCCCGCCGCCGGCTCGCCGCGACGCTTTCCGGGATAATTTCAATCCATATCGAGATGAGCGCAGAGGAGGTGACCGGCCCCCACCCAACCGGGATTATCGCGAGCGTTCGTTCTCACCAGGCCTACGAAGCAGGCCGCAAGGGGGTGCATTTTCTCCGTCTCACAATGCCAGCGGCTACGGCACTCGTGAACGTTCGCCAATCCGAGATGGGGATGACAACGTCGAGTCCATTTCTATTGAATCAAATCTAGTGGGTTTAATCATTGGCAGACAAGGGGAAAATCTTCGTCGCGTCGAATCGGAAACTGGTTGCAGAGTGCAGTTTATTACCGGTCCTGATGAGAGTGGCCCTTATCGGCAGTGTAAAATTACTGGAAATCGTGCACGCCGGGCGGCAGCTAAGGCTGAGATTAACCGTATAATTGATGATAGTGGCATGGCTGGTAACGCTAAAGCTGCTGCCGATCGTTCCTCACGAGAAGCCCCTTCAGCGGCTCGTTCTTCGCACCAACCCGCTCTCAGAGATGGCGAAGACAGCATGCAAATTATGGTACCAGATAGAACTGTGGGTTTGATCATTGGTCGGGGGGGAGAGACAATTCGAGATCTTCAAGAGCGAAGTGGTTGTCATGTTAACATCGTCGGAGAGCAGAAGAGCGTTAATGGGCTTCGGCCTGTTAATCTTATTGGCTCCCGAGAAGCAGCTACACGGGCGAAGGATCTGATCATGGAGATCGTTGAGAGTGATAGCAAAAGCACAGCAAACAAAGATCGTGCTCCAGCCCAAAGAGAACCGGCTAGGGACGCTGGCTATGGCGGTGGCTACGGTGCCGCTTCTGGCAGTGGAGATAAAATTAACGATGCTATCTTCGTACCTTCGGAAGCGGTTGGTATGATTATTGGTAAGGGGGGGGAAACGATCAAGGAGATGCAAAGCTCGACCGGCTGCAAAATTAACGTTTCACCATCCTCGGGGCCAGGCGAGATTGAACGCGAGATTGGCCTTGTTGGATCTAGAGACGCAATTGCGGCCGCGAAACGTGCCATTGAAGACAAAGTTGATGCGGTGGTGAGTTTGTCTCGGATTATTATTTGCAGAAGAGGATATTAACGTATTTTAGCAACAGAAAAATGCGGGTGGTGGTGGCGCGGGTGGGCGTAATCGTGCTCCTCAAAATGACTACAGCGATCGCAACTACTCTTCCCAGTCATACTCGCAACCTCAAGCACAAGCACAATCACAGACTGCTCCTCAACCTGCACAAGATGATCCTTATGCAGCATGTAAGACAAGCAGCCTTACCAAGCCTTCATCACATTTTGCTGACATATATTAGACGGCGGATATCAAGCCTATGTAGCTCTTTGGTACCAAGCGATGGCACAGCAACAACAAGCAGGGCAGGCCCAAGGAGATCCATCTAAACCCCCTGGAACTTCGTGAATCGCGCCACTGACGACACTGACCTCGAAACCCGACCTTTGCACATATTTCTGACTGCATGACTTGCATGACTTGCATAATCCTCGCCTGATATTGCATCTGAGACCATGACTTTTTCGACTGAGAATCGATATGACATGCCTGCATGCACTTGATGACGAATGATTTTTCGCTTGCTGGTCTCTTTTCATACTTCAAATTGCGCCAACCTTTTGACAACTCGATGATGCTGTTGGTTAAGAATGACCATACTCGATGCCGATTTTGCCGCCGAATCTGCTGAGACTCGAATTTTTCTTATTGCACTGATCTGACGATTCTGACTTTGCTTGACATTATCTTGCTCTCGGTATTCACGACATGATTTCATTGATTAGGCAAGTCAAAGGTCTCAGGCGTTTGCGTCGAGGGAGTTGGCGATGAACCACGCTTCTCTGCACTGATTCTTTCTCGCTGCCATGATTCATTTTAGGTGTCTTTTTTTCTCCACGATCAAAACCTGCATATGTGCAAATTATTGACAAGCGGAACTGCGCCGAAAGAGATTACTTGACTACACTTTTTCGTCGCTCCTCACAAGAGTTCCCGGACAGCTTGAGGTGCCAATACAGGAAATACTGGCAAAAAGTGAAAGTTTGGAAGGATAATGTGTACGATAGTCATTAAATAATAGATAGTCTAACACAATGGAACCTACCTCTAACAATTGTTAATGTGATCCTTATGTTTTCTATAACTGTGCGCTTTTAAGGTGTATCTGGACCGCAAGGCTGAGAGTCTCGCTTGAGCCTAACGAGCCGGTCATACACTGTATTTATACTTTGGCGAAGCGCGACGAATTTGGCAAATATCAAGAATATTTCCACCTCAAAACGTCTTCCTAAACCTATCTTTCCCCGATTACAACAACTATCCCGTCTTCCCCAAGCATTCCGCCTTTCTCGTAAATCGCGATTGACCTCCAGTATGGTTCAGATCAGCGAAGTTAAGGGCAACGCCCGCGACAACCGTACTTTCGCGCATACCCATATTAAAGGTCTTGGTTTACGGCCTGATGGCATCGCTGAGAGACAAGCTGCTGGATTTGTGGGACAGGCCGCTGCTCGGGAGGTGAGAAGATCTTCTAGCCAATTTTATCTTGCTGACAGGGTCTTTTGTTGTAGGCTTGCGGTGTCGTGGTCGATCTGATTCGAGCTCAGAAGATGGCCGGCAGAGCGATCCTACTTGCTGGGGGACCAGGGACTGGGAAAACAGCCCTTGCTTTGGCGATTAGTCAAGAATTGGGAACAAAAGTACCGTTCTGTCCGATTGTGGGGAGCGAACTCTACTCAACGGAGGTCAAGAAGACTGAAGCACTGATGGAAAACTTTCGAAGAGCTATCGGTCTCAAAGTTCGAGAAACGAAAGAGGTCTATGAGGGCGAGGTCACCGAGCTGACTCCTGAAGAAGCCGAGAATCCTCTAGGCAGTTACGGAAAGACGATTAGCACATTACTGATAGGTCTTAAGAGTGCGAAAGGTCAGAAGAAGCTACGATTGGATCCTAGTATCTATGAAGCTATCCAAAAGGAACGAGTTACGGTTGGGGACGTCATCTATATCGAAGCAAATACTGGCGCATGCAAACGTGTGGGTAGATCCGATGCCTACGCGACGGAGTTCGATTTGGAAGCAGAGGAATATGTACCAATCCCCAAGGGAGATGTGCATAAGAAGAAGGAGATAGTTCAAGATGTTACTTTGCATGATCTCGATATGGCGAACGCAAGACCTCAAGGGGGACAAGACATAATGAGCATGATGGGCCAACTGATGAAACCCAAGATGACCGAAATTACGGAGAAATTAAGAACAGAGATCAATAAAGTCGTCAATAAGTACATTGATCAAGGCGTTGCGGAGCTCGTCCCTGGGGTATTATTCATCGACGAGGTACGTGGTAAAGCTTCGCGGTCTTCGATCCTTCTACTGACTAGATCTAGGTTCACATGCTCGACATCGAATGCTTTACCTATCTCAATCGAGCACTCGAATCGAGTATCTCGCCAATCGTCATCCTAGCCTCCAATCGTGGGATGTGCACCATTCGTGGCACTGAAGATTTAGTCTCAGCCCATGGAATACCCCCAGACCTTTTGGCTCGCCTGCTAATAATCCCAACGCATGCCTACGAGGCGGAAGAAATCAAGCGAATTATACGAATCCGAGTCACGGTAGAAGGACTCGCGATCACCGAAGCTGCATTGGACAAGATTGCGGATCATGGGTCGCGTATTAGTTTGAGATATGCGCTGCAGCTCCTCACGCCTTCTAGCATTCTTGCGCGAGTAAGCGGTCGCAATCAAATTGATGTCATGGACGTGGGAGAATGCGAGGATTTATTCATCGACGCGCAACGGAGTGCTGCAATAGTCAATGCAGGCCAGACGGATAACGGCTTCATTTCTTAGACAAAAACATGATCGTCATTGCAGAATTTGGTTTGGTAAGGTCCTGCGGTTCCCCAGGAGAAACGAACTTGGTTCACGGTCAATCGCGTTTGGTATGGTGGCGTCAAGAGACAATCCGTTTGCGAACTTCTCCTGCGATCATTTCAGACAAGCTAGCAACAGCAAAATGTAAGACTAGAAGAATGATGTTGGACCCATAATTGGTTCGTGAAGAGCGTTTTCAGCCTCCATTCCCCTCGACTACATTCCACAATGCTTTCCAAAAAGTTGCGGCGTTTTAGTGACGCTAAAATGTGAATTTCATCCTGAACACATTTGATAATGGGAGCGTGGGCTGAGTTGCGCGAACATACAAAGAAACCCGAATGCATGCAAGCTGTAGCAGCTAGAACGGCTCTCCCGAGACAACAAAGAAATCACACCCACAATAATGGCACAACCAGCTTATGGCCATAGTGGCATTGACAGGAAGGATCATTGTTTCTATGTCCTCCATCAATGGACATTGCATACAAAGAATCACAACAACGAGAAGAAACCCATTCAGACCTTCTTCAACACAGGTTCTTCTGCTGTCCTTGCCTTAGATTATTTCGCTCGACGATTACCTCTTTTATCATTGCCAATCGTGTCTGCATACCATCATGCCAAATACAATTGAAGCTGATCCGGTAAATTTAGATGCTCCACGATCTCCTGTAAGCATCTCGACAGAATCTATTCGGCGTGGATCCTTGAAAACCATTCATCAGGCGAAGGATTCTGAACCTTCAGCTCCTGTCTCTCCTCCATTCCGTTTGACCAGAAAGCGAGCCGCCTCCCTAAACACCGAGAGTACAAATCTTCCGCCAAGAATTGAGGACCTGGTCCTTAACAGTGCGAGCACCAGTGGCCCACCTACGTCCGACCTGTCAAGAGAACAAGTCTGTCTTTGTCAGCCGGATCCTAAAATCCCTCGTCCACGAAACGGTGCGTGATCTATTTCTTTTCATTAAATGAAGGTGTTGCGCCCTCTAAGTTCTTTATTGCGTCCGCGAAACTCTTTGACTAGAGCTCAAGAACTAACGTCTCTTTGTAGCCTTCATCCTGTACCGCCAGCATTACCAAGCCCAGGTCGTCGCCCAACATCCTGGACTTGCAAATCCTGAAATCTCAAAAATCATAGGCGAACAGTGGAGAGAACAACCACAAGAAGTCAAGAGTGACTGGAAAAGACTTGCTGAAGTAAGGTAACGTCCTGCTGTTTCAATTGAATGGCACTGATATTTGATGAATAGGAAGAAAAGCAACGACATCAACGACAATACCCTGGCTACCGATACCAACCTCGAAGAGCAGGTAAACCAAACGGTGTTCGCCCAGCAACAGCTTCATCGGCGGACGATCCCCTACGCTGTCCAAAGTGCAACGGTCGGTACATATCCACTCCAAGTACACCATCAACGCCGTTCACACCTGCTTTTGGAGCTGTCCCACGAAACGAACATCATATACCGCCTTTCACGCCCATATCTGTCTCTCATACTGCGCCATTAGAGAGACCTCAAATTTTGTCCCAAATGCAGAACAGGATGGACACTCCTCGTACAGCACACCCTCATCAACAAAACCAACGCCGAAGTCCGCATCATCATTCACAGCCTCTGCACACTCACCATGAACTCAATGAAGATATGGACCTTTTGAGTCCATCACCAGACCAGAAACGTCGAAGGTTCAATCCCGAACCTCAGCTTCAGCGCAACTACGCATCATCTTCGCCAGTATCATTTTCTGCTCCCCAGTCTTTCTCTCGCAACGGCGCTCCGATGTCTGCCACAGGCTACAGGCAACAGCAATTCCCAGGACCAGGAATGCTTGCTCGACCAGGTGTAATGGGTCCACCGCCTCAGCAGTCCCCAATGATTCAATCTAGGCAGCACTATCCCTCTCGCCCGAATCATTTTGACGAATCTCTTCGCCTTCCTCCTTTACAAACGCAAGTCTCAAACTCAACATCTACTGCAACCCAACGACCAGATCTACGTGCAGAAGATCGAGATAGTCAAGCTAGAAGCGTCGAAGCGATGGTCATGACAATACCTTATGTGAATAAAATTAAAGTATTATACAAGATTTCCCCTCCTCTAGCGCAATCTGGTCCGACAAGTCCTGCCCAGCGGATCCGGGGCGCTGTAGTGGCCGTTGAGGGGGCTGATAAGGCTCTTTTGACTGAGATTGGAGCATTTCTCAACGACTATCTTAGCAAAGACACGTCATGTGCTGTCAGAAATTGGAGTGCCTCAAAAGCGGATGAACAGAAAGCATCTACACAAACAACTGATACTGAGATGACAGACGGAGAATCGAGTAGCTCAAAGACTCTCGTTGCGGATTTACACCCAGCCCAAGATCCTTTTGTCGAATATCTATCCTTGATTTCTGAATGGCACAAGAAGTCCCAGGAGATTACCGAATTCATCACTAACCCTCCCTCAAATTCATCAGTGGACACTGAACCCAGCTCCATCGCTGGCGCACCAAGCTTGACCTCGAAGATTATTCCTATAGCGCTTCTTCCGCTTGGGTTCTCTCTCACAGCATCCGACGATTTTGCATCTCGAATTCCTATCAATGACTCGTATGCTCCCGTCGATCACTGGCAGTGGATGGCAACACTCTGGCGTGGGATCGTTGGTCCCGACCTTACAATCTATGCGAAACGGGTTGATAAGGACGAGATGGAGAGATTTGGCGGTGTGGAAGTCCGCGGTGATTGCAAAGGTATTGTAGTACGGGTTCTTGAGACTGAAAAGATGGACGAAAAAACTGCACGACGATTAGGATTTGAGGTTATAGAATGGGTCAGACTTGTGGAAGGAGGATTCGGGAAATCTTAGGATAAGAGGGTTGGGATTAATCTTGACTTCGCAAGTCCGGTAAGCTTCTTGTTTATGTTTCCAAGTAGATCGTTTTGTATTTTGAATCATAACAGTAGTAAAATCCATCATGAAATCGAATTGATTTCCGTCTATTCCAAAATTCGTCATAAGATTTAAAGAACAATACGTATAATTGCTACTTCATTTATCAATCGAACTCCTCCCTTGCTATCCTATTGTAGCATCGTTCCAGTCCAATCCTATGATAGAGTCAACTACAGCCCTTCGGATACAATATCGTCTACAGTTAATTTGTAAATTTACGGACTTGGCATCCTCGACTGCCAGGCTTCCGGGTCCTTCCTAGATGTCCGTGCCTCATTATAGGCGCCAAATTTTGATGCTTGGGTTTACGACTTTTTGCGAAAGATTCCTTCGCATCGCAACTTCTTTCCTGATATATATATTGTTTGAGGTTGCGAGGGCATTGTCTTCAAATTTGATAGGCTGACATAAAGTGGACGTTGTTTCAAGCCAGCAGTTTCATGTCACTGCATAGATATCGCACGGCCCGGGCCAGTAACTCCCCATACAATATTCTCTTCCTTGGATCTCCTATGATACAGAATAGGCTCATGTGGAAACGGCTGTTGCGATATCAATGTCAATACCATTGATGACATTAGGCACCATTTGAAGATATAAAGATGGCCAGATTCCCTTATTTCTATCGACACTCATCAACTCCAACTTCTTATTTCTTCAATCCTGTCAGGTACAGCTAAAATTTGACCCCCAAAACGTCGTTTCAACCTGAATTCCAACCTATTCTCATAATGACTGTCACTGAAAGACTCATTCTCCCAACCCAAGGCGGAGTCGAAGCTTGGAGGGAACCTGTGAAAGTCCTCCTCCAGACCCTGAAGAAGCAGGAGGGCAATATTCGTACGAGATGGGGTCCTCACAGTGAGAATGAGAATAATCTTGAGTTCTTGATCGGTAAGAAATATAACAATATATTAATTATATTCAAGCATGGCTCATAGTTGCATGCAGGTTGGGAAAGCACGCAGGCGCAAGCAAAGTTCCAGGCAACGCCAGACTTCGAGGAAGTGATGTCAGCCCTCAAGCCAATTCTGACTGGAAATCCCACTGTCTACTTCATCGAATTCAAGCCTTACGCACCAAAAGAGGGTAAGTGTTATTTCGCCCTTGGTTCTGCAACATTTTGGGGGCCGAGCTCTTGATACATATCCTGAGAAACATCGGCTTCCCAGCTCCTAGAAATCCTCTTATAAAATCCATACTAATTGCATGATCAGTCATTGACGCCCCACTCGTTGAAGTCTTAAGCATCACCGGCTCCAACTCCTCAGAAGATACGCTTCGTACAGCCATCGGAAGCTACAAAGGCATAGCCGGATGTACCGGAGTTGCCGGTGGTTTCTCGCTGACAGACGTTGAGGGCAAGGGGAAAATTTTTGTCGCAGTCATTGGATGGAATTCTTTGGCCGAGAGTGAGAGTGGCCGGTTGGCAAAGTCCCCGTCGGTGGACGGTCAGACTGAGTTGCACCATGTCAACTTCCGCTTCCCAGTCAAGGGCTTTAGAGGTCTATAAACCTAGGTAGATCTGGAGAGTGGTGGGCACCGGTTCTTCCGCAATTGTCCGGGGGAATGTTTTCTCTTCATGTTCCTCTGTGAGGAAATGCCATTCATTTCCTTATGCAAACTGGTCACAATTGGTAGATTATATACTTTAGAGTACTGAATAAGTCCAGTTTTGGAAAATAAAGACATTGTTGCGTATATTACATTTGACAAGCTCCGACTAAATGATATTTTTCTTTCTCTTGATATTATAGAATCGATACGATATCTGTACAAAGCGTTTTCCAACTCGAAGGGGCTTGCTAAGCCCAAGGTACCTTAACCAACAATTTGCTTATCGGCACCACACGGTCAGTTTTAGTATAAATTGATGAACCTGGCATCACTAATTTCAAGATTCCTTGGAGCTTTCATTTGGTTCTGTCAAAAAAAGCAACCATTTAATTCCTTTTATCGCCAGCTCTTTGAAAACTGCCGGGACATGGCTACGGGATCTGCGGATGTCGACGCAAGCAAAGACGTAATGTGACGTTTCACGACAGTAATGCAGTAACTCAAAATCAATGTCTCTCTATGGTACAGAATCCATGTTTTCATTCATGATCTCTGATGTTTCAATGGCCATATTCATCACAAGCAATACTCAACGCCATTTGGGGCGATACTTCTCAGCTGATGAAGCCAAACCTCCGAAAGCAACGACAGACGAAATGAGAAAACAGCAGGTGAAGTCATAGAAGAAACTTTTGATCAAAACTTGAAAAGTCGGCAGAAAAATAGACTAGAGAACGATGACTACCCCCAGGCCGTGTTTACGCAGTTTATAGATGAATCTGTCACCATCCTTAAGAAGGCGTGGGACATTAAAGGCATGGAACAATTTAAGCACAACGAATTCCTTGCACGAATTAGTCACTCGTTATTGGAATTCGGGATTTGGACAACAAAAGTCAGAGTATTCAAGGATCCGTTATGACCGAGAGAAACTTTCAAGGCTGTTACAGGCGAGCCTCTGCTGAAGGGTGTACGGCAAGTGAGGGCCGCGGAAAACTCCTTGGAGGGCCCTTCAGAAAGCAGCGTGCGGCGCCAATCATCTACTTGTACCTATCTCCGTAACTCTGAATTCACTAATGAACTGCAGACTTCTCCGCATTTCCCGCCGCCAGGCCCCACCGATATTGATGGGTATATTGCATGCAGCGTTCACAGCTTGATTACAGCATTTATGGGCTGATCGAGGGTCAGCAAGATCAATCGTGTCAAGTGTATATAGTTGTGGTTGAGGGGAGTTTTCACTGAAAGTTCGTCACCCGATCTATCCTGAATGCCTCAAGTGATAAAACCTTTCTTGATCTTTACTTGGACATTTATCGGTCGGCCTTGTCTCAATTTCTCCACCCAAATTCCCCTTTGCCCGTCCCTCTGGCACTGAACCCCCTCTCGAATATGCCCAACTCCGTGTCGATGATCCTGTTTCGCAGGTTGAGCTTTTCGATGGGAGTATCGCCTGGCTTGTTGTGAAGCACAAGGATCAAAGGTTTGAAGCTCCCGTCTTTGTTCATAGGTGAAAAAAGATGGGTCAACATGCCTCGGGGTCTAAGCTGACAAATTGAAGGAGAGAAATCGTCCAGGATTCCCGGAATTGAGCGCAGGAGGGAAAGCAGCTGCTAAGAACAAACCTACCTTCGTTGATATAGACCCCCCACAGCATATGCAACAGCGGTATGGAATTGATGACAAAGCGTTATGTGTGAGCACACTGATTCGGCCCACAGCAGCATGGTTGGATCACTCTTCACGTATGAGCATATTCAGAGCACGCGGCCCCAAATACAAGAAACGGTAGACAACCTTTTGAACATGATGATCTCGGAAGGGGGTTCAAAGCCTGTCGACCTTGTCGAGAAATTTGCCCTTCCCGTTCCTTCTTATGTGAGCATCTCCGTAGTTGAAAATTAGGTATAACTAAGCGAGAGAAGATCATATATGGTATCCTCGGGGTTCTACTAGAAGATCTGCTTATCTTACTCAGCAGGCCGCGATCCGCTCTCAAATCTCGTATCAGAGCGTCTCGACCAGCCGAAGGATGGTTTGATCAGTCTACTCGTGAAGGAGTAGCTTCTTCCGGGCCACATTGCCAGAGATGATATTGTTCAGATTGCATTCCTCTTGCTTGTCGCCCGTAATGCTACTATGGTTAGCATAATTGCTCTACGCGTTGTCACGCTTCTGCAGCATCCGGATCAACTCAAGGACTTCATTGAAGATCCGGATGAATGGGCTAAACCATTTGTGGAAGAATTGTGTAGGTTTCATACCGCGTCTGCTCTGGCTACCAAAGGAGTGGCAAAGGTGGACGTCGTGATAGGTGCGAAGACTATCAAACCGGGAGAGGGTGTTATTGCCGCAACTCAAAGCGGAAACAGGGACAAAGATGTGTTCCCAAATCCTGATGTTTTCGATATGAAGAGGAAACGAGGGAGTGAAGCAGGGCTGGGCTATGGATGGGGCGAACATTGCTGTGTCGCAGAATAGCTTGCAAAGGCTGAGCTAGAAATTGCATCCGGCAAGTTCAACCCTTTCCACGTTCCACGTTCGTTTCCGAAGATATGTAACAGGTTGGAACAGCGGCCTTGTGGAAGAAGCTTCCTCACTTAAAGCTCGCCGTTCCATTCGAGGACGTCCATTATTCGGCACCCAGGAAGGACGTTGGAATTATCGAGCTGCCAGTTGTCTTTTAATCCATTGTTCCCTATCGGTAGTTCTTGTTTCATGAACTTGTATGAGTTTTTTTGGGATTTACTCACCCGAAATTGTGAAATGAAAGAAATCAAATAGTTGCAAATTAATTATCATTCTCTTTGTTCTGGGATTGACGAAACTCTACTTTGCAATTAGAACGCGTTTCTACAGAGGTCTGTAGCATTAAACAACCATAGGGCCCTTATTTTGTGGACATCAATAAGCACATCAGCAGAGTGATGCCGGCAAAAGACTCGTGACTCGTGAAAGGAAAATGTTGGAGTAACGTCCATATTTGAACCACGATCAAAGATAGTAATCGGCAGATACATTCGGACGGAAAAATTCGGTAGGAAAAGGAGCTCAATACATCGTCCGTTTTGGCTTAACACGCAACAAAGGGCAGCTAGGTCATTTCTCAATACTTATTGCAGGTCGCCGCTCACTTGATTCAGTCGACATTATTTGACTAAGTCCTTCTCTACCTCATCCAAATATCAACCAAGTGTTTCCAATGCATATCAAGGAGTCCAAATTGAAAATGCTTCGAAAATCGGTTTAGAACCCAAGAGAAAGCGGTTGAACGATGATCGCGAAGCTGGGAAAACCTTCCAATACTCTCTTGATCACACTGATATACTCAAGACAGTTGTCGCGATGTTAAGGGGGCGCAATAATGAATGATTACTATGCTTACGAGCGTGGTGGCAAGATTTTCGATCAGTTTAGTTTCAATTAGGTATGCGGCTCATGTTCGAGTGCAGAAATACACCCCGGGTTGTTGGCATCTACTTACTGGTACCTCGAAGCGAAGTCGCGTTTCACAGAAACCATATCACTGTAATAGGAAATGATGACTCAATGAAAGAACTATACGCATTGCTCCTCGATACCGTTGACACGTTCGATAGTCCTTATAGTGTGCAAATTGACACCTCCATTAGGGGAGCAACGTATTTCATTCAGATAGTTCAAGGATTATCGGAGATGGCCTGAAATCGGTGTATTAAAGTAATTTGCCTCCCGGGCAGTAGACCTTCCCCAGAGAATCAATATGCTAGTAGCTCTGCTTTGTGGTTAACGTGGAAATACTCCTGCTAGGAGCTTCACACTAAATCATGAAGGGCTTGAAGTAACTGGTTGTGGTAAGGAACATTGTAGAATCTCGGATTCAGGCCTGTTTCATGCATAATAGAGAATGACTGCTCCCAAGAAAGAAAAGCAATTTTCTGTTTACTCATGAGAAACTGGATTGACTATCAAATCTGTCCGAAGCAATTACTGAATCCTTAATCTTCCTGGCCTAGCGTTAATTGTTTTGCTGTATAATTCAAAGCTTGTCATCCAACATAGAATTGTTTTGTTGAATAACTAACTTAGAACCTGTTTGGATCGCAATTTTTGAGTATATACTTTTACAATTATAATTACGTATCATTCTGTACTTCTAAATTTATAGATTTTATCATCTCCAGTGTATATGAGTCAGTAGAGCTAATTAAGGTTTAATATTCACTAGCTTTTATAGCTAGTACTAAAAGCTTGCTTATCCTCTCCAATGCATATGAGTCAGTGGGTCCAAAATAAGGTTTAGTATCCGCTAGCTCCCATAGCTAGTATTCAGGCATTTATTCAGATATTAATAATTAAGTAAGCTAAGGCTTAAGCTGAGACTTAAAATAAGGCTTAAAATAAAGCTTCAAATAAGACTCAAGGTCTAGAACTTAATTTTAAATTAATTTAAGACAAATAAAATTATTATTAACTTA
>Ga0182030_10017629_pt1 | contig 13765 bp, 11 predicted proteins | sample 812S3MmetaG_FD_121299 | JGI IMG/M metagenome (GOLD analysis project Ga0182030, IMG submission 121299) | Permafrost microbial communities from Stordalen Mire, Sweden - 812S3M metaG (Illumina Assembly) | ecosystem: Environmental > Terrestrial > Soil > Wetlands > Permafrost | place: Sweden... | reverse complement strand
GGGCTCCACCAGATAACGCGACTCACCCGCGCGCTGAATTCGCGCATCTCGTTCAGCCAGCTTTGCGGACACGAAGTCGCTTGAGTTTTTGGCCAAGACTTCCTTATCAAGGCGCGCGCGAAAACGATCAAAGAGGGTCTCGTCACCGTCCAAGAAACGAGCCTCAAGTAAGGATGTTCGTATTGTCATGTCGGCTCGAGCCTGACGCAAACATTCTTCCAATGATCGAGTGGCGTGCCCTACCTTTTGTTTGAGATCCCATAGGACATAAAGAATCGTCTCGACGATTTTCCTCTGGCCGACGTCAGACGAGTCTGGAAGCAGAAAGAGCAAGTCGATATCCGATCCAGGAGCGAGCAGACCGCGCCCATAGCCGCCTACGGCGACGATAGCAAGATTTGATGAAGCCGCTGAGCCGGGCTGGGTAAGCTTTGCAATATCGTATATTGAGGCAACCAGTTGATCCTGGAGATTGCTCATTCCCTCCGCGCACGCGCGGCCTTTGCCTCCAGCCTCAAGGGTCAGTTTGGCCTGCTCACGACCTTGCTCAAGAGCGGCACGAAATAGTGCGACCGAGACGACCCTGAATGCTGAGGCGCTTCCGCGCGACTCCGCCCAAGCAACTTGCAGTTGACGTCTCAGAAGTTCACGATCCAAGCTGCTTCGCGGTGTGGTCGACCGCCGTCTGCGGCTCAGAAAGGCCACTTGCGACTCCATTTCCGGGCAATTAGACCGGGCGGCGAGATTTTACTATCTCGACCGCGTTCCTCTTTGCTTCAATCACGTCCCAGATGGCGGCTGCGAGGTTATTGCCTGTCAGCTGGAGGATCGAACGCAGCCCTGTTGGGGAAGTCACATTTATCTCGGTCAAATATCCATCGATGACATCGATCCCCGCAAAAACAAGGCCGCGCTCTTTGAGCGCAGGTCCCAATTTTCTGCAAATCTCTCGTTCCCGCTCCGTAAGCTCCGTTTTTAATGCAGAGCCGCCGCGCACCATGTTCGCCCGAATGTCGTCCCCCATTGGCACTCGGTTGACCGCTCCTAGCGGTTCTCCGTCAATCAAAATGATCCGCTTGTCCCCCTTGTTCACTGCCGGCAAAAATTTCTGAATGACCCAAGGCTCCTGAAAAGTTACGGAGAAGAGGTCGAACAATGAGCCGAAATTCATATCCTTCTCTTCCACCCTAAAGACAGCGGCGCCTCCGTTTCCGTATAATGGCTTCATAACGACGGCGCCATGCCGCGCGCGAAAAGCATCGATTTCGTTCCGATCGCGCGAAATTAACGTTGGCGGCATGAGCTCGGGAAAATCCATTACGAAAAGTTTCTCAGGTGCATCGCGTACCGCTCGCGGATCATTGACAACTAAGACACGAGGTTGAATTCGCTCGAGCAAATATGTGGTCGTGATATATGCTAAATCGAAAGGAGGGTCCTGCCTCAGCAGCACGACATCAACTTCGCCGAGTTCAATTCGCCGGAAATCACCGAGTGCCGCATAATCGTCGGGCAAATCTCTCACCGACAGCGGTTGAACCCATGCAACTAGCCGGGCGCCGTCGAGCGCCAACCGGTTCGGTGTGTAGTACAGCAAGGCGTGTCCTCGCGATTGTGCCTCGAGCAGCAATGCGAAGGTCGAGTCGCCTGCGATTTGGATGCGCTCGATAGGATCCATCTGAACGGCTACGGTCAAGTGCATATTAAGGCTCGCCTCAATTGGTAACTCAGGAAATATTGATGGTATACGCGGCGATCTCATGATGGGGGAGCCGCCAGGGCGAGATGAACACCGCATCGCCTCGCAAAGTCGACCCGTTCGCCCAAGGGTTTCGGGTTAACCAAGCCCTGGCCGCCCGCGAAATGCGCCGACGTTTATTCGGCTGGATTGCTGTTAACGCTTGCTCGAATTCCTTGCGCGCTTTCACTTCTACAAAAGCGATTGTTGTCCCGCGTTGGATTACAATATCGATTTCGCCTCCTTTGACCACGAAGTTGCGCGCTAAAACTCGATATCCTCGTGCCAGCAGCCAAGCGGTAGCGATCCATTCCGCGCGCAACCCGAAGAGATTCGCTCTAAGCTTGGCGGGTGAGCCCTCGTGGCCAGACTTTTTCATTGGCGCTCGCGGGCGAGGCGAAGCGCCCGTGCGTAAACCTCGCGACGGGGTAAGCCGGTGTCCGCGGCGACAACGGCGGCGGCGTCCTTCAAAGAAAGCCGCTCAAGAGCGGCTTCGATTTCCTTGTCAAGATCCTCCTTGGAAACGGTTTGGAGTGCTGACGGAGGGCCGACCACGATTACAATTTCCCCTCTAGGTGGCCCTGCGGCGGAATAGTGCGCGGCGAGCTCGGCGAGGCTGCCCCGACGAGTCTCTTCGAACATTTTGGTAAGCTCCCGCAAGACAGCGGCCGGACGGGCCCCGATCTCGGCCGCTAGATCCGCCAACATTCCCGCAAGTCTGTTAGGAGCCTCGTAGAATACCATGGTGGCTGGGATACAGGCTAGCTCATTGGCCCGCTTCCGCCTAGCAGCGCTTTTCGGGGGCAAGAAACCCTCAAAGAAAAAGCGGTCGGTCGGCAGACCGGCAGTGGTCAATGCGGTCAGAACCGCTGATGGTCCGGGCAAACTTCGCACGCAAACCCCCGCTGCGACGCATTCAACGACCAGTTTGTAGCCAGGATCCGAAACAAGTGGGGTACCTGCGTCCGAGATAAGAGCTATAGCTTGTCCTTTAGCCAATAGCGACAGAATAAGCGGCCTCATGTCAGCGGCATTGTGCTCGTGGTATGCGATAAGAGGCGTATCTATTTCATACTGGCCGAGGAGACGGCGAGAAATTCTTGTGTCCTCAGCGAGAACTGCGTCAACCGCAGCCAACGTCTTCAACGCGCGCAAAGTGACGTCGCCTAGGTTTCCGATCGGCGTCGCTACAATATGGAGACCCTGCTCGATCCTCTCAACGACCGTCCGGGTTTTGAGAGCTGTAAACGCTCGTATATGCCGTGGAGCCGGACCCCACGATTGCGCGCCTGAGCGAGGCGTGGTCATTTTACAACCCTCCTATCGGGGTCGGACAACAGGTGCCTCTGACCCGCCTATTTTCCTTACCATTTGGCGCCGAAAATGCCACACTCTGGGCACCCAACCTGTTGTTGGCGACCTTGGGGGCTGAACTACTGCGATCCGCAGGTCAGATCGCGCGAACCACGAAGCCAATATATTAAGCGGTGCCGAATCGGTAAATGGAGAAATATTTGGCCATCAAAGCATTTCCAGATTGGCCACACTGCGGCGAGCGATCGAAATATCGACAATTGCGGCTGATTTTCTCTATCAGTGTGACTTTAGCGCTGGGGTCATGCAACTTTGGCGGCAACAATGTTTTGAGCGATCTAAGTTCGGCTCCAGTTCCAAAGGTTCAATCTGAACCTCTTTCGACGCCCCCCCCAACCGGCGAGCCAACGGGAGTTGAGCCGGTCCGTGTAGCCGTCATACTTCCCTTGACCCAAAACGGGTCTCAGAGCGCCGTTGGGCAATCTCTTCGAAACGCGGCTCAGCTTGCAGTCGAAGAGTCGGGTTCGAACGCCATATCGTTGGTCATCGGCGATGATCACTCGACCCCTGAAGGCGCGGCGCAGGTCGCGACAAATGCGATCGGCGAAGGAGCCGAGATCATCGTGGGGCCACTCTTTGCCGCAAGCGTTCGCGAAGTCGGGCGCGTATCGAAGGCGGCGAATATACCTGTAATCGCTTTTTCCACCGACGCTAACGTTGCTTCGCCCGGCGTCTATCTGCTCTCATTTCTGGTAGAGTCATATGTAGATAGGATTCTTGACTTTGCAGTCGGCCGCGGCCTGAAGTCTTTCGCTATATTGGCCCCGGAAAGTGACTATGCCGATGTCGCGACGGCGGAGTTTCAGAAAGAAGCGACAAAACTGAATGCTCGCGTCGTAACTGTCGCCCGGTATGCGACTGGTGAACCGGTGGGCTCCGTGCAAGAAATCGAGGGCGTTGCGAATGAGATTGATGCGCTTTTTATCCCCGAACAATCGGACGGGGTTGGGGCTGTTGCCGCAGCGCTCGCTGCGACTGGGATAAAGGTGCAATTGCTTGGGACGGGGGTATGGAACGATCTGCGCGTGTTGCAGACGCCCGCTCTTCAAGGCGCTTGGTTTGCCGCGCCGGAGAACGCCGGCTTCGTCGCATTCGCTCAGCGCTACAAAGGCAAGTTCAACAGCGATCCTACTCGGCTTGCAACGCTTGGATACGACGCCGTCTCTCTTGTGGCGGCGCTAGCAAAGACGCGACGGACCCAGCGTTTCAGCGAGTCAGCGTTGACTAGTCCCTCTGGGTTCAACGGCGCCGACGGAGTTTTTCGCTTCCGGAGCGACGGACGTAATGAACGCGGGCTCGCGGTGATGCAAATCGAAAATGGCTCCGCTACGGTGGTGAGTCCAGCCCCCCACAGTTTCGCCGGCGGATAGCGCTGCCGATAGACGTACTTAAAGCATGCTCGGAAGGACGCGGTCGGGCGGACGATGACCGTCCATGAAAGTTTTTATGTTAATAATGACCTTCTCGCCCATATCTGCGCGCCCCTCCTGCGTCGCGGAGCCCATATGCGGAATTAATGTGACTTTCCCGGCTTTCGCGAGCGCGATAAGTTTGTCGGATACAGCTGGCGCGTGCTCGAACACGTCGAGACCAGCGCCGGCAAGTTCGTCTGATTCTAGCATCCGCGAAAGTGCGCTTTCGTCTACAATTTCACCGCGAGCCGTATTAATGAGTATCGCCTCCGGACGCAGATATTTTAAACGACGCGCCGACAACAAGTGATACGTGGCCGGCGTGTGCGGGCAATTTATCGAAACGAAGTCAATTCGAGCGAGCATTTGATCAAGCGAATCCCAGTAAGTGGCCTCCAAGGCGCCTTCGATCTGAAGCGCTACGCGGCGTCGGTTGTGATAATGAATTGACATCCCGAATGCGCGCGCGCGGCGAGCTAGCGCTTGTCCGATCCGACCCATTCCTACTATACCGAGGCGTTTGCCCGCGATACGTCGCCCGAGCATCCAGGTGGGCGACCATCCTGTCCAACGTCCCTCCGGGATAATCTGGGCTCCCTCGGCCAGACGGCGCGCCGTAGATAAGATCAGCGCCATAGTCATGTCGGCCGTGTCCTCCGTGAGGACGCCTGGTGTATTTGTCACCGTGATGCCTCGCCTCAGAGCCGAGGTAACATCGATGTGGTCAACTCCAGTTCCAAAGTTGGCGACCAGCTTCAAGCGATCGCCCGCCTGTGCGATCATGTGCGCGCTGATTGGGTCGGTTATCGTCGGCACGAGTACATCGGCGTCTCCCAAGGCCTCGACGATTTCGCCTTCGGACATTGGTTTATCGTCGATATTCAAACGCGCATCGAAAAGCTCGCGCATCCGCGTTTCGACCTGCTCCGGAAGTCGGCGCGTGACGACGACAAGCGGCTTTTTCTTAAGCATTGGCGCGGGTCCCCTTCGCCCCCGGGCAATTCCTCAGCTGATGAACCGGTCTCGACCATCTTGCCCCCGAGATCATTTGGCTTTACGCCATTTTAATCAACGAAGCGGCAGAAGGCGGCGGCAACGCCCTGATCCCCGGCAGGCAAATTGTAATGTCGGAGCCTCTCTAGCAGAAGGCGGCCCAAAGACAAGGATGCCCGAAACCCCGTTATCGTTAGGAGTGGGAAATGAAGTGGTTTACCCTCCCTGGCCGGACCGGGCGGTTAGTAGCTGGGGGGCTGGCCGGCGCAGTTATTGCACTAGCCGTGTCCGAAGGTTCCTTGTTTGCGGACCCGGTGGGAACCGCTACGGGTCTGCCGCTGCCTCGATACGCAAGCTTAAAAACGGATCGCGTCAATTTGCGCGAGGGCCCGTCGAAGGATCACGCGACCACGTGGGTTTTTCAGCGCGCGGGATTGCCGGTAGAAATAACTGCTGAGTACGAGATCTGGCGTAAGATCCGTGATTCGGAAGGCGCCGAAGGGTGGGTGCTACATTCTTTACTGTCCGGTCGACGAACCGCGGTAGTTGCACCCGGAAAGAAAGGACAGTCGGTAGAAATATACACTCGACCGACGGCTGTCGGCGACGTCGCTGCAAAATTGCAATCCGGCGTGATCGCCAATGTTCGCAATTGCGACGGATCTTGGTGTTTGATAGACGGGGACGGATTTAAAGGTTATATTGACGAAATTGTACTTTGGGGTGTCTATCCTAACGAGAAAGTCGAATAGGGGCAGGCAGGTCAAGTAAACAGGGATTTCAAAGAGGGTTTGAGCGTTTTCGATGATGATGAATTTGGCCACCGCGCCCGGCGGTTGCGGTTGGATACTCTCATTCGACTGCGCTGGATGGCGTCGGCTGGTCAAGCTTCGGCGCTAATAGTTACCCACTTTGTTCTTCGGATGCAAATCCCTGTCATTGGCTGTGCGTTGTGCGTCGCTGCGTCGGTAGTCCTGAACATCGCCTTACGCGCCAGCTTCCCGGCTAATTTGCGCCTTAATGACGTTTGGGCCACGGCCATTCTGGCGTTCGACATCGCACAACTCGCTGTACTGCTGTTTTTGACAGGTGGCCTCGAAAATCCATTCTCGACGCTGTTTCTAGCCCCGGTCACAACTTCAGCGGTTTCGCTGCCATGGCGCCAAACACTAATCCTACTCGGGCTTGCGCTATTTTTCGCAACGCTCCTCCTGTTTTTGCGTTTGCCGCTTTTGGGCCCTGCTGGGACCGCGATTGAGCCCCCGGCGCTTTACACGGTCGGTTTGTGGGCCGCGATTAATATCAGCAACCTCTTCGTGTCGATATATGGCAATAGGGTTGCGCGTGAGGCGCGGCAGCTTGCGAGCGCCTTGACCGCCACTGAGCTGATGCTTGCGCGCGCTCAGCATCTTTCGCAACTTGACGGATTGGCAGCCGCAGCGGCTCACGAACTTGGCACTCCGTTGGCAACCGTCGCTCTCGTCGTTCACGAACTAGCGGGTCAGACCCAACTCGCGGCCACTTGGGCGGATGACTTGCGCCTAGTCGAGGACCAGGTGGCAAGGTGCAGAAATATCATTGGCAAATTATCTGCCCCGAGCGAGATGGCCGAGGCATCATTCGAGGAGGTTGGCTTAGGCAACCTGATAGAGGAAATAGCCGCGCCCCATCGCCTACAAGACGTTGACATTCAAGTCATTATTGCGGGCGAAGGCCGAGAGCCGATTTGTGGGCGAAACCCTGCAGTGGCTTATGGCCTTTCAAATATTGTGGAAAATGCGGTGGGATTTGCAGCAAAAGCAGTTGAGATCCGCGCTAGCTGGACCGCACAGGAAGTCGAAGTCACGATAAGCGATGACGGTCCGGGCTTTCCAGCGCAAGTCCTCCAGCGGGTTGGCGAGCCATACATCTCGGACCGCGCGGGGGCGCGCCGCAGCGAGGGAGAGGCAGCCGGCGGACTCGGGCTAGGGCTATTCATATCCAAGGCGCTTCTCGAACGAACCGGGGGGAAATTTGTAATCGCTAACGCCGCCCCGCCTCTTCGCGGGGCGCGAGTTACTGTCTCTTGGCCTTTCGGAGTCTTCGAGCGATCCAGACCTCCGCTGCGAGCGAATAAAGAGGGAATCTCTTAGAACATCGGAATCGAACGGTTAAAGAGCCCGCTATTCGCGATTGAGCAAAAAAGGGAATTGGCGAGGCTGGACACATTCATCGTCGACAATGACGGGCCATTTTGCGACAGGCTAGCCAAGGCGATGTCCGCGCGCAGTTTCTAAGCGCAAGTCGTTTGAAGTATTTCGGAGCACCCCGGACGGGATCCTCGCGGCGCTCGACGCCGACAAATTTGATCGCGTTCCAGGGCATCCAATGTCTGCGGGTCGCGTGCGTTAGAAACTTGTACAGCGTCTGTTTGAGTGGCGCGAACATCTCGGAAATCGGCGCAGCAATTGAACATGCGCCGCCGTACGCCCTAACGCGTCTTGGCTAAACGCGCGCCACGAGAGGGCTCTATGCTCATTTAGTAGCCAGAACTGACGGAAATCTCGGCCAATAGCGCCATTTTGTTTGTTCACACACCTTGGCACAACCCTTGCGGTCTCCCACACGCAAACCAAGGCGCTTGCGCGCCGCGGATTCGATCATCGAAGACAGGATGGGGTCGACTATGTCAGTATCAAGACGCCTTATATTGCGCGCGGCGGCCGCTTTGGTCGGCGGCGCGGTCGCGTTCAGCGCCATGACCGCGCGGGCCGAGGAGACAATCAAAATCGGGATTCTCCATTCGCTGTCTGGCACTATGGCCATTAGCGAGACGACGCTAAAAGACGTGATGTTGATGCTCATCGACGAGCAGAACAAAAAGGGTGGCGTTCTCGGCAAGAAACTTGAGGCCGTAGTTGTCGATCCTGCTTCGAACTGGCCGTTGTTCGCCGAAAAAGCCAAAGAGTTGATAGCCAAGGACAAAGTGTCGGTCGTGTTCGGGTGTTGGACGTCCGTGTCGCGTAAATCCGTGCTCCCCGTGTTCAAGGAGCTTGATTCCATCCTTTTCTACCCGGTTCAATACGAAGGTGAAGAATCCGAGAGAAACGTGTTTTACACTGGCGCCGCCCCGAACCAACAGGCCATTCCGGCTGTCGACTACCTAATGAGCCCAGAGGGAGGTTCAGTAAAGCGATGGGTGCTGGAAGGGACCGACTATGTCTATCCTCGCACAACCAACAAGATATTGGCGGCTTATCTTAAGCTTAAGGGGGTGCCGGACGAAGACGTAATAGTGAATTATACGCCATTCGGATTTTCTGATTGGCAAACGGAAGTGTCGAAAATTAAAGCATTCGGCGCCGCCGGCAAGAAGACGGCTGTCGTTTCAACTATTAACGGTGATGCGAACGTTCCCTTTTATAAGGAGCTTGGCAATCAAGGCATCAAGGCCACCGATATTCCCGTGGTCGCGTTCTCCGTGGGCGAGGAAGAACTCGCGGGCCTCGACACGAAACCGCTCGTTGGCCATCTCGCGGCCTGGAATTATTTCGAATCGATCGACACTCCGACGAACAAGGAGTTCATCGAAAAGTGGCGCGCATTCATCAAGAACCCAAAGCGCACGACTAATGACCCGATGGAAGCGCACGTGATCGGCTTCAATATGTGGGTCAAAGCCGTCGAAAAGGCCAATAGCTTCGAGCCGGACAAAGTTATTGATGCGCTGATTGGCGTAGCGGTCCCGAACTTGACAGGCGGTTTATCGACGATGATGCCTAACCACCACATCACAAAACCTGTCTATATCGGCGAAATCCAAGAGGACGGACAACTAAACACCGTTTGGCAAACGCCCGGGACCCTCGTGGCGCAGGAATGGTCACCCTATCTCGAAGGGTCTCGCGACCTAATCGCCGATTGGCGCCGCCCGATGACTTGCGGAAACTTCAATGTCAAGACCGGCAAGTGCGGCGGCTAACGCAACAACCTGTTTTGATGGACACGCCTTCGCGCCTCCCCTCTTCCAACCATGGGAGAGGGAAACGGTTTAACCGCAATGTCGCCGAAGGATCCGTGACAATCAATGGCCGCTCGACTCCTTGCACTTCTGTTCCTTATATGGTCTGCAACATTTGCGCGGGCAGATACGATCGATGACACCTTATCCAAATTTCTGGAAGATAAGTTTCCCCAAACGTCGGCGGCGATCGGCGAGCTCGCCGTAAGTGGGTCGCCGATCGCGACTCCAGTTCTTGAAGCGCTCGGTGACAATCGCCTTCTGATCGACCCAGCTACGCACGCCTTGCTCTACCGTACAAGCACCGGCGAGATAATCAACGCACGAACGGGCGAAAAAATCTCCGGCGTAAACGCCGCCGAGTTGAAGAAAGTTCGCGTCAACAATTCGCTTCGAAGTGCGATCGACGCCGCCCTTGGCTCGCTCACCCTCGCCAATCCGGACCCTGCCAAACGGGTCGCCGCCGCGGAAGCGGTCTTCAAGTCACGAGACCCAAAGGCACTGAATGCAGTCCAAGCCGCGCTTGCAAAAGAGACGAATTCGCGCGCCGCTGAAGCCTTGCGGGAAGCGCGTGGCGCGATCTTGGCTCTCGATCCCACGGCTTCGACGAGTGATCGCATGGAAGCGGTTGAAACCTTGAAGGATAGAGGCGATCAGGATGCGCAGGGGCTCCTCGAAGAAGTCGCCGCGAAAGCGGATAATGCCGAATTGAAGGCGGCGGCGCACGCCGCCCTGGACTCCATAAAAATCCACCTCGCGATTTGGAGTTTGGTCCAAAATATTTGGTACGGCGTTTCCGCGTCCTCGGTTCTGTTGCTCGCGGCTATCGGTCTTGCAATTACGTTCGGCGTCATGGGCGTCATCAATATGGCGCATGGCGAAATGGTGATGCTCGGCGCGTACACGACGTTCGCCGTTCAAAGTCTACTGCCGTCATGGCTTTCGGAATGGTCGCTCGCGATATCGCTGCCGCTTGCATTTACGGTAGCCGGAGCCGTTGGCGTACTCATCGAACGATTAGTCATCCGGTTTCTGTACGGGCGGCCGTTGGAGACGCTGCTCGCAACATGGGGGGTTTCGCTGATCCTGCAGCAGACCGTGCGCACGATATTTGGAGCTAACAACCGTCAAGTCACCGCGCCGAACTTTATGTCGGGATCAATCGAATTGGGAGGTCTTTCGATCACATCGGGCCGTCTCTGGATCATCGCTCTGGCGATTCTGGTCTTTTTCGCTCTCCAATTCGTTTTGCGGGCAACGCCGTTCGGACTGCGCATGCGCGCCGTAACCCAAAACCGACGAATGGCTTCGGCGATGGGAATTTCGACGGGTCGGATTGATATGCTCGCTTTCGGGCTGGGGTCGGGTATCGCCGGAATCGCGGGAGTAGCACTATCGCAAATCGACAATGTTTCGCCAAATCTGGGCCAGGGCTACATAATTGACAGTTTTATGGTCGTCGTGCTCGGAGGGGTCGGGAATCTCTGGGGTACGTTGTTCGGCGCGCTTTCGCTTGGAATGGCCAATAAATTGCTTGAACCGCTGATTGGAGCAGTCCTTGCCAAGATCCTCCTCTTGGTATTTATCATACTCTTCATTCAGAAGCGGCCACGTGGATTGTTCGCGCTCAAGGGGCGAGCCGTCGAGGCTTGACGATGAAGATGGTGACATCCCGCCTCGATCGTTTTGGACATATATTTCTCGCGACTACGATTGGCTTCGCCGTCCTGGTGCCAATATTGGCGCTTGCACTGCCCAAGGACTCAACATTTGCAATTCCGCCCTACGTAGTCGCGCTGCTAGGCAAATATGTTTGTTACGCGATCCTTGCCGTGGCGCTGGACCTTGTATGGGGATATTGCGGGATCTTATCACTCGGCCATGGCGCGTTCTTCGCGCTCGGTGGATACGCAATGGGCATGTACCTAATGCGCCAAATCGGAGCCCGCGGTGTTTACGCAAATCCGATCCTGCCGGATTTCATGGTCTTTCTGAATTGGAAAGAGCTTCCCGTAGCTTGGTGGGGGTTCAACTCATTCTCTTATGCCAGCATCATGGTTGCGCTTGTGCCCGGACTGCTAGCCTTTGGTTTCGGGTGGTTCGCCTTTCGCTCACGCGTTACCGGAGTTTACCTCTCAATCATAACGCAGGCGATGACATACGCACTAAAGCTCGCGTTCTTTCGCAACGATTTTGGTTTTGGTGGAAATAATGGGCTGACCGATTTCAAGGACATTCTAGGGTTCAATGTCCAAGCAGATGAAACCCGAGCCGCGCTGTTTTCCATCTCCGCGCTAGTTTTGGCACTCTCATTCGTCGTCTCTAAGGCAATCGTCAGCTCCAAATTTGGCAAGGCCCTCATCGCCATTCGCGACTCCGAGAGCCGAGTTCGATTTCTTGGATATCGAGTGGAGAACTATAAGCTATTTGCGTTCGTCGTATCAGCGATCATTGCGGGCGTCGCGGGAGCGCTTTACGTCCCGCAAGTTGGCATTATCAATCCAAGCGAATTCGACCCGGGAAATTCTATAGAGGCGGTTATATGGGTAGCGGTCGGCGGCCGCGGAACCCTGGTTGGGGCTGCGCTCGGAGCCCTCGTCGTGAACTTTGCAAAGACCTACTTTACTGGCGCATTCCCTGAGTACTGGCTATTTGCACTGGGCGCGCTATTCGTTCTCGTGACGCTTTTCTTGCCCAGAGGTCTTTTAGGTTTGGCATTGACCAAACGCGCGCCTGCAACACCCGTTACGCCGGAAACCCCCACTGACGCCGCCGCACCCGCTAGGGAGGCTGCACGATGAGCGAAGTCGAAAACGCGGCTCTTACGAGCTCGTTGCTCTATCTCGACGGTGTTGCCGTGTCCTTCGATGGTTACAAGGCCCTGCGCGGACTTTCTTTGGTGCTGGCGCCCGGCGAAATGCGAGCGATTATCGGGCCTAACGGCGCGGGAAAAACGACGATGATGGATGTTATCACCGGCAAGACACGCCCCGACTCTGGTGATGTCTATTTCGAAGGCCGGCACGATTTGACCAAACTCGACGAAACGGAAATAGCGGAGCTCGGCGTTGGCCGCAAGTTTCAGAAGCCGACCGTCTTTGAGAACCATGCGGTCTCCGATAACATTCTTTTGGCAGCCAAGGCGCCACGTAGCGTACGCGCAACTCTTTTTGGTGGTGCCGGGCAACGTGAGGAGGAGACCATTGAGCGCATTCTCACGACGATAAGGTTGCGCGATGATCGAAACCGCCTCGCCGGTTCGTTGTCGCATGGGCAGAAACAATGGCTCGAGATTGGCATGCTACTCGCGCAGGACCCAAAGCTCTTGCTTGTGGATGAGCCGGTTGCGGGGATGACGGACGCTGAAACAGCGGCCACGGCCGATTTGCTTAAACATATCGCGCGCGACCATTCCGTCGTCGTCGTCGAGCACGACATGGCGTTCGTGCGCGAACTCGGTGTCAAGGTCACCGTCCTGCACGAGGGCGCTGTGCTCGCAGAGGGTTCGCTAGATCAGGTCAGCGCCGACGAGCGCGTTATCGAAGTTTACCTCGGGCGATAGCCGATGCTGAGCGTCGAGTCGATTGATCTATTTTATGGCGCAGCGCAGGCGCTTCGGTCTGTGTCCTTGAAGGCGGAAATCGGCAGGGTGACCTGTGTGCTGGGCCGCAACGGAGTGGGTAAGACATCATTGCTGCGCGCGATAGTAGGTCATCAGCGTATCGCTTCTGGCGCGATTCGTTGGATGGGGCAAGACATTAGCGAACTAGCTCCGCACATGCGGGCGCGCCAAGGGCTCGGTTACGTCCCGCAAGGTCGGGAGATTTTCCCATTGCTGACCGTCCGAGAGAATCTAATGACGGGCTTTGCAACGCAACCTCGCGCGCGGCGCGTAATTGACGACGAAATTTTCAATCTATTTCCAGTCTTGAGGGACATGCTGGCCCGGCGAGGCGGGGATCTTTCAGGCGGCCAGCAACAGCAACTGGCCATCGGACGCGCTCTAGTTACGCGTCCGCGGCTCCTTGTTCTCGACGAACCAACCGAAGGTATTCAGCCATCAATTATACGAGACATCGGACGGGCGATTACGTATCTCCGCCAGAAGGGCGAGATGGCGATTGTCGTAGTTGAGCAATACTTCGAGTGGGCCCGCGATATTGCCGATGATTACGCGGTCATGGATCGCGGCGCTGTTGTTCTCGCCGGTGAGCGAAGGGATATGGTGGAATCTGAGGTTAGGAAACG
>Ga0182030_10017628_pt1 | contig 13765 bp, 7 predicted proteins | sample 812S3MmetaG_FD_121299 | JGI IMG/M metagenome (GOLD analysis project Ga0182030, IMG submission 121299) | Permafrost microbial communities from Stordalen Mire, Sweden - 812S3M metaG (Illumina Assembly) | ecosystem: Environmental > Terrestrial > Soil > Wetlands > Permafrost | place: Sweden... | reverse complement strand
TCCTGGGCCTCGTCGACAACGAGGGCGTCGAACTGCGGACCGAGTTTCGCGACCGCGTCGATGAGCGCATCGGGTAGATCGCGCTCGAAATATTCGGGCGGCGCCGTGCCCTGTTCGTACTGCGGAAGTTTCAGCTTTGCCTTACGGGCCAGTTGGCTGCAGAGTCCGTGGAAGGTTTGGACGGTCACACCACTGCCCGACTCGCGGGCCCGCAGGTGCTCGGCGAGGCCACGGTTGAAGCAAACGAACAGAACCTTCGTGCCCTCGCGTGCGAGTCGCCTCGCGTGCTCGACGGCGAGCATAGTCTTGCCTGAGCCGGCGCAACCCGTGACGGCCAGCCGAGGCGTCCGGCCCATTCGAGCGAGCAACAGGCCCTGCTCGGCAGTTAGGTGAACGAGCGCCGCCTCCTCCTCGAGCACATCCTCGGCCATCGGCACGCGCAGCGACACCGAGGGGACCAGCAGCTCCCTCAGTGTTGCCGCCCCGTCGAATCCGGGTGCCTGGCGCCTCTCTCGGACGCCGCGGTGAAACGCCACAACCCGCTCGAGCGCCGCCTCGAGGTCGCGCAGATCGGTGCGATCGATGATCAGCTCGCGCGGAGCATCGGGCGCGAGCGAAAGCTGATGCACTGTCACGTCCGGTAGCACGATCGCCTGCCCGATCAGCCAGCGCTTGGCGACGCCGGCCTCCGCGGCGTCGATGTATCGCTCGAGCGCGTAGCGGTGATCGAGTGCCTGTGTGAACGGGTCCTTGATCCGCGTGCGCTGGCCATCGCGGACGCCATACCACGATCCGCTGCGGCTCTCGACCGTCCCGCCCTTGACCTCCAGGCAGACGACGCCCTGCTCGGGATGGCAGACGACGAAGTCGATCTCGCCGTCGATTGCCCCGCTTGCCTGGTCGCGCGCGACCCAGCTGACCGAGTGATACGCCTGCCAGGGGTCGCCGACGCCGTCACGGAGAGCGTCGAACGTTTTGCGCTCGCCGTTGCTCTTGACCTCGTCCGGCAACAGCTCTCGCGGAAACATGTCGGCCATCGTCTTGCTCGCGGCAAGCGTGGCACAAACAGCGTCCGGGAGTCCGTGTCAGGTTCGCGCTGCGGGCGACGACTCAATGGTTATGAGCGTCATCGACATCGACACTGAAGCTGCGCTGCGCGACCTGCGCGACGGAAGCCGCGTCGATCGAGTCCTGCTCGTGCGCGACGTCCAGCACTGCACAACCCGGACGGGCTCCGAGTACCTGCGCCTTGTGGTCGGCGATCGCACGGCGCACCTCCCGGCAGTGATGTGGGAGCCGTCGGCCGAAGCCGATAGCGGTCCTGTGGTTCGAGTCGTCGGGCGCGTCAGCGAGCACCCACGCTACGGCCGCCAAGTCATCGTTTCCGAGCTTCAGGCAAGCGATCCCGACGAGGCGGATCTGCGGTTGCTGTTGCCCGGGCCGCAAGAGCCTCTCGCTGACCTTGCTCGCCGACTCGACTGCATTCTCGAGTCAATTGAGGACGCCTGGCTGCGAACGCTGCTGGGCAGTCTGCTGGGCCCGGCGGGCGAGTTGCGCGAGCGGTTCGTTCGCGCCACGGCCGCCAAGTACAACCACCACGCATATCCCGGCGGACTGCTCGAGCACAGCCTCCAGGTGGCCGATGCAACGGCCGCCGTCGGCGCGCTCTACCGAGACGTCGATCGAGATCTCGCGCTCGCTGGAGCACTGCTTCACGACATAGGAAAGCTGGACGCCTACGACGACGACCCGGTCGCTCGCGATATGACGGACGCCGGACGGCTCGAAGGTGAGATCCCGATGGGCTACTACCGCGTTCGCCGCGCGATCGACGAGACACACGGCTTCCCGGCAGAACGCGCCCGGGCGCTCTTGCACATCATCCTTTCCCATCACGGACTGCTCGAACACGGGAGCCCCGTCGTTCCGTGCACACGCGAGGCGACGATCGTGCACGCGATGGACGAGCTCAGCGGCCGCTTCGGCGCGTTCGACCGCCTCGAGCGCGAGACCCCCGCCGATGAGGCGTGGTCACGCTACGACCGTGTGCTGGACACCAGCGCCTGGCTTGCGTCTCCGGGCGCCGACACTCAAGCGCTTGCGGCGGCAGGGTCGGAGCTCGGATCGTGACGTCGGAATCGGGCTACGAGGGCGGCGATGAGTCCTCGGTGCCGGTTGACGGCCGCAGCCTGGGATCCAATCTCCGGCACTCTTCCAAGCTCGATTACCAGCACATCGTCGATGGGATCTTTCTGGAGCGCGTGCTCGAGGAGAAGCTCATGACGATACGTGGTGATAGCTGGATCACCAGCGCCGGCGCTGATGCTGTGCCGGGCGACGTTCTTGCCCAGGCTTCCTATTTCCACGCTGATCGCTTCGAGTGTCTCGTGCGGCTGGACTCCGCCGTCGCGCATCTCATTCTTCACGAGCTCGCACTCACCGTTCGCGTCGCGGCGGTCGATGTGACCGCGTGCGATGCCGCTCTCGCACAGGTTAGGACCGCGATGTCGGAGGACGGCGGAGCGGCGCACAACGTTCCGGTCCGGTTCTGGTGGTGGGAGACGCACTACCCGCAGGAGATGGCCCGCATGGTGCCGGTCCCACGGTGGGACGACGTCGCGTCGAACTACTCACGGCGCACGCTTCCATCGCTTGAGCCGCTCATGGCCTGGCCAAACGTTCCGGCTGCCGGCGGGAGGCTTGTCCTCTGGCACGGAGCGCCAGGCACTGGCAAGACGACCGCCGTTCGGGCGCTGGCGAGTCAGTGGCGAACGTGGGCTGAGTTTCAGTTCATCACGGACCCGGAGCAGTTCCTCACGAATCCGGGCTACCTGATGCGCACGCTTTCTGCCGGCAGTCGGACCGCAGGTGGGCCCACATCCCCCGACCGTTGGCGCGTTCTCGTGCTCGAGGACTCCGGCGAGTACCTCGCTCCCGACGCCAAGCAGGTTGCCGGCCAGGCGCTCTCGCGGCTACTCAACGTCTGCGACGGCGTGCTCGGCCAAGCCACCCCGAGTCTCGTGCTCGTCACTACGAACGAGGCCGTGGGAGCCCTTCACCCGGCGCTCTCCCGACCGGGTAGATGCCTCGCCCAATCCGAGTTCCTCGAACTCGACCGCGAGGAGATCGTGGCCTGGTGCGCCGGCCGGAACGTCACCGCTCCGGAAACCAGGCGGGCATCGCTCGCGGACCTCTTTGCTCACGCGGACGGCCGGGCAACAGACAAGCGCGCGCCTGGTTTTGGATTTTCGGCCGGCGCCGTGGGCGGTAGATGCTGACGTCTTGTCCCGACCCGCCAGGTCGAACAGACGTCGCGCTCCAACTGGAGCCTTAGAGTTGCGTTCACGACGCCAGCTAGACCTGTCGATAGCCATCGTGGATCCCTAATTGCCCTCGGCGGCCGCCTGCTTCCTCCAAAGGCGCCGAACGCCGTCCATGGTCTCGGTCCCTGGCTCATCGTCGAGACGATCGGCGAGGAGATTTGAACATCACTTCCACCGCCCCTTAGGTGTCGATGCCGGCAGCCCCGCATATGAGGTTCGCAACGCCGTCTCGCACACGCTGGCTGGCTTGGATGGCGAGCACCGTGACGACGCATCGTTCAATTCCCCCTCGTGTGTCCGAAGAGCCTGTCTACGGCCTCGAATATCGAGCCCCACCACAACGGCTTCGACTGCCCTACTCTAATGCTGAGACCTACACACCAGACAACGTCACGCTGATCGGCGGATGGTCGTAATGGGAGTGGACGAGTTGCGCGCCGCCACCGAGAGCCCACCGGCTCGCTTTCGCGTCGGGCAGAGAGTCACGCTCCGAGTCGATGACCTGAAAACTGGGATCGTCGTGGGCGTGATCGCGCGAAGTGTCGGGACGCCGCGATATCGCGTCTTTCACGGGCCCGACGAGCGGGAGTACGACGAGGAGCAGTTGGTCCTCGATCAGGGCAGCGGCGGCGAGGCACCGGACGATCTGATGGGGGCGCTCGAGGCAGGCCGCTACGTCGCGCCCGAGGAGTTCCGGGCGCGCGTCACGGCTGAGCGTCTCGCTCACCCGGCGATCGATTCGCTCTATGCGATGCGCGCGGCACGGATTCTGCACGTGCCGTTTCAGTACAAGCCGCTCTTGCGGCTGCTCAGGGCCGACCAGCCCAGGCTCCTGATCGCCGACGACGTGGGTGTCGGCAAGACAATCGAGGCCGGATTGATCCTTAAGGAACTCGAAGCCAGAGGCGAAGTCGAACGCGTCCTCGTCGTGTGCCCGCGGTCGCTCGCACACAAGTGGCGGTCTGAGATGCGGCGCTTCGATGAGGACTTCAAGGTCCTCGACGGGCCGACACTTCAGCACTGCCTGAGAGAGGCCGACATCGACGGGTGGCCGAGGGAGGCGTCGCGCGCGATCCTGCCGATGGAGCTGATCCAAAGGCAGGAGCACCTACAGGGAGATGAGCGTCGCACCGGTCTGCTGACGCTCGACCAGCCACCTCGATTTGATCTGCTCGTCATTGACGAAGCTCACCACATGAGGAATACCGAGACTGCCCGGTACGACGCGGCCCGGTTCCTGACCACAATCTCTGACGCCGCCGTGATGCTCTCAGCGACCCCGGTACACACGGGCGCGGAAAACCTATTCACCCTGCTGCAACTCCTCCGACCCGATCTCTTCCCGAACTTCGACACCTTTCGACGGATGGCAGAGCCAAACCGCTATGTGACCAATGCGATGCGCCACGTCCGGACGGGAGCTCCCGAGGACTCGTGGCGAGAGTCCGCGGCCGCGGCGCTCGAATCCGCCGGCAGGACCTCGTGGGGAGCGGAGGCACTCGTGCGCAGCCCGCGGTTTGCCCACTGGACACAACGACTGCGCTCCTCATCGCCAATTGGCGATGAGGAGCGGGTCAAGTGCCTTCGCGATCTGGAGGAGCTTCATTCGCTCGCATTGGTTATGAACCGAACCCGTCGCAGGGACATCGGACCGTTTACGCAACGGGATCCAGTCACCGTTGAGGTGCCATTTACCGCTGAGCAGCAGTGCTTCTACGACAACCTCGTGACATGGCGACGTCGGGTCCTCGAGTACCTCCACGGCAGCTCCGTCGCGAACCTCGTCCTGTCCCAGATCGAGCGGCAGGCGGCGAGCTGTCTGTTCGGGGTAGTTGAAAACCTCGCCGAGGTCGTCCGTACCGGCAAGGTGCATTCGCAACGAGACTCCGACGACGACGAAGATGACGACGGGGAGGTGACTCTGCCGCCGGAGCTCCAGAGCGTCGCTGCTCAGCTGCTCGAGCAGGCGCGCCGGCTGCCGCCGGAGGATCCGAAGCTCGACCGATTGCTCGAGCTCGTGAGCGACACGGTGGCTGTCGAGGATGGGCCTGGCAAGCTGCTCGTGTTCACGTCGTTCCGTAAGACGATCGCCTATCTGGAGCGCGCGCTACGTAACGCTGGGACACGGATCGCGGTGGTTCATGGTGATGTCGACGACGACGAACGCCAGATCCTGCGTGCACGGTTTCGCTTGCCGCGCGTCGAGCGCGACGCGATCGATGTGCTGCTGTCGACCGAGGTTGGAGCTGAGGGCCTCGACTACGAGTTCTGCGACCGGCTCGTTAACTACGACATTCCATGGAACCCCATGCGGGTAGAGCAGCGAATTGGCCGCATCGACCGCTTCGGGCAGCGCAGTCCAAAGGTGCTGATCTTCAACTTCACTACACCCGGCACGGTTGAGGAGCGGGTCTTCATGCGCTGCTACGAGCGACTCGGGATTTTCCGCGACACGGTCGGCGACCTTGAAGAGGTGCTAGGCCAAGCCACATCTGCGCTCAACCGGCTGGCTGCCGATCCGAGCCTGACGCCGCAGCAGGCCGCCGAAAGGGCCAGGCAAGAGGCTGACAACGTCACACGTCGCGCTGACGAGCAGCGTCGGCTGGAGGAGGACGCGCCGGGCTTGCTCGGACTCGACGCTGCGCTCGTGGACGAAGCTGAGGCGATTGACGCCCGAGGACGGTTCGTGGACGGCGGGGAGCTCAGGGAGATGGTCGAAGGGTTCCTGAGCGATCAGTTGCTCAGCGCCTCGCTGCGACCGGAATCATCGGATCCCAAGGATCTTGCGCTCGAGCTCCAGATCCGGCGGGTCGAGCAGCGAGACGAACTGCGGTCGATGCTGTCGCGGCTGCCTCGCTCAGACCGGACCGCGATCGAATTGCGCAAGGCGCTCAGCGAACAGGCTGCGATCGGACTCACCTTTGACCAGGAGGTTGCTGTCGCGCGTCGCGAGATCCAGTTCGTGACCCCGGTCCACGCCCTCGCGCGTCTTGCCGTGGGCTTCTGGCGGAGCCGCGCAGAGCCGCTCGTCGCGCAGCTGTCGCTGACCGACGCCTCAATCCCGGCGGGCCGGTACCTCTTCGCGCTTGAACGCTGGGACGAGTTGGCTGCCCGTCCAGGCGCTCGGCTCGTGCCCATTGCGGTGGGACTCGATAACGCCGCTCCGGCCGACGATGTCGCCGAGCGCCTCCTCGCGGTGGTCCGGGCCGCGGATCGCGTTCCGGAGACCGCACCCGTCCCCGCTTCGGCCGAAGCCGCGGACGCGCTCGATCGCCACGCCCATGCTCTTCGCCAGGCGGCGATCGCTGAACTACAAGAATCCAACAGCGCCCTCGTTGATCAGCGCCTCGCCTCGCTGGACGTGTTCTACCGTGGGCTACTCGCACAGCTCGACTCCGTACTCAGTTCGTCGACCCAGCCGAAGATCATCAGGATGAAGAACTCCGAGCGCGACCGCCATCGGCACGAGCATCAGCGTCGCAGCGTCGAGCTGGAGCGCCGTCGCGACGCGGACATCGTCTCGACCCGAATCGCGGCGGGCGTCATTGAGGTCCGCAATGCCGTCTGACTACGAGGCGATCCGCGCTGACCACCTCCGACGCTACGGTGAGGACGTTGGAAACTACGGGGGCCTGTTGGTCGACCTGTACGCCGACCACACGCAGTTCGTGCTTGAGCTGCTGCAGAACGCGCAGGACGCCCACGCGACCCGGGTGCGGTTTGACCTGCATCAAGACCGGCTCGAGGTCCGGCACGACGGCCGTCCCTTCAGCGAAATGGACGTTCGCGGCATCTGCGGGATAAAGCGCTCGACCAAGGAAGACGATGCGGAGCAAATAGGCCGCTTCGGTGTCGGCTTCAAGTCCGTTTACGCCTATACGGCCCGGCCGGCCGTGCACTGCGGCGACGAGCACTTCCGAGTCGAGAATTTCGTACATCCGTTCCCAACCAGCGCGATCGATCCGGCAGCCCCATGGTCGACACTTCAAATCCTCCCCTTCGATCGCGAGGACGTCTCCCCGGAAGAGGCCGTCGACAGAATCTCGAGCCGCCTCCAACGGCTGAGCGGCCGCACGATTCTGTTCCTCAACAACCTGGCCCAGCTCGAATGGTCGACCCCCGACGGGCGCTCTCGCAAAATCCGGCGAGAGCAGAGCACAGACGGCGCAGCGAGAAGGGTGCGTCTGCTGACCGGCGCCGGCCCACAACCGGAGGAGGAGTGGCTGGTGTTCGATCGTAGCGTGCAACTGTCGGATGGGGTTGATCCGGGCACTGTTGAGGTCGCGTTCCGGCTGATCCGCGACGAGCATGGGACCGAGGTGATCACGCCGGCGGAGGACACCGAACTTGTTGCCTTCTTCCCGACGCGACGCGAAACGCACCTGGGCTTCCTAGTTCAGGCACCGTTCGTCCCGACCGCCTCAAGAGACAGCGTGCGCGACGATCACCCACTCAACCGACGGCTCGTCACGGAGGTCGCTGAGCTGACCGTCGAGGCGATGCAGGCACTGCAGGACATGGACTTGCTGGGCGTCGACATGCTTCAGACCCTGCCGCTCGAACCCGCGAGGTTCCCAGCTGGCCATCTGCTTCGCCCGCTATACGACACGGTCCGGCAAGCACTCATCACCCGTCCTCTCCTACCGACCGCCGACGGACGCCACTTAGCGGCGACCCAGGTCCGGCTCGCCCGTGGAGCAGGACTACGCGAACTACTGTCACCCGACCAGCTTGGAGAGCTACTCTCATTGGACAGTGAGGTTGCGTGGTTGGTCGCTGGGATTTCTGCTGACCGGACGCCCACTTTGCACCGCTACTTGGTCGGGCACCGGCCTGCATCTTGGAGGACTGAGCCGGAGGTACCGGCCCTCGTGCCAGGTATCGAACTCGACCCGGATGCGATCGTTCGGCGGCTTGACTCCAGCTTTCTTGACCGACAGCCAGCCCACTGGACCGTTCTGCTGTACCGGTGGCTCGCAGGACAGCCAGCTCTGCTCAAGACCCTCCGCGAGCGACCGGTCATCAGACGCAGCGATGGCCAACATGTCGCAGCTTTCGAAGGGGACAGACCTCAGGTGTGGCTGCCGCCAGACGGTGAGACCTCCTATCCGGTCGTCGACCGCTCGGTTGCAGCCGACACGGAAGCACTCGATTTCCTTTGCCGCCTCGGTCTCACCGAGCCCGATGCAGTCGACGAGGTCGTGACGTCCATTCTGCCGCGATATCAGGCGGGAAAGGCGAAGCTAGAAGACTACGCCTCGGACCTCGATCTGATTGCGGCAGCGTACACCGGTGCAACTGGAGACAAGCTAAAGACACTTTCGGCAGAGCTCAAGAGGACCAAATTCCTACTTGTCGACGACTCAACCGCAGACAAGTGCTACTGGTGCAAGCCCGGAGGGTGCTACGAGCGCTCCGACGAGCTCACAGTGTTTCTTGCGGGCAACCCAGAGGCGTACTTCTTGACCGACAAATGCCTCCGTCACGTTGAAGTGTGGCGGAGGCTCGGAGTTCGGAGCGAGATCGAGATCAAACGGCGGGAACCTGACCCTTGGCACGGCTATGTCACGGTCACTACCTCTCACGGCTGGCACCAACGCGGACGCCACCGGTTCGATCCAGAACTCCAGATCGTGGGTCTAGATCACGCGCTCACGCATCTGACGCTTGAGCGCTCGTTACTCGTCTGGAGCGTCATCTCGTCGCTGGATGCGCCGCTCCGCGGCGAAGTCGAGAGCTGCACCCGCCAGGACTACTCAGGATCCTGCATCGAGACCGTCGATTCACCCGTCGCCAAGTTGGTCGCGGAGCATCGCTGGCTATTGGACGCCGACGGCAACTGGCGGCGGCCGGATGAGGTGACACTTGAGGATCTTAATCCCGCCTACCCACGGGACGAGGCGCTGTCGCTCCGCCTTGGGATGGTGCCGACCGCTGCACGCGACGTGGCGGAGTTCCTCGATATCGAGACCGACGACCTCGACATGCTCAGACGTCGCCCCGACCTGCTGAAGAAGATCCTCGCCGAGGCACGCGCGCAAGAGCGCGGAGCGGTGGTCGACGAGGATGACGAGGGACGCGACGACGACACCGAGGACGGCCCGGATATCGAACCAGTCGACGTCGCTGCGGCGATCTTCGACGCGTTCAACCAGGAGGGCGAGGTAGACCTCGAGGACTTCGCAGGCGATGGATCGTCGGTAAACCCAGCAAGACGACGGGAGCGCTCTGCCGCAGCGTTCGAGCAATCGCAAGAAGCTGAGCCTGATCCGCAGGCGCGCTTTGAGTTCCTCCCTCGAAAGGCCTGGGAGCCGCGTGATCCCGCGGTCCGCGCGTATCTCAACCAGACTTATGGCGGGCGGTGCCAGATATGTCAAGCAACCTTTCCCCGTCGCGACGGGGAGCCGTTCTTCGAGGCAAGGTACATCGTCCCGCGCGTCTCTCGGCGCTGGCTCAACACACCCGGCAACTGCCTATGTCTCTGCCCGACATGCCTCGCGAAGACGCTGCATGGAAGCTCGAAAGCCGCAGGTATCCTGGATGAGTTGCGAGAGTTAGCTGTAGACGCCGCCGATCTCCCCGATGGCGGAGCAATCAGCCTAGAACTCTGCGGAGAGCCGGCCACAATCCGGTTCGCCCAGCGTCATCTGATTGATCTTGGAGTGCTCCTAGCCGCAGAGCCAGCTGTGCTGCAATAGGACCCGACACGCCGCGACGAGCGCCAGATCGCTTGGCCGCGAAGCCTTATTCGAATCCTCACGATGCGGCGAGCGCCTCTCCGCGCCGATAACACTTTCATGGAACCATCAATTACCAGCCGATATCGGCATGATCCACTTCATCCGGCACGGCTGAATCGGAACGGCATGCCGGAGCCGACGCGACATCCTCGATACGGCAACCGGCTCTACTGTTTGGTGTGGGTTGATCATGATCTCTTCAAGGTCGGTCTCGGCTCCGGTCGCAACGCGCGCGACAGGGCGGCCGTCGGCTCGCTCACGAAATACCTTGCCCATGAGCACGCGCTGCCCGGGGCTTTCAGCGAGTGGCGCGCCGAGCTACCGGCATTAGACGGCGCGGCTTGGGGAGATTGCCAACGTCTCGAAATGGTGTTTGGCACGGTCGTTAAGCGCCTGGTGCACGCGTCAGCGGCGTCGGCCGTGGGCCTCGAGTGGTTCAGCAGGCAGCACCTCGAACTCATATCCTGGGAGACCGTGCTTTCTGATGCCGCCGCAGAGGCGCTCCGGGTCAGTGGCATGGACGAAACCGTCGAATGGGTGCAGTACACCTCACGCCCAGCGAGCGACGCACGCCCAGACGGCGGCGAAGCGCCTCACGCGCAACAGCAACGCGGACGCTCCCAGCGAGATGCGCACCGCACGAGAAGAAACAAGGCTGGCAGGTGCGCCTTGAAAGACTGTCCGAAGGTCCTCGCTGCCGACGCGGTTCAGAGGGACAGGTTCTTCTACTGCTCCGATCGGCACGCTAAAGCTGACGACGGAGATGATCGGCTCTACCTTGCCGAGCTCGGAAGCCACGCGCCGCGAAGTGACCGGCAGCGCCGGCCGCCTGCAAGCGCGGCTGGTAACCGCAGTGGACGCGGGGAGTCCCAACGAGACTCGCACAGAACCAGGCGAAACAAACATGGTCGCTGTGCCCTCAAGGACTGCGGCCGACCCGTCCTCGGGGATCGCGCGGCTCGGAGAGGCCGGTTCCTCTACTGCTCCGCCTCTCACGCCCAAACGGATGCCCCAACGGGCTGAAGGCAAGCGGGAAAGTAACCGCTAAGCGCCAAAGACGCCACCTACGGCTCGGTCAAGAGCGCGCGCGATTGATGACCGTCGTCGCGCTTAGAGACGCACCATCGTCAATAACGGTAACCATCGATGTTCAGGTAGGTGTAGGTCGCCGCGCCGCAGCGGCGCTCGTAGCCGAGCCGGCGAATCAGGAGAACGAACTCGTCGAGCGCGGCGGCCGAGGTCTGGCCGCGCACCGTGTAATCGTGTGGGATGTTGGGCATCGTTTTCGCAAAGCGCCAAGGCGCGCGGGCGACGAACCACCGTCCGTCTTCGCCTCCGTCGACGATCTGCTCGGTGGGTTGCATGCCGCTCATAAGCTTGGCACAGCGTCGGCAAGGCTGGCTGTTTGGTGGCCACTACCGAGCCGGGCCAATGCAGCGCTCGGCCGGGTGTAGGCGCGCTCGGATCTGCCGTTCCGCCGCCCGTCTCGTGCGCCTCAGCCCACGAGCGTCGTCCCCACCGAGGCCGCGCAGCCCGTCGTTGACCAGCGCCACCTGTCTGTGCGCCGCTCGCGGTCGCTCAGCTGCCGGACGGATCTCGTCCATCGCGTGCCGTGCGGGCCGCTCAGGTGCCGCCGCAGGGTCGAGTGGACCTTCGGCCCGGACCTCGGTCTCCAAGGCGTCGAGCTCACGTCGAAGTGCGCGAGCGATCAGATGGGTCGCCCGTCGCGACCCCGTTTACGCTGATGTCCGTCAACATGCGCCTATGCACGCGCGATCTTGGCGAACCACATTGCTGATACGAACGCCGTGGGTAGCGAGGGACGAGCGTGCCTCGTAACGTGCTTATCCGCCGCGACGACGGCAGCGACGCCCTCGTCCAGGAGACCGAGCTCATGGCCGAGAAGGATCTGCACGATGTGCTGTCCCGCTATCCCGCGCTTGTGCCGGCCGACGACCTCGACATGGGTCCTATCGTTGTCGTCGGGCGGGAGTCTCCGCTCGAGTCTGGCTATGCGGATCTTGTTCTCGTCGACGGAGCCGCGCAAGTCTGCCTCGTGGAGGTCAAGAAGGAAGGTAATCCGGACACGCGTCGCGTGATTGCGCAGCTCACGGATTACGCGGCCGCCCTGTGGCAGATGTCGACGGAGGATTTCGAGCGCGCCGTGCTACACCCATTCCTTCGCTCCGAAGGTCATAAGGAGGCGGAGCTACTAGACGTAGGAGCGTTCGTCCACGATGCGCTCGCGCAAGACGCGAAAAACGCTGTCGTAGAGGACGCGGCCGACGACTTTGGCCAACGCCTGGAGCAGACGTTGGCGAGCGGCCAGTTCCGACTGGTAGTTGCGGCGCCGATCATCCCGCCCGGAGTTCGACAGGTGATCGAGTACCTCAATTCGCAAGGCCTTCGCATTTACGGCCTTGAGATCAGCTTCTTTAGCGGCCCGGCAGAGTGCTTCGTCCCGCGGCTCGTCGTCCGGCCTCAGATCGCTGAAGCCAAGAAACTTGGGGCAGCGTCGGCTCCGGTCGACGAAGAGGACTTCCTTCTGTCGCTTCCACAGCAAGCCCAAGCGCACGCTGAGCGCTTCCTGCGGGCAAGCGAGGCCACCGGCGGCGCGATCACGTGGAACTCTTATGGGCCTAGCGTACGGGCGACTCGCAACCCGGCCCGGGTCGTCGCGTTTCTCGAGCGCAAGCGTGTCGGTGTCGTCGTAACCGCCCCGGGCGGATATCCAAAGGAGCCCTTTGCGGACGCACTCGACTCGGCAACCGCAGTGGGATCGGGAAAAGTCAGCGCCGACGGCTGGTATTACACCGCGCGTTACGACGAACTCGGTGAACCCCAGCTCAACGAGCTCTTTGCGATCGCACTTCGTCTGCTCGACACGCTGTCCCCGAAGGTCTCTTTCACGTCGCTGCCCTCGATGATCAGCGCGACTTTCCAACGCAACGACCACATGATCTGGGCGAAGAGCGTTCCCGCGTTAGATCAATATGTCGGCCGCTGGCTTCGCGGAACGGTTACACGTGTTAAATCGGGCGCAATGGCCGACGTCGAGCTCCAGCCGATGGCCGGAGGGGCGCCCGGATGGCGTCCGCGAGTCATTCCGAACTCTGTGCACGAGGAAGTGTGGCCTACGGGGCAACTCAGCGGGGAAACGAAGCTTGAAATTAAGTCGGCCGAAGAGACCGCGGGGCCGACTAACTGATCGCCCGCGTGGAACCCACTGCTAGCCGACCATCGCGGCCGAATGGAGCACGCTCGCTCCGGGACGAAGCGAGCGTTGCAAGTTAGAGCCACTGCCGGCGACCGCGAGAGCCCTTCCGCGGCAGCGCCGGCGCGCGAGCGACCCCTAGCAAGGCTTACGCGGTCGCCTCTCGGCTGAAGTCGGCCAGCCTACCGTTGGCTCGTATGATCGGCGTCTCGGCATTCAGATCAACGACTGTCGTTCTCCCGTCCTCGTTGGAATTGGGCCACGAAGCCCGATCTCGTGGCCCAATGGCCCGGTAAAAGCCGCAACATGCGCGGAAATTCTGCGAGCCAAATAAGTACTAAACTACCTGCTAATCGTCGCCTTTGTGTAAGCGTTCAGTGCCCTGGGTCAGGCGAGTAGGGGCACTGGGTCGCCGCGGTTGTGGGCGGCGATGGCGCTGGCGAGGTAGGCGTGTAGGGGCCGGCGTTGTAGCCGGCAGGTTGTGTGGG
>Ga0182030_10017627_pt1 | contig 13765 bp, 14 predicted proteins | sample 812S3MmetaG_FD_121299 | JGI IMG/M metagenome (GOLD analysis project Ga0182030, IMG submission 121299) | Permafrost microbial communities from Stordalen Mire, Sweden - 812S3M metaG (Illumina Assembly) | ecosystem: Environmental > Terrestrial > Soil > Wetlands > Permafrost | place: Sweden... | reverse complement strand
GATGGCCAGGACGAGCCGCCTCGGCGCGACCCGGCACAGCTCGGCCAGGCCGGCCCGGGCGTCGCCCCAGTGGTGGACGGTCAGGATCGCCAGGGCGACGTCGGCGCATCCCGAGGGCAGCGGCAGCGCTGCGGCGTCGGCGCGCACGGCGGGAGCGGCCCCTGCGGCGCGCTGCCCGACCATGACGGCGGACGGCTCAACGGCGACGACGGCGCAGTGCGTCGGCTCGTAGGAGCCCGATCCGGCGCCGACGTTGACCACCACGCTGTCCGTTCCCGCCCCAAGGTGCTCGGCGACGACCGCTTCCCAGCGCGGGTCCGGACGTCGGTGGGTGATGTAGCCCCGCCCGATGGTGTCGTAGACGGGGGAAGCCACTGCCGCGGGCGCGGGCGTGGGTGTGGGCGGGCGCGGGCGATTAGGCCGCCGACTTCTCCAGGATGTGGATGCCGCAGGCCGAGCCCAGGCCGATGACGTGGGTGAGGCCGACCTTGGCGCCGGGGATCTGGCGGTCGCCGGCCTCGCCGCGCAGGTGGGTGGCCACCTCCCAGACGTTGGCGATGCCGGTGGCGGCGATCGGGTGGCCCTTGGACTCGAGGCCGCCCGACACGTTGACCGGGGTCGTGCCGTCACGCCAGGTGGCGCCGGAGTTGAAGAAGTCCGCCGCGCCACCCCGCTCGCAGAGGCCGAGGTTGTCGTAGTGGACCAGCTCGGCGGTGGCGAAGCAGTCGTGCAGCTCCACCAGGTTGAGGTCGGACGGGCCGACACCGGCCTGCTCGTAGGCCTGGGCGGCCGCGTTGCGGGTGAGGTCGTTGACGTTGGGCAGGATCTGGCACGCCTCCTCCCACGGGTCGGTGGTCAGGATGGAGGCCGAGATCTTCACCGCACGCTTCTGCTGCTCGAGCGACAACGTCTTGAGCTTCGAACCCGAGACCACCACGGCCGCCGCCGCTCCGTCGCAGTTGGCCGAGCACATCGGCCTCGTGTTGGGGTAGGCGATCATCACGTCGTTCATGATCTCGTCGAGCGTCATCTTCTTGGTGTAGGCCGCCAGCGGGTTCAGCGTGGAGTGGGAGTGGTTCTTCTCGCTGATCTTGGCGAACAGCTCGAAGCTCGTGCCGCCGTAGCGGTGGCCGTACTCCAGTCCGATCTGGGCGAAGACGCCGGGCATGATCTCGGTCCCGATGCGGCCGTCGACACCGGCGACCGCGCCGTAGCGACCCGAGGGTGTCCACGTGCTGTCGTCGCTCTTGCGGCTTCCACCGGCCAGCAGTCCAGCGCCGGCCAGCTTCTCGACACCGAAGGCCAGGCCCATGTCGACCTCGCCCGCCTTGATCGCCATGACGGCCACCCGCAGCGCCGTGGCCCCGGTGGCGCAGGCGTTCGACACGTTGTACACGGGGATGCCGGTCTGGCCGAGCTGCTTCTGGAGCACCTGTCCGATCGGCAGGGCACCACCCATGAGGTTGCCGGCGCCGATGACGCCCATGTCCTTCATGGTCACGCCGCCGTCGGCCAGCGCGCCCTGCACCGCCTCCGCGGCCAGGTCGACGGTGTCGAGGTCGGGGTGCTTGCCGAACTTGGTCATGTGGATCCCGAGGACCCACACCTCCTCTGATGCCGATGCCATTGCGCTCAACCTCCCAGGGGTTCGAAGCCGAAGCCGACCGCTTCGGTGCCGTTGTCGTCCGTGCCGATGACTTCGGTGGCCAGGCGCACCTTCATGCCGGTGGTCACGTGCTCGGGGTCGGGGGTCACGTTGATCAGGTTCGCCCGCACGCTGGTGCCCTCGCAGTCGACCACGGCGGCCACGTACGGCACCGGGATCCCTGGTGCCGCGAACGTGACGATCGTGAAGGTGCGCACCTCACCGGTCGTCGGGATGTCGACCTTCTTGAACCCGGTGGCCTCGCACGAGGCGCAGGCGTTGCGGCGGTCGAAGTAGCGGGCCCCGCACGAGGTGCACTCGTTGGCCACCAGGTGGGGGTCGTCCCCGAGCACCAGGTAGTCGACCAGCGGGATCTGTTGCGCCATCATGCCCCCAAAGTCCGGGTCCGAGAATGTTGTTCTCAATGTAGCGGGAGTTCGAAATCGACCGCTAATCGGGCCACTCTTCCCGCCGGGCCATTAGGTTCGGGCCCATGCGCTACACACACCTGGGCCGCACCGGCCTCCGGGTCAGCCGAATCTGCCTGGGCACGATGAATTTCGGGCCCGAGACGGACGAGCCGACCTCGTTCTCCATCATGGACTCGGCTCTGGAGGCCGGGATCAACTTCTTCGACACGGCCAACGTCTACGGGCGCTCCAAGGGGAGGGGGGCCACCGAGGAGATCGTCGGCCGCTGGTTCGCCCAGGGGGGCGACCGACGCCAGAAGACCGTGATCGCCACCAAGCTCTACGGGGACATGGGGGAGTGGCCGAACGAGGGCCGGCTCTCGGCGCTGAACATCCGGCGGGCCTGTGAGGCGAGCCTGCGCCGGCTCCAGACCGACTACATCGACCTCTACCAGATGCACCACATCGACCGGGCCACCGGCTGGGACGAGATCTGGGAGGCGATGGAGGTCCTCCGGGCCCAGGGCAAGATCCTCTACGTCGGGTCCTCCAATTTCGCCGGCTGGCACATCGCCCGGGCCCAGGAGGCGGCGGCCCGCCGCAACTTCATGGGCCTCGTCAGCGAGCAGTCCATCTACAACCTGATCGTGCGCAACGTCGAGGCCGAGGTGCTCCCGGCGGCCGAGGCCTACGGGCTCGGTGTCATCCCGTGGTCGCCGCTCCAGGGCGGGTTGCTCGGTGGCGTGGTGCGCAAGGAGCGCGACGGGAGCCGCCGCTACGCAGGCCGCGCGGCCGAGACGATCGAGGCGCGGCGGCCACAGCTGCAGGCGTACGAGGATCTCTGCGCCGAGGTGGGCGAGGAGCCGGGTACGGTCGGGCTGGCCTGGTTGCTGACGCGCCCGGCGGTGACCGGCCCCATCGTGGGCCCCCGGACGCCCGAGCACCTCGACTCCGCGCTGCGGGCGGTGGAGGTCACCCTCGACGACAAGGTGCTGGAACGGCTCGGCGAGATCTTCCCGGGCCACAAGACGGCCCCGGAGGACTACGCCTGGTGAGGGCAGGGTCACGCGCGTAAGCGCCTCGCGCGCACGCGCCATGCCCCGGAGCGCGCACGCGCACTCGCCTCACGTGCGAGGCCGGCTCAGTCGGTGCTCCAGATCACGCTCACCGTGCACCGGTCACCGTCGAGCGCCTCCCGCACGGCCTCCTGGAACCGGTGCTGCAACAGCTCCTGCACGTCCCGCGCCTCGTGGGACGGCCAGCCCCGAAGGTGCGCATGGACCCGGACGAAGAGGATCTCTCCCCAGCCGCGCACCGCCTGAATCGGCCCGACCGCCAGCCCGGCCTGGTCGGCGGCGACATCCATGATCGCGTTGCGGGCGCGCACCGTCAGATCGCCGTCGTTCATCGGAGTGCGGCCACCAGCCGGATGAACACCGCACGCATCTGGCCTCCGAGCGCGAATGCGCGCAGCGGTTCGCTGCGCATCACCTGATCATGCGCAACCGGCGCCGGCCCCACCAGGGCCAAAGGTCCGCGCCTGCGCCCGGCGCGCCGGATTACCCCTATGTGGACCTTGCCAATAGAGGAAATGTGTCTCCGTCCGTCCAGGGACAACGTCCCCGGTCGTCACATCTAGGGCGTGGCCGTTCCCGCCAGCTCAGGCTCGGCTTCGGCGTCGCCCTCGCCGACCGGGTGGGACGCCACGTCGTCGGCGTCGACCGAGAGCCTGGGGAGCGCCCGGTCGAGCCAGGCGGGGAACCACCAGTTCGCCTTGCCGAAGAGCATCATGAGGGACGGCACGATCGCCATGCGGATGAAGATCGCGTCGACGGCGATGCCGCCCGCGAGCCCGATCCCGAACTCCTTGATCACCCTCTGGCCTCCCAGGATGAAGGAGCCGAAGACCAGGATCATGATCAGGGCGGCGGCGGTGATCGTCTTGCCCGTCGCGGCCAGGCCGTTGCGCACCGCCACCTTGTTGTCCCCACCCGACTTGATGTACTCCTCGTGCATCCGGCTGACCAGGAACACCTGGTAGTCCATCGACAGACCGAACAGGATCGCGAAGAGCATCACCGGGAGGAAGGCCTCGACGGGGCTGGTGCCGCTGAGCCCGATCAACCCGCCGAGGTCGCCCCACTGGAAGACCGCGACCACGATGCCGAAGGCGGCCCCGATGGAGAGCAGGTTCATGCAGGCGGCCGTGAGCGGAATGACGAAGCTGCGGAACACCGTCATGAGGAGCAGGAAGGACAGCAGCACCACCAGCCCGATGAAGAGCGGGAGCTTTGAGCTGAGCACGTTGGCGAAGTCGATGTAGATCGCCGTCGTACCGCCGACCAGGATGTTGACCCCCGAGGTGCCCACCGCCTGGGGGATGGTGTCGCCACGGAGGTGGTTGACCAGATCCGTCGTGCTCGCGTCCTGGGGGGCCGAGCCGGGGTAGACGTTGACCAGCACGACGTCGCCCGTGCCGGTCTTGCTCGGGATGTAGATCGGCTTCGCCACGCGGGCCACGTCCGCCTGGTGTGACACGTCCTGCACCACGGTGTCGATGACGGCATGCTGGTCGGGCTGGACCACGCCGACCAGCATGAGTGGCCCGTTGAAGCCGGGACCGAAACCCTTGGAGAGCATGTCGAAGGCCACCCGGGTCGGGGTGCCGGCGGGGTCCGTCCCCTGGTCCGCCGAGCCGAGCCGGAGCGAGAAGAAGGGGAGGGCGATCACGATGATGAGCACCAGCGCCACCCCCGCCGACAGCCACGGCCTCCGCTGCACGCGGTCAGCCCAGTTGGGCCAGAAGCCCTTGCTGTCGGCGCCCACGATGCGCGGCCCGCTCTCGGCCAGGTTCCTCTTCTGCTTTCGGCTCATCACCTTGGGACCGATGAAGCCCAGCATCGCCGGCAGGAGGGTGAGGGCCGCCACCATGGTGAGGGCGACGCCGATGGCGGCGGCCACCGCCAGCCCGTAGAGGAAGCTGACACCCAGCGCGAACATGCCCAAGAGGGCGATGCACACGATGATCCCGGCGAAGAGCACCGCTCGGCCCGAGGTGTTCACGGCGTTGACGATGGAGGACTCGACGTCCCGGCCGGCCACGAGGCCCTGCCGGTGCCGCGTCACGATGAACAGGGCGTAGTCGACGCCGACACCCAGTCCGATCAGGAGCATGAGCTCGGGTGAGATCGACGGCATGCCGAGGGCGTGACTGAGGAGCCCGATCACACCGACCGCGGTGCCCAGGGCGAAGAGGGCCGAGATGATCGGCAGGATGGCGGCGAAGAGGGAGCCGAAGACCAGGAGCAGCACGATCAACGCCAGCAGCACCCCGAGGCCCGTGCTGCTGAACGACACCTTGTTGGCCTGTTCCGCCAGCTGGCCCGTGACGGCCACCGTCAGCCCGTCACCCGAGGAGCGGGTCACCGTGTCGACGAAAGTCTTGGCCTCGCTGTCCGAGATGGCGTTGGTCTGCTTGTCGAAGGTGACCTGGAAGAACCCGACGGTCTGGTCCGAGTTGACGTTGGCGGAGTCGACGAGGTTCCCCGAGGAGTCATAGGGGCTGGTCACCGCCGTCACGTTGGGTAGTGCGTTGATCTCCTCGACCATCTTGTTGATGCGCAGCCCGACCGCGGGGTCGGTGAGGCGCGTGCTGCCCGAGGTGCCGAAGACCACCTCCTCGGTGTCACCGGATTGGGCCGGAGCGACCGACTTCAGGAGGTTGATGGCCTCGAACGACTCGGTGTGGGGGAAGTTGAAGTTGTTCGAGTAGTCCGTTCCGACCTGCTGCACGGTGAAGATGGAGGTCACGAGGACGAGCAGCCACAGCAGGACGACGACGCGACGATGACGGACACACCACCCGGCCAGGGTGCGCATTAGGGAGATCTCCTCAGGGACGTTCGACGTCGCCACCGACGGCGACACGGGCAGGTCGCCAATCGTACCGGGACCCCGGACGCCATCGATTCAGCCGCGACCTCGACGCTCCAGGTGCACCAGTGCGTTGAAGAGCGGCAGGGCCAGGCGGTGGGCCGACGTCGCCGAGCGGGCGACCAGGCGTCCCGCCAGGACAGGGTGCTCCTCGGGGATCTCGAAGAACTGGCGCCGGCTCAGCGTCAGCAGGGTCAGCGGTGACAGGGCGACCACGGCGATGGGGGATGGGCGCGGGTTGAGCAGCGAGTGCTCCGACCAGGTGTCACCCCGGCCGAGCAGGCCGATCGGGGTGCCGTCGTGCTGCACCAGGGCGTGACCGCCGACGACGACGTGCCAGAAGCGGACCGGCACGTCCTGGGCCTGGACCACCTGGCCCGGATGGGCGTGGGAGACGTCGCAGCGGGCCACCAGGTCCTCGAGCTCGCGATCCGGGAGCCCCGCGAACAGGGCCATGGAGCGGAGCGTGCCGGCGAAGCCGTCGTCCGTCTCGTGGCGGGGGGCATCGGTGCGCACGGCTCAGCGGTCCGTCACGGAGCTCGGGTGGCCGTCCTCGTGGTGGGGGTGCCAATGGGGCCGGCCCGCCATGCGGCGCCACAGCACGAACCCCACGAGCGCGAACAGCAGCCACGGCACGTGGTACATCGGGGAGAAGGGGATGGTCGCCCCGGCCACGAGGGCCAGGAAGGCCACGAGCAAGACGAAGGGCAGGATGCGGCGGTGCCGCGGTGGCGGGGGCGGTGGTGCGCTCGCCAGCGGGGGCAGGTCGTGGAAGAGCCCGTGGAGTTGGCCGCGTGTGGTGGCCGACATCGCGGTGTCGAGGCGGTTCTTGAACTCGACCTCGTCGAGGCGGCCCTCGGCGTAGTGGCGCGACAGCTTGTCGGCCACCGTGTTGCGCTCGTTGTCCGACGCCCGCAGGTCGGCGTCGTAGGGCTGCGTCTCGCGGCGGCCCATCGGGTAGGCGGGGTCCCAGCGGTAGCGCATCAGGTCTCCTCTCGGTCGTGTGGGTCGTGTGGGTCGTGTGGGTCGTGGGTCGGTTCGGTCGGTGCCCCGGGGCGCGGTCGCCGTGCCCCGGGGACGCGGCCTCAGGAGGCGCTGCGGGCCCGCTCGCGGGCCACGAGCTCCTCGGCGACGGAGACGTCGGAGTCCTCGTCGGGGATGAGCAGCCATCCGGCGAGGTACAGGGGCACGGCCAGGCCGCCGAGGAACGCCAGGGCGACGAAGGCGATACGGACGATCGTCGGGTCGACGTCGAAGTAGTCGGCCAGGCCGGCGGCGACGCCGGCAAGCATGCGCCCACGGCCGACACGGTGCAGGCGTTGCCCCCCCGGGTGCCCCGAGTGCCCCGGGTCGTCGGGGTGCGCGGGATAGCCGGGACCCCCCGGGTGCCCGTCTTCCTGGCTCGGGGGGAGCTGGTGGGCCTCGCTGGTCGGGGCGTCAGGGGTCTCGTCGGGTCCGGTTCCGGATGCGGGTGCAGTGTCCATGCACCCAGCGTGACGGTGCGTGGCCAACGGGGGAATCCGGCAACACCCTGGTCCGACCCTGAGGGCGCCCCGGAGGACTCGGGGATGTCCCTGATAGCCACCGTGGCCGGGGCGCGCGATCATCGAGGTATCGCAGAGGCACCCGATCCCGGCACGCGTCCGCTCGAGGAGGGTGGCCGCCCGACGGCACCCCCGAGGGGCGCGCCCGGGGACTGGGTGCCGCCCACGGGCCGGTGGGTCCCACCCGACGGGGGCTGGAGCGGAGCGAACGGGCACTGGTCGCACCGTGGGGGCTTCTGGTCGGACCGGCGCCGGCACCACCACTCCCACGGGGGGGGGAGGCTGCGGAGCCTCCGCCGGAGCCCGGACAACCGTGTGCTGGGTGGCGTCTGCGGCGCCGTCTCCTCGGCCACCGGGATCGACGCCACGTGGGTCCGCATCGGCTTCGTGCTTCTCGCCATCGGCAGCGGCGTCATGGTGCTCGTGTACGCCGCGGCCTGGCTGTTGATCCCCATGGAGGGCGAGTCCTCCAACATCTACTCCCGCGCCATCAACGACCGTCGCGGCATCCGGGTGATCGCTGCCGTCCTCATCCCGCTGCTGATCGCCGTGTCGGTCATCACCAGCACTCTGCACGTGGGGTTCGTGGGGTTCATCGGCTGGCCCACCTTCCTGGCGATCGGGGTGTTCGTCCTCATCTGGCGCAACGCCCACGAATCGGAGAAGGCGTTCATCGACCAGGACGTCGTGCCGCTCCTCGGCGCCGACACCCACGGCGAGGGACGGCGTTGGCTCATGGCGCGGGTCGCCGTGGGCGTCCTCGTCGGTGCCGGCGGGATCGTCCTGCTGGTCGACGGGCACGCGACCGCCGCCGCGTTGCGCCCCGTCGGTGGCGCCGCCCTGGTCGTTGCGGCCAGCGTGATCATCTTCGGCCCGTGGTGGCTCAGCCTGGTGCGGGACCTCATCGCCGAGCGCCAGGCCAGGGCGCTGGCCGAGGAGCGGGCCCAGATGGCGGCCCACGTGCACGACTCGGTGCTCCAGACGCTGGCGCTGATCCAGCGCTCCTCCGACGACCCCCAGAGCGTGGTGCGCCTCGCCCGCGCCCAAGAGCGCGAGCTGCGAGCCTGGTTGTTCGAGGGCCGGCCACCGGGGGCGATCGGTGAGGACGCCACCATGCTGGGCGAGGGCGTCGGCCTGCTGCAGCGGCAGGTGGAAGCCGACCACGGGATCGCCGTGCAGGTGGTGATGGTGGGGGACTGCGAGCTCGACGAGGCTCTGCGTGCCCTCCTCGATGCGGCCCGCGAGGCGACGGTGAACTCGGCCAAGTGGTCCGGGGCCGACCAGGTCTCGGTGTACGCAGAGGTCGAGCCCGACACGGTGATGCTCTACGTGCGGGACCGGGGTCAGGGCTTCGACCCCGACGCTGTCCCCGAAGGCCGGCAGGGCATCGCGCAGTCCATCCGCGCCAGGATGAGCCGGTTCGGTGGCGAGGCCGTCATCCGTTCCGCGCCGGGGGAGGGGGCTGAGGTCCAACTGTCCATGCCCCGCCGGGAGCGGGTCAGGTGAGCACCGGTTCGGGCACGGACCGCGCCGTGCCGCCTCCCGCGGGCCGCCCCCGGATCTTCCTGGTCGAGGATCACGCCGTGTTCCGGGCCGGCGTCCGGGCCGAGCTGGGCGAGGCCGTCGAGGTGATCGGCGAGGCCGACGAGGCCGGTGCCGCCGTCGAGCTCATCAACGAACGGCTCCCCGACGTGGTCCTGCTCGACGTGCACCTGCCCGGAGGGGGCGGTCACGCCGTGCTGCGCGGCGTGCTGCCGCACCATCCCGAGGTGCAGTTCCTGGCCCTCTCGGTGTCCGACGCCCCCGAGGACGTGATCGAGGTCATCCGGGCGGGTGCCCGTGGCTACATCACCAAGACGATCTCGGGGCCCGAGCTCCTCCAGGCCGTCTACCGGGTCGCCGCCGGCGACGCCGTCTTCTCGCCGAGGCTGGCCGGGTTCGTCCTCGACGCGTTCGCCCAGGGCGGCCCGCCCGCCACCGGCCTCGACCCCGAGCTCGACCAGCTGTCGCCACGCGAGCGCGAGGTCCTGCGCCTGATCGCCCGGGGCTACACCTACAAGGAGGTGGCCCGCGACCTGAGCATCTCGGCCAAGACGGTCGAGTCGCACGTCTCGTCGGTCCTGCGCAAGCTGCAGCTCTCGACGCGCCACGAGCTGACCAGGTGGGCTACGGACAGGCGGTTGGTCTAGACAAGGGGGTCATGCGCGAAGACCTGGCCGACGAGCACCGTGACGCGGCCCTCCTGGCCCAGGTGGCGGGCCGTGCCCTGGTGGAGCTGCGAGCCGACCCCCCCGCGCTGCGTGACATCGGCGCGGCGGGCGACCGCATGTCGCACCAGCTCCTGGTGCGGGAGCTCGGGCGCCTCTACCCCGGTGACGACGTCCGGTCCGAGGAGGGGCTCGAGCACGTGGCCGGTGAGGGTCGCTTGTGGATCATCGACCCGCTGGACGGGACACGCGAGTTCCGCCAGGCGGGCCGGACCGACTGGGCCGTGCACGTGGCGATGGCCCTGGGCGGCGTGGCCGTCGTGGGCGCCGTGGCCCTGCCGGCGCTCGATCTCGTGCTCTCCACCGGCGAGCCCCCCGTGCTCCCGCCGGTCTCGCCCGGCGAGCCCCCGCGGGTCGTGGTGTCGCGGAGCCGCCCTCCGGACGTGGCCTACGACGTCACCGAGGCTCTGGGGGGCGTCATGGTCCCGATGGGTTCAGCCGGCGCGAAGATCGCCGCCGTGATCCTCGGCGCCGCCGATGTCTACGTGCACGCCGGAGGTCAGTACGAGTGGGACTCGTGCGCCCCGGTCGCGGTGGCGACGGCGAGCGGTCTGCACGCCAGCCGGCTGGACGGGGAGCCGCTGCGCTATGGCGCTCCCGACGCGTGGCTGCCCGACCTGGTGGTGTGCCGCCAGGAGTATGCGGCCGCGGTACTCGAGGTGACCACCCGGCAACGCCGCCCGTACTGGTAGGTCCGCTCTGAGAGGTCCGAACCGGTAGGTCCGCCACGATCGGGGCGATGGACGGCGCCGGGGCGGACGCCGGGTGCGGAGAACCGCCGGGCGCATCGGGAATCGGGAATCGGGAATCGGGAATCGGGACTGGAATTGACAGAACCCCGCCTCGCAGAGAGACGGGGTTCTGTCGTTGACTGCTTGAAGATCGGCGTCAGCCGATGGCGCGCACGTTCGCGGCCTGCAAGCCCTTGGGGCCTTGGTTGGTCTCGAATTCGACCTTCTGGCCTTCCTCGAGATTGCGGTAGCCCGTACCGGAAATCGCGCTGAAGTGCACGAAAACGTCGGGGCCCCCACCGTCCTGGGTGATGAAGCCGAAGCCCTTCTCACCGTTAAACCACTTCACGGAACCAGTTGCCATTGAAAATCCACTCCTCTCCTGGCCAGATTTGACCCGTGTTGGTGGGTCATGGCCGGTAGCTCTTGCGAGCTAGAGGGATTTCCAAACTTGTGATGGTGGTGCCCTCGAGGGAGAACCTTAGCGCGCCGGGGGGTCCAGAGGGGGTCTGGCCCCGCCCCACGCACGGATCGGTCACGCATTGCTCATCCGGAGTGCCTAGTTTGGGGCCGTCGTACTCCCGAGGAGGGCCCGCCATGACGGTCACCGCGAACCCGTACCTGCAGGGCAACTTCGCCCCTGTGCACGAGGAGGTGACCTCGACCGAGCTGGTGGTGACGGGCCAGGTGCCCGACGTGCTGTGTGGCCGTTACCTGCGAAACGGCCCGAATCCCGTGTCCGTGCCCGAGCCGGCGGCGTACCACTGGTTCACCGGTGACGGGATGGTGCACGGGATCCGCCTGCGCGACGGGCGGGCCGAGTGGTACCGCAACCGCTGGGTCCGCTCCGCCGAGGTGGCGCGCGCCCTGGGCGAGGAGCCCCGCCCCGGAGCGGTGCACGCCGGGATGGACTTCGCCGCCAACACCAACGTCATCGGGCACGCCGGGCGCACGTTCGCCATCGTCGAGGCCGGCGCGCGCCCGTACGAGCTCACCGACGAGCTCGACACGATCGGGCCGTGCGACTTCGGCGGCACCCTCAGTGGCGGGTACACGGCCCATCCGAAGCGGGACCCGCTCACCGGCGAGCTCTATGCCGTCTCGTACTACTTCGGGTGGGGTGACGACGTGGAGGTGACGGTCCTGAATGCGCAGGCACGGGTGCGGTCCTCCAGACGGGTGACCATGGGCGGCCCCGTGAGCGTGCACGACACCGCCATCACGCAGCGCTACGTCGTGCTGCTCGACCTCCCCGTGACCTTCAGTATGGAGGCGGTCACGGCGGGAGCGCTCTTCCCGTACCGCTGGCAGGAGGGCTACCATGCCCGCATCGGGCTGCTGCCCCGAGACGGTGACTCGACGGACGTCGTCTGGCACGACGTCGAGCCGTGCTACGTGTTCCACCCCATGAACGCCTACGACGTCGCCGACGGGGACGGGATCGTGCTCGACGTCGTGCGCCACCCCTCCATGTTCCGCACCCAGGTGCTGGGTCCGGCGGAGGGGTCGCCGACACTGCAGCGGTGGCATCTCGACGGTCACGGCAGCGCCGTCAAGGAGGAGCGGCTCGACGACCGCGGCCAGGAGTTCCCACGCGTCGACGAGCGCCGGGTGGGCCTGCCGCACCGCTACGGCTACGCGGTGGCCGTCGCCGAGTCCGACGGCATCGTGGGGACCGAGTCGGTGCTGATCCGCCACGACCTCGAGCGGGGCACGAGCGCCACCCGCTCCTTCGGCCGAGGCGCCGCGCTGGGCGAAGCCGTGTTCGTCCCTCGTGCCGACGACGCCGACGAGTCCGACGGCTGGCTGATGGCGCTCGTGCACTCCGCCGAGACCGGGTCCACCGCGCTGCACATCCTCAACGCCGACGACCTCGAGGGGGAGGCGCAGGCCGTGATCCAGCTCCCGCAGCGGGTGCCGGCCGGGTTCCACGGCAACTGGGTGCCCGACGGGGGCTGAGCGGCCCGTTCGCAGCCTCCCTGACCGGGCCGGCCGCCGCCGGGTACGATCAAAACGTGTTCGTCTGGCAATGGGTCCAGCAACATAGGTTGCTGTCGGTCGTGGTGCTCGTCGTGATCATCGTCAGCTCCGCCGGCGGGACGGCCTGGGCCCTCGTGTTCCGTACCGTGTCGTCGCCGGTGGGCCTGCGTGAGGCGCTGCGCATCTACCGGCGGGAGCAGACGGGCAAGGCGCTGGCCACGCTGCGGAGCCGGCTGCCGGCGCCCGGCGTCTACACCTATCGCACCGCCGGGGGCGAGGGGCTGAGCCTGATGGGCGTCCAGCGCTCGTTCCCCTCGAGCACGTCCATGATCGTGGCCGACGGGCGGTGCGCCACCATCAGTTGGGTCCCGATCACCCAGCACACGGAGGCGACCACGCTGTGCAGCGCCGCCGACGGTGCACTGCAGGTGCCGCGCCTCGTCACCGACGAGTCGATCGCCGGCACGACCACGACGTCCACCGTCCAATGCCCGGCCACGGCCTACCTGCTGCCAGCGGCGGCGTATCCGGGGGAGCACTGGGCCGTCATGTGCTCCCTGGCGAGCCCGGCCGAGAAGGTGGCCCTGGCGGGGGAGGCACTCGGTCAGGCGACCATGGAGGTCGGAGGGCACGCCGTGACGGTCGAGCACACCCGGCTGACCCTGACCTTCACCGGGACCGAGCACGGGACCAACCCGACGGATTTCTGGGTCGTCTCGAGCAGCGGGCTCATCGTGCGCGAGCGGGAGACGGTGGGCGTGACCCAGGGTGGCGTCCGCTACGACGAGAGCATGATCGCCACGCTCACCCGCCTCGACCCCGCGCGCTGACGGCGGGACCCGGAGGCGCGGCGACCTGTGCCGCCAGACGTTTCGGCGCCGTGAGGCAGTAGCTCTCGGCGATGAGCTCGGCCACCTCCGCCCAGTCGAGCGAGGCGGGGCGGTCGAGCCGCACGCCGACCCATCCGATGTGCCCGACGTACTTCGGCACGAAGAATCGCCCCGGGTCCGATGCGACCAGGATCGCCTGCACGCCCTTCGGCGCCTTGAGCGTCATGGTCGTCGCGTCCTCGCCGGTCAGGACGAAGAACTTGTCACGGATCCGGAACGCAGGTTGGGTGTGGTCGCCGAAGGGGCGCTCCTCGGCCTCGGGGAGGGCGAGGCAGATGGCGCGGACCCGGTCGACGGCGGAGCGCCGCGGGCTCATTCCCCGCCGGTGTCGGCCGTCGGTCCGCCGGGTCCGCCGGGTCCGCCGG
>Ga0182030_10017625_pt1 | contig 13766 bp, 13 predicted proteins | sample 812S3MmetaG_FD_121299 | JGI IMG/M metagenome (GOLD analysis project Ga0182030, IMG submission 121299) | Permafrost microbial communities from Stordalen Mire, Sweden - 812S3M metaG (Illumina Assembly) | ecosystem: Environmental > Terrestrial > Soil > Wetlands > Permafrost | place: Sweden... | reverse complement strand
GTTTTTCCACCAGCCAGGTGGTCAGCAGGATGAAGCTCGGCCCCACGGCAGCGGCCGAAATAATGAAGAGGAAAAAGGTCGAGGGCCACACCGCCAGCCCTTCGCGGAAGGCGAAGGGGCGTCCGCGCAACACGCCGTATAATCCGCCCAGCGAGCCCTGGTGAAAGAACGAAAGAAATGTGCCCACGCCCGCCAGCACGTAGATCAGCTTGTGCAGCTCGAACTCGAAAACCAGGAACGACGGCACCTGTCGCAGCTTGCGATTGCGCAGCACGATGGGCAGGTACTCGATGGCCAGCACGGTGAGGTAGCAACTGATGCAGAAGGTCACTTCCGTCAGCATGGAGTGCACGTTGGGATACCAGAAGGTGAACCACGCGCGCAGCGGCTGCCCTACGTCCACGGCCAGCACGCACATCGCGCCGCTGTAGCACACCAGCCCGATCACCACCGCGCTGTTGATCACCGAGCGCAGCTCGTCGAGCTTCAGGATGTACAGCAGGAAGCCGGTGAAGAACGCGCCGGCACCGAAGGCGATCACCGTCAGGTCGAGAAAGATCCACAGTCCGAAGGCGAAGCGATTGTCCATGTTGGTCTGGTTCAGGCCTTTGACCAGGCACAGGCCGGCGGAATACAGGCCGAAGATCAACAGGGCGACCCACGGGGCCAGCCAGAGCAGGAATTTGGGGCCGGAGCAGCGTGCCGCGCCGCGCGCGATGTATTGTTTATCCGTGACTTGTCTAACCACGGGGGTTCTCCTTTCCAGCGCCCGGCCGGGGCGCGTCGGCCGCCGCCCGCACCCAATCCCTCTTGGACCGGTAATAGATTTTCGGCTCGGTGCCCAATTTCTCCAGCAGACGGAAGCTACCGGGCTCGGTCGCCGCCTTCGCGGGCGTGCTGGAAGGGTCGTTCAAATCGCCGAAACGGATCGCGCCGGTGGGGCACGCCTCGGCGCAGGCCGGGAGGTAATCCACCGGCTCGGTATCGGGCTTGCCTGCGGCAACGGCCTGTTCCTTGGCGGCGTGCCAGCGTCCGTGGCACATGTTGCATTTCTCCACCACCCCGCGCATGCGCGGCGTCACGCCGGGATTCAGGGTCTTTTCCATGCCCACGGGCCAGGCCGGATCCCACCAGTTGAAGTACCGGGCGTGATAGGGGCAGGCCGCCATGCAGTAGCGGCAACCCAGGCAGCGCTGCGGCATCTCGCCGACCACGCCGGTGGCCGGGTCGAGTTCCACCGCCTGCTGCGGGCAGACATGCACGCAGGGAGTCTCGTGGTCGCAGTGCTGGCACATCACCGGGATGAACGCCGTCTGGCGGTTGGGATACTCCTCGCCGTTGTCCACCTTATATACGCGGAGCCACGTCAGGCCCTTGCGGTCGGTAGCGCCTTCGTGGGCTGGCGGAACGTTGTTCTCGACGGCGCAGGCCACCATGCAGGCCCCGCAGCCGTTGCAGCGGTCGACATCGATAATCATGCCGTACCGCGCCGCTCGAATCTGTTTGTTGGCGGAAATCATGCTCGCACCACTTTCGCGCGCGCCCCGTCGGCGCACAGGTCCAATAGCGCGGGCGACACCGAGACGTGCACCAGGCCAGGCGGGACGCCCGCGTCGAGGGTCACCCCGACGGGGCACTTGCCCAGCAAGGTCTCGAAAACCGCCTGCGTGCCATCCAACAGGCCGCACGAAGGATGGAGGGCCACACGATTGGGCGCCAGCCGCAGGTTGGACTCCTGGTATAGCTTCGAAAGGATTGGCGACGCCGGCGCCAGCTCGCGGCCGACCACCACGGTCAGCGGCAGGTCGGACTCTTCCGTGGGCCGAGGCTTGGTCGCGGCGGTGGTCAGGCGGGCGGCGGGCGCTTTGTCGTCCGGCGCGTCGATCCAGCAGCCGCCGGCTTGGAGCGCTTTCCAGAAATCGCCGGCGCTGACGTCTTTGAGCGCCACTGACTTGGCGTCGGCGTAGGTGAACAGGGTGCCGCGTCCGGTTTTGTGGATCGCGGCGGCTCGCTCGTGGAGCGTGTCGGTGACCGGCAATCCGGCGGCGGCGGCCACGAACTCCTCGGGTTTCACCATGCCCTGCGGCGGCGCTACCAGGGGTGTCGAAAGGCGGAACGTGGCGGCCACGGAATCGATGGCCGGCGGGATATCGCCATCCACTTCGGGGTAGATGCCGGCCGGCAGAACGTACTGCGCGTGCCGTCCATACCCCTCGCGCGTGGTGGCGAACGTCACTACCACCGGGCTATCGGGCGCCAACTTCCTGGCGATGGCCTGCCACGGAAGATATTCGCCGGGCGCCGATTCGTCGATCAGAAGGACGCGCACCGAACCATCGGGCAGCGATGCCAGATCGGTCACCGGGGCGGCTTTTTGCCATTCCTCGGGCACCGGCGTCTCGCGCCGCGCGACGATCGTGCGGCCAGTGCTTTCCAGGCGTGAAGAGCCCAGCACCAGCACCGGCCCGTTCTGCGCCAACTGCGCGGCGAGGGCGGCGATTTCGGCTTCCGCCAGTCCCGTGGCATCGGCCGCGGCGGCATGCGTAGTCGCGCCGGCCAGCGCTTGCGCCAGGGCGTCTTCCGAACCGGGCCGGATGCGCAGCCACTGGTCCGCCAGGGACGCGGTGCGCGATTCCACCGCGTCGGCCTGAATCAGGCGAAAACCGGGACGCGCGGCAATCACGTTTCCGGGTGTGCCCCATCCATCCAGCAGCGGGACTCCCAGGCTGAGCACCGTGCGGGCCTTGGCGAGGTCCACGGCAACCGCTGCATTCGGCGCGGAAGGCGCCACGTAGCGGCCGTTCTTGACCGCGGCCATGGCGCGCCGGTAAGTCCACGAGGCGGTGCGGGCGGGCCGCAGGTCCAGCGTGACCACGTACTCCGCGGGGCCGCATTTGGCGATGCCTTCGGCAACCGCCGCGGTGGCCTCGTTCACGGGTCCCTGCTTGAGGCGCGCCGGGAGATACGGCAGGTGGTGCCCCGCCAGTCCGAAGGGGCACAACGCGCTGTGAGACAGCGGATGGCCGGGGACTCCGAAGAGCGCTACCGGCTGATCGCCGACCGAGCGCGCGCGCACCGCGCATCCCGCCGGGCACAGCGAGCAGTTGGTGTACTTGATGCGAGTTTCGCCGGGCGCCGGAACCGGGATGCCCGGCCAGTTTTCCGACCACAACGCCGTGTCCGTGATCAAGCGCCACGGAGCCGGCGTAAACAGGACGCCCACGGCCGAGCCGCCTGCAAACATCATGATTTCTCTGCGAGTGGTTTTCATGAGCGCCTCTACTTATGGCAATCCAGGCAACTTTGCTCGATGCCCTTCTGCCGGTGGCACGCCACGCAATCCGCCATCTTCATGCCGTGCGACATGGGCTTGCCCGCCTCGGTGGTCTGGATCTTCCAGATATCGCGCGAGTATCCGCTGATGCGGTCCACCTGGTAGGGCCGCAGCGTGTCGCTGGTTCCGGTGTCGCCGTGGCAGCTTGCGCAGGTCATTCCGGCGCGCTTCACGTGCACGCTGTGGGAGAAGGAAACGTTCTCCGGCTGGCGGGCATAAGAGTCCCATTGCGGCTGGCGATTCGGGGTGACGTACCGGTCGATGAAGTTCTTCTCCGCCACGGTCGTGCCCATGGGAGCGGCATGGCAGCCGGCGCACTTATCGATGGTGGGAAGGCCGGCGAAGGTGCCGTCGTCCCGGAACGAGTGGCAGTCCTCGCACTTCGTGCCGGCCTTGTCGGCGTGGACTTTATGACTGAAGTTCACCGGCTGCGGCTGGCTGCGATAAATAACGTGTGGAAAGGCGACCCAGCCCGCGCCCAGGGCGATCGCCAGTCCGGAAAGAAACGGGATTGTTCCGCGTAGTGTCACGGTCTTACTTCCTGCTCGCATCAGGCGAGAAAAATTCGTGAAACAGAGATAACATCTGTTCGCGTTCGATATAGCGGGCCAAGCCGGCGGAAAACATGCCGCCGTCGGCCGCGGTCGGTCCATTGGGTCCGGGCAACTGCTGCAGGAACTCGTTGACCCTCTTCACTTCCCCATCCATCCAGCGCTGCGCCTGTTCGCCGCGCGCCAGATCGTCCAGCGTGCCGGCGTCCGGGATTCCCTCAAACAGCCAGCCTCCGGTGTAAGGCTCGGAGGTCAGCCGCCCCGGATCGGCGCGCAGGTAGAGATTGCAGTTGGTCAATTGCATGGCAAACGGCAGAGCGATTTCCAGATCGACGCCGGCTGCGGTGACCACCGCGGTGGGGCGATGGCGGCCCTGTTGCCACACGAAGCTGATGCGCTCGACTTCTCCCAGCGCGCGGCTGAGAAAGGCGTCGATGCCGGCGTGGCAGACGCCGTTTTCGCCCGTGTCCAGCCACATATGGTTGGCGGAATAGCCCAGTTCCACCGGCATCTGCAGGCCGTCCACGGTTTCGGCCGGCGGCAGCGGATGCGCCATTTGCAGGTACAACTCGCAATACCGGTAACTATCGTTGCCGCAGCGGGAAAGCAGCGATTCGCTGTAGGGAACGAACTTGGTCACCGAGGCGGCGCTGCAATACTGCATCAGCGATTCGTGCAGGAAGGGGCAGGTCCCGAACGCCGCCATCTCATGGGCGTCGGGCTGCTGCTGGAAGACCGGGCAATCGGCGTAGCCCTCCGAGGAGCACCGCTCTTCTGCCCGGCCCGCCTGCGCCAGCGGAATCAGCTTGCGGATGGACGAAGTCCGGCAATACTTAACCTGTGCTTCTTTGAGGAACGGGCAGGTCATGACGGCTACCGCTCTTCTTTCTTCCCCAACTCCTCGCCGCCATCGGCCATGGTGACGCCGAGCGAGGGGACGTGAAACGCATGGCCGTCGCCGAAGGACGCGACCAGGTGGGCCACCTCGGAATCCAGTTTGGACAGCGTGGCTCTCTTTTTGCTTCTGGCGGCCAGTTCCTGCACCACGCCGAAGCCCACGGCAACGATGCAGATCACGGTTGCCAGGCCAAGAGCGATGTTGGTGATGGTCAGCCAATACGTCGATGGGTCGTTCATAGAGACTTCCTTTCGTGGAGACATGTTGCACGGGGGGTGCCATGCAGAAACCATGGGAGTTAGACGAACGGTCCGGGCGCCAGTGCCGGAAATTCAGACATTAAATTCCGATATTCGGACAGGGACGTGCGACTAGTCGATCCGGAACGACCCGGATATCTGCACCGCCGCTTCCTGCTCCTCCACGCCGCGCACGTCGGCCCATCGCGGCCCGCGATGCAGCAGGGGAGCCAGTTCTGCCAGTTTGCCGGCGGGGCCGGCGGCGTAGACTTCCACCCGCCCGTCATCCAGGTTGCGGGCATATCCGCTGAGCCCCAGTGCCGCGGCGGCGCGTTGCGCGAAGTAGCGATAGCCCACTCCCTGCACCCGCCCGCGGATGTACCAGCGGCGCGCTTCCAGACCCTTGGCAGACATTCCGCTGGTGAGCATACCACGCGTCCCGTATACTTTTCCCAGTGGCCTCCGTCAGCAAGCTCGAAGAACTCTACCGCCGCCGCGCATCCAACCGCTGGCGCGACCGCCTGCGCCGCGCGCTCACGCCTCCGGCGCCATTCGTCATGAATCCGGCCGAACCGAAGGACTTCCCCCTGGGTCGCTGGAACCTCTACATCGGCGGCGCGGGACGAGCGGTCGACGGATACGTCAACGTCGATTTGGCCGCCGTCCCGGGCGTCGACGTGGTGGCGGATGCCGAGCGCTTGCCGTTCCGCGCCGCGCGCTTCCAGCGAGTCGAATGCGATGCGGTGCTGGAACACGTCCGCCGCCCCGAAGCGGTGATGCGGGAAATCGAGCGCGTGCTCCTTCCGGGCGGCTACGCGCACCTGGTGACGCCGTTCTGCCATCCGTTCCACGAATACCCGAAGGACTATCGGCGGTTCACGCTCGATGGCCTCAAGGAAATCGCCGGCGGTCTGACCGTGGTGGCCGAAGGCTGGCGCACGGGGCCGACCGCGACGCTGCTGGTCTTCGTCATCGAGTATGCCAAGCTGCTGCTGCCGGGGCGCGCCTGGCGAACGGTGGCGGGTGGCGCGCTCGGTTGGGTGCTCTTCCCGCTGCGCTACGCCGACCTGCTATTTTTTGGGTCGGCGCGCGCCGGCCGCATCGGCAATCATTGTTATTTGTGGCTGCGGAAGGGGGCAGGCTAAAGGACGATCCGTTGCGGACGTGAATTGGCGTGGCGCAGCATCTCAGTCTGCCGTGTTTTTACAGCCCTGGGGATTGCGGCATAGGATCGACAATTCTTTTTTTCAGCTTTTCCCGTAAGGGTCTAACCCGCCGCCGCTGGGACCGAAGAACTGCCGGCCGCCGGCAGTTTCCCGGGCGCCATGGGCAGCGACCGGAGACGCAGCCCGGTGGCGTCGAAGATGGCATTGCCGATGGCCGGCGCGATGCCCATAATGGGCGTTTCACCCGCGCCCGCCGAGGGAATATCCTTCCGGTCGAGCAGCACGCTCTCGATGACCGGCATGTCCGCGAAGCGCGGCACACGATAGCGCGCCAGCCGGTTGGTGACGATCTTGTTGCCGGCGAAATCCACGTGCTCGAATAGCGCCCCGCCGATCCCCATGGCCACCGCGCCCTCCACCTGGTTGCGCAGATGCTCCGGGTTCACCACCGCGCCGCACTCGAAAGCTTCCACCACGCGAACCACTTTCACCGCGCCGTTGACCACGCTGATCTCCGCACAGGTGGCCACGTACGAACCCTTCTCGTGGCCGCCCGCGATGCCGAAACCGCGCCCCGGAATCCTTTTGCGATCCTTCCAGCCGAACTTGTCCGCCGCCGCCTGAATCACCGCGCGCAAGCGCTCGTCGCGAACGTTCTTGAGGCGGAATGCCAGCGGGTCGATGCCGGCCGAATGCGCCAGTTCGTCCATGTAGGATTCGCGCGCGAAGTGATTGGCCGTCCCTGCCAAGCCGCGATAGGAGCCCTGCCGCAACGGCGACTTGGTCTGATGCATCTGCTCCTTCTTGACGGGCACTTCGTAGGGAGTTTGCAGCGCCGAGGGGCCGGAGTTGTAGTTGTGCATTTCCCATTCGGCGAGGGTGCCATCGGGATTCAGCTTGCCGCCCACTTCGATGAGGCCGCCCGGACGGAAGTAGGCCCACGTCATTTCCTCCTCGCGGGTCCAATTGCGTTTCACCGGCTTTCCAGCGGCTTTGGCCAGGCGCGCCGCTTCGTAAGCGGCCTCTCCGTTGTGCTTGCCGCCGTAGCCCGAGCCGGTATCCGGCACGATCACGCGCACGCGCTCTTCGGGCAGGTTGAAGTGCTGCGCCAGTTCGCTGCGCACGCCGAAGGGACGCTGCGATCCCGTCCACACAGTCAAGGCGCCGTCCGTCCATTGCGCCAGCGCCGCCCGCGGCTCCAGCGGCACGTGTGCGATGTAGGCCACCGTGTAGGCGGTCAGGCCGGCAGTGCCGGACCCGCCATCCCGGCTGTTCTGCTTGAAATAGGCATAGACATCCTTGGACGACGTTTCCGCTTCCACCGGCTTCCAATCGGCCTTCAGGGCGGCCACGGCCTGCTCGGCGGTGAAAGCGCCGGGCGCCGTGACGCCGACGAAATCGCCCTCGCGCACCACCTTGACGCCCGGCATGGCTTCCGCCGCGGCGCTATCGAGCGACAGCAGCGTGGCCCCGAACGAGGGCGGATACAGCACCTTCCCGTAGAGCATCCCGGGGAGCGTGGTGTCGTACGCACAGCGGTGCGCGCCGGTGACGATTTCGCGCGCACTGACTTTGGCCAGCGACGTTCCGGCGATCTTCCATTCGGCGGCCGGCGCCAGCGGCACGTCGGCCGGGATGGTGCGGGTGAGCATCTGTCCGTTAGTCAGCTCGCCGAATCCGGCCGACCGGCTGCCCGCCGTCACCTTGCCATCGGCCACTTGGATGGCGGAGCGCTCCACCATCCACTTCTGCGATGCCAGGTCCACCAGCGTTTCGCGCGCCGCCGCGGCGGCCCGGCGGATTACCGGCCACATTTGCGGTGTGGTCTGGCTGCCCACCGTGCCCATATCGTAGGGGGTGAGTTCGGTGTCGCCCATCACCATGCGGATGGAGGCCACGGGCGCACGCAACTCCTCGGCCACCGCCTGTGTGAGCGAGGTGCGGGCGTTCTGTCCCACTTCCACTTTGCCGGAGTATACCGTCACGATGCCGGTCTCGCCGATGTGCAGCCAGGCGCTTAATTCCTGGGGCGCCGCGCGGCGTCCCCCCCGTCCGCCGCCGGTTTCCTGAGCGTACACATCGTCGTCCAGCAGCATGACCACCAGGCCGCCGCCCATCACCGCGAAAAAGTCGCGCCGATTCATGCCCGGCCTCCTTGCTTTGCCAACACCTGGGCCGCCGCCTGGATAGCCGCGACCACCCGCGAATAGGTTCCGCAGCGGCAGATGTGCCCATTCATACCGGCGACGATGTCGGCCTGGCTGGGATGGGGCGTGCGCGCGAGCAATCCCACGGCGCCCAGGATCATGCCGGGCGTGCACCAGCCGCACTGCATGGCGTCGGCCTCGAGGAAGGCCTCTTGCACGGGATGCAGTTTGCCGGCGGGCGCCAGGCCTTCAATGGTAACGACGGACTTGCCTCCGACCGTGCCCACTTTGGTGAGGCACGACTTGGTGGGCGTGCCGTCGATCAGGACGGTGCAAGCGGCGCATTGCCCTTCGCCGCAGCCGTATTTCGTCCCGGTGAGATCGAGATCGTCTCTGAGTACGCTCAACAAGGTGCGATCGGGATCGGCATCGATCCGGCGTCGCGTCCCATTCACATCCAGTTCGGTAACCCTCGCCATATCCCTATTGTGGACCAAATCCACCACTTTGGATATGAACTCTTCCTAACATTAACTTACGTTCAAGCGCGCAACTGCGGCGGGGGGTATTGCGTTCCAATTGGTAGGAGGTTGCTAGATATGAAACGGCAACTGTTGGCAGCAGGATTTGCGATCGCCGGAACTCTTTTGAGCGGCTGCGCGAACGGAGCGGTAATGGTGCGGTTTGCGCCGCCTCCGCCTCGCTATGGAGTAGTGGGAGTGGCGCCCGGCCCCGGCTACATTTGGACGGAGGGCTTTTACGACTGGCGCGGCAGCGCTTACGTGTGGGCGCCGGGACGCTGGATGCGCCCGCCGCATCCGCGAGCCGTGTGGGTGCCGGGAGCGTGGGTGCAGGGACACCGCGGGTACGCATTCCGGCGCGGGCATTGGCGGTAAGGAGATCTGGCTGCGTGCCGGCGCGATGGAGCCGGCACGCAGCCGCAGCCGCGGGGGAAAAGGACCGGAACGCCGCTTGAACAAAGCCCTTGCGGCGGCGGGCGCCATCGGGCACTTCCGGTTGAATCGTGGCGTGCGTCGGCCAACGCCGGATTGCCGGTTGCAACAGGTTCTCGCCTCGGCAACAAATCCCGTGGAATCGGCGCACCGTTACCGGGCCGCGCGCATCGGAACCCGTTAAACCAACGGCCGACTTACTCGCCGAGTATCTCCAGGTACCGCGCCACCGACTCGATCCCGCGGTAGAAGTTCGGCAGATGGAATTTCTCGTTGGGGGCGTGCAGATTGTCGTCGGGCAGGCCGAACCCCATCATCACGCTGGGCACGCCCAGATAGCGATCGAATACCCCCACGATCGGTATCGAACCGCCGGAGCGAATGTACACCGTGTCCTTGCCGAACACCTGTTTCATCGCCTCCGCCGCCGCGTGAATGAAGAGATTGTCGGGGTTGGTCAGCGAGGGCTCGCCCGAATGCAGTACCTTTACCTCCACGGTTACCCCCTTGGGGCACACCGCCGCCACCGCGGTTTTGAATTGCGCAATGGCTTCGTCGACGCGCTGATCGGCCACCAACCGCGTGCTGACCTTGGCCACCGCGCGGGCCGGAATCACGGTTTTCGCGCCCTCGCCAGTGAAGCCGCCGCGGATGCCGTGCACCTCCAGCGTGGGCCGCGCCCACACGCGCTCGAAGAGCGGAACTTCCGGTTCGCCCACTAACTCTTTAGCGCCCATTTCCTTCTCGGTGTACTCCTTCACGTCGAACGGCAGGCGGGCCCACGCCTCGCGCTCCGTGCCGCTGGGCGGCGTCACGCGATCGTAGAAGCCGGGAATCCGGATGTGGCCGTCGCGGTCTTTGAGCGCGCACAGAATCTCGGAAATCGCCAGAATGGGATTGGGCGCCGCGCCGCCGTACACACCGGAATGCAGATCGTGGTCCGCGCCCTGCACGGACAGCTCGTAATACACCATGCCGCGCAGTCCCACGCAGATAGTGGGCAGCTCGGGCGCGAACATCTCGGTATCGCAGACCACCGCGGCATCGGCCTGCAGGCGCGGCGGCCGGGATTTCACGTAGGCTTCGATGTGCTCGCCGCCGGTCTCCTCTTCACCCTCCAGCAGGAATTTCACGTTCACCGGCAATCTGCCGGTGGTCTTCAGCAGCCCTTCCACGGCCTTGATCTGAATGTAGACCTGTCCCTTGTCGTCGGAGGCGCCGCGCGCGAAGATATCGTTGCCGCGCACCTCCGGCTCGAACGGCGGCGATTTCCACTCGTCCAGCGGATCGGGCGGCTGCACGTCGTAGTGGCCGTAGAAGAGGACGGTGGGTTTACCGGGCGCGCCCAGCCATTCCGCGTAAACCAGCGGATTGCCGTCGCCTTCGATGAGTTCCGCGGAGGTCATGCCCGCTGAGCGCAGTTCCTGCAAAGCGAATTCGGCGGCGCGCCGGATGTCGGGTTTGTGCTCCGACAACGTGCTGATACTGGGAATCCGGAGGAAGGCTTTCAGGCCTTCGAGAAAGTCGGACTGGTGCTGCAGATAGTAGTTCATGAGGGCTCCAGTAACACGTTACCCCCTGGCGCCCGCGGAGTCTACTTGCCTTTGCCGGTGGCGCCGGTGGCCGCGGCCGCGGTGGGAGTGTCATCCACGGTGTCGCCGATGCGAGCGCCGGCGGGAATGAAAGTCTCGTCGTGCTTCCACTGCAAGCCGGAGCCGACTTGTCTGAGTATGCCCAGTTCGGCCAGCCCCCAGAGCGAATCGCCCATGCGGAAAAGCTTGGAGACGAAGAAACTGCCGGGCACCGGAATCGCCCGCCAATTCGCGCCGCCATCGTCGCTCACCAGAAGATTCTCGTCGCCGGCGATCCAAACCCGCTTGGCGCTGTCCGTGGCTACCGACGTCAGCCAGGATTGCGTGGGGCTCTTTTGCGCCTTCCAGGTAGTTCCTCCGTCGGCACTGTGCAGCAGTTGCCCGGAAAAGCCGACGGCCCAACCGTTATTCGGGTCGATAAAACGAACTGCGGCGAGCGACCACTGGGCAGCGTCGGTCTTGATCGTCTGCCAGGTCTTCCCGCCATCGGTGGTGCGCAGGATCGTCCCCGACCAACCCACCGCCCAGCCGTGATCGGCATCCAGAAAAAAGACGGATTCCAGCGCCATTGTGGTGCCGCTGTTCTGCTTGCTCCAGGTGTGGCCGCCGTCGATCGAATGGAGCAGTGTGCCCTCGAATCCGCCGGCCCACGCCAGGTTGCCGAGCGTAAAGACCGAGAGCAGGTGCTCTTTGATGCCGGTGGTGCGCGCTTGCCACGTCTTGGCGCCGTCCTCGGTGGCCAGCAGCGTGCCGCCATCGCCCACCACAAAGCCGTGGGTGGGGTCCTGGAAGGAGACGCTATGCAGGACCACCGCCGCGCCGGTATCGTGGGCGGTCCAGTTGGCGCCGGCGTTCGTGGTGCCGTAGACCAACCCCTGTTCGCACAAAAGGTAGGCGGTGGAAGCGGCTGGCGAAGATGCATCGCGCAGGTAGCAGTGCTGGATGTCGGATGCCGAAGCCAAAAGCGGAAGCATGAGAGCCGCGCAAATACCGGCTCCGGTGGCGATTTTGCCGTGTTTCATTCAATCCCCCCACCCGGGCCAGGCGCAATCATCGCGCGTTTTGCAGAGATACGGCAGGATTGCCTCGGCGGGCATCGAAACTCCCAACAGGTAAACCGCCATGGGCCGCACTCGCAACACGGCTTGGCCGGCTCCCAGCCTGAGGACACCTCGGCTCTGCAAAACTCCCGAGTCGAAGGAAGATACGTCGCCACGGTATCAAAAGTTACGCCCGGAGACCCGTATCTGGGATTAAGGGCATGGCCATTTGGAGCTAACTTCACATACGATGGGACGCGCGCGCCATCTCGCACCGGCACGCACCTCGCACCGGAAATCGAATCTATGCCGGGGCTTCGCCTTAAACTCTCCTGCGGGATAAGGGAGTCGAGGAAGCCAGAACCCGGAATGGCGATGCGTGCCAGGGAGCCGGTTTGCGTCCGCCAGTACGGCGCCAGTTTTGATGCCGACGGCCCTAGAGCCGCAGGGAAGGGACCGGCAACGAGAACCGCATTCGCGCCGCTAAAGCTCCGCTTTTCAAGGCGGTCAGCTTGCAGCGTACGCGCCTTGGGCGGATTCGATGTTTCAGCCGCGGGCCACTCCGGAAATTGCGCCGGCATGCGGGCCGGCCGGGGCGCGCGATGATACCCTATCAATGGACATGCGAGGCAAGTGGCTCCTGATTTCGGCGGCGGCGGTGCTGGCCGGCGCCGGCGCCGCCGCGCTCTCGCTGCACTGGAAAAGCCGCACCGCGACGCCGCTGCGGAAAACCGGCGCGGCGCTGATCCAAACCAGCTCGGAAGTCACGCTCTCCGGCAAGCTGCGCCCGCAGCACGTCACCACGGTGAAGGCCGACGTCGACGGCAACATCGACGCCTTCCTGGTGGACGTGGGGGAGGACGTGTTCACGGGCGAAGTGCTGGCGCGCATCGGCGGCTCGGGGCTCGACAGCCAGCGGGATGCCGCGACCGCGGCCGTGACTGCGGCGGAAGGCAAGGTGGCGCAGGCCGAATCGGTCGTCGCCAACGCCCGCCTGGAGGCCTCGCGCGCCGACGCCGACCAGCAGCGCGCGCGCACCGAGATGGAGAAAGCGCGGGCGGTCTACGAGCGGCAGCAGACCCTCAACCAAGCCGGCGCCACTCCGCGATTGACCTGGGAGAAAGCGCAGCACGATTACCAGGGCGCGCAGCAGGAATACGACGTGATGGACAAGGCCGCGCGGCTCTCCGACGGCCAGGTGCAGGCGGCGCTCAACGATCTGAGCGCGGCGCAGAAGGCGTTACAGGACCGGAACCAGGAACTGGAAGCCGCGCAAAACAACCTCCAGTCGACGGAGGTGCGCGCGCCGGTGGATGGCACGCTCGTGGCCCGCAACGGGCAAGTGGGCGATGCCGCCGGCCCGGATTTGTTCGAAATCGCCACCGACATGTTTGCCCTGGAGGTGACCGTGCAACCCGAGCCCCAGGTGTTGCAGCACCTGCGGCCCGGCCAGGCGGCGCTGGTCCTCATTCCGGATCTGCAAAGCGCCGGCTTCCCCGGCCAGATTCGGGAAATCGACGGCGCCGACGTGGTGGTGGACTTCGACTGCGGGCTGCCGGCGGTTCGGCCGGGAATGGCGGTAGACGTACACCTGAAGCTGGACTAGCGCCGTGACCGCGAGATTCCATGCTATTCCAGAACCGCTTGCTGACGCGCGCGGCCCCGATTCAGAGCCACGGCTCCGATTCAGAGCCACGACCGTAAGGGAGTGGTTTCTGCCACAAACGCACAACATCACGCGGTCGAAGACCTGGCGCGTTCGACGCGCGGTTACAATAGGAGCATCGGACATCATTATGGAATTCTTAGCCGGCAGTCTTTTGGAATTAATCATCGAGACCTCCAC
>Ga0182030_10017622_pt1 | contig 13767 bp, 11 predicted proteins | sample 812S3MmetaG_FD_121299 | JGI IMG/M metagenome (GOLD analysis project Ga0182030, IMG submission 121299) | Permafrost microbial communities from Stordalen Mire, Sweden - 812S3M metaG (Illumina Assembly) | ecosystem: Environmental > Terrestrial > Soil > Wetlands > Permafrost | place: Sweden... | reverse complement strand
GTGATCGACGGAAGCCCGGGGATAAGATGCCCCCTGGGACCCTTGACCGACGAGCCGCCCGTGCGGAACAGGATGATCTCGCGCGCCACGCCGCGGCCGAACGTGAGGATCTCATCCGGCGTGTCTTTAGTCGACACTGATGTCATTAACTAAGACCGATTTCGTTCCTTCTGACGAAGTTCAGGTACTTCATCTGGTGCATACAGGCCACTTCCGATCTGCAGCGCTTAACAGCTTCGGGATTGGAAACTTAGGCTAAAAGCGGCGCGTTGGTCGCACAGTCTTGACAGCACAAATAGAGCATGCTACCTTAAATTCGTCTAAGCTATTATTTTGAATTTTAGACAACGTCACGTTATTGCATCTTCGCAACGAGGATGGTGCCTATGTCAATTGATGATGTCGCAGGCAAAGCTGACAATCTCGAGAAAAAAGCTACCGACTGTCTAAACGGAGACGGCAATGCATGTTATTCCTTTCACGATGACGTCGACAACGCCGTCGTCAAAGGCGGAATAGCTTACGTAAAGCAAATCTTTCAAACGATGCACAGCGATAGCTCTAAATCACATTTGCCTCAGGTTGACCTCAAAGACAAGGGCGACAGTGTGGAAGCAAAGATCAGGCTGCCTTTTCCGGACAATGTCACAAGCCTAAGCTTGGGCTCTATCTCGATACAAGCATCACCCGACAAAGTGAGCACAAAGTTTAAAGACAGATTTGGGATGAGCGGAGATCAAATCGGTAGCTCGCCATCGGGCGATTACTATAAGTGATGGCATGGCTGAGCCGTCGCAGTACTACTGATGATAATCGACACAGTTTAGTGCAGATTTGGTATCAGTTAGAAGCATCGTATTTGGTATCGGACTTTTGCAGGGCAGTGTCCAAGATCGCAAAAAAAATAGAGACAAGTCGTCCGCCGGAATAACAGGCGGACGACTTGTCATTGGTATTTGTCTTATTCTGTTGAGAGTAGAAAGCCGACAGCAGCGTTCAATTGAGCATCGCTTACCGTGTAAGGCACGGCTAGCTCCGGCTGCTCTATGACAAGAGTCGGCTTGAGGCCAACCTTGTAGTTGTGACCATTACCGAGCCATTCACCGTTAGGCGAATAGTATTGGAACAAGGTCAGCCTGATCGAAGTGTCGAGTGGTCCAGGCAGTACTATCTGACCAATAAATTTGCCGCCAGAGTGAGGGGCACCGATTGAGTAAGCACCCTGCCGTTTGTCCTTGTTGTCCTTGCTCTCGTCAGCCTTGGCGCCTTTGTAGTTTTCACCAAGAGCAGCAGCAACGATCTCACCGGCTGAATAAGTGCCGCCGTCGAAGAGAATTACCGAAGGCTGGTCCCCAACAAAGGGGATGTCTTCGGTCTGCGTCGAGCCAATTTCGCCGGTTAGCGGATCTTTGCTAGTTATGAGCATCTTGAAGTTGAATGTGCCCAAAACATTGCCCGTCGCTTCATCCTTGACCTCAACGACCACGTGCCGTCCTGCGCGTGTCCAGGTGGTCCGCTTGTACTGCGGGTTTGACGGGTCACCAGGAACTCGTTCAAGCCGAGAGACGATCACTCCGTCATGGATAAGGAATGCTGACAGTAAGATCGCTTCGTTGAACTGCCCGCCCGGGTTGCCGCGCACGTCGTAGACGAAGCGAGCCAACGGGTCGGACCGCTTGATCTTCTCTATTTCATCTAAGACCTGTTTGGCTGTGCCTTCTCTAGCCATGTCACTGATCACGATGGCGTAGACATGTTTGCCGAGTGAGCGCGACCAGACATTGTCTCCTATGACCTCGCCGCGTGTTATGACGACATCAAACTCTTCAACGCCTCTTTTCACGCGCAACTTCACCTTGGACAGCAGTGGACCCCGCAGTCTTTCTTTCAAGACATACTGATGCTCCAAGCCGCTGACATCGCTATCGTTCACCAGCATGACCACATCACCGTCTCTCAGTCCGGCCTTTGCTGCCGGTCCGTAGGCAATGACGTGGTGGATTCGGCCATCGCCAAATGCAAAACGCATCTGTGCCTTCTTCGCCAAAACCGCCTGCTCGTTTTTCTCTTTTTCTGTCAGCTCGACGGGCTTTCCTGTGCAGGGGCTAATTGCAACAGCAAGGGGGGCTGTGATCTTGCCGGTTACGGCAAGGTCTTGTGACGGTTTATCTGGCAGTCTATTGGCCGGATCGATGTGAAATTCGAGCCCGAGGCCTCCTTCCTCAAAAGACTTGTACGTCCCGGCAAACCGCTCTCGCAAAGCCTTAGCTTCTTTCGGACTAAGCACACGGTTGTAGGGATCATCTGTAGCGCACATGAGCTGAGTGTTTACGTATTTTATCGTCTCAGTAAGTGACACTGCGCTTGGACACTCTCGCTTCACAGCCAGGAGTTTCGCCAGTCCTTGGCGATCAAAGACGCCTTGCTCGACGGTATTGAGCATATCGTCGCAGTAGTTGTCCTTTCGGCTGCGGATAGCCGACACGATCTCTTGTCTTTCCTCCAATTTCAGAGTGTCGAGTTCTCTCGGCAGGAGCTTGAGAGATTCGTTTGGATCAGTCGTTGTTGGCGCTAGCTTCAGCTGCTCTTCGCCAAAGGCAGGCAGATCACCTAGCGCTGCAGTGAGGAACACCGTCAAGATGGTCCACACCACAGGCATGCACAGAGGTCTTCTTTTCATGGTCTAGCACCTTTATAACAGTTGCGCTTGCAAGCGCAAGGAAGCCGGCTCACCAAAATGATGAGCCGTAGGCTTTATGCTTTGTTCTTTCATTTGAGCGAGTTTCTACTGCCGGGGTACGAGCACCGGTGGTGTCACTGGTGATATCACCGACGGTCGTAGATTGGAGGTGGTCCAAAGTCGTCAAACGTCGGCACATCAGGGCGTGTCGGCATCTGTAACATTTTAGGATCGACTTCGACATACCTTTGCAACCGCTGTTTCATCCGCGGCAAGAGCAAAGGGGGCGACTCTTCTTCGAGAGTAACAGCAGGCTTTTGGGTCTGCACCGGCTGTGTGCTTTCGCCGCCAACCGCCGCTTTTTCGGGCTCGGAAGGTTGTTCCTGAACAAACATTGCCTCTGCTCGGCTGCCGTTCTTGTCCATCTCGACACGCATGGTCAGACCCTGTCGCTCGTCGAACTCAGAGGCGTTCATGAGCAAGTACCGCTTACCGCCTGGAGCTTTAGGATCCGGACGTTCCTTCCAAGTCTGACGCAACACAGGCTTTTGTGTAGCCGCATCAATTACAGCTACAGTTGTTCGACCAAAGGCACTTTCCCACACTGTCGTCGGCGTTGTTGCTCCTTGACTGTAGCCGATATAGTAAGAGCGACTTCCAGAAATGTCCTGACCATACTCGGCAAGCAAAGTAGCACCATCTGTATCATAAAGCCGTCCTTTGTCCATATCAGCCCCGAGCTTAAGCACGGCTTCGAGCGAGCCACTTGGACGATAAAGGCTGACATAGTATTGACCCGGAAAGTCGGCCCTCACGATCTTGGCGTAGATATAGGTCTCACTATGGCTGGCATTCCACCGGTAGATTGATTCAGTCAAGAATTGCAGCGACGAGTCGAACCAGCGGATACGCTCCGGCGTGACACCATCTTCGAACATATAGCGCTGCTCGTAGCGGCCGTCGCGCTCCCGATGACCGATACGTTCTAGTTGCCCAGCCATTCGATGCACTTCGTGGAATTTGTAGGTTCCATCTTGAGCGAATTCGGCCCTTGCCCGCAGCAGCCGCCCGCCGTTTACTGTAGTGGCGAAATAGTCTTCGCTCGCCACCTTGCGGATGCCATCCAAGTCGTAATGCACATCTTCCGTTGTGTGGTCCCGATACCAAATATAGCTGGCTGTTAACCTGCCATTGGGCATCTTGCGGTCTAGGGTGCGCACTTTGTTGCCGCTTGCGGGTTCTTGAGCGAGTGCATACAAGTGCAGCTCAAGAGGATTGCCTTGAATATTCAAGACTTGTTCGAGCGTTAGCTCCGCGTGCTTAGCAAAGGCTTGCCAGTAGATGCCCCAGGCAAACGCGCCCACAAGCAAGACGGCGCCAATTGCTACCAGCAGTTTATTTCTGCCGCTCATTTTTCTCTCCTTTCAATTGGCTCTACTTGCGGCGCGTCGTCCACCAGTAGGCAGCAAGCACTAGCAAGGACACAAGCGTGACCGCATCCTTGATGATTGTGCTCTGATCAGTGGAGAACACCTCAGCCCAATTCGCGGTTCGCCCTTCTTGCGGACGTTTGGCGAATATAGGTAGGATCTTCTGATCCGGCTCTAGGTCGCTACCTTCTTTGTGCGAAAAACTAGCCAGACTAGCTGGTCCTAGAGCAGTCTGCTTGAGTAGAATGTTCACGGCTGCAGCAAACTGCGCATCATCCCTGGAACTACGAATTTGGTTTACTTCCACATCTGGGTCGACTCCTTGACCTTGTAACCACTTACCTGAAGGTGTGGTGTACATGGCGCTGGTGATTGACAGCTCGCCGCAATTAGGCAGCGGGTAAATGAACATTTGCTCGAACTTGCCGAAGCTCCTCTTTCCGACAACGACAGTGTTCTTGCGAGACTCCTTCAACAAAGTGACAATCTCCGCACCAGATGCCGAAGAGCCGTTGATCATTATGACCATAGGCAACTTCTTCAAGTCATCTGCGGCCTGCAGTTGAGCAGTTGAGAATCCCTCCTGCATGATTGCTGGTCTGCGCATGATCGTTGTCGTCGTGTCTACAATTTCTAGACCTTTGCGTGACCGCTCATGCAGGACGACACCATTGCTGGCAAAAAAGCGGACCATCTGCTTGCTCAAGTCAAGCAAACCACCACCGTTGAAGCGCAGATCCAGGACCATGCCCTGCAAACCACCTGGTACAGTCATGTCCAGGCTAAGCAGCTTGTCCATTAGCCTGTCAAACATCGCTTCGCTGATCATAAAGCTTGGCAGTTTGATATAAGCCAGATTGCTGTGCACGAGCTCTACTGTGGGGTTATTGATATCTGCAGGAGGCGCGTGCAAAGTGTAGTCTTGGCTTACGTTTTGCCCATCCTGTAGACTGACTACGCGCAGAACGTCGCCTTCGTTCTTCCGCGTTAAGCGTTGGGCCTCGATTGGCTTCAGCCCTTTCAGCTGCTGACTGTTGATGGAAAGGAGAACGTCTCCTTCGCGAAAACCAGCAATCTGTGCCGTTGAGCCCAAGTCCAAGTGCTCGATTACATAGTTGCCATTTGTGTCCTCACGTAGTCCAACACCAAACGGCACAGGGTTGTTGCCTTGTCCAAGCTCCTTTTCCAGGATCTTCGCCGGATCCGTGTACCATGTCCAGCGATCGCCTGCGGTATCTGTTACGCCAGCGGCAACGGCGTCAGCCACGTCCTGTAAGGCGTCGTTAAGCTCGGACCAGGTATTGATCTGGCCCTTGTACTTCTCCTTGTATCTGGAAAAATCAATCTTAGTCAGGTACGCGGGTTCGATGTAAGAAATGGTTATGTGGTTATAGACATCGTCATAGATCTTCTCCAGTTCTTCGGGCTTAGCCGGTTTGGCAGCAGTGAGGATCAAGTTAACAATTTCTCTGGCTGGTGTGTTTGCAGCCAGCAAATCGACGATGTTCGGGATTGCTGTGTGCTCCGAAGCTTTAGCACATTGCCCAGGCGACACAGCTGACATCGGCAATGCCGGACCAGAGTTAAGCGTAGTGCTTGGTGACACTGGAGCCGCAGGGGCAGAACTAGGCTTGGGCAGCCGCAGCAGCTGGCAGTAGGGATAATTGACCGCATCATGCGCTTGCGCCTGTCCACCTATAGAAAGGGTGTCGCTGCCGATTGCGCTGCTGGCCAGAATGCTGAACAACAGCAAATTTAGAAGTTTCATGACCTTCGTCCTTCGTTAAGTGATGGGGATGTGACCATGACCGGTCGGTCATGGTCATATGCTCGCGCCAGCAAACATTCCCATCAGTGGAGAACGATTACTGACGCACCTTTTTTAGTGCTCCGGTCGACGAGAATATTTGCTCGATGCGACTATTCTCTATGGGCACCAGCACCCCCAAATAGTGGAGAAGCTGGTGATGCTGTTCGGCGGTGATGGGCTTTTCTTCGTCGAAAATCCACAACTCGCAACTGAAGACGAAATCTACCGCCTTCTCGTTGCAACCGGGCCGCTTGAACAACAACATTTTAGCGTCTGTGGTGTCGAGACCGAGAACGCCAAGATGCCCTTTAAGTAAGCGCAGGATGCTCCGGTAACAGTCGAGTGTAAAACCGTCAGTGTTGGCGCTGACAAAGATTTTCTCGAGCTCTAACCAGACGACCTCATTTTTCGTTAGTTCATGTCGGCGCTTGAAGGCTGCCAGAGACAACAGTAGTAACGCCACTACCATTGGTGTGGCCAAGAGTGGGCTGCCAAACAAAAGCCAGTAAGCTATAGGTGCTCGCGGACTCTCCTTCGACGACAAATCACCTTCGCTGAGCAAGGTGAGATTTTCGGGAGCAGATTTAATTGTGCCCACAAAAAACTCCGGCGTAGAGTCCCCGTGCCAGTCAGGGAGCTGACCATCCGGCGCTTTGGCTGTTGCCCACAGATAGTCGGCGACGATGCCCACTTGTGTCTTATCCGCACCATCATCGGTTTGCTGGGTGGTGAGATAAGTGGCATAGAACGTAACCACAATCATCTTGCGCCCTTGCTCCGGCGTATACTCCTCGACTTGCGGTTTGCCTAAGAGCTTAACGTCTGATGGCTGCTTAGTGAGGATTCCCATACGCAGCCCCTCCACACTAATGAGCGGCATGTCCAGAAGCTCAGGCTCGACTACCCTGCTTGTGCCGTAGGCCGCCATCGGCGCATTGCCGACGTTGCTGTTCGGCAGTGGTGGCAAGACCGAAGTAGTGCCTGCCTGTTCGAACCGATGTCGGGCATTGGAGGTGAGGGTGAAGATCAGACGCACTTGAATGCTGTCTCCAATGGCATAAGCGGCCACGCGAGGTGTGTCCACGTGCAACTGGATACGTCCGTCTTGAATTGACACCGGCAGTGGTGCCCCAGGTTCTGGCGCGTTAGTGCTCTTTTGCTCGGCGTGAGCTCCTCCTACCATGAGGAGCATCGCCGCCAGCAAGAGCGCTGTATAGTTACAGCATTTGAACATGATTGTTCCTCCTGTCTAAAGTCGTGCCTTGCTGGCTAACAGTTGGAGAAGCTCGTGAACGGCTTTCTCTTGAGCCTCTGTGCTCACAATCAACGGGCTTACGCCGCAGTCAGCGAGTCGCTCGAGAATGCTTTCCTCGTAACGGCGAAAGTTCTCGCTGTACTCTCTGGCTGTGGTGACTGAACCGAAGATCCTGCGCAACACCTGAAGGAACCAGGCGGAGAACTTGCCTTGTCCGTTGTCGGGAGCTACCCAGAATGAGATAGCCTTGCCCTGGTAATCTTGCAGACTGTAGTGCATGCCTGGCCAGGGAACGCAGGGTAGCTCCCTCTCTCGTCTATCCTGCACGAAAACAGCAATTGTATCGTGTTTGAGACCACAGTAGCGCAAGGCCTCCCAATCCTCCTCGTTCATATTGGCGAAATCAGAGACGAGAAGAACAACTCCCCGGCTCCTTTGCTGCGCAGTTTTCAATGCTATTGAAAGTCCGCCACCGATGCTAGAGCCGATTTGAGCCAACAAGCGATCCTCCACGGCGGCAAAGAGAGCCGGCATGAGCGAACGCTGTGCTTCAGCCATTTTCATGATCGTGATCGGCTGATCGGCGAATGTGATGAAAGAGACCTTATCCTTGATTTTTTCAGCACATTTTATACCGCAGCCTGCGCAAAGGGCACCTAAAAGACTCTTGAAGGTGCCCACCGTTCCTTGATTCATGGAAAGGCCCACGTCAAGGAGAACGGTCAGGCAGGTCAAAGGCGGACTTCTGTACAAGCGCACCACGTATGCATCGTCTTCAGATTCTATTGCCGAGGCAACCGGATCGATATGACTTGCCTGGTCGCCGTTTGCAGGATCATATTCTCTGAAGCCGTGATGCTCCAGTCCGGGACCTTTTCTTTGTCCCCGGCGTTGACTACCGAAAGAGTAAGCGGGCAATGCCGAACGGAAGCTAATTTCGAGGGCACCGGCAGCCAAGCTTGCCATTAGCTCTTGCACAATCTCAGTCGTTTGATCGGTGTTCATTGCTGCCTCCCTATTTCGTCAGAGTTCTTGATAGAGTGCCAGCCCGAGCCGAGTTAGAACCCGGTTCGGACCTGCTTTTTAGGCACTTATGCGCGAGCATAAGCGGCCGGATCGTCAGTTGGATCGATGTGGGTCAAGATAGCGTCCACCACGTGCTCCGGCAGGATCGGTCCGGTGTTTTCCAAACGATGGATGACTTGCGCCCTGGTGATCGAACCGTCGGCGGGGTACTGATTGGAGAATGGATTTTGGATAGATGTTCCATTGGTGCGGCGATGGGTTGCTCTTTCCTGCATCACGATTCGGTGATCCATCACTGAGTGCGCTAGTCTTTTTAGATCAACGGGCAACACTATCTTGCGTGGTGTTTGCCTATCCTCTTTGGTGCCATGGAGGAAAGCTTCCACCTGGCAGGCTCTTTGTAAGTTCAGGTCGCCACGCACCGACACGCCGGACTTGATCTGATCGAGAATCGGTCGGATCTTGAGATGATTTTGCCATAGGTCCCTGAACTCAGGCGTGCCTGGGACAGTGGCTCGAATCACCGAAAGCTGGAAGTCTATGAAAGCCTCGCTGACATGGATGTTTTCTTGCACCCATTTTCGAGTCGCTAGAATCTCGTCGATGGTCAGCACTCTTTTTGCCTTCACCTCCTCCAGAATCCCATGATCGACAAGGCGCGGATTCAGAAGGAGCTCTTTTTCAGCCTCCCTTGAAATGCGCCCAGGTTTTATCCGGTGCAGAAAACGGTCCAGCTGAGCCGGTGGAAGAATATTGGTACCTTCTGAGCCGACGTCATTTTGCGTACACAGGAAGATCCGCACCGCAGGCATGTACTTTACCGTCTCCTCCGGCGTCAGCTGCGGTGACTGCATAGTACAACGCCCCTCGGACATGGGTCCAAAGAGCGCCGCTTGGGCGAGCGTCGACATGCGATTGATCTCGTCACCCATGACCACGGTGGCATCAGGCAGCCCACTCCAGCCAGCCCTCCACTTAGTCTCCTTGCCCTCACCTTTGTCTAGCCAGGGAGCGCCTACGATCTCTTTGGGCTGCAGATCGGGCGTTCCCTGAATGATGTGGCATCTGCCGCCAATCAAAATGGCGATCACTTCGACAATGCGTGTTTTAGCCGAGCCAGGATCGCCTTCCACCAGGACATGGCAGATACCGCCCTGGATGGTCCCTGCGAGCATCAGGCGACCAATTTCCGGCATACCCCTGACGTAGTGATCATAGATCCTGAAGGTCTCATGAAATCTGCGTCGAGCAACATCAGGGTCGAACTTTTCGGTCTTTGTCTCAGACATGGTCTCAGACATGCTTGCCTCCTGTTACTCGGTCCTTTTTCGGAACCGGGATGAGAACCAAATCACCGCACCTATGACTGGCCGGAGGTTGGCAACGAAGAGCGTCCATCTTGGTAGTCCGCCACCACCTGTGGTGATAAGCAGGAAGAGCAGAACGTCAAGCAGAAGCAATACATGCTTGAGGTTCGACTGTAAGGACTGGGCGTACAGTCCACCAGCTTTTTGCGGGAAGCTATAGTGAATGTGCGCCGTGCCGGGGGGCGCGAAGATAAGATCCGAATCTTTCGCCCGGTCTTTTATGTGCACGAAGATGTTTTCCTTCGGCTTAAGCTCTCCTTGCACTGGATAACCGGCACGAATGATCTCTGTGCTCTTAACCTCGTCAACCTTGGTCATACCCGGATAATATCGCCCGTTACGTCTGTGGTTGCTAGGATCGTATTTGGGCACGGGCACAGGCGTTGTACCACCAGTGACGACAGTAAGCAGGTGGATGTGCTCTTCTTTGAGGCGGTCCAGTGCATCATCCAGTTCAGCGAGATTGCCCGTGAAGCCACCATCGGTAAACAAGACGATGAAGCGAATCTTCTGGGACTTGTCGCCAGCTGCCTCCTCGTGTTTCCTCAGGCGAGAGAACTCATCGAGGGCGCTTTGGAAGCCGCTCGAGTAGTTACATCCGCCGCCTGGAGCTGCTCCCACTTGCACGTAGTTTTTCAGCATGTAGTAGAAAGCACTCGATGGGCTTAAGTCATTGGTAATTGGCCACATGACGTGCCCTGCGCCTTCGAGCGTGATGATTCCAGCTTGGTTGAAGGCCAGCTGGGGCATCAGGTCGTTTCTCAGATACCACTTAGCGACGTCTAATCGCGTTCCCCACGCAAAGTCGACTCCTTTGTCGTCTTCACCGGACATCTCAGCAAAGAAGGGACGAGTATCTTCAGCAGCCTGCGACGGCGAGACGTCGTGAATTGAAATTAGCTGTACTGAGCCCTTCGCCACCATCATCGGTGCTCGAGCGAAATTTGGCCCGCCTAAGGCAACCACGAGCACTACGGCAAAGACAATCCACTCGAGCCAGAGCATCAAGCGCCGTCTGCGGCTGGCCGGCGAGAAAGCGTCTTCAATAATCAGGTCACTCCATAACTGGCGAGCCGCCTCAAGAGTGCGCCAGTTGTACCAGGCGATCACAGCCAAAATAAGCGTGACGATTGGGACCCACACCTTGATCGGGTGAAGGTCCATCCATTGGATGTGCATGCTTAAAGCCTCCCTGCTTAAAGCCTCCCTGCTTAAAGCCTTCCTGCTTAAAGCCGCTCACGATCAGTTACGTTCAGGTCTTTGCCAGCAGGGTCGTCGAACAGTTTTTGTTCTTCCTCACTGTCACCGCTACCCTTGCCCAACTTCTTGGCCAAATGCGGCTTCTGGTGCAGAAGGATTTCGAAGTCGATCTGCGTTGTTTTGCGATCTTCACCAATCTTTCGCACATTCTGCTGGCTGAGGTCAGGTCTTCGGCTTAAGGCTTCCTCCGTGGTCAGGGTAAGGGCCTGGACGAAGGTTTTGGCAGCAAGCGCATCTGTACTGTCACTACGGTGCTTAAGCAGTGCCATGGCCTTATGCTGCTGCGACAACTCGGCTATCTCAAGCGATCCTGGTGCAGTGAGTATATCTTTGCCCCCAGCTTCACGCTCGAGATAGTCGTCGTACGAACGGTCAAAATACTCCACAGCCAGGTCGTACATAGTCGTCATGTATGCCAGTCGTCCCCTCATGTAATACTGGGCTTGCGGCGTGGTGGCATCAAAGTAGCTCCAACCGGTCCAGAATCCGGCGATAAACAAGGCGAACGTTGAAATTACCAGCGCTCGCCAGATTTCATGTCGCCCAAAATCGAGCTGTTTCATGTTGCTCTCCCTAAACGTTTCGTCCAGCCAAACTGGCAAAGACGAAAAAGAGAATGACGAAGCCAAGCGTGCCCTCAATGAACACGTCATCGACTTCACGGTAGTTAGTTACGGACTGCCACACTTCGGCAGACTTTTCCAGACCGTCAATCGTCTCCATCGCCTTTTGCATGTCACCAGGATTGTTAGCATGGAAGACAATGCCACTAGTTGGATCTACTCGGTGCAGCTCGTCGGCAAACATTTGCAAATCGAGCTTGTTGTCTTTCTTCCAGCCTTCACCTAAGCCGATGATGTAGACCTTCAAGTGCGCCTCTTTGAACTCGCGAGCAAACTCTTGGCGCATATCCGGGGCAATAGTGTCCAAACCGTCGGTGTTCATGATCAGCACACGACTGGCATCTGCTTGGGTGTTCAAGATGAAGAAGTCGTATGCCTTTTGCAGAGCGACGACAAAGTTCGTCCCGTTACCTACGTTCTCAGCCAAGTGCACTGTTTGTGCTTGCAAAGCTTGAGGATCGTTGCTCAAGGGGGCCATCAAGTAGAAATCGTCGTCAAAGCGTGCCAGGCAAAAACGGTCTGTGTTTGCCGGATCTGTGGTCATGCGATGGCGAATCAAGTAGCGCGCAGCCAATTGAGCAGCATCTGCTCGATTCATGGCGTGCGGTTCTTCACCCTTGTTCGTGCCGGCGATGAAGTATTTGTCGCTACCACGGTTGTCGATGACGATTGCTGTCGGGTCATCACTAGCGGCCTTAGCTTCGTCGTCGCTCATCTCTTTGGCTCCCTCCAACAGCGGAGTCTTCATCGAGCCCGAGCCATCGACGAGATCGCAAACATTGTGCACCTGCGTTTTTCTCTGAACCACGGCTGCAGGTACACTTGGCCCCATGATCGCTAAGGTCAGATTGGTCGACATCAACACCAGGCAAACGCGAGCGACAATGACGAAAGTCGATCGGCTTTGCAAATGGCTATGTGGCACCAATGTCGAATGACGAATGACCATTTGTCGCTGATCCCAGAGGAGCACACAGTACACAAGCACAGGCATGAGCACCACAAGGTAAGCTCTAGCAAAGTGCCAATGTGCAACCGCAGTCCAGTAATCGTCCCAGACATTAAGACCCTGTGTGTAATAGCTTGCTAGAACTTTGTCGATTTGCATTGCGGTCACTCCTTCTAGTTTGCCATCTGGACGAATGCAGACGGAAATCCAACGCTCGAGAGCGCGGCAGAAATAAATCTAAAATTGCTTGTTTAAAATATGTACGGAGGTTTAGAAGCTAATGAAATCCAAAAGAAAGAGATGTTTTCACACTAGCTACTGCCTTAATAAGAGATCAAATTGCCAATAGCTGAGGAAGCACGGGCAAAAGAACGCTTCTAGTCCAGCAATCCCCGCACAGGCGACTTATCAAGTAGCGAAGCGAATGAACATGGCTCAGGGTGCCGATTTAAATGGTGAGAAACTTCTCTGTCTCCACGTCTCTTGAGACTGTCTAGGTTGGGACGCTTTTTTCATTTTTGCCGGGACAGTTGAATTCGCGCTAACCAAACAATTTTCAGACCAATTAGGGGTCTGAGTAGCTATAAAAGTGTCGTGAAATTTCTGATTGCTCTTTGCAATAAGGCGAGACTGCCGCTTGAATGCTACTACCGGCGGTGCCTGTATGGGTAAATTTTTTTATTGTTTTGCAGCGCGATATTGCTCGCGAGCACGAACGAATTCAACTACGATTTTGGCCAGCACTTTGTCGACTGTTCGTACTCCATCGTCTCCATACGAGGGGGCCGCTTCGGACAGGTGCAGGTACTTAGTGTCTAGTGTGCTGGCGATTCTGTAGATGAAGTAAAATGCTTGCTCTTCTGCAGAACTCCGCACTCTTGTAAGTATGCGGATAAGTTACCAATGATATCACTAGCGTCACCGACTACCACATGAGTCGCTTTGGCACTTTTTAGCATGTTGCAGAGCGTTACTGCGTCTGGCAATGAGAGTTCGGCTTCATTGAAAGCCAGAGCATTAGCGCCGGTGCTGCTGTTTACTGGTGACAACCTGGCGTGAGCGTCTAGTACCAGCTTATGTGCTAGTCGTACTTTTGCCGGTGTAATAACGTGAGCGAAACCGACAGGGTAGATCTTCAGTTCTTGCGACAACTGAGCGCCATTTGATATCTCTGCCACGGCATCGGCTATGTAGAAAATTTCCTCTACGCCGTAGTGCTCTCGTACATAGGAAAAATGGTCTCGCCCCTTGTTGAAACCAGGTCGCTGACCAAGAACCTCGGTAAGATGCGGGACTAGTTGAACTCCTTGCGGACTAAGAGCCCAAGCATCGAGAACTGATTGTTCCACTGCTGAAGTGATAAAGTT
>Ga0182030_10017621_pt1 | contig 13767 bp, 12 predicted proteins | sample 812S3MmetaG_FD_121299 | JGI IMG/M metagenome (GOLD analysis project Ga0182030, IMG submission 121299) | Permafrost microbial communities from Stordalen Mire, Sweden - 812S3M metaG (Illumina Assembly) | ecosystem: Environmental > Terrestrial > Soil > Wetlands > Permafrost | place: Sweden... | reverse complement strand
CGGTTGCCAGCCGCCGCCAACAGGCCGCCGTGGAACGCTTGGTCTGCTTCCTGGAAGCGGGCCTCGTCGCCCGCGGCGAGAGCCCGCGTGGCCTCGGCGGTGAGCCGGCGCAGTTCGGCGACGACGTCGGCGCGGTCAGGGCGCCGGGCAACGAGGGCGGCAGCCCACGTCTCGATCAGGGCTCTGGCGGTGAGGACATCTCGCAGCTCAGGAGTGTTGACGGGCGAGACCAGCGCCCCTCGTTTCGGGTACAAGACGAGCATGTCCTGGGCCGCAAGCTGGAGGAACGCCTCGCGTACGGGCGTGCGTGACGTGCCCACCGCGTCGGCGACCTCGCCCTCGCTGAGCAGCGTGCCACCAGGGTAGGTGCCGTCCAGGATCCGGGACCTCACCCAGTCGTACACGCGGCGGGCCGCGGACTCGGGCCCGGGGCGGGATGCCATGAGGGACATCATGCCCCCTGGCCAGGGCCCGGCGCGCTGGCCGGTGTCGCCGTCGTCCCGGGCCGCCGAGCGAGGACGCGCCTCGCCAGCACGCGCCCTTGACATTTACGGGGCCCTCCTGCATGATAGATACAAGATAGATGCAACATTGTCCCAATTCCCCCTTAGCTATAGCTAGGCGCCTGCCCCTGTTACCGGCGTGGGCCGTGACCTGCACGGCGATCTTCTGCTGCGCATGGGGAGGCAATCAGTTCACTCCGCTCCTGACCCTTTACCGCCAGGCCAACGGCTACTCGGCCACGGTCGTTGACGCCTTGCTCGGCGCCTACGTACTGGGGTTGGCGCCCGCGTTGGTCATGGGCGGCGCCTTGTCGGACCGCCGTGGCCGGCGCCGCTGCATGGTGCTGGCGTTAGCACTGTCCGGTCTCGGCTCCGCCTCCCTGGCCCTCGACAGCCTGCTCTTCTTGGGCTTCGGCCGCTTTTTGAGCGGTGCCGCCCTGGGGTTGGGCATGGCCGTGGGCACCAGCTGGGTGACCGAACTGACCGTCGAAGGTGGTCGGACGCTGGCCCGGGGGGCGCGACGGGCCTCTATATCGCTGACGGCCGGGTTCGGGGCCGGTGCCGGCGTAGCCGGTGTCCTGGCCCAGTGGGGCCCGCGGCCGGAATCGGTACCGTACCTGGCCCATATGGCCCTCACCGTGGTCGCACTGACAGCGGTGCTGCGCTGGTGCCCCCGGACGCCGCCCTTGGTGGCCGGTCGTGCTCGGGCCGCCGGCCCGAGGATGCCGTCGATCCACCACCGCAGGTTCCGGAAGCTGGTGCTGCCCATGGCCCCCTGGGTGTTCGGTGCCGCCGGCGTGGCCTACGCCATCTTGCCCCAGACGATGGCCGGCCGGATGCGGCATTGGGCGCTCATTTACGCCACCCTGCTTACAGTTGTCACCCTGGGCACAGGGGTCCTGGCCCAACCCGTGGCCCGGCGCCTCGACCACCCCCAGTACCCGCGCGCCATCATCGTCGCCATGGTGGCGGTCTCCACCGGGATCGCCGTGGCCGCCCTCAGCGTCGCCCTCGGCTCGCCTTGGGTCGGAGTGGCAGCGGCCGTTGTTCTCGGCCTCGCCTTCGGCTTGGCCCTCGTCGCCGGGCTGGTCGAAGTCCAACGGGTCAGTCATCCCGACGACAAGTTCGCCTTGACGGGCGTCTACTACGCGCTGACCTACGTGGGTTTCCTGCTGCCCACCGCCGTGGCCGTGGCCGGCCGATGGGCCCCGACGGACCTGGAGCTGTGCGTTCTGTCGGTGCTCGCCCTGGCCAGCACGTTGCTCATAGCCACGGGCTGGTCCATGCCCCCGGCGCAGTCCCATCCGGCGCCTGCCCATGGCGCCGCCTTGGCCGAGGTGGTCAGCAGTTTGGCCCGGCTAGGGCCGGCGTCTGTCAGCGGCGCGGGGAACGGTGCCGCGATGTCCGGGAATGCCTGACGAACGGCGCGGCCGGGCTGGCGCCTATTTCGCCGAGCTGCTCGTTGTAGGCCAGGGGCACGGGAGCAACGTCACCTAATTCGAGCTCGTTCGCGAGACGTCAGGTCCTCATCGCGGGAGCCGTACGGTCCAGCGCCGACGGGGCCAGGTGGCCGCCGATGACATCTTCGGCGAGGACGACGAGGCGAAGTTTGTGGTTGCGGGCATGGTTGCGCAAGGCCATGAACGCCTGGCCCATGTCGAGGCCGGCTCTTTCGGCCACCATCCCTTTGGCCTGCTCGATGACGACCCGGCTGTTGAGGGCGTGCTGGCGCAGTTGGTTGACGAGTTGGGCCTCGGGCGTGGCGCGCTGTTGGCGGATGGCGATGGTGGCGATGTCGGCCAGGGCCTGGGCGGCACCGATGTCGGCCCCAGGTGTCCCGCCCGCCTCGGCGCCGAAAAGGTTGAGCGCTCCGATGACGGTGCCCCGCAGGCGCATGAGCAGGGCCTGCGCTGAGCCGAAGCCGGCGGCGAGAGCCTTCGGGGCAAAGCGGGGCCAGCGAGCATTGACGGCGGCGAGGTCTTGGCCCACGACCGCTTGGCCGCTGCGGTAGCAGTCCAGGCACGGGCCCTCCTCGGACTGCAGCTCGAGCAGTTCCAGGATGCCCACGGCCTCAGAGGAGGAGGCCATCTCCCGTAGGTCCCCATCAGGCCCAGCCAACATCAGGCCGGCGGCGGCCACCTCGAGCACCACGACGCAGCGCTCGGCGACCACGCTCAGCAGTTCCACCACATCGAAGTCCGCCACCAGCGTGCCGGCCAGCCCCACCAAGGCCCCGGCCAGCAGCGCTTGCCTCGGCGCCGGGTCTCGGGGCACATCGGTTATGGCCACGTTGGGCCTTCCTGGGCCGGGAGAGCGGCCCTGGCGCCAATGGTACGCCGCTCCGGCCCTCGACGTTGGCGGGCCCCTATGCCAAAGGCCCAGTCCCACGCCCTGGGGCCCTTCTCGCCGTCGCTAGGGCTGGGGACCGAGCGAGGTGCCGGGGCCCTCGACGAGTCCTGGGCCAGCTCGCGGGCGCATGGCCCTTAGGCCGGCGGTGCTAAGGCCAGCGGCTCTGGCTCGCTCAGTTCATGAACATCCCGCCGTCAATGTTGATGGTCTGGCCCGTGATGTAACTTGCCTCGTCGCTGCCCAGGAAAAGCAAGAGGTTGGCCACGTCATCGGTAGTCCCGGCCCGCCCCAGGGGTATCTTGCTGACCCACTCGGCCATGAGCTCGCCGGGTTTGTAGGGCCCGAGCAGGCTGCCCCACATACGGTCGTTGTAGTCCCACATGTCAGTGCTGACAATTCCCGGGCAATAGGCGTTCACGGTAATGGCGTCCGAGGCCAGTTCCTTGGCCAGGCTTTGGGTCAGCCCCACGACGCCGAACTTTGACGCCGCGTAATGGGGCGTGTAGATGAACCCCTGGCGGGCCTGCCCCGACGCGGCATTCAGGATCCGGCCACCTCGTCCTGTCGACCTCATGACGCCGGCGGCTGCTTGACAGCACAGGAACACGCCCTTGGTGTTGACGGCCAGGACATAATCCCATTCCTCAGGTTTGATGTCCTCGATCTTGGTTATGGCAATGACGCCGGCGTTGTGGACGCTGACGTCGAGGCGGCCGTAGCGCTCGGCCGTGAGCGCAAAGAGCTTCGCCACCGCGCCTGGGTCGGCGACGTCGGTGGTCACGGCCAGTGCCCTCACGCCGGCCTTCGTCAGTTCGTCGGCGGTCTCGTGAACCTTGTCGTCGAGGTCAGCGAGGACCACGGTGGCTCCCTCTCCGCCAAAACGCATGGCGATGCCACGCCCAAGCCCGCGCGCCGCCCCGGTGACGACGACGACCTTGCTCGTGTAACGCCCATTTCCGCTAGTCATGGTCCCCCTTCGAGTGGTTGGTGACCTTAAGGCCTGGTCCTTCGTCGTTCAGGCGGCGACGAGGCGCTCTGCCGTGAACCGGTCCGTAATGAGGGCGCCGATCAAGCGGCCCTCGAGCGCGCCGCGGATGGCTTCAAGCTTCTCCACCCCGCCGGCTATACCCACGGCCCGCGGTACTTGGCGGAGCTGCTTGAGCGACATACCGATCACCCGGTTATCGAACGGGCTGGCGACGTCATGGCCATCGCGGTCATAGAACCTGACGCACAGATCCCCGACCGCGCCCAACCTCTCGAGCTCAGCCATCTCGTCTTGCGAGAACACGTTGCCGCTTTCGCCGAGGAGACGGGAGGGGTGCATGGAGCCTACGCCGACCAGCGCGACGGTGAGGCGCTTGAAGTACTGGATCGTCTCTTGTACCTGGGGCTCTGTCAGGTAGGCGGTGGCGGCTTGCGGGGAGGCAGCTACGCCCGGCGCCGTGAGGTAGTGGGGCTCGGCCTTGAGCAATGACGCCAATCGCTCGGTGAGACGGATGGCATGCACCTCAGCGGCGGGGTTGCCGATCCCCCCTAGGATCTGTACCACGTGGCTCTTCCCGGCGACTCGCCGGGGCTGCATTGAGCCCACGGTACGCAGGAGCGTTTCGCTCCATGAGGAGATCCCGATCACCTCGTTGGGGCCGAGGGTTGCCTCCAGGTAGCTCGCCGCGGCGCCGCCGATCGCTCGCAGCACCTCCTCACCAGTGTCCCGGCTGCAGTCGGCAACGGTCGCGTCCTGAAGCTTGTAGCGACTGACGAGGTCTTCTTCGAGTTCGGAATAGACACCGGTCGGCGTGGTCACCGTCGTGCGCACGATGCCTTCCTTGTGCGCCGCGGTGAGCAGGCGCGACACCATGGCCTGGGACAAGGAGAGCTGCTTGGCGATCTGTGGCTGCCGTATGCCGTGCTCGTAGTACAGACGGGCCACCTTGGTGATCAGCCTGAGCCGTTCGACGGAGTTCAATGGGTGCCGCTCTCCGGCTCGCCCAGCCCGGTCACCCTCGAGACGGCCGCGTGCCAGGCCGAGAGCAGCTCCTGGCGGTGCCCCGCCGTCATATGAGGTTCGACGCGGTCGCCACGCCGACCAAGCTCTTCGACCGTCGCTTCGTCCGTGAAGACGCCCGTGGCCAGGCCCCCCAGGAAGGCCGCGCCCAGTGCGGCAGCGTCGGGGGCTCTGGTGCGTACGATGGGACGGCCGAGCAGGTCAGCCTGAAGCTGCATCAGCACATCATTGCTCGTGGGGCCGCCGTCGGCTCGCAGCTCCTCAACCGGGCGGCCGACATCGGTGTCGAGGGCGTCCACTAGGTCTGCCACCTGAAAGGCGATCGACTCGATGGCAGCCCGGGCCAGCTGTCCCGCCCCGGTCCCGAAAGTGAGCCCGGCGATCAGGCCCCGTGCCTCCGGCCGCCAGTACGGCGCACCGAGCCCGGCAAACCCGGGCACGATGTGGGCGCCACCGGAGTCGCTCACTGTGGCGGCGAGCCGCTCGACCGCACTGGCGCCCTCTAGCCCGAGGAGCCGGGCCAGCCACTCGACCGTGGCGCCGCTGGAGTAGACGTTGCCTTCGAGAGCGTAAGTCGGCGAGCCGTGCAGCCAGGCCAAAGTGGCGGCCAGCCCATTGCGCGAGTGGCCTACTACCCCGCCGGTGGGCGAGGCCACCGACGTCCCCGTGCCGTAGGTCGCCTTGGCTGTCCCGGCCCGTAGGCAGCCCAAGCCGTACAGGGCGGCGTGTGAGTCTGCCGCCAGAGCGGCGATAGGAGCGGCCGGGACACCCGCGGCCCGCGTGTCGCCGATGACCTGGCTCGACGCCACGATGCCGGGCAATAAAGCCGCTGGGATCTCGAACAGGTCCAGGAGGGCCTCGCTCCACTCCAGGCGGCGGATGTCGAACAGGAGCGTGCGCGACGCGTTGCCGGCGTCAGTGACGTGCAGCGAGCCTCCGGAAAGGTTCCAGGCCAACCAGCTGTCCACCGTGCCGGCACAGACGTCGCCTCGCGCCGCCGCCAGGCGCAGGCCGGCGTCAGCACCTAGCAACTGGCTCAGTTTTGATGCTGAGAACATGGGGTCGAGGGGCAAACCCGTCAGTTCCCGGACAAGCCCATCCGCACCGGCGGCCCGAAGTTCGCGACACAGCCCCGCACCCCGGTTGCACTGCCAACTGACGCATGGTGTCAGGGGCAAACCGGTGCGGCGGTCCCAGATCACCACCGACTCGCGTTGGTTGGCGACGGCCACGCAGCTGACTTCCGCCTTCGGGAGCTGCGCGACAGCGTTGAGGACGCTCTCCCATAGGTCAACTGGGTCCTGCTCAACCCGTCCTGGGCTCGGATAGGAGCGCTGGACCGGTACCGACGCGAAGGCGACCGTCTCGCCCTCCGGGGATACGAGCACAGCCTTCGTGGCCGTCGTACCTTGGTCCACAGCAAGGACGGCGGTCATCTATTTCCGCTTTATGACTTCCACGGCCGCGGCGCAGATGCCGGTGGCGGTAAGGCCGAAGTGCTGCAACAGCCACGAGGCCGAGCCTGTGGGCGCGAAACCGGGGAACCCCAAGATCCGCATCGGCACGGGCCGCGTTGACACCACCACTTCGGCGACGGCGCCACCTAAGCCGCCATGCACAGAGTGCTCCTCCACGGTGACAATGGCGCCCGTCTCCTCACTGGCGGCGGCGATCTCCACCGTGTCAAGAGGCTTGACGGTAGGCATCGAGAGCACCCGCGCGCTAATACCCTGACCAGCCAGTAGGGTCGCCGCTTCCACGGCGCGTGACAGCATGGTCCCATTGGCCAGCAAGGTCACGTCGCTGCCCTCGGCTACGCGCCACGCCTTGCCGATCCGGAAACGGTAGTCGTCACCGTATACGGCGGGCACGCCCATCCGGCTCACTCGGATAAAGACCGGGCCTCCGTGGTCAAAGGCGGCACGCAAGGCCTGACCCGTCTCCATGGGATCGGCGGGCACTATCACCACCAGGTTGTCGATGGCCCGCAACCATGCCACGTCCTCGATCGAATGATGAGTGGGGCCAAGCTCTCCGTAGGCGACCCCCGGGCTCATGCCGCAGACGATGACATTGGCATTGGTGTAGGCAAGGTCGACCTTGATCTGCTCTAACCCTCGCGCCGTGACAAAACAGCTGGCCCCCGACACGAAGGGCCGCTTCCCGCCGTTGGCCAGGCCGGCGGCGATGCCCAGCATGGCCTGTTCGGCGATGCCGACGTTCACCAGCCGGTCCGGGAAACGCCTTTTGAAACCGACCAGCTTGCTGGAACCGACCGAGTCGCTGCACACAACCACGACGCGCTCGTCCGCTGCGGCGAGCCCCTCCACCGTCGCGGCGAAGGTGTCGCGACAGTCGAACAGCGCCGGATCTCGCGCCTCCTCACCACGGCTACTCACGGTCCAGCTCCTCCATCGCTGCCCGGGCCTCCTCGGGCGATGGCACCCGGTGGTGCCATTCGACGCGGTCCTGCATGAACGACACGGGGTAGCCTTTGTGGGTCCGGGCGATGACAAAACTGGGCTTGCCGGCTTCCACGGGCAGGCCCTCGAAGGCGTCCAGCAGGGCCGCGTGGTCGTGGCCGTCCACCTCGGTGACCGCCCATCCAAAGGCTTGTGCCTTGGCGGCCAGAGGCTCGAGGCGGCTCGTTTCCTCGGTTGGCGCGCCCTGCTGCAACCCGTTGCGGTCGACGACCACTGTTAGGTGCTCCAGGCCGCGGTGCCCGGCAGCCATCATCGCCTCCCAGTTGGAGCCTTCTTGAAGCTCACCGTCGCCGACAAGGCAAAAGGTGCGCCGGGGAGAACCATCCATCTGCGCCGCTATGGCGGTGCCTACGGCGATGGGCAAACCGTGCCCGAGGGGGCCGGTGTTCGCCTCCACACCAGCGACCCGCTTGGCGTCAGGATGGCCGCTCAGCGGTGAGAGGCTCTTCATGTAGCCCTCGAGCAACGAGGGGTCGAAGAAGCCCCCGGCCGCCAGCGCCGCGTACAAGGTCGCCGAGCTGTGGCCCTTGCTCATGACAAAGCGGTCGCGCTCCGGCCAGCGAGGCGCGGCCGGGTCTATGTCGAGCACGGCCAGCACCAGTACGGCGACGATGTCAGTAGCAGAGAAGTCCCCGCCGATGTGGCCCAAGCCGGCGGCCCTGACCATGGCCAGCTCGCACTCGCGCAACCGGCGCGAGGCGTCCACCAGCAAGCGCACGAGCTCGTCACGGGGGAGAGAGCGTGGGATGCGGCCAGCCGGGAGCCCGTGGCGAGCGGCCACCGTCATTGATGCTTCTCCACCTCGCCGAACAAGATATCGAAAGCCAACTTCTGTGCGCCCAGGGCGTCTTGGCGTTCCCTGGCCGCCGCCAGTTGGCCACTGTCGATGCGATCGGCCAAGGCCAGCAGGGCCGACAGCATGCGGATGCTGGCCCGGGCCGCTTCCGCCGGGTCCTCGCGGAAGGGGAACTGGTCCAGTTTCCAGGGCTTGTCCCAGCCGGCTCGCTTGAGACTGAGAAGGAACTCCAGTGTCTCGAGCACGTGGACGGAACCAACCGTCATGTCGTCGTCCCAGGCGCGGAAGTTGTCGTTGAGGTCCACGTCGATGAGCCGGCCGCGCGCCGCGCACAGTTCCGCTGCCGCGGCCGGGGACTCGCCTCCGTACAGCGAGTGGCCAAAGTCGATCAAGACGCCGACGTTGCTCAAGCCGATGTCTTCTATGGCCAGCAGTGTGCGTGCCGCGTCGGAGAACACGATGTGAGTACGAGGCTCCTTGGGCTTGTACTCAATGGCAAAGGGCAACCCCGGGTGAGGGGCCGCCGCTCTTTGCAGCCCCTCCACCGACAGCTCCCACAGCCGGCGCGGGTCGGCTTGCATGGGGTAGTCGTAGCCGTCTTGGCCCGGCCAGATCTTCATGTAGTCAACGCCTAGCTCCAGGCCCACCTCGGTGGCCCGGGCGACGAGGTCCAGTGCTCGCTGGCGTACGTGCACGTCCGGGTTGGTGAACGCACCTCGGCAAAACTCGCGGGTGTAGATGGCAGGGGTTATGGCCTGGGCGCGGAGCCCGGTCTCGTCCAAGGCCTCTCTTATCTGCTTCAGTGGCACGTCGGGCCGCCAGAACGGGAAGTTGAGGTCGACGGCTACCAGCCCCTCGACTGACCCGGCGACGCGGATAGCTTCAGGCATCGTCACCTCCGGCCCGTAGCCGTCGGTGGCGTAACGGTCGACGAACTGCCCGAACATCCAGATGCCAGCCGAGAAGCGATTGCCCTTCGACAAGTCGGTCATGATGCACGTCCTTCCTGGTAGCGGGTTAGCTCGGCCGGTGGTGCATACCTAGTCATTCTCGACTTTCTGTGCACGAGCCGCATCGTAACCCTGGGCCAGGGAGGTGTCAAGCAAAGCCCCCCTGTCCGCGAACGGGGCAGAGGCTGCTTGACACCTACAGGCGGGGGGGTTACCATGCGCCTGAGTGCACAACAATTCGGAAGCGAATATTTATGCACTTCCTCGCTTCCACTGATAGTTCCTACTCTCCACTTCCCAGAGGTTTGGTCAACCCCCGAGACGGGGGCCGTGAGCAAGCAGCGTGGGTTCCGATGTCCACAGTCAGGCAGGCCCGGACAAGACATGTTGCGGGCGACACAGCAAGGGGGATGCACAGCATGAAGATGCACCTGAAGAAGCGAGCCCGGTACGCACGGCTCACTGCCGCCAGTCTCAGCACGCTGGCGCTCCTGGTGACCGGGACCTCGGCCATCAGCAGCGCCTCGGTCGTCACCGCGGCGCGACTGCCCCAGGCCGGCGGCGTGACCGGCACGGACCAGTCCAATTTCTCGATACTGCTGACCACCGAAGACTCCCAGACGCCCGCGGAGCTCCAGAAGTTGGCCAGCGGCGCGTGCGCGTCCGAGGCCAAGGCCCAACCGTTGAGCCTCCAGCAGACCCCTAGCCAGAACATCGAAGCCAAGATCCAGCTCCTGGCTTCACAGAACGCCTTGCCTTTCCTGTACGCGGCCGACAACCCGGACATCGAGCCCGGTGGCAGCCTGTACAAGAAGGGCGACGTCCTCGATATCGCAACTGCTCTCAAGAACCTTGGCATCGGCACTGATATGACATCCATCGCCACGTCGACCACCAAGGCGCAGTTCGCCGGCACCGTGCCCTCTGTACCCTTCCAGATGAACATCGAGGGCATGTTCTACAATAAGAAGATCTTCGCTGAGCACGGGATCACCGTCCCCGTTACCTTCAACCAACTGTTGGCTGATGCGGCCAAGCTAAAAGCGGCAGGAGTTACGCCGGTCAGTGCGTCGGGGTCCTCGGGGTGGACCATCAGCCGTTGGATAGGCGTACTGCTGTTCCGCGAACTCGGCCCCAACGCCATGCAGAAGATCGCCGACAAGAGCGCCAAGCTCACCGACGCGGCCTACCTATGGGCGGCCCAGCAGGTGGCCCTGATGGGCAAGGACGGCTATTTCTCCACCGGCGTCACCAACCTCAGCTACAACGCCATGACCGCCCAGTTCCTCACCGGCGGGTCGGCCATGATGTACATGGGTACTTGGCTGCTGGCCGGGATCAACTCCTCCCAGAACACGCAGGGCAACAACATCGGGTTCTTTCCGTTCCCGGCGGTGACTGGGGGCAAGGGCTCGATCGGCCAGTACCCCGCCAACACCGGGTCGCCGAACGTGCTCAACGCCCGCCTGTACGGCCCCCACGCCGCCGCCTGGCTGAAGTGCATCGCCCAGAACTATGGGAGCGCCTCGCTCAAGGACCAGGGGACCTTTTCCGGGTTCCGCACGAACACGCCAGTGAGCGGCCTTTCCCCAATTACGAAGACCATCCAACAGACGATCAATAACGCCAAAGGCAGCGTGCTGTGGTTCGAAGCCCTGTTCGGGCTGAAATCGAACGCCGACGCTTCTGGTAATGCGGCCGCGCTGGTGACGGGAGCCATGAGCCCCCAGCAGTACATGAGCACCCTCCAGGCAGACCAGTCGCAGCCATAGGCACCTTGGCGTAGGAAACCTTGCGCTTCACCCATCGACGAGGGCGGCACCGCCACCACGGCGGTGCCGCCCTGTTGGGTTTATGGGTGCGGTACCCCCGGTCACGGGCCGCTCGACGCGGGAAAGTGAGCTAAATGAGGCAGGTCTTCGGCAACCGCAAGGCTCTAGCTGTCTTCTTGGTGCCAGCCCTAGTCGTTTATGTCGGTGTCATAGTTGTCCCCGTCGGTTGGTCCTTTGTCTATTCCCTGTTCAAGGGGAGCCCCGCGTCCGGCTTCTCCTTCACCGGCCTCAATAACTTCCGCCAGCTTCTTGACGACCCCACGGTACGCCAGACCCTCTGGGTCACGGTCAAGTACGGCTTGGTCATGACGGTCGGCCAGATCGTGATCGGCTACCTTCTAGCTCTCTTGTACCTCTTCGTCCTGCGGCGGTCCTCCACTTTCATACGGACGCTGGTTTTCTTCCCGGTCGTCCTACCGACCGTGGCCGTCAGCCTCCTGTTCGCGCAGCTGTTTGCCATCTCACCCCAACTGGGCCCGGTCGACTCGCTCCTGCACAGCGCCGCCGGCATGCAGCCGCTCGACTGGTTCGCGACGGGCTCGCATGCCTTCGTCGTCATCGTCATCATGGACTTATGGCGTTCGGTAGGGCTTTTCGCCGTGGTCATCTATGTCGGCCTCATTGACATACCCGGCGAGATCCTCGAGTCAGCCCGCATTGACGGTGCCCATGGCTTCGGCCTGGTCCGTCGGATCGTGGTGCCGATGTCCCGGCCGATACTCATGGCTTCGATGATCTTTGCCCTCAATGCCGACCTCAAGGTCTTCGACTCGATCCTGGCACTGAACAACGGTGGCCCCGGCACGGCCACCACCCCGCTCAATCTTTACATGTACCAGACTTCGTTCCTCTACAACAACTGGGGCTACGGCGCCGCCATAGCCCTGCTCATAACCGCGCTCTGCTTGTCGGTGACCCTGCTCGTGTTCTTCTCGCTGCGCCGCGACCTGACGAAAGGCTGACGCCCCATGACTTTGGCGCAAAACCCGGTGCCCGCAACCTACTTGCCGAGCTCACGGGTGCCGGCGTCACGTTCCCACCGGCGCGCCGCCCAAATCTCGCGCACGACCATGACACGGTTACTGATCGCACTGATCCTGATCGTCGAGATCTACCCTCTGTTCTGGCTACTGAGCAGTTCGTTCAAGACCCAGAACGCCTTTTTGACCAAACCGCTGTGGGACCTGCCCACGTCGCTCGACTTCCAGAACTACTCCAGTGCCTGGACCACCGCTCACCTCCTTACCGATGCCGTCAACAGCATCACCGTCACCTTGAGCGCCGTTGTCTTCATCCTCGTCTTTGGGTCTGGGGCCGCCTTTGCCCTGGGTGTGATGGTTTGGAAAGGCAGGAACACGGTGCTGCTCTTCCTGGTCGGGGGCCTTATGGTCCCCGCCCAGTTGATCCTGTTGCCCCTGTTCGAGATCTATTACAAGGTCGGCGTCAACGACACACTGCTGCCCATGATCGTGACCTACATCGGCGAGGGCCTGCCACTCACCGTGTTCTTGATGGCCACTTATTTCCGGTCCGTGCCTCAGGAACTGTTCGAGGCATGCGCCCTCGACGGCGGCGGGATTTTCCGCTGCTTCTTCTCGGTCGGCCTGCCCATGGTCCGCAACGGGATGTTCACGGTGGGCATGCTCATGTTCTTTTCAATATTCAACGACCTGCTGGTGGCCCTGACCTTCAATACCAAGCCGTCGCTGTCGACTGTGCAAGTCGGCTTGCTCAACTTCGACGGCCAGTACGGCACGGTCTCGTACGGGCCCTTACTGGCTGCCATCAGCATCGTCATCTTCGCCATGCTGGCGCTCTACCTGGTCCTCAACAAGCAGATCATGAAAGGCATTTCCGCCGGTGCCGTCAAAGGGTAGGGCGGGCACCGGCGTTGCTGGGCGCCGCCGGGCTGGGTTCCCATGATCATCGACGCCCACGCCCACGTCTGGCGGCATTGGCCGAACACGCCCTGCGTGCCCGGCCCCGACGACCGGGGAAGCTACCAGAACCTGCTGTTCGAGATGGACATGAACGGCGTCGACCGGGCCGTACTGGTCAGCGCCCGTATAGAAGGCGCCGGCGACAACAACAACTACGCCGGCGAGGCCGCGGCCGCCCACCCGGACCGATTCGTCCACTTCGTCGATGTGGACAGCCGATGGAGCGCAACGTACCATCGGAACGGTGCCGCCGACAGGTTGGGGAGATTGGTGACTGAACTATCCCCCCGTGGGGCGTCCCACTATCTGGGGTTGGAAAACGACGGCTGGTTATCCTCGGGTGAAGCCCGGACCTTTTTCTCCGTGGCCCGGGACGCCCGGTTGCTAGTTAGCTTGGCTGCCGGCCCGGCCTGGTTCGCCGACGTGCGCGCCGTCGCCCGCGCCTTCCCCGAGACGCCGTTCATCGTCAACCATCTCGGGCTCGTCGTGCTGCACCCGGACGGGCCGGCGGCAGGGCTGCACCTTGTGCTGTCGGATGAGGACCTGCCCAACCTACTGGTCAAAGTGTCGGGCCTATACTACGGCCACCCGCGGCCGTGGAGCTACCCGTACCCCGACCGTATGGGTATCGTGCGGATCCTCTACGAGAACTGGGGGCCCGGAAGGTTATTGTGGGGATCGGACTTCCCTTCCGCCCTCCGCCACATCAGCTACCGCCAGTCGCTCGAGGTGCTGAGGGAGCACGCTCCATTTATTGCCCCAGCCGACCTGCCGTGGATCCTGGGAGGGACGCTCGACGCTTTGCTGGCCGACAGGGGGGGGCCGCCTCGATGACCTCGGCGCGGCTCCAGGTCGGTATCGCCTGTACCGGCGCGGCCCGGCAACGGTACTTCACCACCAGGTCTG
>Ga0182030_10017619_pt1 | contig 13767 bp, 10 predicted proteins | sample 812S3MmetaG_FD_121299 | JGI IMG/M metagenome (GOLD analysis project Ga0182030, IMG submission 121299) | Permafrost microbial communities from Stordalen Mire, Sweden - 812S3M metaG (Illumina Assembly) | ecosystem: Environmental > Terrestrial > Soil > Wetlands > Permafrost | place: Sweden... | reverse complement strand
CCGCCGTCGGCAAATTGAATTGCAAGGTCGGCATCCACACGCACGACGACATCGGCCTCGGCGCCGCGAACGCGCTGGCCGCGCTCGACGCCGGCGCCGTTCACGTGCAGGGCACCATCAACGGCTTCGGCGAGCGCACCGGCAATTGCAATCTGACGAGCGTCATCCCGTGTATCGCCTTGAAGTTGAAAAAGACTTGCGTGCCGGCGAAATCATTGCCGAAGCTGAAGGAGCTTTCACAATTCGTGGATGAGATCGCGAACTCGCGGCACAATCCGCGCCAGCCTTGGGTCGGTTCGTCGGCATTTGCGCACAAGGGCGGCGCGCACGTCAACGCCGTGCAAAAGCTCACCGCGAGTTACGAGCACATTGATCCCGCGCTCGTCGGCAACCAGCGCACCGTGCTCATCAGCGACCTCGCCGGTCGCAGCAACATCGTCATCAAGGCGCAGGAACTCGGCTTCAAGCTCACAAACGAGACGCCGGAGTTGAAGGCGATCTTGAATCGCGTCAAGGAACTGGAAAATCAGGGCTACGAATTCGAGGCCGCCGAAGGTTCGCTCGCGCTGCTCATCGGCAAGGCGCTCAAACATCGCGAACCGCCGTTCCGTGTGGATGCGTATCACGTCTCGATGCGCCGCGACGCGAAGGAGTCCATTTGCGAGGCCACAGTCAAGGTGCGTGTAAAAAATGAAACACATCAGACAGTAGCCGAAGGTGACGGCCCGGTGAACGCTTTGGACAAAGCTCTTCGGCGTGCGCTCGCCAAGTTCTTTCCAAGTCTTCGACGCATTTGTTTGACTGATTATAAAGTGCGAATACTTCCTTCTCGTCGAACGGATTTGCCAAAAACGGCTCGCGATGCAAATAAAAATAAGCTGGGTAAGTTTTATGAAGGATTTACTGACGCAGCCAATTCTTTAATTGCGAAAGAAAGTGGCACTGCGGCCAAAACCCGTGTGCTCATCGAATCGAGCGACGGCAAACGCGAATGGGGCACCGTCGGCGTGAGCGAAAACATCATCGAAGCCAGCTTGCAGGCGCTCGTGGACAGCATGGAGTTCGCCTTGTTGAAAACATGAGCGAGATCTCGAAAGCTTACGAGCCTCAAGCGGTTGAGGACAAATGGTATCAATTCTGGCTCGACGGAAAATTTTTCGTCGCGGACGCGAAATCGCCGAAGCCCGCGTATTCCATCGTCATCCCGCCGCCGAACGTCACCGGCGTGCTCACGATGGGACACGTTCTCAACAACACCATTCAGGACATTCTCGCCCGCAAGGCGCGCATGGACGGCAAGGAAGTCCTCTGGCTGCCCGGCACCGACCACGCGGGCATCGCCACGCAGACGGTCGTTGAGCGCACGTTGAAAAAAAACGGCGAGATCAAGCATCGCGACGATCTGGGCCGCGAAAAATTTCTGAAACGCGTCTGGGAATGGAAGGAAAAACACGGCGGCATCATCATCCAGCAATTAAAGAAGCTCGGTGCATCGTGCGACTGGACGCGCGAACGGTTCACGATGGACCCGGAATATTCGCGCTGCGTGCAACGCGTATTCGTTGACCTCTACAAAAAAGGTTTCATTTACTACGACAACCGCATTGTAAATTGGTGTCCTGCGTCGCTCACGGCGTTGTCCGACGAAGAAGTGGTGATGAAAGAGCAAAAAGGTTTCCTCTATTATTTCAAAGTCGAAGTGGCCGAAGCGCCGGGAACTTTTTTGACCATCGCGACGACACGGCCGGAAACGATTCCCGGCGATACCGCCGTGGCGGTGAATCCAAAAGACCCGCGTTATGCGCATCTTATCGGCAAGCATGTTGTGCGTCCACTACCATCAGAAATGGCGCGCGAGTATAGATTTATTCCAATCATCGGCGACGAACATGTGGATTTCGAATTCGGAACTGGCGTTTTGAAAGTCACGCCTGCACATGATAAAGCCGATTTTGAAATAATAATGCGCATAGTAAGCCGCACAAAAGATCGAAACTATCTAAACTTTCCGAGGGTGATTGATGCAAAAGGCATTATGACACATGAAGCGGGCGCGGATTTGGTCGGCCTTGAGCGCTTCAAAGCTCGAAAAATTGCAGTCGAAAAACTTCGTGAACTCGGTCTTCTGGAAAAAGAAGAAGCTTACACACACAACGTTGGTTTCAGCGAGCGCGCCGACGTGCAGATTGAGCCATACTTAACTGACCAATGGTTTTTGGTGTATCCGAAAGTTGAGGAATCACGAAATAGCGTCGCGACTGGTGCAATGAAGTTTCATCCCAATCGCTGGGCGAAAGTCTATGAACATTGGATGGGCAATCTACAAAATTGGTGTATTAGTCGCCAGTTGTGGTGGGGACACCGGATTCCGGCATGGACCAACTTTTTGCCAAAAAATCGTTCGTCATTATTTACTGAAGAACTAAAGCGAGTTTTGAATGAAGAAAATCTGCGTAAAGGATTTGAGTTCTCTTTGAGCGGTGTTGAAGGTCATTCAACCTTTTTTAGCTTTCACTCGAAACGGCCAGAACCAAGGATTTATAAAAATGCCGATCCTGAATTTATTGCTGTGACAGATTCGCCTCTTGAAGCAGAGAAGTTAGAAGAATTAGATTTCACCCAAGACCCCGACGTGCTCGACACCTGGTTCAGCTCGTGGCTCTGGCCGTTCGCGACGATGGGCTGGCCGGAGCAGACCGACACGTTGAAGAAATTTTATCCGACCACCGACCTCGTCACCGGGCCGGACATCATTTTCTTCTGGGTCGCGCGCATGATCATGGCCGGCTACGAATTCATGGGCGAGCTGCCGTTCCAAAATGTCTATTTCACTGGCATCATCCGCGACAAGCAGGGTCGCAAGATGTCCAAAAGCCTCGGCAATTCGCCCGACCCGCTCGACCTCATCGCGAAGTTCGGCGCGGATGCGTTGCGCTTCGGCGTGATGCGCGCCGCGCCGCTTGGTCAGGATATTTTGTTCGATGAACAGAACGTCGAGCTGGGCCGCAATTTCTGCAACAAGCTCTGGAACGCCTGCCGTTTCCGCCAAATGCAGGGCGGCGAAGTGCAGGGCGAAATTGATCCCAAGCTGCTCACGTCCGACGACAAATGGATTTTGCTGAAGCTGGATGCCGCCATCCGCGAATTGAACACCGCGTTCGCCGGATACAAATTCAGCGACGCGACGACGGCGCTTTACCGCTTTTTCTGGAGCGAGTATTGCGACTGGTATGTCGAGGCGAGCAAGGCCGTGCTGTCGCATGGCGTTGAATCGAAAGATCGTGAATCGTTGAATCGGGAAAATCCCGCGACGAAGGACGATTCAACGATTCAACGATTCAACGATTCAACGGCCCAAAAGGCGAACACGCTCGCGGTGATTGATTTCGTCCTCTCGCACACACTGCGGCTGTTTCATCCGTTCCTGCCGTTCATCACGGAGGAATTGTGGCACGGCATGGGTTATGCCGAGGACATGCCGGAAAATCAGGGCGGCAAGACCATCATGTTCGCGCCGTGGCCGAAGCCGCTGGACGACGATTTCAAGTCGCACTACCGCTTGAGCGACAGCGATGAAAAACAAATCGAGGCGCGCAACGAATTCATCGGGCAGGGCCGCAATCTGCGCCGCGAGGCGAACATTCCGGCGAACAAAAAAGTGAAGTTCATCTTCAAGCCGGTGAATTTCACGCCGCCGCACGACGTTGAAGTTTTGAAATTGCTGCTCAACGCCGAGGCCGTTGAAGTGGACGGGAATTTTCAGCCGGCCAAAAATGTTCTGTCCGTCCGCCATGACCTCGGCGAATTGTTCCTGCCGCTCGAAGGCTTGGTGGACGTGGAAGCCGAGAAAATCCGCATCAAAAAGGAAATCGCGAAATACGAAGCGGAAATTTCCAAGGCGGGCCAAAAATTGAACAATCCGAATTTTGCGCAAAAAGTTCCGCCGCAGGTTTTGCAGGAGCATCAGCAGCGGCTCGTCGAGTGGCAAAACAAACTGGCGCAATCGCAAGCCGCGCTCGCCGCGTTGCTGGGTTGATTTTTTGAACGCAAAATTCACGAATAGTTCCGGGGAAACTTTCCGCGCCTCCGGGTGTTTTGTGCATTTCGTGGTTTATTCTTCGGACAATTCCAACTAATTTTCGCGCCACATGGAGCACGGACTCGTCGCCGACATCGCCATTTGCATCATCGCCGCGTGGGTTGTGGCGGTGTTGTCGCAAGTGGCGCGTCAACCGCTGTTGCTGGCCTATCTGGTCGCCGGCTTCGCCATCGGCCCGAACGGATTCCAGTGGATTACCGACACGCAATCCATCGCCACCATTTCCGAAATCGGCCTGTCGCTGCTGTTGTTCATGATCGGTCTGGAGATTGACCTGAAAAAAATGTTGAGTGCGGGCCGGGTCATCACCGTCACCGCCGCCGCGCAAATCGTCGGCGGCGTGCTGTTCGGCTGGCTGGTTTTTGACGTTTGCGGCCCGGCGCAAAACCGGCTGGAGGCGCTTTACCTCGGCGTCGCCGCGGCGATGAGCAGCACGGTCATCATCGTCAAAATCCTTTACGACAAACGCGAAATGGAAACGCTCGTCGGCCGCATCACGCTCGGCGTGCTCGTGTTGCAGGACATCGCCACGATCCTGTTCCTGGCCATCCAGCCGACCTTGAAAAATCCCGCGCTCGGTTCGCTGATGCATGCCTTCGGCAATGTCATCCTGCTGCTCGCCGTGGCGTTCCTGGCCAGCCGGTATGTGCTGCCGCCGGTGTTCCGGGCCGTCGCGCGCCAGCCGGAACTGGTGCTGGTCGGCGCGCTGGCCTGGTGCCTGGCATTGGCGGGATTCGCCGGCTGGCTCGGTTTGTCCGCCGCCATGGGCGCGCTCATTGCGGGCGTGATGGTCTCGACGTTTCCTTACACGCTGGATGTCGTCGCCAAGGTGACGAGCATCCGCGATTTTTTTGTGACGCTGTTCTTCGTGGGCCTGGGCATGAAGATTCCCATGCCGACGTGGAGTTACCTGCTGTGGACGATTTTCTTCTGCCTGTTTCTGATCGGCAGCCGGCTGGTCACCGTTTTTTCCCCGCTCTACTTCATGCGCCAGGGTTATCGTGTCAGCCTGCTGCCCGCCATCAATCTTTGCCAGATGAGCGAACTGTCGCTCATCGTGCTGGCGCTCGGCAGGGCCAGCGGCGACGTTTCGGACAACATCATTGGCATCGCCGCGTTTTCCTTCGCGCTGCTCGCGGTGGATTCGACCTACGCCATTTTCAAAAACAATGCCATTCTCCAGCAAGTCACGCCTTGGCTGAACAAAATGGGTTTCCACGACCTCGATCAGGTTGTTCCCGCTGACGACGCCGGCGAAAAACCAAAACGCATCTGTCTGCTGGGGTTTTCCTGGACGGCCAGTTCATTGCTCGAGGAAATCAGCCGCGAGCGTCCCGACTTGATTCCCGAAATCGTCGTCGTGGATTTTAATCCCAACGTCTATGAAAAACTCCGCCAGCGCGGCTTGCGCGTTGTTTATGGCGACATCACGCAACGCGACACGCTGCATCACGCCGGCGTGTCGCACGCCGAGGTCATCATTTGCTCGCTGCCCAACATGGTGCTCAAGGGCGCGGACAATTTGAAAATGCTCCGGCAGCTCCGCGAACTGAATCCGGGCGCAATGATTACCGTTCACGCCGAATTGCTTTCCGACATTCCGATCCTGTATGCTGCCGGCGCGAATTACGTCACCGCGCCGCGCCTGGTCGAAGCCGCCGACCTGCTCCAGGCCGTCGAAGCCGCTGAAAAAAACCTGCTCGACCAGAAACGCCGGGAGCAGGAGAACGAATTGAACGGCCGGAACGAGGTCATTCCGTAAAACCTTTTATGAAAACTGTTTCTCTGAATAAGGCCCTGGCCGTTGCCGTCCAAGCCGCGCGCGCCGCCGGAAAAGTCATGCGCGACAACTGGCACAAGCCCAAACGCGTCAAGCTCGACGACGCCCACGACATCAAGCTCGAATTGGATGTGCGCTGCCAGGCGCTCATCGAAAATATTCTGCGCGCCGCGTTTCCCGAAATTCCACTGCTCGGCGAGGAGGGCGATTCCGGCGACGTGACCGCCGAATACCGCTGGGTGGTTGACCCGATTGACGGCACGGTGAACTATTTTTACGGGATTCCGCACGCGGCGGTTTCCATCGCATTGCAAAAGCGTGACAAGTGTCGGGTGACGAGTGACGAGAAAAACACGCGAAGCCGAATGCAGTCCCACGTCACCTGTCACCCGTCACATGTCACACTGCTCGGCGTGATTTACGGCCCGTTCACCGATGAACTCTGGACGACGGTTCGCGGCGAACCCACGCGATTGAACGGAGAAATCGTCCGCGTCAGCAACCGCTCGAAGCTGGAGGATGCCGTCATCGCGATGGGTTTTTCCAAGAGCCGGGAAAATTTGGAGAAGACCCTGCCGCACTTGAACCGGCTCGCGCGGCGCGTGAAAAAAATCCGACTGATGGGTTCCGCCGCACTGGAGCTGGTTTATGTCGCCAGCGGACGGCTGGACGCCTACATCGAACGCACCATCAACTTGTGGGACGTGGCGGCGGGCTCGTTGCTGGTGGAAAACGCCGGCGGCGAATTTTATGCGCTGCCCGCGCCGCACGGCAAACTGCGGATGTGCGCCGACAACGGCAAGTTGCGGAAGAAACTTCAGATCGGCAGTCTGCTGAAGTGACTGTAGGACAGTCGTCGCGGCTGTCTCTGACATTTCAATAAATGGAGACAGGCGTGACGCCTGTCCTACTTTGCGTTACAGAAATAATCCTTCAATTTCGCCAGCGCCTTCGCGCGATGGCTCAACTGGTTTTTCACGCCGTCGCCCAGTTCGGCAAAAGTCGGCTCGAAACCAACCGGCACAAACAATGGGTCGTAGCCGAAGCCGTTTTCCCCGCGCGGCTCGAAAACAATCCGGCCTTCGCAAGCGCCGTCGAATGTCTGCGGTTCCATTTCCTCCGCGTAACAAACCGGCGACGCGACTTCGGTTTTCCCGGCCGGCACGGCTACCAGCGCGATGGCGCAGCGGAATCGCGCCGAGCGCTTTTCCAGCGGCAAATTTTTGAGCAGCCGGAGCAGCCTGGCGTTGTTGTCGGCGTCGGGCGTATTGCCGGATTTCGCCGAATCCATCGCCGCGAAGCGCGCGGAGTGGACGCCGGGCGCACCGTTCAAGGCGTCCACTTCCAGGCCCGAATCGTCGGCCAGCACGAAGTTGGGCGTTGAATGTTGAATGTTGAATGTTGAATGTTTCTCCACCAGCCACCTCGCCAGCGCAACCGCTTTCTTCGCCGCGTTGCCGGCGAATGTGTCCGCGTCCTCGACAACTTTGGGCGCGTTTGGAAAATCATTGAGCGTGAGAAATTGGAATTGCGCGCCGAGGATGGCGCGGATTTCGCCGACCTTGTGGGCGTTGCGCGTGGCGATGAGCAGCGTCGTCATGCGGGGAGCCTAACAAATATTTTCCGGCAAGCGAGCTTGACGCGCAAAATTTCCGCCGCAAAATGTGCGGATGCAATCACGCCTGATGCTCGCCCTTTGCCTTTGCTGCGCCGCCCATCTTCGCGCCGCCGACACGAACGCGCCCGTCGCGCCTTACATCCTCACGCCCGCCGCGTTGGGCACGCCGCGCATCAACGGCCCGGACGTCTTTGGCGTGCGGCCCGGTTCGCCGGTTCTTTACACAATTCCGGCGACGGGCGAGCGGCCCATGACCTTTTCCGTGAAAAATCTCCCGTTCGGATTGAAGCTTGATTCCAAGACCGGCCGCCTCACCGGCTCATTGGCAAAGGCGGTGCCGACGCCCGCGAATGTCAAGGGCGACTACTTTCTGTCTCATCCGGTGCGGGTTACGGACACTTACGTCGTGACACTGGTCGCGCAAAACTGGCTCGGCACGGCGGAAAAAAAGTTCCGCATCGTGGTCGGCGACCAGATTGCGCTGACGCCGCCGATGGGCTGGAACAGTTGGAACTGCTTTGCCGGAGCGGTTTCGGAGGAAAAGGTCAAGAGCGCGGCGGATGCGATGATCAAGAGCGGCCTCATCAACCACGGCTGGACCTACATCAACGTGGACGATTACTGGCAGAACCATCGCAACTCGAAAGACACGACGTTGCGCGGTCCGTTCCGCGACACGAATGGAGTCATCGTGCCGAACTCGCGTTTTCCCGACATGAAAGGCATGGCGGATTACATTCACGGGCTTGGTTTGAAGGCGGGATTGTATTCCTCGCCCGGCCCGTGGACCTGCGGTGGTTGCGCGGCGAGCTGGCAGCACGAGCAGCAGGACGCGCAGACTTACGCGAAGTGGGGCTTTGATTATCTGAAATACGACTGGTGCACCTACGGCGACATCGCCTCCGGCAGGGGCACGAACGCAACCATCAATGTTCCGCGCTGGACCAGAAGCTCGACCAACGATGCCGGCGCGATTTACCCCTACAAAGTCATGGGCAAATTCCTGCGCGAGCAAAACCGCGACATTGTTTTCAGCCTCTGCCAATACGGCGATGCGTCGGTTTGGAAATGGGGCGGCTCGGTCAATGGCAATTCCTGGCGCACCACTGGCGACATCCGCGACACCTGGAGCAGCATGAGCGGCATCGGCTTCAAACAAGACATGGCCGCGCCCTATGCCAAGCCCGGAAATTGGAACGACCCCGACATGCTCGTCGTCGGACAGGTCGGCTGGGGCAATCTGCATCCGTCCGGGCTTACTCCGGACGAGCAATACACCCACATCAGCCTCTGGTGCCTGCTGTCCGCGCCGCTGCTCATCGGCTGTGACATGACCAGGTTCGACGATTTCACACTGAACCTCTTGGAAAACGACGAGGTGCTCGCGCTGGATCAGGACGCGCTCGGCCGTGAGGCGACGTGCGTCGTCACCAACGGCGACGTGCGCGTTTATGAAAAGCAACTGGAAGACGGCGGACGCGCGCTCGGCTTTTTCAATCTCGGCTCCGCACCGGCCAGTCTGGAATTCAACCAGCTTGCGCAACTTGGCTTCACCGGCGCGCAGCACGTCCGCGATTTGTGGCGGCAAAGCAATTTGCCGGACGTGGACGCCGCCACCGGCGTTTTGAAAATGACAATTCCCGTCCACGGCGTGGTGCTTTACAAATTGACGGCGGCAACACGGAATCCTGGAACATAAGCCCCGGCGGCTGGGTAAACAGCCGATGCCGTGAGGCGAAGGCGGAAATAAGAATGAAAAACGCGGACAATTTTCAACCACGGATGAACGGCGGGGAAACAAAAGTGCTGCCGCCTGCGTTTCCTCGCTGTCAAATCTCCACTTGCGGGCAGCTGTGCAACGGCGTAATTTCACGCCATGAGTTATCTGACCGTTGAAGTGGAAATTGACCACGGCCACATTCTGACGAAAGGCGCGGAAACGCTGCCGGAAAAGGCGTCCGGCCTGCTTACGATCCCCACCCCCGCCCCGCTTTCCCAACTGCGCCCCATCGGTCTTGCCAGGGGCCGGTTCACCGTGCCAGACGACTTCAATGCCCCGCTGCCGGAGGATGTTTTGCAGACGTTTGAAGGCAAATGAAAATCCTGCTGGACACCTGCGAATTCCTCTGGCTTGTATCCGGCGACCCGAAATTGTCCGTCACAGTTTCCACTGCGATCCGCGACCCGAACAATCAGGTCTTTTTGAGCGCCGTTTCGTTCTGGGAAATCTCCGTCAAACACAGCCTCGGCAAACTGCCCCTGCCGCAACCGCCCGCGCAATTCATCCCGCAACAACGCGAAAAACATCTCATTGCGCCGCTGGCCTTGGATGAAGCAGCCGTCGCGCAATTGGATGGACTGCCCGCGCTGCATCGTGATCCTTTTGACCGGATGCTGGTTTGTCAGGCACAGGCGCACGGGCTGACGCTCGCCTCGTCCGATCCGCTCATCCGGCAATATCCCGTCACGCTGCTTTGAGCAGGGCGGAAATCTCTGTGGGAAGACATCCCCATGAATTTTCGGGCTTCCGTTCTTGTCGCGCCGGCGGCGAAGGCGGAAGGAGCGGCACATTCTGCAACTCCGGCAGCACGGTTGCCCGCAGCGACACTGGGCATTCCACCAACTTTATTCCGCCAGTTTTTTTGCCACGTCCGCCGGCAGCAGCTTTCGTAGCTTCGGATGCGCCTCGGCGAGCCGCAGGATGTCCAACAAGTCTTTTTGCCGCTTGCTCGCGCGGCGATGCGGGTCTTGATACGCCAGCAGCTTCCCGCGCAAGGTGTCCTCCCGGCTGGCCACGCGCATCAGGATGCCGTGGATGTCCGCCGGCACGGAACGGCTTGGAAAATCCCGGTAAAATTCCTCCGTGCTGATTTGCACCGTCACCTGCGAACGGCCCTTGAGATTGACCGACCACGCAAATTTTTTGGCAGTGAAACCCTCCTTGCGCAACGCCTTCACCGCCGCCTCCACCTGCCCGGCGGCGATCACCACGTCCACGTCCGCCGTGGCCAGCGGCTCGCGCGCCCAATGGTTGACCGCCAGCCCGCCGATCATGCACCACGCGATCTCCCCGCGCTCCAGCGTGGCGACCAGCCGCGATACATCATCGCCGCCGCCCGCCGTCTGCCAGTCATAAAACTGCCGCATCGTCATGGGGAAAGATTAAACCCGCCGCCTTGCCGCGCAAGCGGCAAAACCGTGACGTGAGGCGAAGGCAGAAGGCAGAAGGCAGAATGAAAAGTCCGCAGGGCTGAAATCCCTGTGGAAAAACATCCCCATGAATTTATGAGCTTCCGTTCTTGCCGCGCCGACTTGCCGCGCCATGGCAAAGCGACGGCGGGAGTCAGGCGAAGGCGGAAGGAGCGGCATATTTTGGAAACTGCGTATGATGCCGCCCCGACGGGGCTGAAAAAGCCGGAACCTTTCAGGAACCGGCTTTGCGTTAGTTCTTCAATACTGCGCGCTGACCTTTTATTTTAGCTGTGCAGCATTGTTGATTCCAATGTCAAGCTGCGTCAGAGCATTGGTTGCAGAAGTGCGAGGTATATTCAAGTTCGGGATCGCGCGCTTTAGCGATGCGTCTGCTTCTGCACCGGGTGTGAGGCTCTCAAGATATTCCTGCTGGTGGCTAATCATCTTGTTGATTCCCGCTTGAATTTCCAGAGAAGTCGCCTTTAGTTTCGTCTTGACCGGATTGTTTGGAATAGCTTCTATTCGGTCTTGGTCGGCGGCAAGGGTGGCCATGCAATAGTTTGAAAAGGTGTTTAGGTCATTGACTGCGGCCCCGATTCCGCCTGAAGCCGATGCAGAATTTGGCATTTTCGCGCTATCGCTATTGCGCGTTGCGGTTTGTTGTGGGCTATGGCCGACCTGAGACTTAACATCTAATGCTTCATCCATTGAAAATGTTTGAGTCATTCCTGATTTTTCGTATTTGGTCGTAGCAAACTTTGCAAATATTTCCTTTTTGTCGTTATATTTGAAATAGTCAATCCACTTTACGTCAAAAAAGTAACAATATGCATTCGGGTCATATTTATAGTTGTTGTCGGTTGTCAAGTTCACCAAAGTCGAACATTTCGCCTTTTCGATTAGCGTCTTATCGAATACAAGATTGCCGTGCATGGCATACTCAATCTTGGTCCAGCTACTTTGTTTTTGAAGAAATGTATATAGTTTTTCCGCATCTGAGTCTTGCAGTGAAAGTCTATCGCATGGCTTCCCGAACTTGCCGCCAAACAGAAAGATTAAAACATCACATCTACCATTAAAATGCTTGTGAAGCAGTGAAATGCTTACGGTTTCTCCAGCGTTGTTCGTGTAATATGATGCAGGGTTAAAATCACAATCTATATTGAGATTAACTGGAAACGCGTGGCGATTAAAATCATATTCACCAATTGTCGCATCCTGCATGTAAACAATTTCTGTATCTGGAGTTACTGGGCGAGCGTTTTTCCAGAAATCTGCAATGATATTCGCTTGCATCGCCAATGCGCGTTTCTTCTGAAATTCATTCATTCCAACCAACCCCTCAGCCACCGCATAGGCATGAGATTCGCCAGGGGTTATTGCGTCCAGCGAGGCAACTTGAGGTTTTTCGTAAAAGATTTGGTTTGCCTTATAAAAAGCGAGGTAGTCTGGATCCCAATTGATATAAAGCGGACGGGAGGTGTTTAGAATAACATCCTTTTGTGCTTCTCTTTTTACATAGTGGTAACCATGCCAATCTAAAGCGCCATTCTTAAGATGATTATCTTCAAGAAGCGGCACCTTGCATTCAACTTGCGCGTCTGGTTGCGTAATTGCATTATACCAAAATGTTGAAACCACTTGGTCATAAGATACTGTGTAATTCACTTGCAAATCTTCACAAACGGCTTTTGTTAAAAATAAGCAGCCCACTGAAAAGCCAATTAGTAGTGCATTTTGTAGATTCATTTTCATAATGTAGTATTAGGTTACACTTGGAGCCTTCTCTTTTGTTTCAGGCAAGAATACTGGTTCTTCCAGCCCGCTTTCAAGCCGCCACCCTTCGTCGTAATGTTTAAATGTCAGATTAAATACTCCGGCGTGTGGGGTATCAGTCCAGTTAAGGTGAATCCAAATCTTTACTTTTATCTTTTGCGTTTTTGCCTGGCTATCCGTTGCTCGATCCAAAATCTGCATGCCCAGTATTGTATCTTTCAGGAAATACGCTGGGTTATCAAGTTTCTCGCCCGGATAACTGGTGCCGTAATAAAACGATTTACCTGATAGGGCAAGGCATTGCTTAATCTGTTCCGTGGTTAATGATGACATTTTGGATTCGCTAGAAGGTTGGATGGATTGGCTCTCAACTGGTTTGTCTTGTGCTGCACTTGGAGCTTTCTCTTTGGTTTCTGGCAAAAAGATGGGTTTCTCCAGCCCACTTTCCAGCCGCCATCCCTCGTCGTAATGCTTAAATGTCAAATTAAACGTCCCGGCGTGTGGGGCGTCGGTCCAATTAAGATGAATCCAAATCTTGACTTTTACGTTTTGTGTTTTCGCTTGGCTGTCTGTTGCTCGGTCCAAAACCTGCATGCCCAGTATCGTATCTTTGAGGAAGTATGCTGGATTATCTAACTTTTCACCCGGATAACTGGTGCCGTAATAAAACGGCTTTCCTGACTGTTCAAGTCCTTGTTTGATTTGCTCTGTTGTCAGTGAGGGCAGTTGTGACTCACTACACCCACCGGTTAGAGCAGCACTAATTAAAAAAAATGTGGCCAGTGTTGATTTTATTATTCTTTTCATTGTAATATGTTTGTTTGGTTTCTGAAATCCTCACGCCGGCACGGTGACGCTCACGGGCAGGCTCCAGACGCCCACTTGATTGTCGCCCACGCGGTAAATGGCGCGGTAGGTCCACGTGGCCGGGGTTGTCGGGAACGGCTGCGTGTCGGTGTAGCCGGGCGTGGTGTCAAAGGCCAGCAACACATAGCCCTTGCCGTCGCCGCGATCCACCTGGAGTTCGCATAAGTCCAGATAGGCGCCGTTGCCGCCCCAGCCCCATTTCACGTTCACATGGTTGCCGAAGATGAGGGCATCAATCACCGGCTGGATGGTGGTGAGGTCGGGGCCAACCTGTTGCGCGCCTTCAATGCCGAGGGCCAGGCCGATGGTCTCGTTGTAATTGGCGTTGGCCTTGATGAGTTGCACGAGGGCGCGGAAGCGGACCTCGATGCCGGGGGCCACCGCCGGCACCGCCGTGGGAAACACCGGGGCCACGGGCGCGCCGCTCACGGGCGG
>Ga0182030_10017618_pt1 | contig 13769 bp, 13 predicted proteins | sample 812S3MmetaG_FD_121299 | JGI IMG/M metagenome (GOLD analysis project Ga0182030, IMG submission 121299) | Permafrost microbial communities from Stordalen Mire, Sweden - 812S3M metaG (Illumina Assembly) | ecosystem: Environmental > Terrestrial > Soil > Wetlands > Permafrost | place: Sweden... | reverse complement strand
GGACAAATGGTCGCCGGTCTGTCCTACGCCAATCGCCGCCGGATCGAGATCGCCCGGGCTTTGGCGTCACGCCCCAGGTTGCTGTTGCTGGATGAGCCGACCGCCGGCATGAACCCCGCCGAAACCCTCGAACTCGCCGAGCAAATTAAAAGCCTCAACGACCTGGGCCTGACTGTCCTGCTGATCGAGCATAAGTTGGACGTCGTCACCACGCTCGCCGACACCGTTTATGTTTTGGATCATGGGGAAGTGATCGCTCATGGCACGCCCGCCGAAGTGCGGCAGGATGAAGAAGTCCTGAGAGCCTATCTGGGTCGGAACGCCCAGGCCGCGGCGGCCGGAATGGCGGTTCCGGTGGCGGGGGGATAGAGCGTGCTGCTCGAATTCAAACACGTGGACACGTATTACGGCGACCTGCACGTACTGAAAGACGTTAATTACGCCATCGAACCGGGCGAAATCGTCGCGCTGTTGGGTGGCAACGCCTGCGGCAAATCGACCACGATGAAGACCATCATGGGCGTGGTGATTCCGGCCCGCGGCCAGGTGATCTACGACGGCGTGCCGATCGAGCGCCTGCCGACCGCGGAGCGCGTGCGCCGCGGCATCGCTCCGGTGCTGGAAGCGCGACGTCTGTTCCCGCGCATGACCGTGTTCGAAAACCTCGAGATGGGCGCGTATCTTCGCAAACGAGGCGCCGAATTCGATCAAGACCTCGACCGGGTTTATTCGCTGTTTCCGCGCGTGAAAGAACGCCGCGACCAGATCGCCGGCACGCTGTCGGGCGGTGAGCAGCAGATGGTGGCGATGGGACGCGCGCTGATGGCGCGGCCTCGGTTGCTGTGCATGGATGAGCCGTCGATGGGCCTCGCGCCGATTTATGTCGAGCAGACCTTCGACATCATCCAGGAGATCAATCGCCAGGGCACCACGATCTTCATGGTGGAGCAGAATGCCAACATGGCGTTGTCGATCGCGCATCGGGCTTATGTGCTGCAAACCGGCCAGGTCGTGCTGTCCGGCACCGCGGAAGAACTGCGACGGAACCCGATGATCCGGGAAGCGTACCTGGGCGAGTTGCAGGTGCCGGCAGCCGCGGAGGTGTCACCGAAGTAAAAATCCATTGCGTTTGATGCGGAATAAAGGCACGGCTTTCACGAATCAAGGAGCGGCATCGCCGGGTACGACAGCATAACGATGCTCCGTGTCATCCGTGACCTTTGATCCGTGTGATTCCGAGTTGAAAACTCCCCCGGTCAAACGTGCCACTGGCCAGTTCAGGAAACCGGACTGAACCAGCCATGCAATCACGGCATCGGTGCCGCCAGGTCCCGGACATTGTGCGTCGCACTCGTAGACAGTAAATCCTACTCGTCAGTAACCACCAGGCCCAAAGCGATGCCGATCAGCATTCGTCCCCTCACCACGGATTTCGCCGGCGAAGTGTCCGGTGCCGATCTCACGCGCGCACTGGGCCCGGACGAAGTCGCTACGCTCGAAGCCGGAATGGACCGGTTCGCGGTGCTGGTTTACCACGGCCAGACCGTAACGGATGACCAACAAAAAGAATTCAGCCTGAATTTCGGCGCCCTGGAGCAAACCGCCGGCGGCAACGTCACCCACGCCAAAGACCAGCGACTGGGCGCCTTCATGGCCGACGTGTCTAACCTCGACGCCGACCACAAGCCGCTCGCCCGGGACGACCGCCGCCGCATGTTCAATCTGGGCAATCAACTCTGGCACTCGGACAGTTCGTTCCGCGCCATCCCGGCGAAGTATTCCATCCTGTCGGGACGCATCACCATCGACAAAGGTGGCCGCACCGAATTCGCCGACATGCGCGCCGCGTATGACGCGCTCGACGCCCCCACCAAAGCGGACATCGAAGATCTGATCTGCGAGCACTCGCTGATCTACTCCCGCGGCACCCTGGGCTTTACCGACCTGACCGACGCGGAACGCGCGATGTTCAAACCCGTGCGCCAACGTCTGGTGCGCACCCATCCGGTCACCGGACGCAAATCGCTGTATCTGTCATCGCATATCGGCGCCATCCTCGGCTGGCCGGTCCCCGAGGCGCGCGCCTTCATCCGCGACCTGACCGAGCACGCGACGCAACCACGATTCCTCTACCAACATGTTTGGAAACAATTCGATATGATCATGTGGGACAACCGATCGACGATGCATCGCGTGACACGCTTCGACGACACCAAGGTGCGCGACATGCGCCGCACCACCGTCGCCGGCGACACCGCCACCGTGGAGCAACTGGCCGCCTGACCGGCGGCCAGGACCCATCATGGACATGCAGGCAATGACGTTCCCGCACGCGGCTCCGCCCGCGCCGGGAGAAATCACCGAAATCGCTCCAGGCGTGCTGTGGTTTCGTTTGAAACTACCGTTTCAACTCAATCACGTGAACATTTATCTGATCGAGGATGACGCTGGTTGGCTGGCCCTCGACACCGGGCTCGGGACGGATGAATGCCGCGCCGGCTGGGACGGCATCCTGACCGGCCCGCTGAAAGGCGAGCGCCTGTCTCGCATGTTGGTGACCCATTTTCATCCGGATCATGTCGGCCTCGCCGGCTGGCTCGCCCAGTCCTTCGACCTGAAGCTGGAAATGCCGCGCACCGAGTACTTGTATCACCTGATGGCCGCGCACGGCCGAGGCGACATGTACGACGCCGCGCATCGCACGTTCTATCACGCCAACGGTCTGTCGGAGGAACTGACGAACGTCATCCTCGGCCGCGGCCTGAATTATCTGCGCCTGACCTCCGGCGTGCCCTCGTCCTATGAGCGGATCAAGCACGGCGACACGCGCCGCGTCGGCGGCCGTGACTTCACTGTCCTGACCGGAGGCGGCCACGCGCTGGAGCAGGCGATGCTGCTGCAATCCTCCGGCCGGCTGTTCTTCGCCGCCGACCAGGTCATCGCCCGAATATCTCCCAATGTCAGCGTGCATCCGGTGGAGCCCGAGGAAGACCCGCTTGGCTCGTACCTCGCCAACCTGAAATCCCTGCGCGCGACCGTCCCGCACGACGTGCTGGTATTGCCCGGTCACGGATTGCCGTTTCATGGCCTGCACGCGCGCATCGACGAACTGACCGATCACCACGCTTCGCGGTGCGCCCGCATCGCCGACGCCTGCCGGACGCGCCCGCTCACCGCGGCGGAAGTTGTGCCGGTGCTGTTCGAACGCGTGCTGGACGCGCACCAGACCGGTTTCGCGTTCGGCGAAGTGCTCGCGCACATCAATTACATGGCGGGACGCGGCGAACTGGCGGGCGAGACTGGCGCGGACCAGGTGCATCGCTTCCGCGCGACCTGACCGGCGGCTTGCCCGCGCGCTCCCGATTGGCCACACTTCCCGGAATAAAAACCGAGGAAGCGTCCCGCGACCAACCCAACGGAGCGAAGGCCAATGGCGCGTGCGGCGAAGGACAAATGGCTCGATCAATCGATCGTCGCGCGGCGCGGCACCGGGTGGTCCCAAAAACCCATCCTGCATGACCTGACCGAAGCCGTTCAGGGCAAGTTTCATTACACGATCGGTCCTTACTCGGACCCGGTGCTGACCGTTTCGCCAGGCGATCGCATCCGTATCGAGACCCGCGACGCTTTTGAGGGTGCGATCCGCACCGAGCGCGACAAACCCACCGAACGGCTGCGCATGCCCTTCGTCAATCCGCAGAACGGCCCGATCATGATCGAGGGAGCCGAACCGGGAGACGCGCTCGCGGTGCATATCGAAAGCATGGCGCCGCGCGGCGAAAACCCCGTCGGCACCTGCTGCATGATCCCGTACTTCGGCGCGCTGACCGGCACGACGCTCACCGCCACGCTCAATCCGCCGCTGCCCGAGCTCACCCGGAAAATCCACGTCGATGAAAAGCATGTGCGATGGAGCACCCGCGTCACGTTGCCCTATAGTCCACACATTGGCACGCTCAGTACATCGCCCGAGATCGACTCGATCAATTCGCTGACGCCGGATTCCCACGGCGGCAACATGGATTTGCCCGATATGGGGCCGGGCAGCATCACTTATCTTCCGGTCCGGACCGAAGGCGCGCGGCTGTTCATCGGCGACGCGCATGCCTGTCAGGGCGACGGCGAAGTATGCGGCACCGCGGTGGAATATCCTTCCACCACCACGATCCGCGTCGATATCATCAAGGGCTGGACGTTGGATTGGCCCAGACTGGAGCGCGAGGATTTCATCATGACGATCGGCAGCGCGCGTCCGCTGGAGGACGCCACGCGCATCGCCTACCGCGAACTGGTCCTGTGGATGGAGGCCGAATACGGCTTCGACCGCTGGGACGCCTATATGATGCTCTCCCAATGCGGCCGCGTTCGACTGGGCAATTTCGTCGATCCGAAATACACCGTGGGCGCCGGAATCCTGAAGACCTATCTGGCATAATCGGGAGACACCGTCATGGATCTCGGCCTCAAAGGATTGAAGGCTCTCGTCACCGGCGGCACCAAAGGCATCGGCCGCTCGGTCGCGGAACATTTCGCGGCGGAGGGCGCGGATGTCGCGATTTGCGCACGCGACCCCGCCGGCGTCACGGAGGCCGTGACCGCCCTGGCATCCCGCGGCGTGCGCGCCACCGGTCGCGCGTTGGATGTGTCCGACGGACCGGCGCTGACCGATTGGGTCCGCGAGGTGGGCCGCGAATTCGGCGGCATCGACATCGTCGTATCGAACGTATCCGCGTTGTCGATCGGCCAGGATGAGGCATCGTGGCAGGCCGAATTCTCCACCGACATGATGGGAACCGTGCGCGCCGTGAACGCGGCGATGCCATTTCTGGAGCAATCGAAAGCCGCGTCGATCGTTGTTATTTCGTCAGTCTCCGGCCGCGAAGTCGATTTCGCGGCGGGCCCATACGGCGTGTTCAAGGCCGCGCTGATCCATTACGCCAAAGGATTGTCTTTTCAGTTAGCCAGCCGGAACATCCGGGTCAACGCGCTGTCCCCCGGCAACACGTATTTCCCCGGCGGCGTCTGGGAAAAGATCGAGCACGGCAACCCGGATCTGTTCCAACAGGCGATGGCGCTGAACCCGACCGGCCGCATGGGAAAGCCGGAGGAAATGGCCCGTGCCGTCGTCTTCCTCGCCAGTCCCGCCGCGAGTTTCATCACCGGCACCAACCTCGTGGTCGATGGCGCGCTGACCCGGGGCGTGCAGTTCTAAAGCCCCAGCGTATCCAGCCGGATCACCGACACTTCCGCCCCCGCCTCCAGCGCGGGTGCGTGCGGCGCGCGCAGGATCAGCGCGTCGGCCAAGGCGAGCCGCCGTAGCATCGCCGAATCCTGCACCGCGAACGGCGTCACCACCACCCGGCCGTGTTCGCCGGTCGTTACTGTCGCGCGCAAATGATCCGCCCGGCGATCGTTTGCCCGCAGTGGCGCGCCCAGAATGGCCGAGACCGCCGGCGGCGGCCCGGAAGGCAGCCCCTGCATCAACGCCAGAGAAGGCAACAGGAACAAAGCCGCGCAGACCATCGCCGACACCGGATTGCCTGGCAGTCCCAGTACCGGCACCGCGCCCATCTTGCCGAACAGCAACGGCTTCCCCGGCCGCATCGCGATCTGCCAGAAATCGACCTCCAGCCCGCGCGTCCGCAATCCCGACATCACCAGATCGTAATCGCCGACCGACGCGCCGCCCGTCGTCACCAGCAGATCGAAGCCGACGACCTGATCGGCCACCGCGGCGACCGCCTCGGTCGTATCCTTGGCCACCGGCAGTACCGTCGCCTCACCCCCCATCGCGCGGACGAGAGCGGCCAAAGCGTGCGAGTTGGAACTGACTATCCCCCCCGCCGGGATCGGATCCCCCGGCATCGCGATCTCGTCCCCCGTCGCCAGCACCGCCACCCTGGGCTTGCGATGCACGCTGAGCCACGGATGATTGGCCGCCGCCGCCAACCCCACGTCGCGCGCCGTCAACTGTCGTCCCGCCGGAATAACCGCGTCGCCATGGGAAAAATCCTGTCCGGCGCGGCGAATGTGGCGGCCCGCGATCACTGCCTCATTGACCACCACCGTATCGCCGCCGCGATCCGCGTCCTCCTGCAACAGGATCGCGTCGGCCCCTGATGGCACCACGGATCCGGTGAACAACCGCACCGTCTGTCCCGGCCCAACCGTGCCCTCGAACGGATGCCCGGCGGGCGCCTCACCGACCAGGCGAAGCGAGGCATGCAGCCGGCCATCCGCCGCCCGCAGCGCGTACCCATCCATCGCGGACACATCCGCGGGCGGTTGCGTCAGCCGGGCGATCACCGGTTCGGCGGTCACCCGATTCCACGCGTTGGCGAGGGCCACGATTTCCGCCGGCATGGGATGCAGCCCAGAAAGGATGCGGGTGCGGGCGTCATCGACGGAGATCATGGCGGACTGGGGCATAAGCGAGGCCTCGAAGCGGTGGGAAGCTATTCTATAGCCAAACCTTCGAAGCCGGTCACCGACCGGCGAGGCTACCCCTGGGTGAATTCCCCGGACTTGCCGCCTGCCTTATGCACGACCCGCAGCGCCTCGACCCGAATGCCGCGATCGACGGCTTTGCACATGTCGTACACCGTCAGAGCGGCGACGCTCGCGGCGGTCAGCGCTTCCATTTCGACCCCGGTCTGGCCGGTGGTGCGAACGGTGGCCTCGATCTCGATGGCGTTGGCTGCGCGGTCGGGTGTCAGATCCACCACCACCGCGGCGATCGGCAGCGGATGACACAACGGAATGAGATCGGAGGTTCGTTTCGCCGCCATGATCCCCGCCAGCCGCGCCACGCCCAGTACATCGCCCTTCTTCGCCGTCCCCGCCTCGATCATGGCCAGAGTGTCCGGATGCATGACCACCCGCGCCCGCGCCGTCGCGGTTCGCGCCGTCACCGGCTTGGCCGAGACATCGACCATCGTCGCGTTGCCGGCCGCATCGAAATGAGTGAACGCGCCAGTCATGACATTTGGCTTCCTCTCAGACGGCCGGACCAGGCTGTTCATATCCATCCTATAAACTGGTCGGCCCGCGTCCAACCACATCGCCCACAACGACGTTCCGTATTCGGACCGTCTCTGAAAGCATTACCACTAAGACACTAAGACACTAAGTTCTTACCTATGAACTTAGAGTCTTAGTGGCAAAACTCGCCGACTTCATCACGGCACAACGCCGGCCAGACCCGCCAGGTTGAACCTCAATGCTCCCGGTCACGACCGCGACCCGCAATCGCCGAGCAGCTCCCGCACCGCGGCCGCCACGTCGTCCTGCCGCATCAAACTCTCGCCCACCAGATAACAATTCGGTCCTACCGCCGCGAGCCGTCGCAGATCCGCGGTATCCCGAATTCCGCTCTCGGCGATCAGAAACCGGTCGGGCGGCACCAACGGCGCCAGTTCCTCGGTCGTCGCGAGGTCGGTTTTCAATGTGCGCAGGTCACGATTATTGATACCAATCAATGACGTTTCCAGGCCCAAAGCGCGGTCGAGTTCGCGCTTGTCATGCACCTCGACCAGCACATCCATGTCAAGATTGCGGGCGTACGATTCCAGTTCGCGCGCCTCGTTGTCGGTCAGGCATGCCATGATCAGCAGGATGCAATCGGCGCCCATCGCGCGGCTCTCGTAGACCTGCCACGGGTCGAGGATGAAGTCCTTGCGCAGCACCGGCAGATCGACGGCGGCGCGGGCGGCCCGGAAATGCTCCGGCGTGCCCTGAAAGAACGTCTCATCCGTCAGCACGGACAGGCAGGCCGCGCCGCCCTCCTGGTACGAGCGCGCCAGAGCCGCCGGATCGAAATCCGGGCGGATCAGCCCGCCGGAGGGAGAGGCTTTCTTGATCTCGGCGATCAGCCCGTACTGACCGCGCACGGTGGCGTCCTTCAACGCGGCGCCGAAGCCGCGCGGCCGGTCACCGCGGGCTGCGATGGTCTGACGCAGGCCCTCGACCGAGATCCTGGCTTTGCGGGCCGCCACCTCCATGCGGGTATTGGCGCAGATCCGCACCAGCACGTCAGGAAGCTGTGCGGCCTGAGGAGGACCGGCCTGTGTCGGAGAGGCGGACAGGGAACTGGGATCGTTGGGCATGGAGTCTCCCGCTGGATCAGGCCGCCATCGTTACGCGTCGCATGGTTTCCAGGGCGTTAAGGGCGGCGCCCGATCCGATCGTCCGGGCCGCCTGTTCGACGCCGTCTCGCAGATCGGCCGCTCGGCCGGCGACGATCAGGGCAGCGGCGGCATTGAGCAGCACGGTATCCCGGTAGGCCCCGGTCGCACCCCGTAAAACGCCCAACAATGCCTCGGCGTTGAACGCGGCGTCGCCACCCTTGATCGCGGCGATCGGCGCCCGGGACAGGCCGGCGTCTTCCGGAGTGACCAAAAAGGTGCGGATCGTCCCATCCTTCAAGGACGTGACCTGATTTTCACCCGCCACGGTCAGTTCATCCAGCCCGCCGCCATGCACCAGCCAGGCGGCCTCGGAGCCGAGTACCGCCAGGGTTTCCGCCATCGGCAGCGTCCACGCGGGCGAAAACACCCCGGTCAATTGCCGTCTGACCCGCGCCGGGTTCGACAATGGACCGAGGATATTGAAGATCGTACGGGTGCCCAGTTCGACGCGGGGACCGGCGGCGTGGCGCATGGAGGGGTGGTGGCGAGGCGCGAACAGGAACACCGCGCCGGCTTCCCGCAGGATCGCCGCCAGCCGGTCCATCGGCGCGTCGATATTGACGCCCAGAGCGGTCAGCACGTCCGCGCCTCCGGTGCGAGACGACAGAGCGCGGTTGCCGTGCTTGGCGACCGGCACCCCGCTCGCGGCCACCACGAAGGTCACCGCCGAGGACACGTTCAGCGTGCCCGCTCCATCTCCGCCGGTGCCGCACACGTCGATCGCGCCGTCGGGGGCGTCGATCGCGGTCATCCGCGACCGCATCGCGCGCACCGCGCCGGCGATTTCGGGCACCGTCTCCCCGCGCACGCGCATCGCCATCAGCAGGGCGCCGATCTGCGCGGGCGTGGCCTCGCCGGACATGATGACGGTGAACGCCGCCTCGGCTTCCTCGGCCGACAGCGTCTCGCCGCCGGCGAGCTTTCCCAGTGTGGGTTTCAGGTCTTGCGACATGCGGCCGTCAGGCGGCGCGCGCGGGTGCGTTGGAAAAGCGGGCGATGGCGAGGAAGTTCGCCAGTATCCGGTGGCCGTGCTGGCTGGCGATGCTCTCGGGGTGGAATTGCACGCCGTGGATCGGCAGATCGCGGTGGTGCATGGCCATGATCAGCCCGTCTTCGGTCCAGGCTGTTGGCACCAGCGTCTCCGGCAGCGTGTCCCGCGCGACGATCAGGCTGTGGTAGCGGGTCGCGTTGAACGGGCTCGGCACGCCCTCAAGAATGCCGGTATTGTCGTGCGTGATCGCGCTGAGCTTGCCGTGCATCGGCGCCGGAGCGCGCACGACCTGCCCGCCGAACGCCTGACCGATCGCCTGATGACCGAGACACACGCCCAGAATGGGAACCCGGCCCGCCGCGGAGGCGATCAGGTCGAGGCAAATGCCGGCTTCGTTCGGCGTGCAGGGGCCGGGGGACAGCACGATCGCCTCGGGATTCCGCGCGAGGGCGTCTTCCACCGTCAACTTATCGTTGCGCACCACATCGCAGCGGCCGCCAACGTCGCCGATGAAATGGACGAGGTTGAAGGTGAAGCTGTCGTAGTTGTCGATGAGCAGGATCATGGCGGCATCCTTGCGCCACGGTCATGCGATGGTCAACGGTGGGAGCGGGTCGAGGATTCTTCGCGTGAGGGGTGTTATGGCGCTGGTCAATGGATCGACCAATTGGCACTGGCTTTCAATCCGCCATCACCTGCCACCGGACGTTCAGCGATGATGAAAGGGTTGAGGGCCAGCCACGACATGGATTGAACGCGGCCGTTACTCAGGCATTGGTATGCCAAGGTCACGGGCAACATCAGTCAGGACGGGGGCCTCGACCAGAAGACCCTGCCGTTCGTAACGGCCTCGGGACTTGCTAAAGCGGACGACGACAGCACCGCGGTTGCTTTTCGCTTTGACACGACGCGTGAGGAGAGCATTGCCCGCCGGCAGCATGACGAGATCGTCGAGGCCCGCGCAGCCCAGACACACCGGGCCCGGTCCTTCCATCATCAGAAAGCCACCTGTCTCGCCCCACCGGTGGCACGTCCAGTCCATGTTCAATGGCTGAATCACCAACAGTTCGGGTTCACGGCTGGCTTTCTCCGCCAGCCGCTCGCGTTTCTTCTCGGAAAGATTGGGTGAAACCCAATGTGTACGGTACAGTCGCTCGATCGTCGCGTCCCCACTCCGGCTGAAACGCAGCGTCTCTCGGCGCGGTCTTCGCGCGACGTAGCCCGTTTCGCTGGCGTTCAATCCCTTTTTCGTCGCCCACGAGCGGAAAAGGCGCATGGCTTCCGAGATGCGGGGTAGGTTGGTCTGGACGACGCGTTCAAGGTAGTCCACCTGCCCGCGCCGCCAACGCTCCACCGCTCCAAGGTCGAGCCAGCCGATCCCGACCAGCACATCGATGGGACTGACATAATCCCGCGCGGCGAGTGTCGCCTCCGCGGCTTTCTCGACACGATCGCGGAGCGGGGTTCGTGGTTTTTTGCTCATCGCCGTCAGGTCCGGTCAATGGTCGCTATCCCGGTGACATTGCGACAATTCGCGGCACCAGCCAAGAGTAACGTCGTGATGCTCGACACCGTCGTCGATGCCGCCCGGGGCCGACCGCGGCGACCCACGCGCGCGGACCGTTCCGGGTCACGATCGCGACGGCAAGATCGATCTCAGTCCGTTGGGCGCGATAATCCGCGAACCTGGCTGCCTCAGTCCCGTGTTTCAGTGGTCGCGCTCCGGTCGTCCCGGTGGCTCGGCTGGCGGCGCGTTGGCCCGCCGCCCCGTCCCCCGCCCATCTTCGACATCGCCTGTCGCAGTTCCTCGGGCGTCACATCACGAACATGCGTGGCGACCGACCAACGATGGCCAAACGGGTCTTCCAGTTGACCATAACGATCGCCCCAGAACATGTCGGCTATGGGCATCGTGATCTTCGCCCCAGCGGCCACGGCGCGCGATGCGAAAGCATCCACATCCTCGACCTGAAGATGAATCGTCACGGATGCCCCTCCCCGCGCCTTGGGCCCGAGCGAGCCGTAATCCGGAAACTCATCGGCCAGCATGACCCGGGAATCGCCGATCTGAAGGCAACCATGCATCAGTTTGCCATTCGGTCCGGGCAACCGCATCAGTTCCACGGCGCCAAACGCCTTCTTGTAGAACTCGATCGCGTCAGCGGCGCCGGCGCAAACCAGATGCGGAGTCACGGTATGCATTCCGTCCGGAATTTTTTTCACGGTGCTCATGATCCTGTCTCCTTCCGATTATCCGGTCGGCCCAGCAGCGTTTCCAAATAGCGCCGCAGATGACCAAGGCTCTCGACGGCCACGGCTGGATCTTGTTTTGCCTTGGTGAAGATAAACGCGCCTTGCAGGACGGATTGCATGAAATATCCAACACTCTCCGCGCTCCAGGACGCATCGGGCGCGTAAAGCCGTTTCGCCGCCTCGATGTCGCGCGTCAGTTCGGCCACGTGTTCGGACATCCCCTGCTCGCACGCGGCGCGCAGGTCCGGATGGGTCACGTGGATCTCCTGCACCATCGTGCCCAGGAGGCAGGTGAACTGAACGATGTCCCGCGTGAGCAAGGACGCCCGGAAGCCCAGGTAGCCGAACACACGATCCCTTGGATCGGGGTTCGCGCTGTACGGCGCGGCGCCGAACATGGCAGCGGCCGTCTCATTGAATCGCGCGATCGCCGCGAGCCCAAGCTGATCCTTGCTGGGAAAGTGATGGAAGAAACTACCCTTCGTGACGCCAGCGGCGGCGCAGATATCGTCCACCGTGGTCGCCGCGTAACCCTGAGCGCGGATCACGTCCCGGGCCGCCTCAAGGAGCCTCGTGCGTGTCGCGATGCTGCGTGGTGTGGCCATGCGTCCGATCAATACCAACCAGTTGGTATGAATTTTTATCGGACGCCGGTGCCAACGTCAATCGCGATCGCGCGCTTCCCGCTCCTACACCAACGCCGGTCCGCGCTCATAGCGCCGCCAGGCGCTCATCTGGATCGCCGACGTCAGGCAATGCACCACCACCGGCTTCGTCTTCACCGCGAACGCGCGCGCGATTCCATCGGCGATGTCCGATTCTTCGCGGATGGTGATGCCCTCGGCGCCGAACGCGCGACCCCACGCGGCGAAATCCGGGTTGGTCAGTTTCATCGCCTCCATGAATTTCCGTTCCGGGTAGCGCACATAGCTGTGCATCCCGATCGTGCCATACATGGAATTGTCCGAAATAATAACGATCGGACAGCCGCCGTATTGCAACGCGGTGGCCAGTTCGTTGCCCATCATCAACGCCCCGCCGTCGCCCATGAACGCTACCACCTGGCGGCCTGGCCGCCGCAAGGTCGCCGCGACGGCCATCGGCATCCCGGAGCCCATCGCGCCCACGATCGACGACAAAAACTCCTGACCTGGCTTAAACCCGATGTAACGATGAATGTACGAACCGAAATTGCCGGCGTCCGAGGTCACCACGGCGTCGTCCGCCAGGTGCTTATCGACCTCGCAAACGATCGCGGCGAAGTTAATGCCATCGGTGGTCGGTTCCCACTTCTTGTCCAGCAGCGTCAGCCAGATCCGGTGCAGACCGGCGACCCAGTCGGCGCGTTTCGCGGCATCCTTCGGCGCGCCTTTCAGCAGCAATCCCTTGATCACCTCGTGCGGATCGGCCGGGATCCCCAGATCGACCCGCCAGACCCGGCCGATTTCGTTGGCGTCCGGCCAGACATGCACCAGCGGCAGTTGCGGCTGGGGTGCCGCGGGGAACGTGTAGGACTGGCTGACGCTATCGGTCAGCCGCTCACCAAGCGAAACGATCAGATCGGCCTTCTTCATTTCGGAAAGCAGCGCCGGCGGCACGCGGATGCCCATGTAGCCGCCGTAATTCGGATGCCGCGCGTCGAACAGTTGCGGCCGCCGGTGCGTGGGACAGATCGGCAGCACCCAGTCCTCGGCCAGCTTCCGAAGATCCCCGAAGGCCTGCTTGTCGTGCAGCGTGTCCGACAGCAGCGCGCCGCCCACCAGCACCAGCGGCCGCTCGGCCCGCGCCAGCATCTCGCCGAGTTGGTCCAGGTCCTGAGGACGCGCGCCCGGCACCACCCGCGGCCGCGCCTGGTTGAGTTCCGCGTCGGTTTCCTCGTCGAAGATGTCCTCGGGAAGGATCACCGCGACCGGACCCGGCGTGCCGGATTCCGCCAGATGAAAAGCGCGGGCGATGGCTTCCGAGGCCTGCTCGGGCTCGTTCACCTCGATCACGCATTTGGTGATGTCGGACAGCAATTTGGAATAGTTCTGCTCCTGCAACGCCTGGCGGCCGAAGTCCTTGCGCTCGACCTGGCCGACCAGCATCACCAACGGCGTCGCGTCATGGAACGCCGAGTGCAGCGACACCATCGCGTTGGACAGGCCGGGCCCGCGCGAGACGATGCAAACGCCGGCCCTCGCCCGCAGCCGCCCATCGGCGACCGCCATGAATCCCGCGCCACCCTCATGCCGGCAGACGATCATGCGGATCGAGTTGCGCTCGGTCAGAACCGAGGTCAGGCCGACATAACTTTCACCCGGCACGCAGAACATCTGGTCCACGCCATGGGCTTCCAG